>Ga0099793_10000384_pt1 | contig 11672 bp, 8 predicted proteins | sample Rivendell_Oct201_9_FD_77319 | JGI IMG/M metagenome (GOLD analysis project Ga0099793, IMG submission 77319) | Vadose zone soil and rhizosphere microbial communities from the Eel River Critical Zone Observatory, Northern California to study diel... | ecosystem: Environmental > Terrestrial > Soil >...
AAGCGATGCGAAACGCACTGAGCCGCTGCCCGCCGGAATCCACCACTTCAATGGTCGTAGACTTTTGCATGCGGGCAGCTAGTTGCTGTTCGGATAGTTTGCCTCGCAATTGGGGATAGAGGTTCAATTCCTTGGTTAACAACCCAAGCTGCGTCGGAGACATGACTTCTTGACGGATTGTGGATAGGCGATCCGCGACAGTACCGCTGACGCTGGTCGGTACGACGGTGTCGGGTACCTTTTGAGGATCCACCAGAATGACAGTCTCTGCCCGGTAGATGCTCGGGAGGCGCATGGCAACGACAGCGATGGAAATCGAGATACCTAAAGTGAGCAGGATAATCCACAATTTGCGGCGGCAGGCAAGATCTAGGTATTCTCGAACCTGCGCATTAATGCCCGCATCGGCGGAGGGGGTGAAAGTCGGTTGCTCGTTCAAACTCTTCCTCCAAATCTCTGATTGCTCGGTCAACAAATTTCCGACACTACTCGTCAAGCAAGCGGTCTTCCAGACAGTTATCCAGGGGGAAAATTAGTAGCGCCAGTAAATACAGATTTCTCAACGACTTACAACGACGCACTGGCAGCTGGTACGAAGGTTGCAGTTGATGGATGGCCTCCAAGGGAAACCTGTTTCCATAAAGTCGCTTGATATTCCTTCCGAATCGATAACCTGCAGATAATAAATAACTTAGATCAACTTAGAAAGCAAATCACCTTGTTTCGCCAATCTGATTCCTCGTCAATTCATTTTATGAGGAGAGGATTGTCCCTGGTCTTGGTGCTGGAGGCGCCCCGGTTCCCAGCGGACCCCGAAGACATAGAGGTCATGATTGCCCGTGAAGAGGTTGTTGACGCTTGCTGACTGGTATTTTCGATAGTAATCGAATACCGCAAAAAGTTCGGCGCGGGGAGCAAGCAAGAATTGCAAATCGGCGGTCGCATACTTGCCTGAGAATCCGCCCGATCCGACCTGCCGCAAATATCCCGCGCTTGCAGACCAATAAAGCCTAATACCAAGTTGGCTCCGGAAGGTAAGGTCAATGCGGTCTGCATACTGGTTGGAGATCAATCCATAGGAAAGCGTATCTCCGCGGGAGTAATTGAGGCCAACGGATGACCGGCCTAACTGCTTGACCAGGCCGAACCTACCATAGGGAGACCACTCCCTACTGGTCTGAGACAATGAATATGCAATCGTAGAGGTTGTCACACCCGCAGAACCTTCTACGAACAGCGTGGCGCTCAACTGGCGTTCGGCTGTGCCGGAGATAGTATGATAGATCGTGTCGGACGGCCCAATCGTGAAGGTGGAAGTGCCGCGGCCGGATTCATGGAGAAGCTGCCCGGTATACTCGAGGCCGACAGTTTGTCTTTCGCTGACCCGGTAGCCCCATCTCGCAGTGCCTCCGTAGGAAGCTCCGCGGGAGAGATTCACTCCGGTTCCCGATTCCGAGTAAGTATAGTTCGGAATGACAGCAATCGAAGCTCTCCTAGAGAGGGCGTAGGCAATGGTCATGTTCGAAGAGTTTGAAAGCCAGCGGCCAGCGCCATCAAGGAAACTGTTTATGGCAAAACCCGCAGTCACAGAGTTCACATCCAAGTAAGGAAATCCAATCGACTGTTGCGTGTAGTAATAGCGAAAGCTGTCGCCAAATTTCACGTTCCAGCGTGGTCGCGTGTACAGGAGTAGATCCAGGCTAGTATTCTGATTTGAAAAATTGCCTACAACCTGTCCTTCGGCAATCGCCATGCTTGGCATATACTGAAAGGCCAGCCTGCTAGTGCCAATCCTGTGATCGTAAACGATCGTAGTCCGCAAAACAGCGAAGGTAGAACTTCCACTTGGTGTTGTGTTTGTGCCTTCAAATCGGTCGACGATCCCGCTTACTTCCGCTGATGGAATATAAAGGCTGCCCCAGCCGATTCCTTCGCGATTCCCGGCCAGTACTCCAGAAGTTCCAATTTGTCGGATATAGGATTCGGTCCAAGCCAGGTCAAGAGGACTGGCTGGCTCGGCGTCCTTCTTGTCCGCATCCTTTGATGCGCCCTGTGGAGCAGGCGTCTGTTTTCCTGCATCCTGGCCTGTATCTTGTGCCGATCCCAAATTCGGCAGCAAACAAATCCCAAGAGTCAGAGAAATGATCTGCCAGATATGCACGTGAAAATGTCTCTTGGACTGCATGTTTCTCACTCACCTCGAAGAGTTGGACTGAGACAACCCACCCTCACGGAACAACAACCACATCACCCGGCTGGAGCGTTACGTTTTCGCTTTTACCCACTACTGCCTTCTTATAGGGGAATGGGATCCGTACTTTCTTGCCATTCTGTCCACGGAGAATATAAATAGAGTTAGCTTTCGCAAAGGGCCCTAGTCCTCCACCCGCAGCAAGCAACTCCAGAACCGTCATATCCCCATTGATGGGAAATGATCCCTGATGTCCGACTTCCCCCACCAGATAAACTTTCCGGCTGTGAATGGAGCGCACGATGACGGTGACTTGCGGTTCGTTCACGAAATTTTTCAGTTTGTCCATCAAGACGTTCTGTAATTCCTCGGTCTTCAGTCCCACTGCCTTCACATCATTTACAAGCGGCAAGGTGATGATTCCGTCCGGGCGGACAACAACCGTCGTCGAGAGTTCTGGCTCGCGCCAGACGGAGATCTGAAGTTCGTCTTCCACTCCGATGATATACGTCAGTCTCTGATCGGGAGTCAGCGCCGATCGGGGTTGAGATTCCGGCCTTCCGCCCTTGTCCGTCGGCTGTTTTTCGTCTTTATCCTTGGCATTTTTGTCCGCCGCAGGAGCCGGGTTCCCGCCTGACTGCAACCATTGTTGATAAGCTGGAGAAAGGTCTCCAGACGGCCCCGCCACCAGCAATGAAACTGGGAAGCTAAGGAGGACAGAAACCGCCACTCCCCCAATAAGATTCCGAGAATACAAGTGCTACCTCCGTTCCGCAGTACTTAGGATCAAGAGCAATGCTTCCGCCAAACATCGTTTCTTGGAATTTGTTGAAACGACGTAGTTTAGGGGATAGTCGCGGGGCACTTCTAACACCACAGGAAACCACTTTCCCGGATTATGAACTCATCTCCACGACCTCGGAAGGCCATCTTCCGCGCATCTAGGAACCAAAAATCTGCTCGGTGTAGAAACGACCAGCTCGATGGCTCAAGTCCCCGGTGCCTCTTTGGCGCCCTCCCGTTTGGAAACGGGTAAGAGCCGCTCGAAGCACTGCAATGCCGCAAAGGTCCGAATCAGCACGTAGTATCCAATAACCCAAATCGAAAGCAGTAGAGTGTCTGTGACCCGCCGCCGCTGTCTTTGAAGCGTCATCCTCTTGAGTCTACAAAGCTTACTGAGGCCCTCCTCCGAAATCCAGCAGCATCCCAGCTCCCTGTCTCTATTTCGCTCCGCGCTGCCACAACACAACTTTCGCGGTCTCAAAGAGAATGGCCAGATCCAGGGTCAAAGAAAGATGTTTGATGTAGAAGAGATCATACTCGAGCTTCGTTTTTGCCTCTTCAATGCTGGCCCCGTATTGATACTTGACTTGGGCCCAGCCGGTAATTCCCGGACGAACCGAATAGCGCAAGGCGTAAAATGGGGTTTCAGTCTCGAGCATGCGGCAGAAGATTGCCCGCTCAGGACGTGGCCCCACAAAACTCATCTCGCCCCGCAGCACGTTCACGGCCTGTGGAAGCTCATCCAGGCGCAGTTTGCGGATGATGCCCCCAACGCGCGTGACGCGCTGATCGTCATCCGCTGCCCACTTCGGACCATGCTCCTCGGCATCGTGATTCATGGATCGAAACTTCAGGATTTGGAACGGGCGTCCGCCCAATCCGATGCGCTCCTGCCGGAAGAGTATTGGACTGCCAGACTCCAGCCAAATCGCCAGCGCCACAATTCCCATGATTGGCAGCATCAGAATCAGAAGAAGCAGGGAGACCAGGACATCCAACATGCGTTTTACAGCGAGCAAAAGTGAGGACTTGCCAAAACCTTCCGAAAGTATCATCCAGCTTGGCGACAAATGCTCCAAACGAATTTTCCCGTCGATCTGTTCGCTCATCGAATGAGCATCTTCCACTGCTAAGCCAGCGAACTTCAGGTGCAAGAGTTCTCTCAAAGGTGTCTGGCCGCGCCGCTCTTTGAGCGAAAGCACGATGCGATCGATCCTTTCGCGGGCCGTAATCTCCTCAAGATCTCTGGCCGCGCCGATGATGCCGGGATTGACCAAAGACTTGCCAATGTTCTCTCCATTCTCGTCAAGAAAGCCCACAACTTTAAGGTGAAGCTCGGGCCGGTGGAGAATTTCACGAACCAAAGAAATTCCGAGGGGGCCCGTGCCTACGACAAGCACACGCTGCTGCCTCGGAAAGAGAAAATTGGTTTCAAGCAACAGCAGGCGCCAACTTAGCAAGAACAGCAGAATGGTGGGGGCGGATAGAACGGCAATTCCCCGCCCCAGGCTGTGGTCCGGGATCAGATAATAGAGAATCGCGAGGATGACCCAGGCGGTTCCCACGGCCTGGAATAGATAAATAAACAACTCACTGCGCCGATTCACCACGCGCGACGCGTAGAGATCGTTGTAATAAAGGGAGATCCCGCAGGTTGCCAGCACTATGCCGAAACGGAAGGGCATATCGGGGAGACGGAGATAGTTCAACGCCGAGTGGAAGTCGTGTAAGCGAATCAGGATCGCCAGGCAGAGACCGAGTGAGATCAGGCACGCGTCGCCGACGACCAGCACCTTGGTCGTCATCGGAATCCTTTGGCCGCCGATCTTCAGCATAGGTTCTTTCGGGGTGCAGCTAAGGGAGTAGCGCCAGATTCGCAATCGTTGAGTATCAAGTTGTCTTCGGCCTTGGATATGGAGGACTTGGCTTTCGATGACATACAAGTCAGTCGTCCTCACCGTTGGAGGAGGCAACTCACTATCCAAAGACAGATGTAAGGCATCGGGGACTGAAACTATATTAACTATATGTATTCTCAATGGCTTGTGGGACTGTAGGAGCCGTACCTGGGTCGGCTGAAGGCCCTTCTGTTTCTTTTTCAGGGAAACGACTTACTCACATGGGAAATAGTTGTCCTGTCCTGGGCCTCGTAAGAACGAGGACAAAATCTTCTTTTGCGCTTGAATTTGAAGGGTTTAGCTTAGAAATCGGGAGAAATCCGCCAGCGCCGGCAATGACAAGTCGACCCTTTCGTGAGCGTTGCCACCAGTCTTTAGGGCTGTGACTTATCAGGGGCAACAAAATACAATTAAAGTCAAACTTGTGAATAACATACGAACACTCTCTCCTTTGGCAGGCAGCGTGCTGCCCGAGTGCACGAGCCTAGTTTTGTCTCGGGAGAAGTGTTTGGCCCAGCACTGGCGCTGCAAAGACGCACTCTCGAGGATCTCTGCCGGGAAGGCGCCGGATTTGTCGAACAGTGAATAGATGCGCACGCGAAAGCAACCAATCTCTGAACCTTTGGGAAATGTACTGATTATCGCGTATCACTTTCCGCCCCAAGCGGGCAGTAGCGGGTTGCTGCGTTCGTTGAAGTTTTGCCGGTATCTCCCCGAGTTCGGCTGGCAGCCCGCGGTTCTCACTCCGCATGCCCACGCGTATGAAGCAATTGACGAGAAAAGCCGGAATTCCATCCCCAAGGACGTGCCCGTCATTCGCTCCTTTGCCATGGACACGAGAAAGCACATGGGCATCGGAGGCCGTTATTTGAGATATTTGGCCTTGCCAGATCGTTGGGTGAGTTGGGTTCTGAGCGGAGTCCCGGCCGGGCTACGCGCGGTCCGTGAACATAAGACTGATATACTATACTCCACTTTTCCCATCATGTCAGCGGCTGTCATCGGACTTTGGTTGCAGCGTTTCACTGGATTGCCATGGGTGCTTGATCTTCGCGATCCCATGAGCCAAGACGACTATCCCCACGATCCGCTGGTCCATCGCGTGTGGACTAAGATCGAGCGAGCGTGTATGCGGCGTGTTTCGCGGGTGATTTTTACCGCGGAAGCCACGCGGCGCATGTACCTGGAACGCTATCCCGAATTCCTCAAGCCGGAAATGTGCGTCCTAATCTCGAATGGCTATGACGAGGCGGATTTCCGTGATTTGGAAATACCTTCTATCGGTCCTGTGCCTGCCGGACGTCGCATTCGGCTGCTTCATTCTGGGTTCATTTATCCGGTGGAACGCGATCCAAGGCCCATGTTCAGCGCCGTTGGGCGCCTCAAAAAGATGGGCCGCCTCAGCGCGGATAAAGTTCAAATCGTCTTTCGTGCTCCAGGAGAGGAGGATTTGTACCGCAAGCTTCTGGCCGAAAGGGATATCGAGGATTTGATTGTCCTGGAGCCACACATGCCTTACAGGCAGGCATTGCAAGAATGCGCGGAAGCTGATGGCCTGCTGCTCTTCCAGGCGGCGGACTGTGACAAACAGATTCCCGCGAAGGCCTACGAGTACCTTCGAATTGGCAAGCCGATTTTTGCGTTGACGACCCACACGGGCGATACGGCCGCTCTGTTGCGCGAAGTGGGAGGATCGACCATCGTCAACATCGCCTCCGAAGACGATATCTATGAAGGACTATCTTCCTTTATCGATGCTTTGCGCGTTGGCATGCATCCCGTGCCCGACAAGGAAAGGATCCGACGCTATACGCGCGAAGCGCAGACGAGCCAGTTGGCAAAAGTCCTTGATGACGTGAAGAGCATGGGACACGACGGGGAAAAGGCGCGGATCGAGACAGTTGCAAAGTAGCGGTTTATCAGCGCAAAGAAAAAGTTGAAACACCGGAACAGCCATGTGCGGAATCTACGGCATCTTGAATTTCGACCGGCCAGAGCAGCCCGCTGACTCTGTTCTTGCTGCCATGGGCGGGGTCATCACCCACCGTGGTCCTGATGATTTCGGACAATACCGCGGCCGCGGCGTCGGGCTGGGCATGCGGCGGCTTTCGATCATTGACGTGTCCGGTGGTCACCAGCCCATCAGCAACGAAGACGAGAGCATTTGGATCATCCTCAACGGCGAGATTTACAATTTTCAATCGCTGCGGGACGAATTGGAGTCGAAGGGCCATAAATTCCGCACGCGCAGCGACACCGAAGTCATTGTCCATCTATATGAAGAAGAGGGCCTCGACTTTTTCAAGCGCCTCCGCGGGATGTTTGGCCTCGCTATCTGGGATACGAAACGCGAACGGTTGGTGCTCGGGCGCGACCGGATCGGAGAGAAACCGCTCTATATTCGCCGCGAGCCGGGGCGTCTGCTGTTCGCTTCGGAGTTGAAATCCATTCTACAAGTGGAAGGCGTTCCGCGACGTTTGAATCACTCCGCTCTCGAGGAATATCTCGCGCTCGGCTACGTGCCGGCCCCGTTGTGCTTAATCGAAGGAATGGAAAAACTGCCGGCTGGCCACTACCTTGTTGCCGAAAATGGCCGCACCGAAATCTTTGAATATTGGGATGTGCCCTTCGGACAGACAGAAAAGCATAGCGAAGAAGAATGGATTGAACGTATTCGCGCCAAGATCCAAGAAACAGTTCGGATGCAATTGGTCAGCGACGTGCCGCTCGGTGCATTCCTGAGCGGCGGGCTGGATTCAAGCACAGTCGTTGCGGTAATGGCGGGATTGTCCTCCCGGCCGGTAAAGACCTACTCGATCGGCTATCAGGGTGAACACAGCTACTACAATGAGCTTCCCTACGCCAGTCTGGTCGCTAAGGCGTTCGGCACCGACCATCACGAGATTGTGGTGCAGCCTGCGGTCAGCCAACTCCTGCCCAATCTCGTCTGGCATCTCGATGAACCAGTGGCCGACTCCGCGTGTATCACGACCTATCTCGTTTCGAAGCTCGCGCGCGAAAGTGTGACAGTGATTCTGTCAGGCGTTGGTGGCGACGAGCTTTTCGGTGGCTACCGCCGTTATCTCGGCAACAATTTGATGCGTTATTACGGTTTGCTTCCTGAACCCATGCGCCGAAAATGGCTTCCGGCTCTGCTCAACCGGATCCCACAGGACCGGCACTCCACTTGGAAAGACTACGCGCGATATGCCGCCGCATTCGTGAAATCAGCGGAACTTGATCCCGCCTCGCGTTATATGGGATACGTCACGCTTTTTGCTCCGCAGGTACAGCTTGCATTGTTGCAGCGCGAATCGGGCGCGGGCTCCAGCGCCTCGAATCTGGCTGCGGCTGCCTTGCAAGAGGCCTTCACCCGCTGCACTGACGCGGACAGCCTCAACCGCATCCTCTACGCGGATCTAAAGACTTCCCTGCCGGATGATCTCCTGGCCATGACCGACCGCATGAGCATGGCCGCTTCGATCGAGTGCCGCGCACCGCTGGTAGATTACGAGTTGGTTGAACTGATGTCCCGCATGCCTTCCTCCTACAAGGTCCGCGGTTTCACGCTGAAGTATCTGATGAAAAAAGCGGTAGCGCCCTGGCTGCCTCGCGAAATCCTGGAGCGCAAGAAGCGAGGGTTTGGCGCACCAATCGGCGCATGGCTTCGCAAAGATCTCCAGCCCATGGTTTCGGAGCTTCTTTCTGAAGACCAGATTCGCCACCGCGGACTCTTCCACTGGCCAGTGATCGAGCGCTTGATTTCCGACCACGCCGCTGAGCGAGCAGATCACACGGATCACTTGCTCGCTCTAATCATGCTGGAACTCTGGTGCGAGATTGTTCTGGATGGCAATGAAAGGGAATCCGTTCGCACTCCCCAACTTGCGTACGCTGGCCGCCCTTTGTGATTCGGTGACAGGACCATAGTCAGGGCCTGCCGAATGTTTTGCAGTGTTCCTAAGGCGCGGTTGTCAGAGTAGGCGGCGCAATCGGATTGCATTCAGTATGAATGGCCATCTCCCGCCGGTGGAATTCGAGGAATCGCTCGCGACCGGTTTCCGGCATAACTCCGAGGCAATTGCGAAACATTTCGGAAGTTACGGAGATTGTGGTATGAGTTGTTTGAGGCAGGGGGAATTCTATCGCCCGATGAGTTGGTCAGGATTTGCCGGGGCGGTCTCTTCATGACCGCCACGAGCCTCATCGGTGCAATTAGCCCATAGGCGGACTGAATGTCGGTTGAATATCATCAGAGCGAGCTAGCAATTGCTCTAGATTCGTCAAACCCAGCGAGGACAATACCTCCAATTCTTCCCAAGCACAAGCGGATACTAGATGTTGGCTGCGGCATGGGCCAGTCGTTGCTTGCTGCCCAACTTCCAAGCGATGCCGAAGCATATGGAGTGGATTGCGACATAGAAGCGATTGAGGAGGGCCGCCGCCTTGTTCCTCCCAACATCAAACTCGTGTGCGCTGGAGGAGAAAACCTTCCCTTCGAGGACAAGTACTTCGACCTCGTGTTTTCGAGAGTCGCGCTTCCCTACATGGAAATAAACAAATCATTGCGGGAAATCTCGCGTGTCCTAAAGGGTGGTGGGGATCTTTGGTTGGCGCTTCATCCCGCATCAATGCTGTTCTCTAGGGCCAAACGCTCAGCGTGGGGCGGCAATCTGAAGGACATTGTATTCTGCAGCTACGTTCTGCTGAACGGAGTGTTGTTTAACTGGCTTGGAATCCAGATCTCATTTCTTGGTCGCCAAGAAACCTTCCAGACAGTCAGCGGGATCAAGAGAGCGATGAAAAGCGTGGGATTGACATGTCTTCCCGTTCAACCATCAACACATTTCATTGTGCAGGCACAAAAGCCATTGTAGTGCACCCCGCTAAAACTGGACACCTCACCTAGGTAGAATCAGGGCCTTTAAAACAGGAGGCAACATGGGCAGGAAACCGCGTGTAGATCGATCCCCTGAAGATAAGTAGGAGATCGTGCAGGAGGGCATCAAGAGCGGGAACGTCTCGGAGACATGTCGGCGTCACGAGATCGCTCCGAATCTGTTCTACCGCTGGAAGGTCGAAAATCGCACTCCGCACGAGGTCTTCTTGGATTTCGCAGCTGTACTATAAAACGAGGCCCTGACTGTCTAATTTAGCGGGGAGCACTACAAGAATTGTTTTCGCCTGCGCGGCTTTCAAGGCAACTCGGGTGGAACGGCAGGTGCAGCGATCGGCTGCATCGAAACAATCAACTCGTCGTACCAAGTTGCGCCTGTTTGCCCGAAAGCCCTGCCACCGTCTCTTCCTGTGTAGTAGTTGAGAAGGTCAATCATGTCGTAACCAGAGCCGGGTTCCTTGTTTTGCAAGGTGTGATTCTGGATTTTTATCCACTCCTTATAGCCTTCGTTCGGGAGTGCCCTCCATGCATAGATATTACTGTTTGGGCTTCCCCATGTGCCAATTTGAACTTTGTAGTAGTACGTCACCCACACGCCAGCTGGATAGGTGGCACAGGAGTTGGGCCCGTTGTTCGCTTTTATGTAATGACAGTTGTAGCCGCTATCCACACGGTCTCCAAGGAGTTTGGTCTGATTCCCTTGCTCTAACAGAAAGTCATTTGTGGGAATAGCAATCTGGAAGGTATCACCCCCACACTGGCTATACATGGATGGAAAGCCTCTATCATATAGATTGACGGTCGTTAACTCCTTGCTCGCGCAAGTCCCGCCTTCAAATGATGCGATGATTTGTTGCTTGAAAAAGGTCGAACTTCCACTTGGATCCGTCGGGTGCTGATTCAGTACGTTCGCGTCAATTTTTTGAGCAAATTGAACGTAGAAGGTTGTGTTCTGACCGAATATTCGACCAAAGCCTTTTTTGAATGAGCCACACGCATCGGGACCCGTCTGGGCAAGGACGACGCAGTGAGCCGACGTACCTGACCTTGCGGTCGTAGCATCGCGCGTCATAACCGAACCATTGCTCGTTGAAGGATGGATTCCCTGCCGTCCGCCGGTTTGAGCGAATGTCGAGGCATTGTCGAAGCCCTCACAGACGACTACACCAGGCTGCGCGCAACGCGTGTGGAAGTCTTGCAGCGCCGAAGATGTCGGATTTGAAACCGTGACGGCAACGGCGCTCGCCGTCACATTATTTGCGGCGGCATCGGCCAGCCCCACGGCCCTTGAAAGTCGGAGCAGCCCCGCGGCAGATAGGAACGCGGAAAACAGCAGAAGCCTTCGGAGCAGCTTTCGATTCAAAAAAGACATTATCCGACGGTTCATGAAGCCATTATCATGTGTCATGCCAACGAGCGCAAGACTGCGTCCCGTTGCGTCTTGAAATTTCCTTAAGAAAAACAGGGTTGACTGGGAGATCAACGGGAAGTGTCGTCTGGATGTGCATGCGCTCACCAAATGGACCTGGATGCAGCCCAGTCAGGCCGCTCCAATGCTGGAATCCGAAGGGCAGTCAGACTTATGTAATCGACGTTTCGAGAGAAGTTGGAAACGCACAGAAGTTTGGCGTCTGACTTCGCCATGGGCAAATCTCTCGTTCGCTTCCTTGAGGCCGAATTTCGGAACTAGTCTTTTCTACCCTGATTCTCATGACCTTCGTCCACATATATCCTGGCTACTCAAATTGGACGAGGCGGAGCTATACCATCTCGCAGAATCGACGGTGGGATCAGCATCCCTGTGGAGACTCATGAAAAAGAAGAAGGGGCCGGTCCCGGCCCCTTCAGCTAATTCTGCGAGTCGCGCTAAACCCGTCACCTTGTCAAGGTAACTCGGGTGGCG
>Ga0099793_10000387_pt1 | contig 11649 bp, 12 predicted proteins | sample Rivendell_Oct201_9_FD_77319 | JGI IMG/M metagenome (GOLD analysis project Ga0099793, IMG submission 77319) | Vadose zone soil and rhizosphere microbial communities from the Eel River Critical Zone Observatory, Northern California to study diel... | ecosystem: Environmental > Terrestrial > Soil...
ACGGTCGAGCACATCGCCCATTCGTTTTTGGACGGGTTTTTGTTTTTAAAGGAGCCGAAGCATTATCCTTCGATCGCAATCCTCAGCATTCTGGTCTGGGCCCTCTACATCCTCATGATGTACCTCCCCTTTTACGCCTTCGGCCTGACGGAGAAGTACGGGCTTGACATTCGTTCGGCGATGGTCGTCCAGGCGATCTCGACGATCGGCTATATGGCCCCGACGCCGGGCTCGACCGGCCCGTATCACTACTTCACCGTCCAGTCGTTGACCCGTTTGTACGGAGTGGACGGCGAGCTGGCGCTCAGCTACGCGACCGTGACCCATGCGATCGGCTACATCGGAATGACGATCATCGGCCTCTACTTTTTCTGGGTGGACAAACTCCACCTCGCCGACGTCATCAGGGAAGAGGAGGCCGGCGAAGAACTTGCGCCAGATGCGAGTCATGCCTCGTGAAACTGTCTGAAATTCGGATTGATGTACTATTTCTGACAATTAACGATCACGCAAAACAATCAAGGAGAACACATGAAGAACCGCCGATTCACCGGAACGCTGCTGTCGTTGATGTTTGCGTTCACAGCACACCTCGCCGCGCAGGATATGGAACACATAGATAGCAAAGCTGCGGCGAAACAGGAAACGACAAAGGCCGCAGTCCCGCAACAGGAACCGGCAAAAGCCGCAATGCCGAAAAAAGAAACGCCAAAACCCACTATCCAGAAAGGGAAAGAGATCGTGGTTATCGAAACGAACATGGGAACAATCGAATTATCGCTCTTCCGCGCCGAGGCGCCGAAGACTGTTGATAATTTCGAGGGGCTGGCCAAGAAAGGCTATTACAACGGACTCATCTTCCACCGGGTGATCAGCAACTTCATGATCCAGGGCGGCGACCCGACCGGGACAGGAATGGGGGGCGAGAGCATCTACGGCGCGAAATTCGAGGATGAGATCAGCCCGAAGCTCAAGTTCGACCGCGCCGGACTCCTCGCGATGGCGAACGCAGGACCCAACACGAACGGAAGCCAGTTCTTCATCACGCTCGTTCCGACTCCCTGGCTCAACGGCCGCCACACGATCTTCGGGGAAGTCGTTGCGGGCAAGGAGGTCCTCGAGGCCATCGGCAAGGTGCAGACGACCAAGCCCGGCGATAAGCCGGTAAAGGCCGTTGTGATGAGCAAGGTCTATCTCAAGGCCGGCAAGGACAAGACGGCGAAAGGGCCCGACGATAAGAAGTGAACCCGGGAAGGCAGGCGACGCCTCATGAGCGGCGAAGCGAATCCACTCCGGACTCTTGAGCAATCTCTCAGCCGGAAGGAAGTCGCCCCGTTGTATCTCTTCTACGGCGAGGAGGACTTTCTAGTCGACGAAGCCGTTCGCGCGGTGGTCGAGCGGTCGCTCGACGAGTCGGCGAGGAGTTTCGACCTCGACCGGATGCAAGGGCGGGAGGCGGATGCAAACAGCGTTCTCTCCCGCATCTCGTCTTATCCGATGATGGGCGAGCGCCGCGTCGTCGTTGTGCGGGAGGTGGACAAGCTTGCGAACCTTGAACAACTGCTTCCCGCGGCCGAGGATCCCCGCACCTCAAATTCGCTGGTGATGACGGCCGCGAGGCCCGACTTTCGCCTGAAATTCTTCCGGGCGGTCAAAGAGAAAGGGCTCGTACTGGAATTCCGCCGTCTTTACGAGAACGAGGTATCCGAATGGGCGGGGAAGCGCATCAGAGCGCTCGGAAAAGAACCGACCTCCGAAGCGTGCCAGCTCATCCAATCGTATGTCGGCAGGTCTCTGCGCGAGGTCAACAATGAGCTTGAGAAGGTCGTCCTCTTCGTGGGCGATCGTGCCACGGTCGGGGCCGACGACGTCAACAGCGTGGTGGGGTTTTCACGGCAGTACAACATCTTCGAGCTGCAGAAGGCGGTCGGGCAGCAGAACATTGCCCGGTCGATCGAAATTCTGGAGAACATGCTCAGGCGCGGGGAATCGCCGGTCTGGATGATCGTCATGCTGACCCGGTACCTTATGAAGCTCTGGCTTCTCCAGGAATTTCTGGGAAAAAAGATTCCCCAGGCCCAACTCCCGGAACGGCTCGGCGTGACCCCGTTTGCGGTCAGGGATTACCTGTCTGCGGCCGGAAAATTCTCTGCCGAAGAACTCCGCCACTGTTTTTCGGCACTGATCGAGGCCGATGAAACGCTGAAATCATCGTCCCTGGACCAACGCCTGGTCATGACGGTGCTCGTATGTAAACTGACGGCGGCGGGCTGATCCCGCAAAAACCACATTCGGAGGAACATTTGGCAGGTTTAGCAAGTTAGATGGATAGCCGGGTGGCTCAGAGGGCGGCGCCGACCGACGAAGAGCTGATCGGCGCGTTTCAGCGGGGTGATGCAAGGGCATTCGACGCGCTGGTAGGAAGGTACAAAGATCAATTGACGAACTTCGCGTTCCGCTTTCTGGGCGATTTCGACGAGGCCGATGACGTGGTCCAGGAGACGTTTATCAGGGTGTATCGCAAGGGCGGCGCATACCGGCCTATCGCCAGATTCTCGACATGGATTTATACGATCGCCGCAAACCTCGCGAAGACTCATCTCCGGCGGCTGAAACGCCGATCGCTCTTTTCCCTGAACCGCGGACGCGAGGGCAGCGATGAAGGGGACTATGACATCCCCGATGACCGGAATCCCGCGGACCGCCAGGCGGAACGATCACTGGAGGCGGCGATCATCCAGAAAGCCCTCGACTCGATTCCGGCAAAGTATCGCGAGGTGGTGGTTCTCAGCGACATCCAGGACCTCAGTTACGAGGAGATTTGCGACATCACACATTTGAATATCGGCACGGTGAAATCCCGGCTGAACCGCGGGCGCGGAATGCTGAAGCGTTTGCTGCACTCGCTTCGATGAGAACGGCCTATGAATGAGATGAATCTCCCGGAACTACCCGACGATTCAATAAGAAAAGCGCTGAAGAAACTGCCGCCGGTGAACGCCGCCCCGGATTTCGAGGCAAGGCTCAAGCGACGTTTGCTCGAGCCTTCTCAGGAAGGGGGCGTGGCGTGGCGAATATTCTTCGGTGCCCGGAGAGTGCCCGCCTTCGCGTACTCGCTCGTGGCCCTGGTCGCGGTGGGATATTTTTCCTATTACATGTTCTGGCGGACGGCTGTGACAACTCCTCCGGCCGAAGAGCCACATGTGCGGACCACCGAACATGTCGCTCCTCCTCCGCCGCCAATTATAACGCAAGGTGAGGAAAGCGGCGCGAAGGATAAGGGGGATGTGTCAGCTCGAAAGGCCAATGAAGCTGACGCCAAGTCCGCCGATCAAAGGGAGGCGAACCGCCCCGGTCAAAACGGCGCTGCGGCGTCCGGAACCGGCCCGGCTCAGCGGCAGGCTTCGGGAGAGAAAGGAAGAAGCGAAGCTACGCCGCGGGTGGAATCGAAGCCGTCACCGGCGCGTGCATTGGACGAGGCCGGGAGGGCCGATGAGACCATGAGGGAAGCTTCACCTCAATTGCAACAGCAACAGGCCCCGCAACTGAAATCAGAAGTAAAAATTCAAGCGCAAGAAGAAAACAAGGCGGCGGAAACATCGCCCGAGTTATCAAAAAAGGTGGGACGGATTGCGGCCCCAAGTGCGACGACCCGCGCGTACCAGATCCAGACCTACGGAATGATTTCTCACCCTCCGGCCGACTCCGCGGCAATTCGCGATAGTCTCCGGCTGGATTCGTTGAAGCGTGCCGAGAAGAGCCGCCTGGATTCGCTCAAGCGCGCGAAAGTCAAACGACCCGGGGGTTTGTGATTCTGGCGAAAATTTATTATATATAGAGAGCATTGTATCCCGTCCCGCATTGCGGGACCCAACATTGGAGATCGTTATGAAAAAAGGAATCCATCCAACCTACAAAAGAGCAATTGTTACCTGTGTTTGCGGTGCCACGTTCGAAACACGTTCCACGGCCGGCAATCTCAAAATCGAAATCTGCTCTAAGTGCCATCCCTTCTTTACGGGCAAGCAGAAGCTGGTCGATTCTGCCGGGCGCGTCGAACGCTTTAATAAGAAATACGCCAAGAAAACGAAGGAAGCCGCCGCGACGGCGTAATCGAGGCTCTTTAAAAAGTTCAAAGACGGAATTCCACCCCGGGATTCCGTTTTTGCTATAATAGGCTGGCATGCAAGTCTGCATCTTTGAAGATCATCAATTTCGCACGTTTCTTCCGCTTGTCTATTTTCGCCCGGTTTACGAGCTCCGCTGCGGCGCTCTGAGCCTAAGACAAAAAATCGAGGCGTGTTTCCCTCGGGCGAAGGTTTTGCTGCACCTTCGCGGAGACCTCGCGCAGTGCTATCGCGACGACAATCCGGGAGCGGCGGTCAATACGGTGCCGGAGGGGGATACCTGGTTCATCAACGGACGTCTCGTCGCCGACGGTGCGCTGGCCAAGCTCGTCCGACGCAAGCGGCAAGCGGAATGCGCGTACGTCGCTGACGGGGAAGTTGCCGCCGCGTATGTCAGGGCGAAGAGCGTTCCCTCCGTCGTCCGGTCGTGGGGGGAACCGATCACCGCGCAAAATTTTACCGGCATTCCTTCCGAACCGTTTGCGGGCACGCTGGTAAGGTACCCCTGGGACCTCGTCAGCCGCTCTGCCGATGAAATTGCGAACGATTTCCGGCAACGCTCGAAGAAGGTCGCGCGGGGCTTGCGGCCGAAGATTTATCGGGGGGCCGAGCTGTTGAACCGGAAAAATATCGTTGTCGGCGGGGGAAGCGTCGTGAAACCGGGAGCTGTCCTCGACGGCGAGAAGGGGCCGATCATTCTCGGCCGAAACGTCACGATCATGCCGAATGCGGTCATCGAGGGCCCCGCCTTCATCGGGGACCATTCCATTATTAAGGCCGGTGCGAAAATATACCATGGGACTTCTGTGGGCGCTCACTGCAAAGTCGGGGGAGAGTTGGAAACCTCGATCATTCAATCGTATTCGAACAAACAGCACGAAGGGTTTCTCGGACATTCCTACCTGGGGAGTTGGGTGAATATCGGCGCAGACACAAATACGAGCGACCTCAAGAACACCTATGGGAATGTCAGGGTCCGGCTGGGAGATGAGGAGATCGATACAGGTATGCAATTTGTCGGTCTTACCATGGGGGACCACTCAAAGACCGGCATCAACATGATGTTCGACACTGGCACGGTGGCCGGCATTTCCTGCAACCTTTATGGTCCCGGCGTTCCTCCCAAGTTTGTGCCCTCCTTTTCCTGGGGAGAGAAAAATGCCATTACCGTCTACGACCTCGACAAGAGCGTCGAAACGGCACGGAGAGTGATGACGAGGAGAGACGTGAAGATGAGCGAAGCGTATGAGAGACTGTTCCGGACGGTTTTCCTGATGACCGATCCCGACCGGCGCAAGGCGGGGATTTCCTGAATGACGACCGGGACGGCCGAAGTTCAGACCTTATACTCGGGACCCCGCGGCACCGCCATCAAGATTCTGAACCGGATCGAGCGGACGGACTCGTATCTCGACAAGCTTCTCGACGTGGAGTTGAGGTCGACCGATCTCGCCGACCTTGACAAGAATCTGCTCGCGGAGATCGTACACGGGGTGATGCGGTGGCAGGGCAGGCTCGATTGGGTGCTCAACGGCTTCACCCACGGGAATTTTTCCAAATCAGAAGTCAACGTCAAGAATACTCTTCGCGTCGCCCTTTATCAGATTCTCTTCCTTACCCATGTGCCTCACTATGCCGCGGTCAATGAGGCGGTTGAGTTTATGAAGCGGATCCGCGGCGAGAGGTCCGGCAATCTTGTAAACGGCGTGCTGCGCAATATCATCCGCAGCCTCGATGCAATCCACTATCCGAAAGACGAGGATCCCGCTCAATACCTCTCCGTCTACTACTCGCATCCCCTCTGGATGGTCAAGCGCTGGGTGAAACGCTTCGAGCGCGAAGAGCTGGAGCGGATGCTCGCCGCCAACAACGAGATTCCCACCCTCACGCTGCGGATCAACAAGTTGAAAATCGCACCGGCGGAATTTCTATCGATTTTGGACAACGGGAAATTCGCCTACCAGGGCTCGAGCTTCATCGATTATTTCATAAAGATGAAAAGTCTCTCGGGCATCTCCCAGATGAACATTTTCCAGAAAGGCTTCTTCTCCATCCAGGACGAAAGCGCCGCCCTCCCGGTTCTCTTGCTCGCTCCAGAGCCGGGCGATCGTGTGATCGACATGTGCGCGGCTCCGGGAGGGAAGACGACGTTCATCGCGGAGTTGATGAACAACAAAGGAGAGATCCTGGCGGTCGATAAGTATGAAAGCCGCCTTAACATGGTCAAGCTGAACTGCGAGAGGCTCGGGATTCAGAATGTCCGGCTGCATGTCGGAGACGCCACCGAGCTCAATTCTGTGCCCGCCGAGCGGGTCATCGTCGATGTCCCCTGCTCGGGCCTCGGCACCCTTCGCAAGAAACCCGATATCAAATGGAAACGCGAGCCCGAGGATATTCCGAAACTGGCTGCGCAGCAACTCCACCTGCTCGAGCGGGCCGCCGAGCTGGTGAAGCCCGGCGGTGTGCTGGTGTACAGCACCTGCACGACAGAGCCCGAGGAAAATATCATGCAATTGAAATCTTTTCTGGAACGGCATCCCGATTACCGTCTTGACGACGCTTCAAAGTTTGTCAACAAGTCGGTGGTGACGGAGGAGGGATATGTGGAGACATTTCCGCACCGGCATCATCTGGACGGATCGTTCGCCGCGCGCCTCGTGCGGACCACTGCTGCAGCGCCGGGCGGCAATCATCAGGCCGGTGAACCGCAGCCGTGAAAGCGATCGTGAAGGAGAGGCCGTCGGACGGGAAGGAGTGGAAGAAAGGGCTGTCGCTGGAAGACTGTCCGGCACCTATTATAAAAAAAAGCACCGAGGCAAAGATCCGCGTCGTCGCCGGGGCCATCTGTGGGACGGACGGTGCGATCTACGGCTCAAGCGATTCGCTGCGCCGGGAGATGCTCAAGGCGGAAAAAACCAGGATCATCCTGGGCCACGAATTTTGCGGCAGGCTGGTCGACGCAGGAACCGAAGCCAGAGAAACCATTGCCCGGCTGGTGATCCGCCACGGCGAAGGAAATAACGTTGTCGGGAAATTTATCGCCCGGCGCGATGCAGCGTTGCTCTCGAAGGATCCGCATCTGCTCGAGATTGCCGGAGAGCATTTTTATGCATCGGCCGAAATGCACGTCACCGACGGGACCTGCTACCAGTGCCGGCTCGGCGAGCGGCACGTGTGCCAGCATACCGTCATCAAGGGCGTCCACGATGACGGCGCCTTCACCGATGAGCTGGTTGTCCCGGCGGAAAACGTCGTGTTATTCCAGAACGGGGAAATTCCTCCGGAGATTATAGCGTTTATGGACGCGCTCGGAAACGCAACGCACACCGTGCAGTCGGTTCCCGCCAGGGGCAAGACCATCGCCGTCCTGGGCTGCGGAGTCCAGGGCCTGATGGCCACCGCGGTCGCCAAGGCCGAGGGCGCGAAGGCGATCTTCGTGACCGACGCTTCTCACGGGGATTTCACGCACGACAAACTTCTTGCAACCCGGTTCCGGCTGGCGCGGGCGTACGGCGCCGACGCGTGCTTCGACGTCTCGCTGCCGGAGGAACACAAGGCGTTCGTCGAGCGGGTGATGCGGGAGACGTCGAACACGGGGGTCGACGCGGTCTATGAGATGTCGGGAAACTACGGCGCCTACGAAGACGCCTTCCGCGTCGTCCGGATGGGAGGCGCGATCTCGCTGCTCGGCCTGCCTTCGGGGACGATGCAAATGGACTTCGCCAAGGACGTGATTTTTCGCGGCGTCACGATCCATGGCATCATCGGGCGGCGGGTCTTTCAAACCTGGGACCTGATGCGGCAGCTCCTGAAGCAGGGCCTCGCGCAAACGTTCATCTCGACTGGCTTCGTGACCCACGACCTTCCGCTGCAAAAATTCGAAGAGGGTTTCGCCGCCCTCCGCAGCGGCGACGGGCTCAAGGTCCTCCTGCGGCCGAGGTGACAGAGCTCTCACACTATTGCGTCTATCATGGATACCGTTCAACTGATCAACGACGAGCTCGACCGGCTTCGCAAAACGAAGACCTACAAGTACGAGACCCCGCTCGAAAGCCCCCAAGGGGGCGAGGTGAAGGTGTCAGGAAAAAAAGTCGTGATGCTGGCATCGAACAACTATCTCGGCCTGTCGAACCACCCGGCGATCAAACGGGCGGCAGCGAAGGGCATCAAGGAGTATGGCTATGGGGTCGCATCCGTCCGGTTCCTTTGCGGGACGCAAACGATCCACCGGGCGCTAGAACAAAAAATCGCCAGGTTTCTGCATTGCGAAGACGCCATCCTCTATTCCTCGTGCTTTTCGGCAAACGAGGGTTTCTTCCCCGCACTTGTCAACGAGAAACTGGGGATTGAAGTTTATAAAGACGTTCTTTATAGTGACCGCCTGAATCATGCGAGCATTATCGACGGCCAGCGCCTCTGCCGGCCCGAGCTGGTCGATAAGAAAATCTACCAGCATGCCGACATGGCGGACCTGGAGCGCCAGCTCGGGGAGGACCGGGACAGGGACTATCGCTTTCGCATCATCGCCACCGACGGTGTCTTCAGCATGGAGGGGGATCTGGCTCCCCTCGACAAGATTGCAGCCCTCGCGCAGGGGTTCGGGGCCATGCTCTTCGTCGACGATTCCCATGGGGTGGGAGTGTGCGGCAAAAGCGGCAGAGGAACGCCGGAAGCGAAGGCCGCGCTCGGGAAGATCGACGTCCTGACGGGAACGCTGGGCAAGGCGATCGGCGGCGCCACGGGCGGGTACATTTGCGGCACAGAGGCGATGATTTCTTATTTGCGGCAGAAGTCGCGACCCTACACATTTTCGAATTCGCTGCCGCCCTCGATCGTCTACGGGGCGATGGCTGCCTTCGATTTGCTGAGCCGGGATAGGTCGATCGTGGGCCGGCTGCATAGAAACACGCTCTACTTCCGGCGGAAGGTCAAGTCGCTCGGCTTTTCAATCATAGACGGCGAACACCCCATCGTGCCGATCATGCTGGGGGATGCCGCCGTGGCGCAGGACATGAGCGCCGCGCTGCTAAAAGCGGGCGTCTACGTTAAGGGATTGTGGTTTCCGGTCGTGCCGAAAGGGGAGGCGCGCCTGAGGGCCCAGATCTCGGCCGGGCACACCACGAAGAATCTTGACCGGGCGCTCGAAGCTCTGGAGCGCGTCGGCAAAAAAATGAAGGTGATTTGAGATTCGGGCGGCGTTTCGCTAGATTAAACAAGGGATCGGCACTAAAAAAAGGAATATGGATGAAACAGCTTACTGAAGCGAATATACTCGATGCGCTGCGCCTCGTGAAGGATCCGGACTTGCACCGGGATATTGTCGCGCTGAACTTTATAAAAAACCTGAAAGTCGGCGGGAAGGACGTCAGTTTCACGATCGAGCTGACGACTCCATCCTGCCCGGTCAAGGACGAGCTGAAAGCCGCCGCCGAAAAGGCGATCCGGGATCATATCGAAAATGTCGGAACGATCACCATTGAGATGACCTCGAATGTCCGTACGAGCAATGCTCAGCAGAAGGCCGTCCTCCTTCCCGGCGTGAAGAATACGATCGCCGTCGCCAGCGGCAAGGGCGGGGTCGGCAAGTCGACTGTCGCGGTGAATCTCGCGGTGTCCCTTGCGCTCGACGGCGCGAGCGTGGCGCTGATCGACGCGGACATTTACGGGCCGAGCATCCCGCTCATGATGGGCATCAACGAGCGCCCGAAGGTGGTCGATCAAAAACTGGTTCCGCTCGCGGCCCATGGCGTCAAGGTCATGTCGATCGGATTTCTCGTGGACCCGATGCAGGCGGTGATCTGGCGCGGGCCGATGGTCAGCGGCGCCCTCAAACAATTCATGTCGGATGTCACCTGGGGCGAGCTCGACTATCTGATATTTGACCTTCCTCCCGGGACCGGCGACATTCATCTCACGCTGGTGCAGTCGATTCCGCTCTCGGGTTCGGTCATCGTGACGACGCCCCAGGATATTGCGCTTGCCGACGTCAGGAAGGCGTATAAGATGTTCGAGAAGGTGAACGTCCCGATTCTCGGGATCATCGAAAACATGAGCTATTACATATGCCCGGACTGCGGCCACCGGGAAGACATTTTTGCCACCGGCGGCGGCGAACGGGCATCGGCGGAATTAGGAACGTCGTATCTGGGAGGGATTCCGATCTACACGCCGATCCGCGTTGGGGGCGACATCGGGAAGCCCATCGTTGTCCTCGAGCCCGGCTCCGACCAGGCGAAGCACATCCGGCAGATCGCCCGCTCGATGGCGGCACAGCTCAGCATCCGCCAGTTCCAGGCGGCGCCGGAAATCGAAATTAATCTCAATGTATAGGGGGGTGTAGCGGGCCGCATGGATAAGACTGTTTCCGCGGGTATCCGGGAGCGCGTTGAAAAAGCGCTGGCGAATTGCAGGCCGTATCTGCACGCGGACGGGGGGGATATTGAGCTGATCGAAATCCGGGAGGGTGGGATCGCCATCCTGAAGTATCACGGCACGTGCACGATCTGCCCGATGTCGCCGATGACCCTGCGCGCGGGAATCGAGAGGGCGATCCTCGAGGCCGCACCGGAGGTGAAACGCGTGGAGGCACTCTCCAAGTAAGAAGCCCGTGGGCGGTCTACGTCAGGGATTCCCCGGCGATTTCGGAAATTTTCCCGTCCCTTAGCCTGATGATCCGGCCCCCCGATCTCCTCACGAGTTCGAAATTATGGGTGGCCAGGATGACCGCGGTGCCGCGCGCGTTGATGTTTTTCCGAGACAAACTCGCCCTCGCCCACTGAAAGCACAACGTCGGAGAGGACCACCTGGTGGTCGAATGAGACGGAGACATGGTCGAACCGCACCATTCTCGCCCGATCGTGATGCACGGTCTGACCTTCGGGGTTCACCGCGGCTTGCGTCTATTTCTGGCGATGGAAGCCGCGAGCCGGATCGCCGCGATCATACTGCCTGGATCCGCTTTTCCTTTTCCGGCGATATCGAATGCAGTTCCGTGATCGGGGGAAGTCCGGACAATCGGCAGCCCGGCGGAGAAATTGACGCCTGTTGTAAACCCCATCAGCTTGAACGGGATCAGCCCCTGGTCGTGGTACATTGCCAGCACCGCGTCGTACGCCTTGTGAGCCCCGGAGCCGAAGAAACCGTCTGCCGGAAAGGGGCCCTCGGCGCGGATCTTCATCCGGCGGGCGGGGTGATTGCCGGCCTGATCTGGCGCTCGTCTTCTTTCCCGATGTGCCCTCGCTCTCCGGCGTGCGGGTTGAGCCCGAGCACCGCGATACGGGGCGACCGAATGGCGAAGTCAATTCTAAGAGAATCGTGGACGACCTTGAGCTTGCGCACGATATGGGCTGTCGTCAGCGCGCGTGAAACGTCTTTGATCGGGAGATGCACGGTCGCAAGAGCCACCCTGAGATTGCCCGCGACCAGCATCATCGCGACGTTCCGCGCACCTGTTCGCTTCGCAAGCATTTCGGTCTGCCCGGGAAACCGGTAACCCGAACGGAACATCGCGTCCTTCGAAACC
>Ga0099793_10000389_pt1 | contig 11634 bp, 9 predicted proteins | sample Rivendell_Oct201_9_FD_77319 | JGI IMG/M metagenome (GOLD analysis project Ga0099793, IMG submission 77319) | Vadose zone soil and rhizosphere microbial communities from the Eel River Critical Zone Observatory, Northern California to study diel... | ecosystem: Environmental > Terrestrial > Soil >...
GGAAGGGTTTGATGTGGTATCGTTCTAGGACGTCTTTGGCTTCGCTGGGTTTGAGGAGGACGTGTTTGGGGACGAGGTCGTGCTTGAATATGTCATAGGAGGGTTCCTTCTCTTTGATCTGTTTCTTGACCAAGTACTTGCTACTACCTCAGCGGATGGACGGGTGGAGTCCGACCTACCGGGCTGGGCGAGTGAAAGTAATCGGCCGTTTAATAAACCTAACAACTTAGCAGAAACGCAATCAGTCAATCGGACAGTTCCGAAATGATAGCGGTTAAGGAATCGTGTTTTCTGGACAAGTCGTGGAGGTAAGACAGTGGTTCGAATTTAAGGTGATTCTATCCTATGCATAATCATTCAACCACTGCGTCTTGCATGGAATATTCAGCGTTTCAGAAGATGCTTAATTCCGTCGTGGATGGATGATCTCACGGGACCGGTCCACGTCGGAAACGGTTTTCCCGGGGACTGATGGTCCCCAAAGAGCACTCACGGGTCGCGAGAATAATATTGTTGGCCCCTTTTTCTAGAGGGCTCCCGCCAGTCGAAACTGTTCTAGGCGAGGATTCGTGTTTACAACGCAGAATGGGCTTGGATAGGGATCTTCGAAACGGGACTCTTACCCTAGGCTGAAGTGTGGAACAAAGGGGGTCACCGGACCGCCCGCCCCGATTTGAGATCAGAGCTTGTTCTGCGCCCGTCGGGTTGAACAGAACGGTCTGCGGATTCCTATCTTCGAGAATGGAGGAAGCAGGTGCTTTCCCCATCGGCGGGTACGTCCACACCTTTAGAGTCTTAGAACTGGTTCCTTCAGTTACTACTCGGGGAGGATTGTCCTTTCATCCCAACTACCTCATCTCTGAATCCTAATAGGACTCACACAGGTCGATACTCGGTCGAGTGCCCTTGGACTAGTAGAGTGTTCACTTGGGGCCCCAGGTTCGATCCTAGGCCTTCCAATCTTCATCTTCCTCTACTCGAGCTTTTCTGTAAGTGTAGACGCTAGGAGCGATGAATGGAATAACGAGCACCCCCCAATATTCCGAAGTAGATCAGTGGAGTAAAACCAAGAATGGTCGGGGCTGATACGCTATGAAACGGGGAGGGTGATGTGATGACTACGGGGATCCCTATCGTCTGCGTCAGAGGACTCTGGTACACGGTCAGAAGCACGATGTAGTGTCGAGGCACATAATCAATTGGGACATAGACTGAAAGGGTAAAGTTTAACGACTCAGTAACGTTTGCGTACTTTGAGTTGGACAGAGGCACATAGTGGCTATTGCTGTCGAAACTAGCCGCCCCACCACACATCGTGGCCGAGAGGTAGACATACTGCCAAAAGTAGTCCACACTCCTCACATTGATCGTGACGCTGGAAGTCGCCTCGCGGAATTGTATTAAGAATATTTCATGGAGACCATTTCATCCCCATTGTAGTATGCCTTCAGATTGGAATTCTCCCACCACGCGCGCCCAGTTTCTCGTCGGTACTCCCCGAAAAGTAGATGTTGAGGTCGGATCTACCGCATCGAGGACATTATCGGTTTGCAAGTCTTTCCATGTGTTCACGTCCCGAAAGCTTTGAGACATGTGAACTGGAGGCCCTGACGCTCCGTTGGTTGGAATGAGCTGATGTGCTGAATTTGACTCTCACTCTGCCTTGAGTTCGGCATCAGATTTTCAACAATCGCTACACGTCTTGGTCCTGTTGAGATGCCGCATCTAATCATACGTTCTGTTATCTATTATCGCTAGCTCAGAATAACTGGGGTACTCGATTGAGTTTATGTTTGGGCTATATTAGGACGTAGATCACAGCAGTCCGTATCTTACTTTCTCGCCGACCGTTCTCCCGATACGATGTACGGTACTGTCTCGCCGACATAAGTAGCGTGGTCAGCTATTCTCTCCAAGTATCGGAGAATCAGGGTGCCTGACACGATGCATTTCAGGTTGCCTTCGCGTTCTTGCGCGGATTTCTTGACGAAATCTAGATAGATATTATCGACAACGTCGTCCATTGTCTTCAATTTACTTGCAAGTTCAACATCTCGTTCTGTGAACGCTTTGATACTCACTCTGATCATGTCCTTGGCCTGAGACCCGGCCTCCTGAATAGCCTGCCTATCACAGCTTGATAGATCTCCAAAGATTCCGATAACGTCAGAAATATCGTGAGCGTATCTTCCGAATCTTGAAAAACCGTAGGCGACTTCCATGCATGATTTAATGAATCTGAGGTCTGACGCTACGGGCTGGTATCGGGCGATGAGTTCGACTGCTAGCTCGCTCACCTCGTCTTGCAGCATGCGAAGCTCTTCGGACCAGCTGTAGATTCGATCTCTGAGGTCTCTACCTTGGGCGTAAGCGTCTATCGATGTGGATACGGTGTTTTGAGAGAGCTCTGCCATGTCGAGTACCATGTTTCGTAGCTTCTCCAGACCAATGTCCATCAGTCTTGGCAGTGTTGTCTACCCTCTTAGCCGAACTTCCCTGTCAGATATCTTTCTGTCAACTCCTCCCGGGGGTTTTCGAACAGGTTTGTTGTATCTCCGTATTCAATTAGTTGACCCAGATAGAGGAAAGCAGTAAAGTCCGATACTCTAGCTGCCTGCTGCATGTTGTGCGTGACAATCCCCACCGTATATTGCTCCTTCAGGCTTGCAATGAGCTCTTCTATCTTTGCCGTCGCTATTGGGTCAAGGGCCGAACAAGGCTCGTCCATCAAAATTATTTCAGGCTCAACAGCAAGGGCTCTAGCGATGCAGAGTCGTTGTTGTTGTCCTCCAGAGAGGCTTGAGCCTGACTTGTCGAGGTCTGTCTTAACCTCGTCCCAAAGGAACGCCTGCTCCAAGCTCCGTTGAACAGCTTTGTCAAGAAACGCGTGATCTCTGACACCGTTTAGCTTAAGCCCTGCTGCAACGTTATCGTAAACTGACATCGTTGGGAAGGGATTTGGCTTCTGGAAGACCATGCCAACTCTCCTTCTGACCGTAACGGGGTCGACTCCTTTTGCATAGATATTTGCTTCGTCTAATAGTACGATTCCTTTAGTGCGTGCTCCTGGGACTAGTTCGTGCATTCGATTAAGGCATCGGATAAGAGTGGATTTTCCACAACCCGATGGTCCAATTATTGCGGTTACATCGTTCGAAAGGAAGCCAATTGAGATGTCTTTGAGTACGTGATTGTTTCCGAACCAAGCGTTCAGCTTTTCTGTTCGGATTTTGTACTTTTCCAAGGGTTGATTAGCAGTGGTCAACGGCTGACTTTCGGTTGTCAGATCTTCTAATTGAAGTTGTGAAGTCACATTCTCGTCCTACTTGAGCTATATCGTCCACGCGTCGCGAGTCTGACTCCTACGTTCAGGGTTAGCACTATAATTATGAGGACCAGTGCTGCTCCCCATGCCTGTTGTCGAGTGAAGGGATCGGCTTGGAATGCGTCGTGAAATATTCTGAGTGGGAGCGCGTCGATGGGCTGGTTCCAGTTTGAGAAAAAGAAATTACTGCCCAGAATGGTAAGTATCAGAGGGGCGGTTTCCCCTGAGATTCTGGCGATGGATAGGAGAACCCCGGTGATGATGCCACTTCTGGCTGTGCTGAGCACGACGCTGACGGTTGTTCTCCATCGTCTAATCCCTAGAGCCATCGCAGCATCTCTGAGTGAATTAGGTACGGTCTTGATGGATTCTTCTGTGGTCCTTGTGACTATCGGCAACGTGATTACCGACAGAGCTATGGCTCCAGCGACGGGAGAGTATTGATGGGTCGCAACGACGAGCAGCACAGAAACTAAGATTCCTACTACGATGGACGGGAATTCTGTAAGAACATCGTTCAGAAAGCGGACTGCACTCCCGAATTCGTTGTTCCCGAACTCTGCGAGGTAGATTCCCGCCAATACTCCGGCTGGGATCCCGATAAGGCAGGTAAGTCCGATTAGGAGCAGGGTTCCCTGAATCGCCGGGGCTATTCCTCCGATGGTTTCTCCGGGGACTCCGGGTAGACTGGTGATAAATTGCAAGTTTATGGTTGAAAGTCCATTTCGGAGCACTTCAACGAGAATGCTTGCGAGTGGAATTATCGCAATAACTACACAGAAGAGACCGAGTGCATATGCTGCCTTGTCCTTGATTCTCCTGGCGCCGTCGTTTGTCGTGTTATTCCACGGCTCCCGCTTTCACCTTCAGAATCTTCCAAACCATGAGCTGGGCAAAAACATTGATCAGTAGAGCGAGTCCAAAGAGAGCGAGACCTGCCCCTATCAAAGCGGACAACTGCAGAGACTCTGCTTCGTTGAATTGTCCAGCGATTAATGAGGCCAATGTCTGGCCGGGCATGAATAATGACGCCGGCACAGCTTCTGGACCCAGAGCTCCGCCAATGACCATCGTAACGGCCATTGTTTCTCCCACGGCTCTTCCCAGCCCCAATATTGCTGCTCCAAAAATTCCCGAACGTGAATAGCTCAAGACTCCCATGCGAACCACCTCCCACCTTGTTGCCCCAATACTGTAAGCTGCTTCTCTTTGCGACGCGGGAACAGCCACCATCACCTCCTTTGAGATGGAGGAGACCGTTGGAATGATCATTACGGCTAGTATGAGTCCGCCCATGAAGATATCGAGTCCGTGAGGAGATCCGTGAAAAATAGTGAGATTGCCGAGGTTTGCTGTTAGAGGAATCTCGACATAGTTGACTATCCATGGCCGTAGTACTAACAGTCCCCAGAAACCATAGATGACGCTCGGAACTGCTGCGAGAATTTCAACGATTTGTGATAGAGGAGCCCTGATTCCTGTCGGAGCCATTTCTGCCAGAAATATTGCGATTCCGAGGCTTATTGGAATCCCGATTCCAATGGCTATCCCCGATGTTACCAAGGTTCCAAGAACGTATGGGAGGACCCCGTACGACTCTTGGCCAAGCGTAGTGTTCCAATCGACTCCGGTCAGAAATCCGACGCCGAATTTTCCCAGAACTGGTAAAGACCCGCGAAGTAGCACTATTCCCGTTAGAGCTATGACCACTATAACCGTGCAAGCGAGAGTGTTTGACAGAACTTCAAAAATATCGTCCCCTGAGAGATGAGCCAGTCTGTGTAGGATACTCGAGAAGCTAGGGCCTTGTCTGTCGGGAGAGGGTGTGACGACTTTCTCGGTCTTCGACATGATCCCGGATTCTTACGACAGAATTTCTACTGGTTAGGGTGGAAAGATCGACTTTCAAGTGTGAAGGGTCTGACCGTTATAGGCGATGGAGCGTATACTTGCCTCCGCGTTCCCCACTACGGTGGAAGGCAATGCTACGAAGGAGAGTATCGTTGCCTGGTTCTGCCCGTCATGAACTACAAACCAGAGATAGTTGACTAATGCCTGGGCCCGCGCCTGGTTCATAGCAGAGCCGTAAACGTTCAGCTCTTGGTAGACCATTATGTAACTAAAAGTGACGACAGGATATGCTCCTGGATTGCTTGAATTAAGCAAGTTGATGGAGGTCCAATTACCGCTCCCCGCAGGGAGGGAGGGAAGACTGGAAGCTGCTAGCCCGCTGGAACTCAGGGTTGGTTCAACATACGAACCGCTTCCGTTCGGGTTCCAGAGAGAGGCATAGGGGATTGGAGGAGTAGCTGAAAGGGCATAATTCAGCTCAACATAACCAATGGTGTTGGAAACAGTTTGGATTACACTTGCTACACCCTGATTACCGTTGGGTGCCAAGGCACCGGGAGCCCAGGCAGTGCTCTTTGGTTGCTTGCTTTGACCTCCTATCCACACCGGACTACTACTGAGATAGCCTGTGAAAACGAAGGTAGTTCCCGAGGAATCAAATCGGTGAACAACGGTAATCAAGTTATGAGGAAGACTAACTCCGGAAGGAAGACTGTTTTGGTTGAGCGCGACGATACTTGGATCGTTCCAGTACGTGATACCTCCCTGGAAGATCTGGGCAGTAACCGTCACATTGAGGTGTAATCCTTTGTGGATTGAATATGTAGCGTTGATTGGAATATAATATGCGACTACTACTGCGCCAATTGTGTCCGGAATAGTGAGCGCGTTCGGGGTAGCGAGGATCTGGGTATTCGTAAGGGGAGCGTCGGAGGCTCCAAAATCTATCGTGCGTTGACCGAGAGCCGTAATCCCAGCACCGCTACCTATTGACTGATAGTTGATCTGAATACTAGGGTTAGTCTTGGTATAGTTCGCGTTAACGGCTGTGATGATGGGGTTAACGAAGGTGGATCCCGCTCCGTTCAAAGTTATAGTGGCTGGGGCCGGATGGAGAATTCCTTGGATGACATATCCTGTGACCCCGCTTATCGCGGCTACTGCTACGAGACTAATGATGAAAACTGTTCTGCTTATTCCGCCTCTACGCACGATTGCGCCTGAAACCGTCGTCATCATTGACCAGAGCTAAAGCTGTCGACTACTGAATAATTAATCGTCTCACTGATAATACTGATGAGCTATGTATATACATAGTGCACAATAGACGCCGTCCGTGTTCGGATGCGACGCAGGCGGACGCTGACGTGCCACCCATCCACAGTTGCCTCGATATCGTAGGCGTCACCGCTTTCTCCAGTATCCGGATATCTGTTAAAGCCTCATTCAGTGAAAGAAACGAGGGCTCCTGATATCTTGTCCCCTTAGAAGCGAAATATTCTTTCTCCGTCCCCTCATTTATCGAAGCATGCTTTCCGGGAGATAACCTGCTCGACTTGCTCATCGGTCTTCGTCTAGATGCGCACTTCCGATGGCATATGTAGATGCTCGACCGAGTATATAGCTAGCGTAAATATATCCGTAGTTGTCAGTAGATGTGGGCTTTAATGAATCAGGTCGAGCTTAGGAAACTTCAGATGACTGGGGGCGCGAGCTACACGATTTCTCTTCCGAAGGATTGGGTAAAGGAGCAGGGTTTGAAAGTGGGCGATGTCGTGGCCGTTATGCCTCGTTCGGACTCATCACTGACTCTCGTTCCTCATGAGAAGATTCCGGCCGGTCAAAACCGGGGGTCAGAAGTCGTCGTCGCTCCTCTTAAGGATCAAGACAAAGAACAGATTCTTCGCACCGTGCTCGCGCAGTATCTTGCAGGATACGACGTCATAAAGATCAGATTCCCTCCAACGTCAAAGCCTGACTTGCGGACCTATCTTAGGGAATCAGCGAGGAGAATGTTCGTTGGGTCCGAGGTCATCGAGGAATCGAAGGACGAGCTTATTGTTCAATGTATGTCGAGCTATGGCGATCTTCCTGCACCGAAGGTCATCTCGAGGATGAGTCTTATCGCGAAGCTGATGCTGAGAGACGCAGTCGATTCGTTGAAAGGCAGAGACCCCGCTATCTCCGAAGAAATCATCCGCCGAGACGAAGAAGTCGACCGATTCTATCTGTTCATCATCAGGCAGCTGACTATGGCCGTTCTGAACAGAAGCCTCATACTAGACATTGGTCTGGCTGACCCGAGAGACTGTCTTGTCTACCGAGTCGTCTCGAAGAGCTTAGAGAGAATCGCAGATCATGCAACGACGATAGCTAAGATGTCCGCAGCAATTGAGAGTCCTTTGCCACCACGACTAGTGGACGAGATTTCGAAGGCCAGTGATCTCACCATATCAGTGCTAGAAGATGCTCTAAAATCGCTCTCAAAGTCAGACGGCTCACTCGCTAACGGCTCAATAGTATCCGCCAAGAGTGTTGAGCGAGAGGCAGAGAACGTAATGGATAAGCTGTTCAACTTCAAGCTGAGTCAAAAGTCGATCGTTGCCGTACGTCTGGCCCTGGAGAGTCTCAAAAGAATCTCGGAATATTCGGAAGACGTGGCAGAAATGGCCATCAATCTTACTGCTCGAAGAACAGAACTCTACTAAATTCCTCCCATCCTTCTCTCCGAATTCCAATCGTTCTTGGGTCCAGACTAGTTTCTACAGCGATTTCGTAATACAGTTATTTACGGCATTAAACCTCTCAAGTTCATCGAACGCCGGGATCGCCTAGCCAGGTATGGCGTCGGATTGCTAAACCTGCGGAAGCGGGTGTGGAGATCCGATGGGCCTTAGGCCCTCGTGGGTTCAAATCCCACTCCCGGCGCCACACTAAAAGCGATACCCTCATCTTGATAATGACCACGATAAGGAGACGGGCTTCACGGAAGAACTGCTAATAGCTTACATTGCTTCCGATCGATAGAGACCGGTTGACGATCAAAAGTGATGAGCGGCCAGTGTTATTGAGTATCAATGGGCGAGGATTCTATGTACTTCATTACTCGGCAATCCCTGAGCAGGGTCTTACGAGGATCAGTTTTGATCTAGTGGACCCTAACACGGGTGAGGGCGGGTCAGCTGACACTATAGTCGACCCTAAACTTCTCGAAGACCTGAACTCTTACAATCTCGGAACAGTCAAGGGACAAGCCTTTCTGATATGGATCGATACCAGCAGCAATGAGGTGCGATGGCAATTACGCAAGAACGTGAAGATCGAAACCCGAGGTTTCAGCCCACCCTAAATATCCGTTTTCCAAGAAATTCTCCCTGGGGGAATAACCCGTCCTGAATTGTCCGAGATGTGGAAGCCCCATATCTACACCGCCCGAAAGAGAGTGGACTTTCCAAAAGTACCGAGTTTCTCGATTCCGATGCGACAATGGGGACAAGTTCAACCTATATTCTGGCGCGACGAAGACATTCACGATACCGAGACCATCGAATTTCAAAGGTTTCTGCGGAAATTGTAAGACCCAGAATCCTGACCACGCAGTCTATTGCAAGAACTGTGGGACAAAACTAGCTTTGTAACCCTCGAAGGAAGCAACCTTCTCATATTCGGACCACAAGAATATTAACACCCCACGGCGAAAAGCCGCCTATCTTAGTAGCCCGAGACAATAAGGGGACCACGCTTCAATTTGACCATTGAGCCAGAAGGAATTCTCACCGGGATAAGAGGAGGGCTTAGTCGAGAAAACATCTCAGCACGCTTTAGAGCAATCAGAAAGACCCTTGGTGGAATTCCTCGAGCGACCGTCCTACACTATTCTATACTTAGCCTCACTCTGGCACTAGCGGCAATAATCCGACTGTTGCCCCTGAGGTGGGGCGCCTACATCAGCGAGTTTGACCCGTACTTCAACTTCAACGATATGCGTCAGATAACGGCCCACGGGTGGCAGAGCTGGTACGCCTACACTGACTTCAAAGCATGGTATCCTTTCGGAAGACCTCCAGTTTCCACCAGTTATCCAGGCACCAGTTTCACCGGCACCCTGATCTACCAATTTCTCCAAGCTGTGGGTATCAACGTAAGTCTCTATGATGCAGCTGTCTACGCCCCAGTGATTCTCGGAGTCTTCGGCGTCATAGTCGTCTACTTCTTTGCTCGAGATATTTGGGGGAAGAGTGCTGGGCTTTTGGCGGGGCTCTTCACCGCCTTCAGTTCGAGCCTGATCAGCCGAACGGACCTCGGCTTCTTCCGAAATGAAGCCGTCGGGATTCCAACAATGGTCATGGCCTTCTTGTTTTTCATCCGGGCGATAAACCCGAGCCGATCCTTGAAGGGCACTATCATCTACAGCATGCTCTCAAGCGTGAGTCTCATCTACATGACCTTCGCCTGGGGAAGCTTCAGGTATGCAGCCGAAGTACTCGGACTGTTCGCACTAGCCTTAATCGTCCTTGGCCGCTACTCTCCCCGTCTCCTGCTCTCCTACGGAATCACCATAGGATTCTTCCTGTACACCGGCACCGAACTGCCCTTGTTAGGACACACATACCTAACGGAAAGCACTACAGTCGCTTTGCTAGGTGTGATGGGCCTCCTGGCAGTTATGGAACTCTCGAGGCTGGCACCAACCTCAAGGGGGAGACTGACCGTGCTCAGCCTTGCAGTCGCAGGCGTCGCGGCCATTGCGATTCTTGGGCTTGGTACAGGGTTGATCTCCGCGGGCCTACGAGGAAAATTCATAGCAACCCTAGATCCCTTCGTTAGAAACAGCATTCCACTCGTAGCATCCGTCGCAGAGAATAGACCCTCCACATGGTCAAGCCTCTATCTAGAGATCGGGAGCGTCATACTCCTGGCTGTCTTCGGGTTCTTCTTCGCCTTCCAGCGTCTGCGGGACAGCGATGTTCTACTCATCGTCTTCGGCGTAACAGGCTTCTACTTTGCCGCCAGCCTAGTCAGGCTGACACTGATACTAGCTCCGGCGATGGCAACCTTGGCAGCCATAACTGTAGTAGAACTGGGTAAACCGGCTATGGACATTATCCAGCAGGCGGTCCTATTCCCCCGCCGCAAGCTTAGGTTTACTAGCCGGGTGAGCCGAGAATTCAGCCTCGGAATCCTTCTCATAATCCTCATCCTCGTTGTGCCGACATTCATCAACGCGGTACAATCCGCGTATACGCCTACTACCATAGCCTCAGCGAGCCTCCCAGTACGAGGAAACTTTCCGGACTGGTTGCAAGCGCTCACTTGGATGAACAATAACCTACCGTCCACCAGCGTAGTCTTTGCGTGGTGGGACTATGGATATTGGATCTCCGTAAACACGGGATTACACACTCTCGCTGATAACGGAACTGGAAACTCGACACAGATACAAATCATAGCTTCAGGGCTGATGCTGAACGAGTCCATGGCAGTCAACCTACTTCGTCAGTACGGCGTGACACATGTCGCCGTATTCGTCAGTTACAACTATCAAGCTGGCGGGTCACCGCTTTGCACAAGCAGCAACACTGCTCCGGCTGGGTCCCCGCCTGTTTGCGGATATGGCGACGATAGCAAATGGTACTGGATGGTTCGAATCGGAAATGGCACCCAGATAAAAACTCCCCTCGGCCCCGCAACGGTTACCTACCAACAACGTAGCACACCCACTTCGAACGGTCAGTCTCAGACCGACTACATACGTTACATCACAATGAATGGTCAGACAGACAACGGCACCAGAATAACAAGCAACTACCAAGGAGCCCTAATACCAACCAGCAACACATTGCTTGGGCTTTTGTTGCGGGATGGCTACCCTACTGGAATTGGTAACCAACCCAGCGGCGACGCAGGTAATCGAGGAGATGCAAGACCCTACTTCTTTACAAAAGTCTTCCAATCCTCGAATGACTACGTCCTAGTCTACCGAGTAAACTATCCCCCTACACCCATTCTCACAGCTATGCTAAGCAGCCCATATGTCTTGAAGGGCGGCAATAATGCCAACAATATTACCGGAACCCTGACTTTTCCAAACGGGCAACCTGTTGCTAGTCAGACCCGGGTAGTACTTGAGTATGCGAAGCCCGGCGACAACACCTGGACGTTTATCGGAAATAGTGCGCTAACGACATCGGGGACTTATCAGTTCCTCAACTGGAACAAGGCTCCGAGTGGGACAAGCCCCGTACATATTAGGGCATGGTGGAATGGGGATCCAAGTCTCGGCTTGAACATAGCACTAAGTGCTAATCAGACACTGATTCAGCTATAGCCTCAGTAGCCGAAACAGACTCCGAACCTTTCGCCCGGTACTTTGCGTACTTATCGTCTGGCGAAAACTTCGCGGGATGCGGGACCCTAGTCGCGTGTCCACAATGGGGACAGACGTCTTTCAAAGTATA
>Ga0099793_10000393_pt1 | contig 11609 bp, 6 predicted proteins | sample Rivendell_Oct201_9_FD_77319 | JGI IMG/M metagenome (GOLD analysis project Ga0099793, IMG submission 77319) | Vadose zone soil and rhizosphere microbial communities from the Eel River Critical Zone Observatory, Northern California to study diel... | ecosystem: Environmental > Terrestrial > Soil >...
AAATCACCGCCGCCAGGATCACCATCGGAGTCATGCGCAGGCTGAATACCACTTCGCTGAAAGTGACCTGGTTCGATGTGCCCGTGGTCATGCCATTAAACGGGAGCATCAGAACGATGCCCACCACCGCGCCCAGAAGCGACAGCAGGAGCGACTCGAGCACAAACGAAGTCAGAATGCTCGGCCGGCTGAACCCGATCACGCGCAGGGTTGCGATCTCGCGGCTGCGGTAGGCCACCGCAGCATACATGGTGTTCATGGCCGCGAAGATGGATCCGATGCCCATGATGAAGCCCACCAGGTATCCCACCAGCTTGATCGCGCCGCCGGAACTGGTCTGCTTCGCGTAATAGTCGGTTTCCAGTATGCCGTCGAGCTTGAGGCGCTGGTCGTCGCTCACCGCGTTTTTCAAGGCGCCGGCGGCGACCGGATCGGTGGCCCGCAGATACGCGGACGCGAAGGCGCCCTGGCGATCGAAATCGGACGCCATCTGGTTCACGTCGCCCCAGACCTCCGATTCGTAAGCGCTGCCGCCCGCATCAAAAATGCCCACCACTCTCCATGGACCCTTGCCGAACTGGATCTCGTCGCCCACGTTCGAGTGGGCAAACCGTTTGTGGATCGACTCGCTCAGCACCACTTCACGCTGACCGGGCGTGAACCAACGTCCTTCCAGCAACTTCACCCGCGGCCGCAACTCCAGCCCATCGGTCATCATGCCGCGCACGGTAACGTTCACTTCCCCGGTTCCGTCTTTGCGCGGAAGCACGATCACCACGACCCATTCGCCCGAGGCCAGCGGTTCCCCGTGGCTGTCTTTTGCGATCCCGGGAAGGTTCTTCAGGGTCGGGAACAGGGACGCGTCGAAGCCGCCCGACAGTTCTGCCGTCGAGCCCTTGCGCAGCACCAGCACATTTAGCGGGTCACCGCTGCTCACGAACGCCTGCTTCAAGCCCGCCAGCAGGGCCATCAGGAAAACCACCGTCGTCACCGTCAGCGCTATGCCCAGCGCGGTCATGATGGTCAGCCCCTTGCGAAGCCTCAGATTGCGAATGTTGTAACTGATCGGGATCGCCATATTTTTTACACTCTTCGCTATCCGATGTGGCGCAGGCCCTCTACGATATCCACCCGCGATGCGTTATAGGACGGAACCAGCGCGGCCAGGAAACCGACCATACCGGCCAGGAGCAACGCCAGCGCCATCGTCGGCGGATTGACGGCGATGCCCTGGAAAAACCCGGCCTGGGGATTGTGCGAAATCATCGCCATGAGCCCGTAGCCGGCGATTACTCCCACCACTCCGCCGATCAGGGCCACGACCACCGCCTCGCCCACGAACAGCCCGAGCACCGTCTTGCGCGTAAATCCCAGCGTCTTCAGCACGGCCACTTCGCGGGTCCGCTCGCGAATCGACATCGCCATCGTGTTCGCCGAAACCAGCAGCGTGGCGAAGACCACCGCACCGCAAATGCTCAGAATAAATGCCTTCACGTTGCCCAGCATGGCCACGAAGTCCAGCCCGAAGGCCTTTTCGCTCTCCGTCTTGGTGGGCTGGGGTGAGTTGCGAAACTGCTCGTCAATCGCCGCTGCCACTTTCGAGACGTTGGCCGGCGAGTCCGCCAGAATCCCGAAGGTTCCCGACTGATCCTTCATCACGGGCACGGCTTCTTCCAGATACTTCCGGTCGAAATAGACCGACTGGGTAGGCTGCGGCGCAGTATAGATCCCGCGTATCGTGAGCGTAAGATCCGCACCCCAGATCGTGCCCTGGATCACAATCCGGTCGCCCACCTTCCAGTGGAACTTCTTTGCCAGTTCGCTGTCCGCCACCGCCCCCGCGCGATCATGCTGCCAGGCGTCCAGTTGGTCGGCGGGAATCTTGAAATCGGTGTACACCGTGAAAAATTCCTGGGGGTCGGTGGCGAACTGCGCAAAAAAATGCTCGGGCTTGTCGTCGAGGTATCGGCCGCCGAACCACTGCGTGGGCACGACCGCAACCACGCCGGGCACGGTTTTCATCTTTTGCTCGTAGTAGATCGGCAGCGAAAACGTGAGCGAAACCTTGTGACGGGTGATCAGGCGCTGCGTCGACTGTTCGCTGCCATTGTCGAGGTAGAACGCGCGCCAGATCGTCATCATGAACGTCAGTAGCGCCAGCGAGAAGGCGATGCTCGCCATGGTCAGGATGCTGCGCCGCTTGTTCCGGAATGCGCTTTTGGCAACAAAGGTAGTTAGGGTCATGAACCACTCCGGAGAAAACGTTGGGAAAAGCCCTGAAACCTGGACTGGCACGCCGGGCGCGCAGCCCCAATTGCGCTAGGTAAGAATGATCGCCCCTAGCATAGACGATAGCGCCACATGCGACAACCCGCCTTGCCCCTGCACATCCACCGCCCGACGCTCGCAGACCCAACCCCGCAGCTTGTTTCCTCGAGCCTGACTCATGATCGCGTGGCGCAGTCGCGCCCGGCCAGTGGACAATGTCACGCACCCCAGATGACAAATGTCATGCCGCACCAGCGGGCAAGATCTTCCTCGGTCCAATGAGACAAATGTTATTTGTTATGGGCAGAAACGTTGCCCGACTGCACTTCCTGGTGCACTGTGTGGCCCCTGCATTGCCAGCTTCGCGGTTCAAGCGTCGGGTTTTCGATGCTCCGTCGAAACTCCGCGGTTCGACGAACCCCGCCGCACACGCTACTCTGAACAGGCCCATGCCAGCCATTCGCAGCCTCAGATCCAACGTCACCCGCGCCGACGTGATCCTGCAGTTCTCCGGGCGCGGGACCTCCGCGCTATTGCGGAACGCGCTTTTCGGACGCCTCCGCTCGGTCGCCGAACTCTATATTCCGTTCCGTCTCTTCCGGGTGCGGATCGTCAATCGCGGCCTGACCGAGGAGCGTGTGGTCGCAATCGACGCCGTGGCCGGTTCGCTCGACCTCTACCAGTTTGATCACGTGCCGACCGAGGCCGAGGCGGTTGTGGTGGAAAGCCGCAACTGTCCGCCTGCGAAACTTCCGGAGGCGGCCGCCACCGATCTCATCATCGCCAAGCTTCGTCGCCTGCTCTATAGCCGGGGTTTTTTTAAGATGCGTGATCTTGAGATCTCGGCGGTGCCCCTCCCGGGTGAACTGCACATTCCTTATTGGATCGGATTTCGTGGCACCGACCAGCGCGCCCGGGTCGCGGTGATCGACGCCGTCCGCCGGCGCCCCGAAGGAGCCAAGCTGCGCCGCCTGGTGGAAACCTGGCTTACCGCAAACACCTGAGAGTCGCCCGCTGCCCCGTTCAAGCCTGGGCGCGACTTCCTCTCTGCTTTCCCTTACTTTCGTAACTCGAACCCGCTCACCGGTCACGCTATCCTTGCTGTTACCTACCCCCCAGGCTCCAGGTCTGCGCGCGTTCCAGGAGCATGGACAGGGGGTTCGCCGGCACGAGGCCAGGGACAAATGTCTACGAAAATCGGTCGCTTCGAAATCCTCAGTGAACTCGCGAAATCAGAGTCTGGCTGCGTCTACAAAGCCAGCGATCCCGAGTCCGGTCAGACGCTTGCGCTGAAGACGATCCATCTGGACGCCTTCGCAGAACACGCCGAAGAGCTGGTCCAGCGCATTCTCGAAGAAGCTGAAAGCACCAAGGATCTGAGCAGCCCCAACATCACGCCGATCTATGGCGCGGGTGAGATTGACGGCCAGTTCTGTGCGGCCATGGAGTACATCCAGGGCAACAGCATCGCGACCATGCTGGCCCGCAAGGAAGGCTTCTCCATCTGGGATCTGCTCGACATCAGCCGGCAGGTTTGTCAGGGCCTCGATCACGCCCATCAGCACAACGTTTTTCATTGCAGTCTTGAACCGTCCAAAGTGATGGTCACCTGGGACGGTACGGTCAAGATCCTGAGCTTCGGAATCTCCAGCACCGGTTACGTGGCCGCGGGTGCGACGGGAGCCCCGCCATCGGTTCTTTACTACATGTCGCCCGAACAGGTACAGGGCCAGAAGCTGGATGCTCGCTCCAACCTGTTTACCTGGGGTGCAATGTTGTACGAGATGGTGACCGATCAGAAAGCGTTCGACGGCGCCGATGCGGATGAGGTTCGCCAGAAGATTCTGGAAGTGCTGCCCACGCCTCCGGCGCAGCTGAATCCCAAGATCAATTCGGTGGCCAGCGAAGTCATTATGAAGGCGCTGGCGAGGGACCCGGCGGAGCGCTACCAGAGCGGCCGCGAGATGGTCAACGATCTCGAGAAGTGCCGCGAAGCTTCCGGCAAAGCCGCCCAGAAAGCGCCCGAACCCAAGGGGACAGCGGTTCCCGACAAGATCAAGGCGGCGGCAGCAGCAAAATTTGCCGCGTCTGCGCCCAGACAGAGCGCGGTACCGGCTGCCCCGAAGCTTGAGCCGAAGCCGGCTCAACTCAAGTTTTCCGCGCCTCAACCCTCGCTTGCAGATGAACTGGAGACCAGTTGGGCCCCGCCTTCTGCTCCGCTGGCCAAGCCGGCGGCGAAGGTTGCGGCCCAGGAATCCCAGCACAAGGCCGCAGCCGCGGCCGGGGGGTGGAATTCCCAGGCGGGCGCGACGACCAGCGCGCCCTCCGGCCCGTCCGCGCGCCAGCTCGATCCGAGCTCACAGTTTGTGTCCGCAGCCGTGCGCGCCTCCGTAGGTGCGCTCGATCAGCAACCTGCCAACATGTCAGCGGCGACTCTGGACGAGCCTGCGGTCGAGCACCCGAAGATCGCCGTCGATCCGATGATGGCCGAAGGCGGTGGCGGCTCCGCGAGCAAGGGCGTCAGCTTCTCCGATCTCGAGGAGTTACCTCCGCTGAAGGAAGTGTATGTGGCGCCTCCTCCGCCCAAGGCGGAAACGCCCACCGGGCAGGAAGCGTTGCCGGCGACTGTTTTCCGTCCGCGAGAGCCAGAAAAGCCCAAAATTCAGCCGCGAGCAGTGGCGCAGAAGGCCATCAAGGAAATCAGGGGCGTTCCGCCCAAGTTGATGCTGTACTCAGTCGCCGGAGCGGTTGCGCTCATTCTCGTCATTGCGGTGTGGGTTCTCTGGCACGCGCACTCGCAAAATACCGACGAGGACGGTGGTCCGGTGTCGGCTCCGCCCGCCACCACCCAGGCGCCCGCGCAGTCCGCGCCCGCCGCGCAGCCCCCCCCAGCTTCTGCTCCCGAACCGGCGCAGACCGCTCCGCAGCCGGAAGCGCCCCCCGAGAAACCGGCAGTCGAGGAACGGGCGGCGCGCAGGAGCGTTCCCGTAGCGGCCAAGTCCCGCAATGCGAAGAACAAGAAAGGCGCGGCGCCCGCAGCCGCCGCCATCCCCGGGCAGCTGGTGGTCGATTCCACGCCCGAGGGTGCGCAGGTTCAGGTTGACGGTCGGGGAGATCCCGGCTGGGTCACGCCCTACACCATCGCGGGTATGGCGCCCGGGTCGCACACGATGGTCATCAGCAAATCCGGCTTCGGACAGGAAACACGCACGGCGGACGTGACTTCGGCCAACAAGACGTTCGTGTCGGTCCGTCTCACGGCGCTGAGCACGACCATAGCCGTGACCAGCGATCCGCCCGGCGCCTCGATCTTTGTCGACAGCAAAGACAGCCTGAAAGTAACCCCGTCGCAGATCACGCTCGAAAAAGGCACGCACACGATCCTGGTGCGCAAGTCCGGCTATCTCGACGAGACCACTTCGGCCACGGCGCAGCCCGGGCAGATTTTTCGATTCGCGCCCACGCTGCGCGCGCTGGGCAACGCCGACGAGATCAAGACGGTCGGCAAATTCAAGAAGCTGTTTGGCGGCAACGGCGGGCAGGCGGGCATGGGCAAGATCAGCATCAGGACGACTCCCAGAGGAGCCCAGATTGCCGTCAACCGCCGCATGCTGGAGAAGGGTTCGCCGGTCGAGTTCCTGTTGAACCCCGGCAACTACATCGTCGACATCACCCTCACCGGCTACAAACCGATCCAGAAAGTAATCAGCGTCGGGCCAAGCGGCAACCTGGCGATCGAAGAAACTCTGGAGCCCGAGTAAGTCCGAGGCCAGAACCACCAAGGAGACGAAGGAACACGCAGGATTAGATCTGGTGCGCGCCCGGTGTGTCCTGGTGGTCAAAGCAGGTCGCGTGATCGCCAACTCTCGGTCGCTGGGGCTGGTTTTGGTGCCGCCGCCGTCGTTCTGGAAGTCATTCCTGAAGGGTTGGCCACGGGCATCGGTAGGATCGTTTTGATGGTACCCTCCGCCATTGCTCCATGACTCGCATGCCAGCGTCAGTGCACGCCCCATCGGATTCGTGCTGCCTTCGATAGGCTTCAAAATCGAAAAAAAGACTCGATCGACGAAAAAGCATGGATCGTCATCTCGGCTGTGTTTAGGCGCTGCCGGGCATGACCTGAATCCCGCTCCGCCGCGCCCACCACTGCAACACCAGGTGCGTCGGGAGATAAACAAGCAGCGGCAGAACCACGAGATAACCTGCCAGGTAGACAAGTCCAGGCACCGCATGCTGTTCGCGAAAAAACAACCCGCGCGCCCAGTTCACATCACTTCCTGGCCGCCAGAAGTGGCTGATCGGGACCACAATCCAGCCGATCAGCGTCTGCAGTTTCCATCCGCGCCGGTCGTAGCCCAGGCGCCGGATGGCCCAGAGCAAGAGCGGCGGCGTCACCACGTGAAACATGCTCAGCAAGCGAACCAACAACGGCAGAGCGGGATTGAACATGTACTCGGTGCCCCCGATCAAGTGTCGTTTCGCAACCAACGCGCCCACCAGATCCACGCAAAACAGCGTTTGAAAAACCAGCAAACTGACCGCTTGCGCCGAAAAAATCAGAGCGCTCTCGCTCCACAGGGCCATGGTGATCAGCAGATTTCCAACGTCGCAAAAGAACAGGAAGTTCTGCGCGCCATACTGTCTCCAATAGACCGGAATCCAGACCAGCACCCAAAGCGTCCATGCAAGCTTGAGCCAGAGGGGGATGCGCATGCCGGGCATTGTACGCGGGGATGCTCGCGCCCCGATCCGACGCCGCCTCGGCCAAGGCCCCTTACCTCAGTAACTTGCCCAAGGGTGACAGGCCTTCGTAGCATCAAACTATTATGGCTACGCGGGCATTTCTGTTGTGCGCGGACGAAAAAGCTGTCCATGCAGTTACCCAAATCCTGGACGAGTTGGAAGTCTCGTTCGAGCATTCCGGCGAACCTCCGTTTGCGCTGAAACGGCTGGCGGCGCAGCGTTTTGACTTGCTGATCGTCGACTGCGACAACGCCCAGAATGCCACCCAGGTGTTCAACAGTGCGCGCGCCTCCAATCTCAACAAGAACTCGATTGCCATCGCGATCGTCGAAGGCAAGGCCGGCGTGCCGAACGCTTTCCGTTTGGGCGCCAGTCTGGTGCTGACCAAGCCGGTATCGCTCGAACAAACCCGCAACACCCTGCGCACCGGCATTGGCATGTCGCGCAAGGACGAAGTCAAGCCTGCGAACACCGCGCCCGTCGCCCCGTCTGCTCCGTCGCCCGCTACACCGCTTCACGTTGCGCCTACGCCAGCGGTCCTGGCGCCGGTCCCGGTCTCGGTCGCGCCCCCTCCGGTAGTCCCGGTTGCTCCAACGCTGCCTGTACCCGCTCCGCTTGCAAAAGCGCCGGCTGGGCTTGCGCCCGTTGCGCCTGTAGCAATCGTGCCGCCGCCCGCGCTTCCAGAATCGATCACAAAACCCGCGGTGCCCGCAATCCCGGTCGCCGAAAAGCCGGTCATGGTAGCGCGGCCACCCAGCATCGCGCTGCCGCCCGCTTCCGAAAGCAAGCCGGCGCCCGAGGCCAAGCCCACGGTGGGCGTCGCCGCGTTTGCAAAGGCGGCCGCAGCTGGAGCGGCGCCTGGCACCAGCAAGTTTGATTCAGTATTCTCGAGCGCCCCGGTCCCGGCCCCACCGGCCGCCAACGACGAAAGCAAAGCCCAGGCCGGCACCGAAAAGACCAGCACGCAAAAGGTCGCCGCGGCTGCCGACGGGGGCCCGGTGTTAAGAATTGAAGACCCTCTCGCCGACGACGACAACGTGCTCGATCCTCTCAGGGATCACGGCGTGCCCTCTTTTGGAGCCATGGGAAAGCAGCCGTTTGCGGGCTATGAAGAGCCCAAGCGCAGCTCCGGTAAGGGCGGACTGATCGTTGCTCTGGCCCTGCTACTGATCGGAGCGGGCGGTTACGCCGCCTGGATCACGCAGCCCGCATTCCGCGCCCTGGTCGAGGGGGAGTACGGGAACGCGAAGGTCAAGATTGCAGCCCTCCGCGGGCAAGCACCGCAAGGGGAGGCATCCGCCACGCCAGAACCTGCACCCATCGCGCCTCCTGCGGTTCAGCCGGCTCCGATGACAACACCGGCGGGAACGCCGACCTCTGACGCCAACTCACCGCAGAACGGCGCCGCAAATTCCACGAATGCGGCCAACCCGGCTTCCTCGGAAACGATCTCGCTGGCCATTGCACCCGCGGGTGCGACTCTTGCGCAGGCCACGAACATGGCGGCCGGCAGCCCCGTCCAGAAGGGCGTGGCCGTTCAAAACGCCAAGCAGGATAGGACTCCCGGCCACGCCGCATCGAATCCGGCTCTGGTTGCGGCCAGTTTGCCGCCTACCACCGCAGCCAAGCCGGCCAGCGAGCTGCTCGAAATTCCCGAGGACTTCGCAGACGATCAAGTCGTACGCCGCGTCCATCCGGTGTATCCCAAGCAGGCAAAATTGAAGAAGGTGCAGGGGACAGTCGTGCTCCAGGCGATCGTGGACAAACAGGGTAAAGTGAATTCGCTGCAACTGGTCTCGGGCGATATCTCCCTGGCCCAAGCCGCCGCCGACGCCGTGAAACAATGGCGCTACAAGCCATACTCGCACAATGGCGAACCGGCCGACTTCCAGACGCGCGTCACCGTCGATTTCAAGCTTCCCTGATTCGCTCGACTCTGGCCTGAACCAGTACGGAGCTTCACTGCCACCGAAATCGGCCTCTTTTCAGTTCGGTCAGCAGCCTTCCCCGGTCCCTTTTCTGGCCTTTTCGAATCGGCGTCCCGCCGCGCCTAACTGCCATTACGGCCGTAACTTGCCGCGTCTGCCGACTGTACCTACGATTGCTCCATGGGTTACCAGGCATTACTGTTCTGTCCAGACGAGAAAACGGCGCACACTGTGACGCGCGTTTTAAACGATCTGGACTTTTCCGTCGAGCGGTGCACCGAGCCTTTTGCCGCCGTCAAGAAACTGATGGCCCAGCCCTTCGACGCTGTGGTGGTGGACTGCGACAACGAGCAAAATGCAACCCTGCTGTTCAAGAGCGCGCGCAACTCGAGTGCGAACCAGTCCTCGCTCGCCGTGGCCGTAGTGGAAGGGCAAGCCGGAGTCGCGAAAGCGTTCCGGATCGGCGCCAATCTCGTGCTGACCAAACCCATCAATGTGGAACAGGCCAAGGGAACTCTGCGGGTCGCGCGCGGTCTCCTGCGCAAGGGCGCGGATGCGAAAGGCGCTGCTGCTGCTGAAGTCTCCGGTTCGCCGAGTTCGTTGACCGCAGCTGCGCCGACGCGACCCTCGCCTGCGCCCGCGCCGTCAAAGACTGCCCCTTCCACGCCCCGTCCGGGCATTCCGGCCGTCCCTTCGTTTGCGGCGGCCACTCCAAAATCAGCGCCCGTGAGAACGCAACCTGCGGCCCCGGCTCCGCCGCCGCTGGCATCCGCGCATGTGGTCGCGGTGGAAGATCATGAGCCCGACACCATCCTCGAACCAGACGACGCCGAGGTGCTCGAAATTCAGCCCGCGCCGGTCGCAAAGCCGGCACCGCCCGTACGTCCCGCGCCGGCTGCGGGTACACCGAAATTTCCCTGGCAGCCCACCGCCAAGCCGCTCGCAGAACCGATGGCGTCGTCCCTGCGCCGTGCAGTCGAGGCAGCCGCGAAGACCGAAGCCGCAACCCAGACAGAATCCCCGCAGAGCGCGCCGCCCATGGGCCCAGGTTTTGTTTCCGCCGAAGACCGGCTTGCGGCCTCCAGTGGGATGTCGGGCGGCCATGGCGGGGCCGCCGCAGCGGCCCCGGCGAAAGAGAAACCGCAGCCCGCACCACCAGGGGCGGCCCCGCTCCCGAAACCAGTTGTCCACGAAACAGAAACCAACGTGGCCAGGCGCGAAGAACCGGCTGCATCTTCGAGTTCGAGTTCCATGCACGCCCATGAAGTCACGCCGCCAACTTTCTTTCCGGGCGGCTACGATGCGGACGAAGAGGCGGGCGGCAAGACCAAGGCCCTGATCATTGTGGCTGCGGTTGTATTGCTGGCCTGTTCCGCGGGCTATCTCAGCTTGCGAAACACCAGGGGCAAGAACTCGCCGCAAACGCCCAGCACGCAAATTGCGCCCGCGCCGGCTAACCCCGGTCCAGCCGCGAGTGTCGGCAAGACCTCCGCGCAGGCGGCGCCCGCGGAACCGGAAGCGAACGAGATCACGCTTGCAGGCGGTGCGAATGCAGCCAACCCGCCCACCCCTAAACCGGCAACCAAGCCTGCCGGGAAAGAGAAGGCCGCAGCGCCGGCCGCCGAGCTCGCGCCGGAACCGGAAGTCACGCAACGCCTGATCGTGCGGAATGACGCCCGTCGCGCGGCGCACCCGGCAGCGTTCGCACAAGAGCAAGATTCCGTACAGGAGCCGAAAGTCGACTTGAACGCCGCTCCCGATGCGAAAACGCTGGCCGGCATCAGCAAAGCCGTGGCCACTGTGCCCACGCCTTCACCCCAGGTCGTGAAGGTCTCGCAGGGCGTGATGGAAGGATTGATCCTGAAACGCGTGCAGCCACGCTACCCGATGCAGGCGATGCAGATGCGCATCCAGGGATCGGTCCAGTTGCAGGCCACCATCAGCAAGACCGGCGACATTACCAACCTCAAGGTCAACAGCGGCGATGGCATTCTCGCCCGGGCAGCCCAGGAAGCCGTGAAGCAGTGGAAGTACAAGCCGTACTACCTGAACGGCGAACCGGTCGAGATCCAGACGCAGATCCTGGTGAACTTCAAGCTGCCGAACTAAATTCATTGCAAGGCTCTGGTCAGGGAGTGCGCGAGGCGAAGTGGCTCGCGCAATTTTCGCATGCGAACAGCGAGGCCGCTTCTGGGCCTGAGTGCGGCACCTGATCCCTTTCGCCGACAAAGCGCGCCTGCACGCGGCTGGGGCCGGAACAGTCCATGAAACGAAGCGATGGAATTTGGGCTGGCCGCCCGAGGTAAGCGCGGCAAATACCGCGCAGGTGAGGCGATCTGTTCCGATTGTGCTGCGACGCTGGCCGGCCCTCGTATTCTCTCCTGCACCCAAGGATGAGTCCAGGGGTTTGGTGACGCCGACCGTACGGTTCAGCTCTGACCTGTCAAGCGGACGCAGGAAAACCAGCGCGCCCACAGCGCGTGAGCGCGAGGCGCGGTTTTCCCTGTCCCCCGACCAGCGTTGCGGTGCTGTCCAGCTCGCTGTCACCCATTCTTGATCATGATCTATGCTTTTCCTCGCTTGGAAGACGAAAGGGCTCGGTTTTTTGTTTTGCATTGGCCCCAAAACCGCCAGCATCGCGAGGGCTGGCTAACGCAATCGCAAAACAGC
>Ga0099793_10000400_pt1 | contig 11571 bp, 13 predicted proteins | sample Rivendell_Oct201_9_FD_77319 | JGI IMG/M metagenome (GOLD analysis project Ga0099793, IMG submission 77319) | Vadose zone soil and rhizosphere microbial communities from the Eel River Critical Zone Observatory, Northern California to study diel... | ecosystem: Environmental > Terrestrial > Soil...
GGCGGGAGTCATTCAATACTTCGCTGGTGGCTATAGTGGCCTGACTCCGCCCGTTTCTATCCCGCCCGTGGTCACCACCTACTTGGCGCCCATTGTCTTTCTGAGCGGCCTGGGTTTGTTGATCTACGGACTCTATTTGCGCGCCAAGTCTTAGTTCATCGCTCCGCTGATCCGAAGACTCACCCCGCAAAGCCGCCAAGCGCCGAAGTCATATCTGATCCTTTCCGGGGAGTGCCCAACTTAGGGCAATATACGCCTGAGCAGCGCCAAAAAATGTAATCAAGCAGAGTTTCTTCGCATGCTTTGATGAAACCGGCTTCGAACCTCTGGCCTCCGGCTTCCAGAAGTGCTACGCTCCCGCGGCACCGCTCACACACGCATGCGCGCCGTCGATTTGATCCGCAAAAAACGCGATTCCGGGGAACACTCCCGTGACGAAATCGATTTCCTTGTCGCCGGCTACACTCGTGGTGACATTCCCGATTACCAGATGGCCGCGTGGCTCATGGCCGTCTGGCTTCGCGGGATGTCCCGGTCCGAGATCGCCGCGCTAACGGAAGCCATGCTGTATTCCGGCGAGGTGCTCAATTTCTCCGATCTTCCTGGGAAGAAGGTCGACAAACACTCCACTGGGGGTGTCGGCGATAAGACTTCGCTCATCCTCGCTCCCATCGTCGCCGCCGCCGGTCTCACCGTTCCCATGATCAGCGGTCGCGGTTTGGGTCACACTGGGGGCACCCTTGATAAGCTCGAAGCCATCCCGGGCTTCAATGTGAATCTCTCGCTCGATCAATTCCGTCGCGTGCTGCAAGAATGCGGCATGGGCCTCATCGGCCAGACCAAGGAAATCGCCCCTGCGGATAAGAAAATCTATGCGTTGCGCGACGCCACCAGCACCGTCGAGAACATCGGCCTGATCTGCGCTTCCATCATGAGCAAGAAACTCGCGGAGGGCATCGACGCTCTCGTTCTCGATGTCAAAGTGGGCTCCGGCGCCTTCATGAAGCGCGAAGAAGAAGCTGCCAATCTTGCCGAAGTAATGATCGAGACCGGCAAGCGCATGGGCAAACAAGTCGTTGCTCTCATCACGGATATGGACCAGCCGCTCGGCCGCGCCGCAGGCCACGCCAACGAAGTCGCCGAGTGCATTGAAGTCCTGAGCGGCGGCGGCCCCGCTGATCTTCGCGAATTAAGTTTGCAACTCTCCGCCTGGATGCTCTACCTCGGCGAGCGCACCAAAAGCGTCGAAGAGGGCCGCATCCTGGCCGAGACCATGATCGCGAGCGGGCAGGCCAAGCAAAAATTCAAGCAGGGCCTTCGCCTGCAAGGCGGCGACGACCGCGTCGTCGATGAACCGCATCGCTTGCCCAAAGCCCGCTTTCATGTGGATGTTGGCAGTCCTGCCTCCGGCTACATCTCCGGCGCCGACTGCGAGCGATTCGGCATTGCGCTTGCCATTCTTGGCGGTGGTCGCGAGAAGAAGGAAGACGCCATCGATCACGCTGTTGGTCTGCAATTTCACAAGCGCATCGGCGATCGTGTCGAGAAAGGCGAGCCGCTCGCCACCATCCGCTACAATGCCGATACGCGGCTCGCCGACGCGAAAGCGTTGATCGCTGAGAACTATTTCATCGCCCAGGAATCTCCCACGGAAGAGCGCCCCCTTATTCGGCGCATCCTGGGAGCCTGAGCGCGCAAGTAGGAACGTGCGGCCGGAAAATCGTTGCTGCGGAGGGGCTTGCCATCCGCGGGTCAGCGCAGCGCGCGAGCGCAGAGGAGAAACGTATGGGACGATTCACAGGAGTGCTCGGCATTCTCACGATCCTGGGCCTCGCCTACCTTTTTTCCACAAGTCGCCGATCCATTCGCCTGAAAACTGTCGCTTGGGGACTGGGCCTTCAGTTGGCACTCGGACTTTTCGTCTTGCGCGTTAAGTCAGGAGAGTGGCTGTTCCAAAAATTGGGCAACGGAGCGAAAAAACTCCTCGACTTCTCCTATGTGGGCTCTTCATTTGTGTTCGGCGACCTGGGTACGAACCATTCCTCGCTGGGTTTGATTTTCGCCTTTCAGGTGCTCCCGACCATCATTTTCATCGCCGCATTTTTTGCGGTCCTCTACCACTTGGGCGTAATGCAAATCATCATTCGCGGCGCAGCTTGGTTGATGACCATTATCATGGGCGCGAGCGGCGCCGAGTCTCTCAACGTTGCAGCCAGCATATTCATGGGCCAAACCGAAGCGCCACTGACCATTCGGCCCTTTCTTCCCAAGCTCACAAAATCAGAATTGATGACCGTGATGACCAGCGGCATGGCGCACATCTCCGGAGGAATGATGGCTGCCTACATGCGCGTCGGCGGTGCGGACGCCAAACACTTGTTGACCGCAGTCATCATGACCGCCCCCGGCACCTTGCTGATGGCCAAAATGCTGGTCCCTGAAACCGAGCAGCCTCTTACCGCGGGACGCGTAGAACTGCCGCCCATGGAAAAGGAGTCGAACGTCCTCGGAGCCATCGCCCGCGGCACAGTCGACGGGCTACACTTGGCGCTGAACGTCGCTGCCATGCTGATCACTTTTCTCGCGCTCCTTGCCCTCGTCAACGCCATCATGGGATGGACCCACCTGCACATCGCCTGGTTTCCCTACAGTTTGCAGCAGGTGTTTGGCTGGGTGTTCGCTCCTGTGGCTTGGCTGATCGGAATTCCCTGGCACGATGCCCCCACCATTGGCAATTTGCTGGGCACGCGCATGGTGCTCAATGAATTCGTAGCCTTCGCGCAACTCGGCACTCTTAAAGACGCGCTCGATCCCCGGTCCTTCACTATCGCTACCTTCGCTCTGTGCGGTTTCGCGAATTTCAGCTCCATCGGCATCCAGATTGGCGGTATCGGCGCGCTTGCTCCCGAGCAGCGCGGCCAGCTCGCCAAATTCGGCATCCGCGCCATGCTGGCCGGAACCATGGCCAATCTAATGTCCGCTTCGATCGTCGGAATCTTTTCATGAGCGCAAAGGAAAGCGTGAAAGCACCGCAAACGAAATCGAAGCCCAGCGTCGAGTTCCTGCGCGCCGAACGCGCGGCCAAGTTCATCGTGGACAAAACCAAGCTGCGGCCGCGCATCGCTTTGGTTTTAGGCTCCGGCCTCGGCGATTTCGCCGACGATTTCACTAATGCAACAAAAATCCCTTACGCCAAGATTCCGAATTTCCCGCGATCGACAGCCATCGGCCATGCCGGACGTCTCGTGATCGGCAATGTCGGCGATATCCCGGTGGCCGGCATGCAAGGCCGCGTCCATCTATATGAAGGCTATTCGCCAAAAGAAGTCGCCTTCCCCATTCGCGTCTTCGCCCGCATGGGTATCCAGGCGATGATAGTCACCAACGCCGCCGGCGGCATCAACCGCAACTATTCGCAAGGCTGCCTCGTAGTGATTCGCGACCACGTCAACTTCCAGGGCGTCAACCCGCTTAGGGGCCCGAACGACGAACGCTTCGGTCTGCGTTTTCCGGATATGACCCAAGCTTACGACCGCGAATTTCAGCGCTTCGTGACGGAAGAAGGTAAAAATCTCACCCTGAACATCCACAATGGCGTCTATCTCGCCGTACAAGGTCCGAGCTACGAGACTCCCGCGGAGATTTATGCTTTTCGCGCCATCGGTGCAGACCTTGTCGGCATGTCCACCGTTCCAGAGGTTATCGCCGCACGCCACAATGGAATTCGCGTCCTCGGAATCTCCTGCGTAACCAACATGGCCGCCGGCACCACGGATGCACCCTTGAACGAGGAGGAGGTCCTGCAGACCGCCGCGCGCATCAAATCGCAATTCATCGCGCTGTTGCGCGCGGTGATCCCAAGAATTTCGGAGGCCATAGCGTGAGCGAGTACGATCATCTGATCGTCGCGGCCAAGCAAGCACGCGAGAATGCCCATGCCCCATATTCCAATTTTCGCGTCGGCGCCGCTCTCCGCGCGACCTCTGGCAGAGTTTTTGGCGGTTGCAACGTCGAAAATGCCACTTACGGCCTCACGCTGTGCGCCGAACGTGTTGCCATTTTCAAAGCCATCAGCGAAGGCGAGCGAGGCTTCGACGCCATCGCAGTCGTAACCGATACCGACGCCCTCACCTCGCCTTGCGGCGCTTGCCGGCAACTCATCTGGGAATTTTGCGGCGACGTTCCTGTCATCCTCTCCAACCTCAAAGGCAAAGTGGAAGTCCTGCAAATGCGCAATCTTTTTCCCAAGCCTTTCGATGCTTCCAGCCTCTGATATTCTTTCAGTGGCACAGTGACGGAGAGATGTCGATGAAAATGCAAGTTTGCTGTTTCTGCGTTCTCCTGGCGAGTGGCACTCTCTTCGCGGCCTCAGCAGTTGCGCAGGAGGAAAGGAAGCGGGCCGACTTGGTGATCGCCGGAGGCACCGTGGTCACCATGGATCCGGAGCGCCGCATCCTGGAAGACGGCGCGGTCGCCGTAAAGGGCGACGCAATCCTGGACGTGGGCACACGCGCTCAAATCAAGGCCAAGTACATTGCCGCGACGCACATCGATGCCACCGGCCATCTGGTCCTGCCTGGTTTCATCAATGGCCACACCCACGCTCCCATGACTCTTCTACGTGGCCTCAAGGACGACGTTACCCTCGACGTCTGGCTGAAAAGCTACATCTTTCCCGCCGAAGCCAAAAACGTCACCGAAGATTTTGTCCGCTGGGGCACCCGGCTCGCTGCCGCTGAGATGATACGCGGTGGCGTAACCACCTTCGCGGACATGTACTACTTCGAAGACGCCATCGCCGAAGAAACCAAGGCCGCTGGACTGCGCAGCATCCTCGGGGAAACCTGGCTCGACTTTCCGGTCCCGGACAACAAGAACGAAGCGCAAGCAGCCGCCTATACGGAAAAATTCCTGAAGCGCTGGCAAGGTGATCCGCTCATTCATGCAGCGGTTGCACCTCACTCCATCTATCTCTGCTCGCAAAAGACGCTCCATGATGTGCAAGTGCTCGCCCAAAAATATCACGCGCCAATCTTGATCCACGTCGCCGAAATCAAAAAGGAACTCGACGACAGCCTCGCGCAAAACAACGCAACTACCGTTCAATATATGAACCGTATCGGCCTTCTCGGCCCGGACGTTATCGCCGCCCATTGCATCTGGGTTGACGCAACCGACCGCAAGCTCCTCGCCGAAAAAGGTGTCGGCTGCGTGCACAACCCGTCCAGCAACATGATGCTGGCCAGTGGTGTGGCCCCTGTGATTGAAGAACGCGCCGCGGGCGTCGCCGTGGGCCTCGGTACCGACGGTCCTGCCGGCAGCAACAACGATCTCGATTTGATGGAAGAGATGGACTTAGCTGCCAAGCTGCAGAAAATCTCCAAAATGGACCCGCGGGCCCTCGGAGCAAAAGCTGTCGTGGAGATGGCCACCATCGAAGGCGCCAAAGCCGTGCATCTGGAAAAAGCGATCGGTTCGCTCGAACCAGGCAAGAAGGCGGATCTAATCCTGATCAATCTGAACGAGCCCAACGCCGTGCCGATGTACGACGTTTATTCGCAGCTCGCCTATGCGCTGAAAGCCAACGACGTCGACACAGTGATCATCGGAGGCCGGCTGGTCATGCGCGATCACAAACTTCTCACCCTTCACGAAGCAGAAATTCTCGCCAAAGCGCGTGAATACGGAAAGAAAGTAGAAGCTTCGCTGAAATAGTTTTCAGGCGACGCGCTAAGAGTGCAGGTGCAAGACCCTAAGCAACTGGTCTTGGACCTTCTTCAGTTCGCGTTCCCGCTCGTGTTCTTCGCGCGTACGATCGCTCAGCGCTTCCTTCAGCAAAATCAAATTCCGCCGGAACTCCATCTGCATCAACACCAGCCGGCTCAGCGCTTTCAGCGCCGCCTCCTGGTCCGCGGCTAGATTTCGCGGCGTCCGGTCAATCACGCACAAAGTACCCAGCGCGTAGCCATCCTCGTTAATCAGCGGTGCTCCGGCATAAAAACGTATGTTCGGCTCGGATATCACCAGCGGATTCGTGCGAAACCGCTCATCCTGCAGCGCGTCCGGCACCACAAACACGTCCTGCTGTTGGATAGCCGTCGAGCAAAACGCGATGTCTCGCGAAGTCTCCGTCGCTGAAATCCCAACCTTGGCTTTGAACCACTGCCTGTCCTCATCGACCAGGGAAATCAGCGCCATGGGTGTCTTGCACACGTACGAAGCCAGCAAGGTTAGGTCGTCGAAGGCTTGTTCCGGCTCGCTGTCCAGGATTGCGTACTTCTGCAACGCATCCACGCGAGCAGCGTCGTTGGTTGACATCATCGGAGCGCCCATTTGCCACCTCCACCGGACGTGTCCTATCGATGCGTTGTATCATACTCCATCCTGTCGCCCGTCGGCATCATCGCAGAAGCTCCGCTCCGATGCTGACCACGGCTGCGGAACTCTCCAAGTTTGTACGATCGGAAATCATTGCCGTCTCGCAATTTTGACGCAGAGAGTCTCGTGCGAGGGTTTGACGGAAGGGGGAATTCAAACCTGCTGTACAACATAACCTCTGATTACGCTGCAAGTATTCGCCGCTCAGCACAAGCGTTTGCTCGCGAAAAGATGGTGCACTTGTCATCGCTTGCCCCATTTTCGCCCCTTACCGCCAAATGCATTGCGTTTGTCTGCCAACGAAGATGCCGTGACAGTTACATATCCGCCCTTTTACTGTTTTGAGGTAAACTTCCGCATGGCTTGGGCTCATCCCCCTAGCGAACAACTCAAAGCCATTCGTTTCCGTTTGGGCATCACCACGCGTGAAGTGGCGGACTTCAGCCAGAAGATCGCCGAATCCGAAGGTAATCCCGAGTTTCACATCTCCAACGCATGGCTCACGCAAGTCGAAAACTCCGATTCCGTTCCCAGCATTTTCAAGCTCTACAGTCTCAGCGCCATCTACCGTATCAAGTTCACCGACCTCTTACTCCTTTACGGCGTTGACTTGCAGCGCCTCAGCCGCAATCAAATGGCCGCTCCTTTGCCCTCCACCCACCTCACCAATCTCGAAGTTTATGACCAGCAGCGTGCCGTGTCCTTCCCCATTCGCTTCGATCCCTCATTCGATATCGACAACACGAATCTCCTCTCCCGCCTCGTCGAAGTCTGGGGCGAAGTTCCCATCGCGCTGATCCAGCACCTCGACATTCGCCACGGCCTCTACGGATATATCGGCCTTCAGGACATGACTCTGTACCCGCTCCTTCGCCCCGGCTCGTTTGTGCAGATTGACCCACGCGTGCGCAAAGTCCAGCCCATGCGCTGGCGTACGGAGTTCGACCGCCCCATTTATTTTGTGGAACTGCGCGATGGCTATGCTTGTTCTTGGTGCGAGTTGCAAGACGGACATCTGCTGCTGTTGCCCCACCCGCTCTCGCCTCGTGCGGTTCGCAGGCTCGCGCAGGGTACCGACGCTGAAATCGTCGGGCGGGTGACTGCTGTGGCTATGACGCTGACGCCCCCATCGCCCTCGGCTTCGGACGCCGCTGCACGATCGCCAGGGCAAGCTTGATGTTCGACACGAATAGCTGCGCCAACGCAACGTTGACATTCACGGGCAGCGCTACGCGGTAGGGTTCCAGTTTTTGCCACACCTGCAGGATCTCCTCGCGGCCCTGTTGTGATGCGCTCACATAAAGTTCCACTTCCCCCACAAGGCGTTCCAGCGGATATGTCGCGATGCGATAAAAGATCTGGCGATGCGCCAGCTCCAACGCCTTGCACGCAATATCCAAACGAAAGCGCGCTGCCAATCCATCGTGGCGGTACTTGCCGGTGTTGTAGTCTCGCGTGGACGCCAGATAGATCAGGCGCGCCAGGTCGCCGCTAATTTGTGACAACGATCGGCGCAACAGGTCGTCGTACGCCTCTTCCACGGTCACCGCTCTGTCTGGAACATTCGTGTATGCAGCTTGCCCCGCGCTTCCCTCGGAATTGTTCACCATTTTCACCCGCTGCTACGCAGATTTTGCTTCCCCGGCGTTTGTCAGGCCGACCGTCTGGAATGTTTCCTGCAACTTGCTCACTCGCTGCGAGAGCCGCTGCGCAACACTCGCCAGACCTCCAAGCCACAGCGGTCCGGCTAGCTGAATTGCCGCCGACAAAATCCCGCAGACGGCCATCAACATCAGGAATTGAGCAAAAATATTGATCTCCGTCGAGAATTCCAGATTCTCGTTCTGACGCACTGCCCGCGCGTGCTCGCTTATCACTTTTCGGATCAACGCCGATGTCTGGCGCACCCAAACCAGCGCAACTTTTTTTCGTTCCTGCTCGAACAATCGCTCAATACCACCTGCTTTAAGCCCACGGACGAATTCCCAGTCGGCGCGGGAGAAGACCCTGCTTACAAGTTCTTCTGGGCACGGCTCGCTCGTGTCTTCTTCGCCGGCCGCGGGCCCCGCTCCCCATGGTCGCGACGCCAGCCATCCCCTTAACGCTGCCGCCGTCAACAACAGCAGCAGCACTGCGCCGGTGATCACGCTCGCAAACTCCATCATGAGCCCACCGCTTTTCGCAGATACCCGCGCGCTTCTTGCAAACGCCTCTGCGTCGCCGTCGCGATCATTTGATATTCCCGCTCTAACTGCGAGCTCTCCGCCTCAGGGATCTCCTGGTACGACCACAAGTGTCCCAGCCACAAGCTCAGCGCCACCAGATAGGATGCGGAATACGCGTAGAACCAAAAATCCTTTCCGGCCACCGGTACAAACGTCAGGCAAATCACGCGCTCGCCGATGAACAGCCCGTACCCAAGCAATATACCCCGCAAATTCCGCCCAAACGGTATGGAATAGGACGCAAACACACTAACCAGCGCCACAATCGCAATCGCTTGTACGGTTCGCAGCGCCCGCTCCATCTGCAGCGCCGTCGTCTCCGCAAGCAAGTGCGGATCGCTCCACAGCGCGGCGGCTGCCTTAGCCAGCGCCAGCACAAAGAGAAACAGCAAAATTTTCCGCGCCATTTTGGCAGTCCCAGGGTAGGCTGCCAGTGCCACTCGGTAGATCTCGAACACGATCCAGCAGCCCAGGATCAAACCCAGAAATTCCGTGGTCCAATACACTGAGCTGTAGAGCTCCTCGCTCCATCGATGGACGAAAGAACGAAAAATGGACTGCGCAAGAACAAAGGAAATGTATCCGTAGAAAACCGGGTAACGAAAGAGTAGGCGCCCGCTCACTCCTCGAGTCAGCAGGAAAACTTCCAGTACGATGCTGCTCCACCAGATCGATTGGCTGAGCATCTTTCTCCAGGGCAGTAAACTATTCTGGTAAGACCTGCGATGCTAAATACTAGCATGAGTCGCGGGAAAGATGCGGCGCACCTTTCCCGCGACTCGCTTCCTTTCGCTAGGCAGCAATTGCCAGCGGCGGTCTAGGCAGCGGATCTCCTCCATCAACGAACTCCGACTGCTGCGGCGGTCGCGGTAACGGATCCCCGCCGTCTGCTATAAGAGGAGGCCTCGGCAGCGGATCTCCTCCATCGGCTACCAAGGGTGGCCTCGGCAGGGGATCTCCTCCATCCGCAAAAAATGTCGCTTTTAACTGCGGATTTATGGATCCCCCTGCCGCCCAGCCGTGATTCCCGCGCAAGCCCGCCAACCACACCAGCCCAAGACACACCAACAGAATTTTCGTAAAACGCATGATTTCCTCCTCTTAAGTTTCCGGGGTGAGCGAAGAACCTGACCTCGCCCCAGCGCAAGACATAGGTGCAGCCTACGGCCTGCTCCTGTTTCGCTTTCGAGAGGGAGAAATATGGTTGGAATTCCGAGCGCAGCGAGCTTTGCGCTCGCACTAATACCTGTGTTCTAACGAATCTGTGACTACGGGTACGCGACTTAACTCACGAATTTGCCCTTTTGGTGCGGTCACTTCTCGCCGCCCGGCTTCCGGTCGGCAGCGCCTCGCCTGCGTGCCGCTGGTTGTAATCACAAGCGGTCCGCCGGCCTCTTCGTTGCTTTCGGCCGGTGGCGTCGCGCTCTTTGTGAAAATTTGCGCGCTCGAAACAATCTTCTCTAATTGCTTCATGACCTTGGCCGTGTCCGCTGGTCTCTTGAAGCCGTCCGGGTCAGGCGCTTGTTCTGCCGCCACCGTTAGCAAGAACTCGTAACAGGTCGCCTGCGAATATCCAGCGTAGGCGCGTTCCAGAATCTTGATCCCGGCCGTTTCGCTCTTTTGCTCGTTCCACCGAAACACGATTCCTTGAATCGTCGTGGTTCTCGGACTGTTTCCGTTAGATCCAATCAGGCTCGCCTCCCGGCAGGCCTTCTCGCTCCCAGCCTCGTTGGCCACCAATTGCAGTGACCCGTGCTCAAACGTGGTGTTCGGATAGCCGTCCTCAGGAATCAGCACCGTCGCCACTAATGTCGCTCCCGGCTGTTCAATATCCAAATCTTCCTGCCGTTTCAGAAAAAACGAACTCTCCTGCACATCCCCCTCTTCCAGCGAATAATTCCTCGGATAACGAAACGAAATCCCTGCCTCTGGATTGTGGTAAGTGGAAAGGGACGCCTCGCGTGTGAATTCCTTTCGCGGAGGATGCGTGGGTCTGGCGGCGAAAGCGGCCTGGCTTGTATCCTTGTTCGGGCTTGGTGAGGCTGAACCCGTCTGCACGTGCGTCGGCTGCGCCGATCGCGCTGCTTCACCGCCGCAGCTGGTAAGCTCCATCGAGCCAACTGCAATCGTGAGCACAATAAACAATTTGCGTCGCAGCATGGGTCGCCTCCTGCCCAAACTCATCGAACCAGTAAGTTGGCAAGAGTTAGACCATAGGCCAAGTTGCTGTATGGAAAGTAGTTAGATAGGAAGGGATCGCTGGCGGGCGTGGCCCGGCATACACGCTGTTGTTCCCCGAACGCGCTCCAGCCGCCCCCGCCTCTATTCCTTTGCCGGCTCGCGGTCAGGAGCAACCCATTCACGTCTTGCGCGCCTGTCTCGCACCACGTCAAAGCTGTAAAACAGTCGGAACCGGTCGCGGTCCGCACCGAACTCCGCAACCGCCGCCTGCACCGCTTCCAATCGCGACGGGAACCGGCCAGATCGAATGAACTCGCCTATCTCTCCGGCCCAAAATCTCGTCAATGTTTCGTGGTAGCCGTTGTCCTCCGTATTCGGCGTACCCACGGACGTATTGTGGTGCAAAATCCCAGCTTTCATAATCGCGAACGTTGCGTCCGCCGCATGGTCGAACGCAAAGTACGCCGCCATCGCTACGTGTGCTGCGTGTGTCCACTCCGCCTTTGGCAGCCTTCCCGATTTCCACGCTTCCACGAATCGTTGCAGCTCGCTCTCGCTCTCCAGCAACGCGAACGTCTCCTGGCTCGGCGCGGGTTTGCTGGAATCCGTGTTTCCAGATGCGGTAGAATGCGTGTCCATTCGATTCCCATCTCCTTATCGTTCGTGTATTATGAATCGAAGGAAATATCATGTCAATTCCATTGTTTCGTAGAGAGATGCCCATCAAGTCCTTGGATGTTAAGGCTTTGAACCTTCTGATGCGCAAGGGCCGCGCCACCTGGGCTGA
>Ga0099793_10000407_pt1 | contig 11489 bp, 10 predicted proteins | sample Rivendell_Oct201_9_FD_77319 | JGI IMG/M metagenome (GOLD analysis project Ga0099793, IMG submission 77319) | Vadose zone soil and rhizosphere microbial communities from the Eel River Critical Zone Observatory, Northern California to study diel... | ecosystem: Environmental > Terrestrial > Soil...
AGACCTACAGCGAGAAGCGCGGTCACTATTTCACGTTGAACGCGGCCTTCTCCGAAACGCGTCCCGACGGCTACGACGCATTGCTGATACCGGGCGGCCGCGCTCCCGAGTACCTGCGGCTGAACCTGAGCGTGCTCGAGTGCGTTCGCCATTTCGCCAAGGCCGGCAAACCGCTGGCCGCCATCTGCCACGGTGCGCAGATCCTGGCCGCGGCACGCGTGATCGAGGGTCGGCGCGTGTCCGCTTACCCGGCGTGCCGCCCCGAAGTCGAGCTGGCCGGCGCGAATTACGCGGACATCGCGATCGATGCGGCGGTGACGGATGGAAACCTGGTCACGGCGCCGGCCTGGCCGGCGCATCCCGCGTGGATCGCGCAGTTCCTGCAACTGCTGGGGACTCGTATCATCCTCTAGAACCCGTCGACGGATCCGGACCTCGGGGCGACGCATTCGGCATCCGCGCCCGCCCCGCGGCGACCGGCCGGCCGGCCGGATGCACGGAGGGTCAAACCATGTGTAGCGTTTTCGTGACAGCGGATCCGGAACTGTATTCGTCTTACACGCGATCGATACGGTTGCACGGGGTTTCGACCAGCCTTCGTCTGGAGCGGATGTTCTGGGACGTGTTGGCCGAGATCGGCGCCCGGGATGCGATGAGCGTCCCCCAACTTATCAGCAAACTGCACGACGAGCTGGTCGCAGCCGGCGCCGACCTGGGCAATTTCGCCTCCTTCCTGCGTGTGTGCTGCCTGCGGTACCTGTCGCTGCAGGCTGTCGGCGTCATTCCGACGGACCGCTCGATCTCGATTCGCTCGCTGGGAAACGGGCACCGTCCAAACGAGATAGCCGAGATCGCTGGAACGCGGGATCGCACCTAGACGCGTCCCTGATTCCAGCCGCGGCGCGCGCGTGCTGTGATGATGCCTCGAGGATAGGAGAGCAGAACATGCCCCTCGTGCATCGTTTATCGGGAATAGGCTTCGCGTCCGACGAGGACAAGAGGCGACTGCGCGAAAGCCAGGCGGCCTACCCGTTTCGATCGCCGCAGACCTCCCGCAAGCCGGCCAGTGCCACGCTTTGCAAACTGTGCGCCGCGCGGGCGTCGACCTTCGATCTGTCGATGCGATGCTGCCTGGACCGGTACGAGTCGACGTTCGGATCGGTGCTCGAACATCGGACCCGGTTCGCTCGCGCCAGGGCGTGCGCGCTGGACGGGGACTTCATGCCGGCCCGCAGGCTGGTCGAGTCCTACCGGCGCGTGTTCGGTCCGATGGAGGCTGTCGAGCTCAAGCGCAGGCTATGGCAGTCGATCGCCGATGCGCAGGTGCGTCCGGATGGGCGCGCGGCCAGCGATGGCCACGAGGAGCCGCGCGCGAGCGCTTGAGCGGTCGCGGCAACTGATCCGGCCCGCCGTCGCGCTTCGCGCTATGGCGGGCGACCGCCCGCCCTACGGGCGGACGGTCCCCTTCCAGCGCTGGACCGCATCCAAGGTGTTCTCGACGTGCCCGTCAGGGCTCATGCTCGCGAACGCGTAGATCACCTTGCCGTCCGGCGCGATCACGTACGAGATACGATCCGCAACGTCCACCCGCCCCGGCAGCACCGCATCGTACTGTTTCATCACGCGGCCGCCGTGATCCGCGGCCACTGCGAATTTGTTGCGGCATTCCAGCACCGAAAACTTCTTCAGCGTGTCGATGTCGTCGTTCGACATCCCGATCACGGTCGCTCCGAAGGATTTGAACCGGTCGGTCGCCTCCGAGAAGTTGTGGGCCTCGACGGTGCAGCCCTTGGTAAACGCCTTCGGAAAGAAATACAGCACGACTGGCCCCTTTTTCAGGGCATCGGCCAGCGCGAACGTGAACTCGTTTCCGCCCATGGCCGCCCGGGCCGTGAACTCGGGAGCGCGGGCGCCGATGGTCAGCGCGGCCTGCGCGCCGCCCAGGCTCAGGCCTGCTACGGCAATTCCGATAAGAATCATGGACAATCTGCGGGTCATTGGCTGCCTCCGTGAACGGAATCGGGCCGGTGCGGAATCGCCGGCCGTTAAGGCGACGCAAAACGAAGATTTCGGATGTTATTCCGACTCACACCGACCCTGCGTGGCGCTCTCAAGTCGGTCAAAATTCACCCGATTAGTCTAACGGGTGAACCGAATGGGAGCGCGCGAACGGACCTATTTCGAGCTGACGCTCAAAGGCTCTGAAGAGCTGGCGGCGCGGACGTACCGGCTCGACGCCAGGGTTCGCAACGTTCTGTTCCTGATCCAGAAGGGTTATCAGACGATCGACGGGATCCTGGAGAACTCGATCTTCCCCCGCGAGGACGTAGTCGAACGCTTGCGCGATCTGTTGCGGGGACACTTCCTCACGGTCCAGGCCAGCGAAAACTCGTCGACTTCGCCGACCACGATCAGCAGGCGCTCCGGTCCGACCACGGTCGGGCCCCCGGTTCCACAGGACGCCGCACCGGCCGCCCCCGAGCCCGAGGAGCCTGAAGAGCCGGACGAGCCGATCTACTTCGGCCTGTGACGCCCGGACGCGGTCCGCGCTCAAAGCACGCGCAAAGGGACGTGAGCCGCCGTCAGTTACTGGATGCGGTCGTGGTGGCCGACTCGTACCAGCTGCCGCCAAGCGCCTTGTAGACCGCAACGAGCGAAGTGCCCGCATCGGTCTGCGCCTGCGCCAGTCCCTCGCGGTCGGCCAGCAGCTGGCGCTCTGCCTCCAGCACGGTCAGGAAATCGGTCACCCCGGCTTCAAAGCGCGTGCGCGCCAGCTTGGCCGCCTGCTCCGAGGCGTGCGCCGCCTTGAACAGGCTCTCGGCGCGCCGCTGGTTGCGGTTGAAGCTGATCAGTGCGCCTTCGGTCTCCTCCAGCGCCGTCAACACCGTTTTTTCGTACTGCGCCAGCGCCGCATCGGTCCTTGCCTCGTTCTGCCGGATACGGGAGCGGATCCGCCCGAAGTCGAGCAGCGTCCAGGCGATCGACCCACCGAGGTTGTAGTAATAGGCCTGGCCGCTGTTCAGGCCTCCGGGGTGCAAGGCATTCAAGCCCAGCAATCCGGTGATCGAGACGCTGGGGAAAAGGTCCGCCTTGGAGGCGCCGATGTCGGCCGTGGCCGCGGCGAGCTGGCGCTCGGCGACCCGGATGTCGGGCCGTCGCCTCAGCAGAGTGGACGGGCTGCCGATCCCGTTGACCGGCTTCAGTCCGGGCAATGGCTGGGGCTCTTCCGATAGCGCGGCCAGCTCGGTGGGCACCCGCCCGGTCAGCACCGCCAGCCGGTAGCGCGACAGCTCGATGCCGGCCTCCAGCACCGGGACCACCGCCCGCGTGTTCTCGACCTGGGACTGGGCGCGCGTCGTGTCCAGCTCGGTGCCGCGCCCCGCGTCCAGCCGCGCCTGCACCAGATCCAGGTTCGCTTGCTGATTCTGCAGCGACTCGTGCGCGATCTGCAGGCGCAGCTGCTGGCCGCGCAACTGGAAGTAGTTGCGCGCCACCTCGGCCGTTACGCTGACCTGGGCGGCGGCCACACCGGCCTCCGCGGCCGACACGGAGGCGGCGGCCGATTCGGATGCCCGGGTGTAGCGCCCGAACAGGTTCAGCTCCCAGTTCGCATCGATCGACGTATCGAACACGTTCCCGGTGCGCTCCTCGCGGCTGAATCCCGGCGCCGACGTCTGCGGGATGATCTGGCGCGAAGCGCTGGCGTTGGTGCCGACCCGCGGATAGGCTTGCGCGTCGACGCCGAGCTGCGCCGCGCGCGCCTGCTGCAAATTGGCCACCGCGATCCGGATGTCGTGATTGGCCTTGATCGCGTCGTCGACCAGCCCGTTGAGGATCGGATCGTCGAAACGCCGCCAGAACTCGCGCTGCGGCTCCTGCTGATCGCCGGTGGTGTTCTCGAAATCGCCCGCCAGCCGCGATTGCGGCGTCTTGTAGTCGGGCCCGAGCGCGCAGGCACTCAACACAGCCGCCAGCAACGGCGCCAGCCATCGAGCGGGCTTTTGAAAAACCTCGCGCTTACTCGTCATCGCGTGGCCCCTGTGGCTGCATCCCGAAGGTGCCCCCGCCGACGCGGTCACCCGAGGCCGGCTTGGGCGCGGCGCCGGCCAGCTTGGACGAACGCGCCAGGATTCGCAGCAGCGTGTAAAACACCGGCGTCATGAAAATGCCGAACGAGGTCACGCCCACCATCCCGCAGAACACCGCGATCCCCATCGCGCGGCGCATCTCGGAGCCGGCACCCGAACCCAGGATCAGCGGGACCACGCCGGCGCAGAACGCGACCGACGTCATCAGGATCGGCCGCAGCCGCAACCGGCACGCGTGCAGCACCGCCTCGAGCATCGGCTCGCCGCGCACTTCCAGGTCGCGCGCGAACTCGACGATCAGGATCGCATTCTTGCAGGCAAGTCCTACCAGCACGACGAACGCGATCTGGGTGAATATGTTGTTGTCGGCCGGAATCCCGAAAAAGCCGCTCAGCCATACGCCCAGGATGGCGCTGAAGATGCACAGCGGAACAATCAGCACGATCGCCAGCGGCAGCGTCCAGCTCTCGTAGTTGGCGGCCAGCACCAGGAACACGAGCAGTACGCACAACGGGAAGATGTACACCATCGTGTTGCCCGCGATCTTTTCCTGGTACACCAGTTCGGTCCAGTCGTACGTGATCCCGCGCGGCAGGCTCGCCTGCAGCACGTGCTCGATCTCGGCCTGCGCCTGCCCCGAGCTGAACCCCGGCTTGGGCGCGCCGTTGATGTCGGCCGAATAGAAACCGTTGTGTCGGGTGACGCTGACCGGACCGAAGGTCGGCTCGATCTTCATCAGCGCTCCGAGCGGAACCATCTCGCCCTTGCTGTTGCGGGTCTTCAGTTGAGTGATCGAATCGGCGTCGGCGCGGTACGGTGCGTCGGCCTGAACGATCACCTGGTAGGTCTTGCCGAAGCGGTTGAAGTCGTTCACGTACAGCGACCCCAGGTAGAGCTGCATCGTGTCGTAGATGTCGGTCAGGCTCACCCCCATCTGCTTGGCGCGGGTCCGGTCGATGTCCGCGTACAACTGGGGCACGTTGATCTGGTAGTTGGAGAACACCTGGGTCAGGATCGATTGCGGGTTGCCATAAACGCGGCCCATCGTCGCCCCCACCGATCCGGCCAGCGCCTGTTCTCCCATCGAGTTGCGGTCCAGCAGTTGCAGCTTGAAACCGCCCGCATTGCCCAGGCCCGACACCGGCGGCGGCGACAGCACGAAGATGAATGCGCCCTTGATCGCACCGGCGCGCATATTGACCTGGGCCGCGATCGAGTCGGCACTCAATGCGCGCGTGGTCCGCTTGTCGAAGTCGTCCAGCGGGAAGAACACGATGCCGGCGTTGGTCAGATTCGAAAAGTTGTTGATCGACAGGCCGGGAAACGCGACCGAATCGTGCACTCCTGGCACTTTCTTGCCGATGTCGCTGAGCTCGCGTATCACCTCGGTGGTCCGATCCAGCGACGCGCCGTCGGGCAGTTGCGCGATTCCGATCAGGTACTGCTTGTCCTGCTGAGGCACGAAACCCGGCGGCACGCGCCAGAACAGCAGCAGCGTCAGCCCGATCAATGCCGCATAGACCCCGAGCACCAGGGCCTTGTGGCCAAGGATGCTGGTGACGCCCTCGCCGTAGGCCGCCGAGGAGCGTTTGAACCCGCGGTTGAAGCGGCGGAAGAACCCGCCCAGGAAGCGCTCCATACCGCGCGTGACCACGTCCTTGGGTTCATCGCGCCCGCGCAGCAGGATGGCCGCCAGCGCCGGCGACAGCGTGAGCGAATTGAAGGCCGAAATCACCGTCGAGATCGCGATCGTGACCGCGAACTGCCGATAGAACTGGCCGGACAGGCCGGAGACGAACGACAGCGGAATGAACACCGCGCACAGCACCAGCGCGATCGCGATGATGGGCCCGCTCACTTCCTGCATCGCCCGCACGGTGGCGTCGTGCGGGGTCAGCCCGCTCTCGATGTTGCGTTCGACGTTCTCCACCACCACGATCGCATCGTCGACCACGATCCCGATCGCCAGCACCAGGCCGAACAAGGTCAGCGTGTTGATCGAAAAGCCCAGCGTCAGCAGCACGGCGAAGGTTCCGACCACCGCCACCGGAACCGCCAGCAGCGGGATGATCGAGGCGCGCCAGGTCTGCAGGAATATGACCACCACCAGCGCCACCAGCAGGATGGCATACGTCAGGGTCTCGATGACCTTGCTGATCGAGGTGCGCACGAACTGGGTCGGGTCGTACACGATCTGGTAGTCCACGCCCTGAGGAAAGTCCGCCTTCAGCCGCTCCATCGTGCTGCGGACCTGGCTGGACAGCGCCAGCGCGTTGGACTCGGGCGCCTGGAAGATCCCGATCGCCACCGCCTCCGTGTTGTTGAGCAGGCTGCGCAAGGCGTAGGTGCCGGCACTGAGCTCGACCCGCCCCAGATCGCGGATCCGGATCACGGAGCCGTCGGTCGTGTCGGCCCGCACGATGATGTCTGCGAACTCCTCTTCGGTCTTCAGGCGCCCCTTGGTGTTGACCGACATCGTGAACACGGTGCCGGGCGGGCTGGGCGCCGCGCCGACCACGCCCGCGGCCACCTGGGCGTTCTGTTCGCGGATCGCCGATACCACTTCGCCGGTGCTCACGCTGCGCGCAGAGAGCTTGTGCGGATCGAGCCAGATCCGCATCGCGTAGTCGCCCTCGCCGAACACCAGCACCGACCCCATGCCCGAGATTCGCAGCAGCGGATCGCGCACGTACAGCTGCGCGTAGTTGCGCAGGTACAGCGCGTCGTAGCGGTTGTCGGGCGACACCATGTGCACGACCATCGTCAGCGTGGGCGAGCTTTTCTCGGTCGTCACGCCGATCTGGCGCACCACCTCGGGAAGACGCGGCAACGCACGGTTGATCCGATTCTGGACTTCCGATTCGGCCACGATCGGGTCGGTGCCGATCCGGAACGTGGCGGTCAGCGTCATCGATCCGTCGGAGGTCGCCTGGCTGTCGTAATAGAGCAGGTTGTCCACGCCGTTGATCTGCTCCTCCAGCGGCGTAGACACCGTCTCGGCGATCACGCGCGGGTTGGCGCCGGGAAACTGGGCCCGCACCACCACCTGCGGCGGAGACACTTCCGGGTACTCGGAGATCGGCAACCTGAACAGCGCGATCAGCCCGACCAGGAACACGATGATCGACAGCACCGCGGCAAAGCGCGGCCGGTCGATGAAAAAATGGGAGACATCCATGGTGCGTCGACTCAAGCCTCTATGGTTGAGCGGAGGCCACCGCCGCCTGCTTGCGGATCGGCATGCCCTTGTCGTCGATCGGCAGCTTCTCCGGGGTCACCGGCATGCCAGGGCGGACCCGCTGCAGGCCGTCGACCACGACCAGGTCACCGGGAAACAGGCCGCTGGAGATCACGCGCATGCCGTCGATCAGCGCCCCGAGCTTGACTTCTCGGAACTGCGCCTTGTTGTCCTGCCCGATGACCAGCACGAATTTCTTGCTCTGATCGGTGCCGATCGCGTTCTCGGGTGTCAGCACCGCCGTGTACGTGCCGCTTCCCACCAGCCTGATCCGCGCAAAAAGCCCGGGCGTAAAGCGCCGCTCGGCATTGTCGAATACCGCGCGCCCGCGCATCGCGCCGGTTTGCGGGTTCAGGCGGTTGTCGACGAAGTCCATCACGCCGCGGTGCGGGAACCCTTCCTCGTCGGCCAGCCCCATCGTCACCGGACTGGCATTCGTTCGTGAGCTGAGGCGAGACCCTTCCCGTGCGAGGCGCGCGTATTTCAGGTACGAGTCCTCCGCGGCTTCGAAATACGCATACACCCGGTCCTGCGACACGAGCGACGTCAGCACCGGATCGCCGACGTTGACCAGGTTGCCTTCGGTCACGTTGGCGCGCGATATGCGCCCGGCGATCGGCGCCCGAATCTCCGTGTAGCCGACGTTGAGCTGGGCCGACTGCATGGCCGCCTCGGCCGCCTGCACATTGGCCGCCGTGTTGCGCGTCGCCGAGGCCAGCTGGTCGAACTCTTGCTGCGAAATCGCCTTCACGTCGATCAGCTTGTGGCCCCGGGCCTCCTCGCTGATCGCCAGTTCGACCTGGGTATGCGCAGCGGCAAGCTGTGCGCGCGCCTTGGCCAGCTCGGCCAGGTACGGATCCGGATCGATCGTGAACAGCAGGTCGCCCTGTTTGACCTCCTGCCCGTCGTGAAAATGGACCTTCTTGATATAGCCGGAGACCCTCGGTCGGATGTCGACCGACTTGGGCGACTCCAGGCGGCCCGTGAATTCATCGAATTCCTGCACCTGGCGCTGCACGGCCGGGGCCACCGACACCGGCGGAGGGCCGAATGCGCCCGGCGAGGGAGTATCCGCCCTGGACTGGCAGGCACCCAGAGCAATCGACCCGGTCAGAATCAGGACGCCGCGCAGCGCGGGCGCCCGCAGCACGCTGGCTGCCGAGCGGCACAACAAACCGATTGACATGATGCGGTCCTGAAAAACTTGAACGAGCCCCCGTCGGGGGCGACACGATCAATTATCAACGCCCGCTGCGGTCCGTGCATAGGCCGCGGGGAGGACTTTTTACCTGTCGAAATAATTAAGAACCCTAAACGCAAAACCGCGCACAGCGCGGCTCAACGCCCTCGATAAGGCTATCATGCACGGCCAGTTGCTACGATTTCGTGACTTCCTCTTTGTCAGGTTGTATCGGCCTCACAGAGATTTGGTATACGAATAAGAGCTAATATACAAAAGAGACTACATTCGGGATCGTACAGTTCTCGCAATGAACGGCAAGGAGTGTGTCGCGTGTTACCTGGTGTCTGTTCAATAACCATGTTCAATTTGTGATTTCTCGGAGAGTCTGCGATGGCGACACTCAAGCGCAAATCGTCTGACGCGGACGCCTGTCCGATCCGGGATGTGCTGGATCGGGTCGGCGACCGCTGGAGCATGCTGGTGCTGTGCACGCTGGCCGAAAATGGAACTCTACGCTTCAGCGCCCTGAAGGCGAGAATCGACGATATCTCGCAGCGGATGCTGGCTCAGACGCTGCGTCGGCTGGAGCAGGACGGGCTGCTGACCCGGACCGTGTATCCCACCAATCCGCCACGCGTTGACTACGCGTTGACGCCGCTGGGGAAATCGCTGCTGGACCCGGTCTTGGAGCTGGTTCGCTGGGCCAAGCAGAACCACCGGCGCGTGCTCGACGCGCGCAGGAATTACGTGCCGCCGCCGCGCCAGCAAGCGCTGTAAGCGTCGGGCAGGCCCGCTGCAGTCGCTGCCGCCCCGTTGCGGTGCCCTTGCGCCTGCCCGATCGGCGGATGCGGCCGACATTGCGATTGTCTATGTTTCGAACAGCGCAAGTGAGGCTCGGATCGAAAGGACATATCGTGATGGCACAGGTTTCGGACAAGGCCGGTATCACGCCGCTGCAGGCGCTTTCCGACTCGGTCGCTTCCACGGTCGAAAAGGTCGGAATGTCCACGGTGGCGCTGCGCGGGCGCGGCCGGCGCGCGCTCGGCTGTGGCGTCGTGTGGCGGAACGGGATGATGGTGACGGTGGCCCACGCGTTCGGGCGCGTGCCGGCGACCGTGTCGGTGATCACGGCGCAGCAAGCCGGCGCCGACGCGACGCTGGTCGGGACCGATCCGCCCACCGATCTGGCCGTCTTCCGGTTGCCGGACGACGCGTTGCCCGCGGTCGACCGATCCAATTCGGCCGTCGTTCGGCCCGGGCAGCTCGCGATCCTCGTCGGCCGTTCGCCGGGCGCGGATCTGACCGCCAGTGTGTCCGTCATCAATCGGGTGGCGGGCGCGTGGCAGACCTGGCTCGGCGGACATATGGACCGCCTGATCCGCCTGGATGCCGGCCCGCATGACGGCCTGTCCGGCGCTCCGGTCGCGGACGCCAGCGGCAAGGTGTTCGGATTGGCCACCTCGGGGCTATCGCGCAGCTATGGGGTCGTCGTTCCCGAATCGACGATCTCCAGAGTCGTCGACGAGCTGCTCGCCAAGGGTCATGTAGCCCGCGCGTTCCTGGGCATCAGCGTGCAGCCCGTCGAAGTTTCCAAGCCCGACGAAGCAGGTATTCCGGAGGCGGGCTTGCTGATCACCTCGCTGCTGCCCGGCGGGCCGGCGACGCAGGCCGGGTTGCTGGTCGGTGACATCGTGCTCGAGGTGGCCGACCATCGCGCCGCAAGCCTGCCTGAATTGCGTGATGCGCTCGCCGGCAATATCGGCAAGAGCGTGCACGTATCGTTGATCCGCGGCGGCTCGCCGGCCCAGGTCGACGTGACCGTCGGCCAGTGGCCGACCGAGGCGCGCGCCTGCTGATCGAGGCGCGATGCAGGCTGCGGTTCGCACGGCGCTGATTTCGAACTCGCCGCTGGTGCTCGCGGGCCTGAAGACCGGGCTGGAGCTGCGCGGTGACTTCGAGATCGTGGCCACGCACGAGGGGCCGCCCAACGCCGCGGGCGAGAGCTTTGCGCAGGCACGGGTCGGGATCATCGACGTCGCGGCGGACGCCGACATCGAGCCAATCGCCGCGATCGCCGACCAGGGACCCGCGCTGGTGTTGCTGTGGCCCGACCGGGACGGACCGATCGCCGACTGGCTGCTCGCCGGACACTCGGTGCTTCCTCGCAACGCTTCGATCGAGGCCGTTGCGATCGCCGCGCACGCAGCCGCGGCCGGGCTGGTGACGATTACCCCGGCACTGGCCGCCGAGGCGGTGCGTGCCGGGACCGGCGCCGACCGGCGCGCAGCGGCCGCCGATACGGAGCCATTGAGCGACCCGCTGACACCGCGCGAGCGCGAAGTGCTGTGGAAGATGTCGCTCGGTCTGGGCAACCGCGAAATCGCGCAAGCCCTGCACATCTCGGCGCATACGGCCAAATTCCACGTGGCACAAATCATCGCCAAGCTCGACGCGAGCTCGCGCGCCCACGCGGTGGCCAAGGCGCTGCGGTCCGGACTGGTAGAGATCTAGCTGCCCGAGCACCGCTCTTTCTTCAAGCGACCGGCGCTTCCAGTGCGCGGTCGATCTTTTCCAGTGCCTGCGCCCGCTCGATCGGTTTGGCGATGTACGCCAGCGCGCCGGCCCGCAGCGCTTCGCGCAGGTGGTCCGCGATGGTGTCCGCGGACACGACGATCACCGGCATCGGCTGCGTGGCCGGGTCGGTTTTCAGGCGCCGCAGAACATCGATGCCGTGCGCATCCGGCAGGCTCATGTCCAGCAGCAGCAGATCGAACGGTTCCTGCTGAATCGCTGCGAGGCCATCGGCCGCGCGCGCGTACACGTCAAGACGGATCTGCGGCCGGGCCGACAGCACCGCCCGCATCACTTCCGCGTTCAGCGGATTGTCTTCGAAGTAGGCAACGCGCTTGCTGCAATAGTGCGCATCGATCGGCCTGCCGGCCGGCGGCCTGACCGCCGGCTCCGCATGCGCGGCGGGAAG
>Ga0099793_10000411_pt1 | contig 11466 bp, 9 predicted proteins | sample Rivendell_Oct201_9_FD_77319 | JGI IMG/M metagenome (GOLD analysis project Ga0099793, IMG submission 77319) | Vadose zone soil and rhizosphere microbial communities from the Eel River Critical Zone Observatory, Northern California to study diel... | ecosystem: Environmental > Terrestrial > Soil >...
AGAAGGAAGACGCGCCGTATGTGTAACCGGACTCCACGCGCAACACCTCATTCAACTCCGACGTAAATCTCCCGCCGAAAATGGTGTTTACCACGCGAATCGCCACGCGATCCGGGTCATTGCGCGCAATCCCTACATTCCCAAAAGCAAAATACGTCTGCGTCGCGTCGTCCTTGTCCACCAGCAGCAACCGCTTGCCTTTCACCGGCGCGGTAGCCGCAATCTGCGAAGCCGCCACCGTGCGCGCCGGCCATCCGCCGAATACATCCTCCAATTTCTTCCGCATCTCTGCGCCATTGAACTCCCCCGCCACCGCCAGCAGCGTGTTGCCCGGCGCATAGTTCGTTTCGTAGAACTTTGCAATCGCGTCGCGTTTGATCCTCTGCAGCGAAACTTCGTCGCCGCCCGCTGGCCTTCCGTAGGGATGCGTTCCGTACAAATACCCGTAATAGTACAGCCCCAGCACCTGCTGCGGATCGTCCTTTGCTCCGCGCACCGCATCAATGGACTGCGCCAGCAACTTCTGCACTTCCGCTTGCGGAAACGTCGGGTGCACCAGCGCATCCGAGAACAGCTCCAGCCCGCGCGCCAAATCCTTGGTCAAAAATTCTGCGCCCACGCTGCTGAAGTCCGCCCCTGCTTCCGCTTCAAAGTCTCCGCCGATGTAATCCAGGTCCGCTGCAAACTGCTGCGCCGTTCGCGCTTTCGTCCCTTTCCTCAACAATCCCGCCGTAATCGACGCAAGCCCATCCTCGCCTGTGGAGTCAGCCGCCGAACCCGTTTTCACAATCGCGTACAAATTGATCATCGGCACTCCGTGCTTTTCCAGCAGCAGCACGGTCAATCCATTCCTCAAGGCATATTTCTCGTGCGGTGGCATGTGCAGCGTCTGCGCCCCCGCCGTCGAAGCAACAATCGTCAGCATCAGCACAAAAGTTGTAGGGGCGCGCTTCAGCGCGTCCCAGTAAGCCTTCCGCAAGCTCATCAACTTACGATCAAGCCCCCGCACTCTCTTCCTGCCCCTCATGGCTTAGCCTTTTCTTCCGCATTCTCGGGAATTAGGGTGGCCACCGTGCGGTTGTTCGCTCCAAAGTACGCTTTTGCCACCCGCTGCACGTCCTCCTTGGTCACCGCTGAATAGTTCTTCGCCGCATCAAACAATTTCCTGTAATCCCCAAAGAAGACCTCATAGGTGCCGATGGTGTTCGCTCGCCCGTTGATCGTGCGCATCTCCCGGTAGAACTCCGCCAGCCGGATATTTTTGGCCTTCTCCAATTCCGTGTCGCTGATCGTCGCGTTCTTCGCGTTCTCGAACTCCTCGTACATGGCCTTCTCGCATTTTAGCGGGTCCATTCCTTGTTTCGGCTGCGCGGCTACTTCCACAATCGTGGGATCGAATGCCGGCTCGACCGACGAGGAAACATCCAGCGCGATTTGGTCCTTGTCCACCAAGCGCTGGTACATCCGCGAACTTTCTCCCTGGAACAACACCGTTCGCAAAACGTTCAGCGCGTAATAGTCGGGACTGTTCGTCCGTGGGATGTGGTACGCCACCAGCACCAGTGGCAGTTGCGCCGGTTTTCGCACAATGAGACGCCGCTCTCCCAACTGTTCCGGCTCCACCGTCGTCACTGGAGGAGGGGGCGCGTGCGTTGGAATCGGCTCAATGTATTTCTCGCATAGCTGAAAAACTTCCTCGGGAGAAACATCACCGGCCACAACCATCGTCGCGTTATTCGGCGAGTAACCCATCTCGAAATGGTGCTTCAGTTCTTCCATGGTCCAATGCTCGATATCGCTCATCCACCCCACTACCGGCCACTGGTAGGAGTGTGCGATGAACGACGTTGCCCATAGCTGCTCGTCCAGCAAACCGCTATTGTCATTGTCGGTGCGTAGCCGCCGCTCGGAAGCAACTACTTCGCGCTCCGACTTGATTTTCGCCGGATCGAAACTCAAGTCGCGGATGCGGTCCGCCTCGATATCGTAAATCAGCGGCAGTGCCGAGCGCGGGAACCAATCCTGGTAAACGGTCACATCGCGTGTGGTATACGCATTATTCGCCCCGCCATTTGCCTCCATCGCTTTGTCCAGCTCGCCCGGCCCGTACTTCTTTGCACCGTTGAACATCATGTGTTCGAAAAAGTGCGAGAGCCCGGTCGTCCCAGGCCCCTCATTGCGCGACCCCACGCGATAGAAAATGTACAGCGCAATGTTCGGGATACTGTGGTCCGTCTGCACCAGCACCTTCATCCCGTTCTTGAGCGTCTTCGTCGCCACAGGAAACTGCTGTCCCCGCGCTGGCATTACGAACGCCGCGCACAAAAGCACGAACGCCGCGTTCCGAAACCACCGGATTGTCCTCATGAACCCACCCCCGTGAACGTAGGGGCGCAGCACCGCTGCGCCCCAGCTTGGCAACAATTAATCTTGAGCTCAGCTCTCTTCCTTCTAGCTTCTTTCTTGCTTTCTTCTTTCTTGCTTCTCCCCTTCCCGTTCGTGTTTATTTCCTCACTGCCAAATTGCAAACACGCGCACCGCCCCCCCCGATCCACCCTCCAACTTAATCGGCGCCACCACCAAAAATGCCCGGGCCTCCGGCAAGCCACTCAAATCCGCCAAATTTTCGAGCTGGTACAAACCCGCACCCAACACCAAATGGTGCACCGCAAAATCCTGCGAGGCTCCATAGTCCACACTCAATGTGTCGCATCCAATCCCGCTCACTTTGCGCGAGATCAATAATTTCGCCGCCTCCGCCGAAAACCCTGGGAAATGCATCTTCCCTTGCGCGTCTTGATTTCGATACTTCTGCGCATCCCGCCACCGCGAAGACCAGCCCGTCCTCAGCAACACAATCGAGCCTTCCAAAATCCGCCCGTTCTTCCTCTCCCATTGTTCGACGCGTGAAGCTGGCGCCTGGTAGTCCGCGTCCTTCGCGCCTTCCTCGCTGACATCCAGCACAACAGCCGGGCCAAAGAATTGTTTCGCTGGAATTTGATCCACGGTGGCCTTGCCCGGAGGGAAATGAATCGGCGCGTCCAGATGCGTGCCGTAATGCTCGAGCATCCAAAAACTCCTCGTGAAATACCCATTCTTCTTCACCGTGGCATTCACTTGCGCTTCAAACCAACGCTTGTCCCCCGGCCATGGCACCAGCTTGTCATTGATCGCGTAAGTCAGGTCCAGCACCCGCGTTTTCCCGCTGGCAATGCCGGAAAGCAAAGTGTCGTGATCTGATTTCTGCGGAAAAAGCGCCATAGGAAAGAACATCATAAGCATGACAGCAGCAACAACGAAACAGCCCAACCACCCGGAGACACGCATCTTTCCCCCCAGCAAACCGTCACCAGCGAACCTGTCATCCTGAACCCATCCGATGAGGATGGGTGAAGGACCTCAACGTAAGAGCAAGCGCAGTTTCCGAGCGGAACTCCTGGTGCTACCTACGGCAGCGGAAGTCCCGGCGTAGCCACAATTCCCGACATCCGCAAAATCTCCAGATACTCCTCGTCCGTAATCGAAGAAATCAGCACCCGCACGTTCTTCAGCAATTTCATCTTCCGCAGCACGCGATTCTCCCGCAGCTCCGCCAGCGTCACCTGCCGTGGCAGCCGCTCGAACGCCCGTAAGTCCGCCACCAGATTTTTTTCCTTAGGATCGTGCGGATCCGGGTAAGGGTCCCGCGTGACTTCCGCGATCGAATACAGCGACCTCTCCGGCGCGGAGTGATAGCACAGCACGCGGTCGCCCTTGCGCACCTGTTTCAGCGCGCGGATCGCGTCCGCCTTCCCGGCGGCGCCGTGCCACATCTCTTTGCCCTTTACGAAAAGCGTATCCCAGTGGTAGTGGTGCGGGTCGGCGCTGAAGATCCAGTGGTGTCGTTGCGCGGTCGAAAGTGCCATCGAGGACTTGAGTCGGCACTATACATTGGGTGAGACGAAAAAGCGAAACAAAATGTGCGGGTTAGCGGGTTTTCGGCAAAATTTCCATCAGAAATTCGGCGCCGCGATGCACGGATCAAAACTCACGTATCTCACTTACTTTCATGTACTTACACGGCTAGGCGTTCACGTTGACGAAAACCTCGTCACCGCGCACCTCAACCGCATAGCGGTCGACACCCACAGTCGGGTTCTGCGCCACTTTCCCCGTTCGCACGTCGTATTGCCAGCCATGCCAGGGACAGGTGACCACCGACCCTTCCAGCGGACCATCCCCCAACGGCCCTCCACGGTGCAAGCAGACACCGTTGATCGCGTGAAATTGCCCTTCCACATTTGCCAGCGCAACCGCCTTCCCCTCCACTTGAACCTCCCGAATCGTCCCCGGCGGCACATCGCCGGTCTTCGCAGCCAGCACAAACCCCATCCCCAATCTCCTCTTCTTCTCTGTGACCTCTATGAACTCTGTGGTGAGATCTCCTCTTCGATTTTGCGCAGTATAGCCCCCTCGTTTCCAATTTGGCAAAGAAACTCGGATAGATTTCGTTCTGCGCGATGCCCTACAGTGGAACGATACACTTCCCGGCGCGGAAAAGATCATACATGAGTGCCAACATACAAAAACGAATCGACGCTCTCGACTGGAACAAAACAGAGGAATCGCTCTCGGCCCGCGGTTATGCTGTTACCGATCCAATCCTTACGCCCGAAGAATGCGCGTCCATCATCTCCCTCTACAACGAACCAACCCGCTTCCGCAGCCAGGTCATCATGGAGCGGCACCGCTTCGGCGTCGGCGATTATAAGTACTTCGCGAATCCCCTGCCCGAAATCGTCGCCGATCTCCGCACCAGCGCCTATTCACATCTCGCGCCAATTGCGAACCAGTGGGCGAAAGCCTTTGGTGAAGCGAAGCCTCCCTTCCCTCTCGATCACCCCGCGTTTCTGAAGATCTGTCACAAAGCGGGGCAAACCAAGCCGACGCCGCTGATGTTGCACTACGAAGCTGGCGGGTACAACTGCCTGCATCAGGATCTTTATGGAGAAATCACCTTCCCGCTGCAAATGGTTTTTCTACTTGGGCAGCCGGGACACGATTGGGAAGGCGGCGAATTCCTTCTGGTCGAACAGCAACCCCGTGCTCAATCCAAAGCCGAAGTGGTCACCGCGAATCAGGGCCAGGCCATCATCTTCACCACGCGCTATCGACCCGTGAAGGGTTCGCGCGGCTACTACCGCGTGAATCTCCGCCACGGAGTCAGTCGCGTGCACCGCGGCACTCGCCACACCCTCGGTATCATCTTTCACGACGCGAAGTAGCGGCCACCTTCAGCTGGGCGTCTGCGAACTGACCCGCGCTTAGCGCTTCGGCTCCTGGATGCGCCGCGCGAGTGCCTTCCAATATGTTCCCGGCCGCAGCCGCTGCAATATATCGATCTTTCGCGCATCGCGGCCAATCAAAATGCGCGGCTCGCGGCGTTCCACGCCCTGCAGAATTCTCGCCGCCGCCGCGTCCGGCATCGTCGGCGTCAGTCGATCGAAACGTGCGACGGCTTCATCCCGCGAAGCCGGCGGCGTTTTTGCGCCTAGCCGCGCTCGTCTCGCGATGGGTGTGCGAATCCCGCCGGGATGCACGCACGAAACGAAAACGGATGTCCCCTCCAATTCGTGCCGCAGCGCCTCGGTAAATCCACGCACCGCAAACTTGCTCGCGGAATAGGCGCTTTGCCCCGCCGGCGCGACAATCCCAAACACGCTGGAAATATTCACGATGTGCGCGCGCGGCTCCTTCTTCAGAAGCGGCAGAAAATATTTCACCCCGTACACCACGCCCCAGAAATTAATTCCCATCAGCCAGCGCAGATCGTCGAGCGAAATCTCCTCAAACCTGCCGTGCAGCGCTACTCCGGCATTGTTGATCAGCAGCGAGACGCGTCCATGCCTGGCCGCAACATCTTGCGCAAAGGCTTGCATGGCCGATTCATCGGAAACATCCACAATATGCGTGGTTAGCTGGACGCCTCTTTCACTCAGCGAAGCCGTTGTCTGTTGCAGTCCCGCTCCATCGACATCCGCCAATGCCAGCGCGGAGCCCGCAACCGCAAGCTGCCGCGCGAGCGCACGCCCGATGCCGGACCCGGCGCCGGTCACAACCGTCACACCGTTGGCTAAGAATGGCATCGATTTCGTCGGCATTCACTGTCTTTGCTGCGCTGGTCTCAGAAAACTTCCAAACCGCGATTGATCTGTGACACAGCGGACGCTGGAACCACCGGAGGCGCGGCCGCCCATCCCGCCAATGTTTTGCGCAATCGCTTTTCCTTCCAGAGAAGCACTGGAAGCATGCGCTTGCCCCGGCGAATCGCGCGGATCGCGGCGTGCGGATCGACCAGGTGCGTCCTAGGCATTTTCACGCCGGACTCTTTCATCACCAGACCAATGGGCAACTCCATCTGATCCTGCGCGAGCATCAGGCGCGCCATCAGGTCCATGCCCGGAGTGACCACTGGGCCGAAGCCGTAGCGCAATTGCGAGGTCCCGATGATGTAGAGATTTTTGTACTCCGCCAGCACGCAGCCGCCATACACCTGCGCCGTGCTGCCTTTTACCTTCACCAGGCCTGGCGGCAAAAATGGGAAGCTCACGTGATAACCCGTGGCGCACACCACGGTGTCGAAATCTTCGCTTGTTCCATCGACGAAATGCACGGTCTGGCCTGCAAACCGCGCGATATCTTTTCGCGGCTGAATCCGCCCTTGCTTCATGTAATAGAGCAGCTCGCTGTTGATTGTGGGGTGCGCCTCGAAGATTTTGTGGTCCGGCTGGGGCAAGCCGTAGTCTGTATACTTCCCGATCGCAATGCGCAGAATCACTCGCAAGAAAATCCGCTGCGCCCACACCGGAATCCACGGCTTGATCAATTCCGCCGAGGGAATCCCGAAGAGTGTCTTCGGCAGAAACCAGTAACCGCGCCGCAAACTGATGCGCGCCGTTTTTCCCACCCGCGCTGCTTCCGCCGCAATGTCGCAAGCGGAGTTTCCGCCGCCAATCACCAGCACGCGTTTCCCCGCCAACTGTCCGGGCGTCCGGTAATCCTTGGAGTGCATGAACTCGCCTGTAAATTCTCCCGGATACCTCGGAAAACGCCGGTCCCAGTGATGCCCGTTACAGACAATCAATCCTTTGTAGACGCGCTTTTCGCCGCTCGCGAGTTCGAGTTCCCAGCGTCCATCCGCCAGCGGCAAAGCCATTACAACTTTCGTGTTGAATTGAATGTGCGACGTAAGCTGAAATTTCTGAGCGTAATCCCGCAAATAGTCCAGCATCTGCTGCCGGCTGGGAAAATCCGGATAATCCGCAGGCATGGGGTAGTCCGCGTACTCTGTTGTCTTGCGCGAAGAAATGATGTGCACGGTCTCATATACGCCGTGCAGCCAGTTCCCGCCCAGCTCGCGATCCGCTTCCAATTCCTCGTAAGCAATCTTGTGCTCGAGCAAAGCCTTAGCCATGCCGAGCCCCACCGGCCCCGCCCCAATCAATGCCATCACCGCTGATCGATCCGACATTGTCTTTGTCTTTACTCAGCGACCGACCCGAAGCTCATGGAAGAAACCAACGGCTGAGCCAACCATGGTGCCGGTATTTCGCCAACTTGACCTTGACGTTTGCTGGCAGCTCTTTAGTCCAGATACCGGCCTTGGCGCAGTCAAACAAGTCCTGGATAGAGATTTGCGCACCCGGATGCGTTTTCCGCCAATAATAAATTACAGCTATCCACCCGGAGACTCCCAGAATTCCACAAAGCCACATCGGTAAGTTAGGGAAGGCGCGATGGAGAACAGCAGCAAACACTCCCGACGCCACCAGAACACAAACCACAGTGCCAAGCCCCGCGCCTTCGGGTGAGAAGTAGGCGTGCCAATCCTCCCCTAGCTGTCTGGCGTCAACACTAAATTCTTTCGCAAACCTCTCGAAAAATTCGACTGCGTCATCACCTTCCATTCCGAGATCGTGGCTCAACGTAGAATTTGGCGAGAGTTTTTCTCGTTTAACTCCTAGCTCGTCCGCAACGAGAAAGTAAACTCGATCTTCAATCGGATCATTCATGCTTACGCGCCAGCGGCTTTTACTTTGGCGAGGAGCTCGACGAATTTTTGTTTGCGCTCGGCTTGGTCGTGGCCGCCCTCGGCCTCAGCGAGTTGCGTGATGTTCATGGAGCAGAATTTCGGGCCGCACATGGAGCAGAATTTGGCTTCCTTGTAAAAGTCGTCGGGAAGATTTTCATCGTGCATGGCTTTCGCGGTGGCAGGATCGAGCGAAAGCTCGAACTGCTTATTCCAGTCAAACAGGAAACGTGCGTAGGAAAGCGCGTCGTCTCGGTCTCGAGCGCCCAGACGATGCCGCGCCACGTCCGCCGCATGGGCCGCAATTTTGTAAGCGATCACGCCTTGCTTCACGTCTTCCGGATTGGGCAGGCCCAGGTGCTCCTTCGGCGTGACGTAACAGAGCATCGAAGCGCCGTGCCAGCCGATCATGGCCGCGCCAATCGCGCTGGTGATGTGGTCATAGCCCGGAGCGATGTCGATCACCAACGGGCCCAGCGTGTAGAAGGGCGCTTCGTGGCACCACTCCATTTCTTTTTCGACCTGCTCCTTGATCTTGTCCATGGGGATGTGCCCGGGGCCTTCGATCATTACTTGCACGTCGTGTTCCCAGGCTTTCTTGGTGAGCTCGCCTAACACTTTCAATTCCGCGAATTGCGCTTCGTCGCTGGCGTCCGCAATGCAGCCCGGCCGCAAACCATCTCCCAGCGAAAAACTCACGTCGTGCTTCTTGAAAACTTTACAAATGTCGTCGAAGTGCTCGTACAGGAAATTCTGCTTCTTGTGATGCTCCATCCAGTGCGCCATCAGCGAGCCGCCGCGGCTGACGATGCCGGTAATGCGCTTGCGCACAAACGGAACGTGCTCGCGCATCACGCCGGCATGAATAGTCATGTAGTCGACGCCCTGTTCGGCCTGCTCCTCGATGACTTCCAGCATCAACTCAAAGGTCAAATCCTCCGGGCGTCGGACGCGAGAGATCGCTTCGTACACGGGCACCGTGCCCACCGGCACCGGCGATGCTTCGATGATGGCTTTGCGAATGGTGGGGATGTCGCCGCCGGTGCTGAGGTCCATGATCGTATCCGCGCCGTAGTGCACGGCGTGGTGCAGCTTCTTTAGTTCTTCGTCAATGTTGGAGCTGGTCGCGGAATTGCCGATGTTGGCGTTGATTTTGCATTTGGTGGCGATGCCGATGGCCATCGGCTCGAGATTCCGGTGATGAATGTTCGCAGGAATGATGCAGCGCCCGCGCGCCACTTCGCTGCGGATCAGCTCCGGTTCCAGGTGCTCGCGTTTGGCGATGTACTGCATCTCTTCGGTAATGAAACCTTGCCGCGCGAAATGCATCTGCGACATGTTCCTGTTTCCATTCACGGTCACTGCAGCCGCTTCTCGTTTTTCAATCCAGCTATCGCGCAAAGCCATAACGATCCCCCGTAACTCGTGTTCCGCAGCCCGAGGTTCGAGCGGACGCACGCTCCATTACCTGAAGGTGGATTATGGCACCGGCATCCGCACGCAGCAACTTGGCGCGGCTGGGGGAGATGTTGGTGAATGATTAGGCAATCGTTTTACGGCGACGGTCGAAATTGGCATTGAATGGGGAATTTAGAGGGGCTGAACGGGGATGAACGATTCGGCAATATAGACCGCGCGGACCTCGGGACGGTCTTTTCCACAGTTTGCACAGGGACGTGACTGATTCACAGAAATCTTACTTGACATATAGAGAAACAAAAGCGAAACTGCCGCGATGTTCCGGAGTATGCTATGAGCGTTGCTGCGACTTTGCCTGACCAAGGAATCGAAACCGAGATGCAACCTGAAACCGCAATTTCTCTCACCGCCACGCTACGGCATTACTGGGGCTACGACGCGTTTCGCCCCGGACAGGAAGCGGTGGTACGGAGCATTGCGGCGGGACGCGACGCTTGCGTGGTGATGCCCACCGGAGGCGGCAAATCGCTTTGCTACCAATTACCTGCAGTGTTGGACGCTGGCCGCACGGCGGTGGTGATTTCGCCGCTGATCGCCTTGATGCAGGACCAAGTGGCACAGCTCGAGCAGAGCGGGATTCCGGCGGCCTTCGTGAACAGCTCCCTGAGCGGGGCGGAACGAAGCCAAATACTAAAGCGCGCCGCAGCAGGAGAATTCCGGCTGTTGTACTTTTCGCCGGAGCGCGTGGCGCTGGGGGATACGCCGGAGTGGTTGAAGCGCATACCGCTGTCGTTCTTTGCCATTGACGAGGCCCATTGCATCTCCGAGTGGGGCCACGAATTTCGCCCGGAGTACCGGCAACTGAGCCGCTTGCGCGAGCTCTTCCCGGACCGGCCGATTGCGGCGTTCACCGCCAGCGCGACGCAGCGCGTGCGGCACGACATCATCGAGCAGTTGCGGCTGCGCGACCCGCATAAACATATCGCCAGTTTCCGGCGGCCAAACCTGAATTACATCATGCACGAAAGCAACTCGCGTACGCAGGAAGAGATGCTGCTGCGAGCGGTGCGGCGGGTCAGCGAAGGCAATGTAATCGTGTACGCGCCGACCATTGCGCGGGTCGGAGAGACGGTTGATGTCCTTGAAGAAAATGGGATAGCGGCCATCGGCTATCACGGCCAGATGGAAGCCAAGGCGCGCCGCGAAAATCAGGAAAAATGGATGAGCGACGAGGTGCGTGTGCTGGTGGGTACGCTGGCATTCGGCCTGGGGATCAACAAGGCAGCCGTGCGTTCGGTGATTCATCTGTCGCTGCCGAAAAGCGTCGAGCAGTACTACCAAGAGGCAGGACGCGCCGGACGCGACGGCCTGCCGGCGGATTGCATTTTGCTGTGGCAGAAAAAAGACCGTGGGCTGCACGCCTATTTTATAGGGCAGATTGGGGATCCCGTAGAGCGGGAGCGATCGTGGCAGCGTTACCACGAGGTGGAACGCTTTGTGCAATCGATGGAATGCCGGCAGCATCATGTGTCCAAGCACTTCGGCGAGCAACCCAAGTGGGAGCGCTGCGGCACCTGCGACATCTGCACTGGGACGCCGGATTGGCTGGAATTGGAGGAAACGCGGTCTCGCGGGCGGCGCGCGAAGACCAGCCACACCATACGGGAGAACCGGACTGCGGTCGAAGAGCGTACAGACGGCGCTACATTGTCCGTGCTTGATGCGCAATTGCGGGAATACCTGCGCGAGTGGCGGCGCAATACGGCGAGAGATTTGGGAGTGGCCGCCTTCGTCGTGTTGCATGACACAGCGCTGGATGCGCTGTGTGCCGTCAAGCCGACATCCTTGCAGGCGCTACGCACGGTCTCGGGCTGCGGAGACAAGAACGTGGAGCGTTATGACCTGGAGCTCCTGGAGGCGCTGCAGCGCTTCCTCAAAGGCGAACGGGCCAGCAATGACTGGCACGCCGCCGCATCGCA
>Ga0099793_10000412_pt1 | contig 11459 bp, 5 predicted proteins | sample Rivendell_Oct201_9_FD_77319 | JGI IMG/M metagenome (GOLD analysis project Ga0099793, IMG submission 77319) | Vadose zone soil and rhizosphere microbial communities from the Eel River Critical Zone Observatory, Northern California to study diel... | ecosystem: Environmental > Terrestrial > Soil >...
CAAGTTCCCCTTCAAAATGAGATCGATGTTTCGACTAATTGCACCCGTCTTGATCGGAACTACCCTTGTTGTCCCTTCTCAGGCCGGGGGCCAGTGGTCCACCGACCCGTCCAATAACCTTATCGTGGGTTACGGGCTCAATCCTGAACTGTGCAGTGACAGCGCCGGCGGCTGCTATATCACTTACGAAGAGAACACAGGATATCCAAGGCAGTTGATCCTTCATCGCTTGAACCGTTATGGTCTGAAGGTCTGGGGCGGTAACGGTGTGCAGATCGTCGGACAGCTGCCCGAGCAATGGTTTGCCAAGATCATTGAAGATGGACGAGGAGGCGTTCTCGTTTCTTATATCGATGACGAAGTGCCAGTCGCACCGCCACTCCCTTTTAAAGTCCGGCTCAGAGTACAAAGAGTCGATAGCAGCGGTCGTATCATGTGGGATTCAGCGGGCGTAAGAGTCTCTGCCGCAGAGATAGGCCAAGGCCTCCAGTCGATTACATCTGACGGGCAGGGTGGCTGTCTCGTTTCATGGAGCGATTCGCTGAACATTCTCCGGATTCAACGGATTGACAGTTCAGGGGTGAGGGTATGGGGGGATACGGGCGTCTTTCTGGCAAACCAAGTAAGCTCAAGCTCACCGGCTGTAATGAGTTCCGACTTGGCTGGCGGGAGCTATATCGCTTGGCGGTACCAGCAAATGCAACATATCGATAGTAATGGCATCAAAGAATGGGCAGCAGACGGAATAAGTCTTGCATCTGGAATCGCGGCGCTTTTCGTGGACGATTCGCGGGATGTGCACATTTTTGGAGCTAGGTTTGATGGAGTCACCGGCGGGATCTATAGTTGGACAAAAATTGCTAACATGATTTCTCCCGGCGGGAATATCATTTGGGATAGCGTTGGGGTCCTTCTCGACACGGAAAAAACGAACTATCCGTCCAAAGATTATTCGATCGTGGTAGATATGGATGGCATCACTCACCTGGCATGGGGAAACGATAGCGGCGATACGCTTGCTACCTACATTCAAAATCTAAGAAGCGATGGCGGGCAAATACTTCCAAGACGGAGGATGTTAAGTTTATCAGCATCACAGAAGATCAATGTTCACGTTGTAGCGGGATACGCTTCAACCGCAATTTATTTCTGGAGAGATTCACGTAATCCGAATGGAGTATACGCACAGAGACTTGACACACTTGGTCGCCCATTATGGGACTCACTTGATGTAGAAATCTGCGGCTACCCTCCCTCACCACTCCGAGGAACTACTGACGGCACCGGTGGTTGCATTGTTGTTGGGATGAAAGACGATTTCTCGATTCGAGCACAACAAGTGAGTAGGAACGGAAAGTTGGGAGAAATAATCACCTCTGTGAATGGAGGAAATACAGCTACACCGCATGAGTACCTACTATTCCAAAATTACCCCAATCCATTCAACTCGTTCACAATCATCCGGTACGCCATCCCGAAACAAGGCGTTGTTGTGATTGAACTGTACAACTACCTCGGCCAGAAATTAAGAACTCTCGTCGATGGGTTCCACGAGCCCGGATCTTATCAAATCAATCTTGACGCCGAACCCCTCGCATCGGGCGTTTATTTTTGCATATTGCGTGTAACAGGAGATGCTCAGCTGCGGAAATTGACGATCCTGAGATAGGCTAAATTACCCATCGCAATAATGCCAGCCTTGTTGGACGGCTGGGGACCGACCTCCCTCAATTGAGTTTTCCTCGCCAAACGAGTATATTAATATCGGGTCAATTCTGAAGAATATCGACGAGTAAAGACTGCAGGACTATGCCGGATAGGACCGGAACCCTCTACCTGAATCTCATCTGGCATCAGCACCAGCCGCTCTACCTCGATCCGGAGCTTGACCAACTTCGCGGGCCCTGGGTTCGCACCCACGGCACCAAGGACTATTATGATATGGCCTCGATGCTGGAGGATTTTCCCGCCGTCCACTGCACGTTCAACCTGACCTCTTCTCTTTTGCAGCAGCTTCAATGCTACTACCTGGATCGCTTGCGGCCATTCGTCGATGTGCGGAAGAATCACGTCGATGACAAGGGTTTCCTCCGGGCCTGGAAGGGAAAAACGGATCCATGGATCGACCTTTTGCTCAAACCTTCCGGCGCGCTCGATGAGGATGATCGGAAGATGCTGCTGTTCAACCCCTGGAACGCGCTCTATATTACCGATGTGATGATCGAGAGGTTCCCGGAGTACAAGGCGCTCAAAGAAAAGCGTGTCAGGGGGCAGCAGCTTTTCGAACAGGACCTTCGAGAAATCAAATTTTGGTTTTTTCTTGCCTATTTCGATCCTGATTTTCTGAACGGCAGAGTTGTGCTCACTGACGGCACCGCGGTCGATCTCACGGATCTGGTCGAAGGGAAGCCCGACGGCACGTACGTTCTGAGAAAAACCGTGACGGAGGAGGACTGCAACCGGATTCTTGCGGAGGTGTACAAAGTTCTTTCGAATATCATCCCCGTCCACAGAAAACTGATGTACGATCCCGATCGTCGGACCGGACAGCTTGAAGTCACCACAACCCCATACTACCATCCGATCCTGCCGCTCGTCTACGACTCGGATGTCGCAAAAACCTGTCAGCCGAACGACAGGATGCCCTCCCGCTTCGCCCATCCCGAGGACGCGGATGTGCAGGTGGCGAAAGCGGTTCAGTATTTCAGGGAATTGTTTGGTCGCCGCCCCTCGGGGATGTGGCCCGCAGAGGGATCCGTGTCGCAGGATTCCGCCAAGGTCTTCTCCACGAACGGGATCCTGTGGATTGCTACGGACGAAAAAATCCTCGCTCACTCCCGGCCGCAGGGCCTTCCGAAACACCAGCCCTACAACGCCGGAAGTGGAGGCGCTGAGAGTGTGGTAATCGTCTTCCGCGATACCGGGCTTTCGGACAAGATTGGCTTCACCTATCAGCACTACCGGGGCAGAGATGCGGCGAACGATTTTATTGCCGATCTTCTGCAGCGGACGCCGCCCGCCGGCGAGCCGGACCGGCTTGTCACCGTCATCGTGGATGGAGAAAATGCATGGGAATGGTACCGGTACGACAATGATGCGAAGGAATTTCTTCGTTCGCTCTACGGCGAGCTGACCGTGCTCGGCTCGCAGCGCAAGGTCCTGACGGCGACGATGACCGAGTATATCCTCGGAAACGAGTCGCGGGGCATACCTGCGCATCCCGCCTCTTCGATGAAGCGTTTGGAATGGCTGTATCCCGGATCCTGGATCAACGCGAATTTCAGCACGTGGATCGGGAGCGAGGAGAAGAACCGGGCGTGGGAGTATCTCCTCGCGGCGCGCAACGATCTTGCGAAATCCGGGCTTGCCGCTCCCGATCCGCGGGCCGGCGCGCCCGCTCCAAAGACGAAGCCCTGGTATCGATGGAAAGCATGGGAGGAGATGTACGCGGCGGAAGGCTCCGACTGGTTCTGGTGGTATGGCTCGAATGCCAATACGCCATCGGTGGTTGCGCCGTTCGAAAACGCCTTCCTCACCCATCTGCGGAACGTGTACCGGTACGCCTCTCTGGCGGGCGGTAAAATAACGCAGAGGGAGTTTCAACCGATCAGGGGAGCGCCTGCCGGGGCGAGGGCCTCGCAGGGGGCGATGGTGCGGGGATAGTATTGGCATTCCGGCGGGATATGGCTACATGATCGCCCATCTATGAAAACCTGGTCGCTTGCCATTGCGTGGAACTGGGAGTTCGACGAGGATTTCGTCGCGGGAATCGAGCGCGAGTGCGCAAAGCGCGATCTCACGACCTACCGGATCGACCCCCGCAACTTAGGCGAAACGCTGGAGAAGCTCGGGACGGGGAAGGTTTTGTTCCAGGCATTTTATGACCGCGCGTCCGATGCAGACTCCGCTTTTCTCCCTCTCGTGCGGTTGATGCAGGAGTCGGCGAACTATCTTATCAATCCTAACTTCCGCGTTCAGCATGCGATCGATAAGGCCACCATGCACCTGGAGTTCATCACACACGGCCTGAACGTTCCGTACACGATCATCCTCGCCCCCTATAATGCTCAGAGGGAGATTCGCCTGGACGCCGTGCAGTTGGAGCAGATCGGAAATCCGTTTGTGATCAAGCCCGCCAATACGACCGGGGGCGGCACAGGCGTTGTATTAAAGGCCGAGACTCCCCGCGACGTGATGGAAAGCCGCCAGCTTCACAAAAACGATAAATATCTCCTGCAGCAGTTCATTGTTCCGAAAAATCTTGACGGCAGGCGCGGATGGTTCCGCGTTTACAGCGCGTTCGGCGAAATCATCCCCTGCTGGTGGGATGATCTCACCCACCGGTACAGCGAACTTTCCGCGGAAGACGAAAGGCGTTTCGGCCTGGAGGAACTGCGCGATGTCGTGCGAACGATCGAGGGCATCTCGGGACTGGACTTTTTCTCGTCTGAAATTGCGCTTACGGAGAGCTCCAAGCTTGTCGTAGTCGATTATGTCAACGAGGTCTGCGATATGAGGCTCCAGTCGAGGTATTTCAACGGCGCCCCCGATGCCGTTGTGCACCGGATTGAAGAGCTGACCGCCGATGCCGTGGCATCGCGCGTCCACCGGTCAGTCCACGCTCTGTGACCATCATGCCGAGCCGCCCGGCCATTCAGATTTCATTGACAAAGTTTCCGCCCTTTCCCATGTCGCCGGCGCGCAGAAGACCGGTGTTTGAGTTTCATATTCTCGCATCGGCGAGGGAGACTTACAGTTTCGATGAAGAGCTGTTCTCAATAAGCGGGAAGGTGATCTTTCCGGATTTTCACGCTGTGCGGGTCTTCGCTCAAAAAATCAATGCTCGGCGGGAAGCACATAAATTTCCTGAACGCGCCGTGAAGGCCGGTCACCTCAATGCCATGGGGCTCATCGACGAAATCCTCCACTATGTTCTCACCCTGTACGAAGAGACGGCGAACCCCGGTGTGTTTTCGCGGGCGATCAAATTCCTCGAGCAGCGCGACGGGAAGTCAAGCGTCGAGAAGACCCTCCGGACATTCGTCTCTCTTTTTCCGCCCCGCGACGTTTACAAAGGTGCGATGGAACCGGAAACCTATCTCCGGCAAATAGCCGCCGGCAAGCCGAACACTGAAATCACGCTTGAGGAATTGATCCTGCTATTTATTTCGAACTTGAATCCCGCGTTCGAGCCGTTCAAGGAACTATTCGACGATGCGGAACTTTCAAAGGAAACAAGTTATCGCAAACTGACCGCCGATTTGGAGGAGTTTTTCCGGACAGAAAAGAGATTCGGTCCCGACAACCAGCACATCTTCGACCTGCTGCGGGCTCCGATGCTGGCGAGCCCCCACAGCCTCGAGGGCCAGCTTGAATTTATCAGAAAGCGCTGGGGAATGCTGCTGTCGGATAAGTTCCTCAAACGAATTCTGGGAGCGGGGGACCTGTTGAAAGAGGAGGCACGGTTGGTGTTTCCGCCGGGGACCGTGCCTGCCCGCACGGTCGTGCCGGAATATCCTCCATGGGGCCAGGGCGCCGACTCGGAGAGGTTCACCGCAGATCTCGACTGGATGCCGAGAGTAGTCGTGCTCGCAAAAAATACGTACGTCTGGCTCGATCAACTTTCGAAAAAATATCGTCGGGGAATCACAAAGCTCGATCAGATTCCGGACGAGGAGCTTGACCGGCTTGCCCGGTGGAATATCACCGGACTCTGGTTGATCGGAATCTGGGAACGCAGCTCCGCGTCCCAAAAGATCAAGCAGATGACCGGGAATCCCGAGGCAGTCGCATCGGCCTATTCGATCTACGACTATGAGATTTCCTCCGACCTTGGGGGTGATCCGGCGTTCCTCAATCTTCGCCAGCGTGCCTGGGATCGCGGCATTCGAATGGCGGGGGATATGGTCCCCAACCACATGGGGATCTATTCACGGTGGGTCGTCGAGCGTCCCGACTATTTCATCCAGTCGGACTACAGCCCGTTTCCAAACTACCGGTTCACAGGGGCCAACCTTTCGGAAAATCCGGGGGTGGAGGTCCGCATCGAGGATGGGTATTGGACGAGGCGCGACGCCGCCGTTGTCTTCCAGCGCACGGAGACGCAGACGGGAAATGTGCGTTATATCTATCACGGCAACGACGGCACCAGCATGCCGTGGAACGATACGGCCCAGCTCGATTTCCTCAAAGAAGAAGTGCGCGAGGCGGTCATTCAGACCATCTTGCACGTGGCCCGGAAGTTTTCAATTATACGATTTGACGCCGCGATGACGCTTACCAAACAGCATTTTCAGCGCCTGTGGTATCCTCAGCCGGGGAGCGGAGGAGATATACCCTCGCGCGCGGACCATGCCATGACGAAAGAAGAATTCGATCGGCTTTTTCCCCACGAATTCTGGAGAGAGGTCGTGGACAGGATCAATGCGGAGATGCCTGATACGCTCCTTCTCGCAGAGGCCTTCTGGCTGCTTGAAGGGTATTTTGTCCGGACGCTGGGGATGCACAGGGTTTATAATAGCGCCTTCATGCACATGCTGATGAAGGAGGAGAACGCCAAGTATCGGGCGCTTATAAAGAACACGCTGGCCTACAATCCGGAAATCCTCAAACGCTACGTCAACTTCATGAGCAACCCCGACGAACAGACCGCGATCGCCCAGTTCGGGAAGGATGACAAGTACTTCGGCGTCGCACTCATGATGGTCACCCTTCCCGGTCTTCCGATGTTCGCCCACGGCCAGGTCGAAGGTTTTACGGAAAAATACGGTATGGAATACAAGCGAGCTTATTACGACGAGAACCCCGATGAAGAGCTCATCCGCAGGCACGAGCGCGAGATTTTTCCCCTGGTGCAGAAGCGATATCTTTTCAGCGGGGTGGAAAATTTCGAGCTGTATGAGCTTCGTGATCACCGCGGTGTCCTCAATGAGAATGTCTTTGCATATTCCAATATGGCGCGCGGAGAACGTGCATTGATCTGTTATCACAACAAATACGAAGAGTGCGCGGGCTCGATCAAATCCGGCGTGCCCAAAATACAAACCGCGCAATCGGGCCCCTCTTCCAGGAACCTCGCCGAGTCGCTTGCGCTGGACTCAAGGGATCATGTCTATTATTTGTTCAGGGAACGGAAGACCGGACTCGAGTTCCTCCGCCCGGGAAGAGAGCTCGCAGAACGCGGACTGCACGTTGAACTCGGAGCCTTTCAATACCAGGTATTCATGGATTTCAGGGAAGTCTACGACGAAACTGGGGACTATAGCCGGCTGGCCGGCTCGCTCGGAGGCCGTGGAGTACCCGACGTTCAGGAGGCGTTGATCGGGATGCGCCTGAAGCCGGTGCATGAGGCGTTCTCGGCGATGCTTGATTCGAGTGTACTCGATCGAGTCCGGCATCTCATTCACCAGCCGTCGCCTGTGGAAGGCGTCCATGCGCGCGAACTTGCCACGCTCACCGGAGCCTACGAGCGCTTCGTGCAGAGCGTCTCGGATTTTCTGGTGACGAAGACCGGCAGGGCCGGAATGGAGGCCAGGTTCAGGGAGGATCTTGAGGGACTGAGAATCGTCTCTCACCTCCTGCATTCCGCTCCGGCGAAGAACCGGAGGGCCGGGAAAAGTTCTCCCCAGCCGCAGGTATTCGGGCTGCTTCGCAGGATGCAGGACCCCGGTTCGATGGGTGAACTTTCGATTTTGCTTGCATGGCTTTCAACGCGAAGGCTGGGTGAACTGATATCCGAAATTGATGTTCCGAGAGAAAGCGCAGTTCTCGTCGATAGGCTGAGGATCGAATCGTTGATCCATCGCGAGAGCCCTGCGAACCGGGTCCCGGGGCTCCTTAAAATAATCATCAGGTATCAGGATGCGTTCTCTGCTGAAAATGACGACGCGATCCATCAAGCGATACAGGCAATGCTTGACGACGACGAATTGAGGCAAGCCCTCCACGTGAACGAACATGGGGGAGTGCTCTATTATAACAAAGAGGCGCTGGAGACTCTGCTCGATTGGTTGTTTCTGGCCTCAATTATAAAGACAAGCGCAAAGGCAGGGGCGGCAACCATCGACTCGACTGGACTCAAGGGGCGCCTCGCGTCGCTCCGCAGAATTAAAAGTTTGTCGGATCAATCGGGCTATCGCCTCGACGGCCTCAAGAAAGCTCTGGCGGTTCCATCTCGCGCAATCGAACAACAGGCATAAGACAACGAACGGTATTCGCCAACAACGATCGAGGGTCACAGATGGCTGTCATACGATCTGAGGGAAGCGACTAATGCAGAATGTGCTGTCCATAATCCTCGGAGGCGGGCGAGGGGAGCGGCTCTATCCTCTCACGAAACATCGTGCAAAGCCCGCGCTTCCGCTTGCCGGCAAGTACCGGTTGATCGACATACCGGTCAGCAATTGCATTAATTCCGGGATCCTGAGAATTTATGTGCTGACTCAATTCAACTCGGCATCCCTGAACCAACACATCGCGAACACGTATCGGTTCTATCCTTTCATGAAGGGATTTGTGGATGTGCTTGCCGCGCAGCAGACCCCGGAGAGCCCCGATTGGTTTCAGGGAACGGCCGACGCGGTCCGAAAAACACTTTGGGTGATGGACCGCTGGAAAGTGGAGGATTACCTGATCCTGTCGGGCGATCATCTGTATCGGATGGACTACCGCCTTTTCATCGATCATCATCGCGCCACCAACGCGGATGTCACCATATCGGTAGTGCCTGTCGAGGAATCGAAGGCGGCGGCTTTCGGCCTGATGAAAATTGACGGGCAGGGCCGGGTCATCGAATTCAAGGAGAAACCCACCGGGAGCACTCTCACCGGCATGAAAGTCGATCCGCAGGTACTTGGAGTCGAGCCGGCGGCGGCGGGGAAGACGCCATATCTTGCATCGATGGGCATCTATGTCTTTAAGAGAAAGGCCCTCACCGACCTCCTGACAAGGTTTCCCCAGCACACCGATTTTGGCAGAGACGTCATCCCGGAGGCGATTCACGAATTTAACGTCCAGGCCTACGCATTCCGGGGTTATTGGGAGGACATCGGGACGATCGAATCATTCTATCACGCGAATCTCGCGCTCGTGCGCCAGCCCAAGCCGCCCTTCAGCTTTTATGATTCCGATTTCCCGATTTTTACGCGCCCGCGATTTCTTCCGCCCTCCAAGGTCCTGAGCTGCAAAATCGAGGAATCCATGATTTGCGACGGATGCATCGTCAAGAGCGCGACGGTCGTCAATTCCATCGTCGGTGTTCGCACACGCCTCGAGGAGAACTCTTCCGTCGAGAGTGCGCTGATCATGGGCGCGGACTACTATCAATCGGACGCCGAACGAGCGGCCGAGCTCGCCGCGGGCAAGGTGCCAGTTGGAATCGGAACCGGATCGGTTGTCAAGAACGCCATCCTCGACAAGAATGCCCGGATCGGCCGGAACGTCAAGATCATCAACAGGGAGAAGACGCAGAATGACGAACGGGAGAGCGAGGGGTACTGGATCCGCAATGGGATTGTCATCGTCATCAAGGATACCAGCATCCCCGATAACACCGTCATCTGAACCGATCTGTTGATCTCCCCCGGGCAATCATCCTGAATTTATAATCTGAAATCCGATGCCTGAACACGAGCGGGAGGTCGTCATGGTGGCCTCCGAGAACGACGGGCTGAAGGGGGGAAAAGTTGGGGGCGTCGGCGATGTCGTCAGAGACTTGCCTAAAGCGCTCGCGAGACTGGGCTGGCGTGTAACCGTCATCATACCCTCCTATGGTTTCCTGCACAAGTCGAATCCCGGACGACGGCTGGAGACGGTCGGGTTTCCGTTCGGCGGATCATCGAGGGAGGGCGAGATATGGGAGCTCACCGCCAGAAATCCGGTCGAAGGTGTGTCGTACCTTGTCTTCGAGCATCCGGAAATCCGCGGCAATCCGATCTATTGTCACGATCCCCCCGGCCAGGCGTTTGCGCAGGATGCGGCGAAGTATGCCCTGTTCTGCTCTGCGGTCGGACAGTATCTCCTCCGCCGGCCGCCGGGCTTCGTGCTTCACCTGCACGACTGGCACACGGGATCGATGTTCCTGCTTAGGGAGCTGCATCCCGCTTTCAGCAGTTTGAAGAAGATCAAAACAGTTTTCACGATACACAACGCCGCGATCCAGGGGCCGCGGCCGATTCGCGGAAAGCACGCAACCGTCGAGCAGTGGTTTCCGGAACTATTTCGGAACGTGGATTGGATTTCCCGGTGGAAGGACCACCGCTATGCCGAGCCGGTCTTTACCCCGATGGCCGCGGGGATTCGATTCGCCGCCAGGGTGAATACCGTTTCGCCAACGTACGCGGAGGAAATCCTGAAGCCGAGTAATCCCGCCGCCGGTTTCTTCGGAGGCGAGGGTTTGGAACCATTCCTCGTAGAAGCGAAAGCGCAATCGCGACTTTTCGGAATTCTCAATGGTTGCGAGTATCCGGACCCTCCACGTAGCACGAAGCTCCCGCCAGGGGAGCTCCTTGACCTCTTACAATCTGAAGTCGGGAAGTGGAAGGACGTCAAGGGCGGAACCACCGTTCGAGAGACTCTCCAGCGCATCGAAGATCTGCGCAAATACGATGCCTCGGCTTTACTCACCAGCGTAACGCGTGTCGTCGACCAGAAGGTGAGATTGCTCTTCGAGCGCGGCTCGCGGAAGATGAGGGCGATCGACGATCTTCTTCCCCTCTTGTCCAAATACAACGCGGTCTACCTGGTGCTCGGGACCGGCACTCCCGAATATGAGGAGGCGCTGTCGGCTGCTCAGAGGAAACATCCGAGATTGCTCTATCTGAAGGGCTATTCAGAATCGATCGCGGATTCCATGTATGCGAGCGGATCGCTTTTCATTATGCCGAGCCTCTTTGAACCCTGCGGCATCAGTCAGATGCTCGCCATGCGGGAAGGCCAGCCGTGCGTGGTGCACGCGGTGGGAGGTCTCAAGGATACGGTGATCGACGGAGTCAACGGGTTTCACTTCACCGGCGCTACGTTCAGCGAAAAAGTCGATCACTTTCTGCAGATTGTTGACAAGGCGCTGCGGATTTTCACGACCGACCGGGCGGGCTGGGACCGTATTTCATCCGAGGCGGCAAAGGCGCGGTTCACGTGGGAATCGAGCGCCCGAAAATATGTCGAGCTTCTGTACACCTAAACGCTAATCCGGCTCGCGATCTGGTCTATTTATTTCGCTCACCGTCTCCTGATTGCAGGAACCTCTCGTACCGCCGCCTGTACTCCTTCTTGTACTGCTGCACAGACGCGTCATAATTCAGGTTGGCTACCCGATCATCCCTTACCCAGTCGATCTCGATATTCCTCGCATCGTCCGGAAGGGCAACTGCCGATCCGGTTTGCTGCAAGTTTCTTCCCTCCGCGGTGACGCCGGAAACCTGCATGAACCACGGCAGGTGCAGGATGACCGAGTGAGGCGC
>Ga0099793_10000416_pt1 | contig 11429 bp, 12 predicted proteins | sample Rivendell_Oct201_9_FD_77319 | JGI IMG/M metagenome (GOLD analysis project Ga0099793, IMG submission 77319) | Vadose zone soil and rhizosphere microbial communities from the Eel River Critical Zone Observatory, Northern California to study diel... | ecosystem: Environmental > Terrestrial > Soil...
AACGTCATCTACGTCAAAGACGTGCTCGATCGCTACGACCCGGACGCCTTGCGCTACTACCTGATGATCGCGGGGCCGGAGAACCAGGACACCGACTTCACGTGGTCCGAGTTCGTGCGTCGCAACAACGACGAGCTCGTCGCGACATGGGGCAACCTCGTCCACCGCACTCTCGTGAACGCGCATCGCAACTTCGGCGCGGTGCCCGAGCCCGGCCCGCTGTCAGCCGCCGACGAAACCCTCATCGGCGAAGTCGAAGAGGCGCTCGATTACGTCGGGCAGCAGCTCGGCGAGGCTCGTTTCCAGAACGCTTTGAAGCGAGCAATGGCGACCGCGGCGAAGGTCAACGTGTACCTCGGCACCGAGCAGCCATGGCACACGATCAAGACGGATCGCACGCGAGCGGGCACAGTGCTGTACGTCGCGCTTCGCTGCGTCGACAATCTCAAGACGATGCTCACCCCGTTCCTCCCGTTCTCGGCGCAGCGCCTGCACGCCATGCTGGGCTACGACGACGTCATCGCGCCGCAGCCAGAGATCCGCCAGTTCGCCGAGGACGGCAGCTCGCACACCGTGATCACCGGCGAGTACGAGGCGGTCGACCGCTGGCGGCCTTCGCAGCTCGAAGCCGGGCGCAAGCTGCCCCCGCCGGAGGCGCTCTTCAAGCGCCTCGACGACGTCGAGGAGGAGTAGCGACATCTTCGTCGACACTCACCTGCACCTCGAGGAGCTGGGTGACGCCACGAAGGTGGTGGAGCAGGCTGTCGCGGCGGGTGTGACCCGGCTCATCGGCGTCGGCGTCAATCTCGAGCAAAGCACGAACGCGGTCAGCCTCGGCCACGCGTACCAGGAGGTCTGGGCAGGTGTCGGGCATCATCCGCTCGAACCCTCCGAGCCGGACTTTCGCGCACTGCGGCAGCTGGCCACCGACGAGATGGTCGTCGTCGTGGGGGAGATCGGACTCGACTTCGAGCATGTGGGCGGGCCGCACAACGAGCTGCAGATCCAGCGACTCAACGAGCTATTCGACATTGCGATCAACTTCGACCTTCCGGTCTCGGTCCACAACCGGGGCGCATCGCACGAGCTGCTTCAGGCGATATCCGGTCACAAGGGCATCCGAGGCGTCATGCACTACTTCGCGCTCGATTGGGATTGGGCGCAGCGATTCCTGGACGTCGGTTTCTACCTGTCGTTCGCAGGCCTGGTCACGCGGCCCAGCCGCGATGCGCTGCGTGAGGTCGTGAAGCGGTGCCCGGCGGACCGCCTGCTGCTCGAAACGGACTCCCCGTACGGCAACTCGCAGAAGCGAATGGACGTGCCCAACCGACCCGCGTACCTCATCGACACGGCCGAGCTCGTCGCTGACTTGCGCGGTGTCAGCCTCGAGCAGCTCGCCGACCAGGAGCGGACGAACGCGACGACCCTCTTCCAGAAAATGAAGTGATCGACCCGGCGGACCCGCATCAGCTCGACAGCCTTTTGCGTCGCCACCGGATCACCCTCCAGCACCGCCTCGGCCAGAACTTCCTCGTCGACCACGAGCTGCGCGACGCCATCGCGGAGGCGGCAGGCGTGGAGCCGGAGGATGAGGTGCTCGAAGTCGGCGCCGGCGCCGGCACTCTGACCATCGCGCTGGCAGCGCGCTGCAGAAGGGTGGTTGCGGTTGAGCTCGACCCGAGCCTGATGCCCGCGCTGCATGACGTTGTGGCGGGCTACGAAAACGTCGAGGTCGTGCGGGCCGACATTCTCCGCTTCGACGTTTCGCGGTCCTTTCCCGACGGCGGCGAGCTGGTCGCCGGCAACATCCCCTACAACCTGACGGGCGAGCTGATCCGCAAGCTGCTCGACCAACCACCAAGACCACGACGCCTGTCGCTCGTGGTCCAGAAAGAAGTCGCCGAACGCTGGACGGCAACCACTGGGGCAAGCCTCGCCACTGTGGGTGTCCAGGTATTCGCGGTCTCGCGGACTGTGATGACCATCCCGGCCTCTGCCTTCACGCCAGTGCCGAAGGTCGATTCCGCGCTCGTCATCCTCGACGTACATGAGAAACCCGCCGTGCAGGTGGACGACTTGAACCGCTTCTTTCGATTCGTCGAAGCCGTTTTTCAGTTCCGGCGCAAGCAGCTTGGCGGTACCGTGGCTCGCCTCGCCGGAGTCTCTGGTGTCGAAGCTGCTCAACAGCTCAACGAAATCGGAATCGATCCAGCGCGCCGGCCTCAAACCCTCACGTTGCCAGAGTGGCAAGCGGCGTATGACGCATTCAATCCAAGGTTCGGTCGTTAGTCTCTAGCGACCATGGATCCGATCAGGCTCCCGGTCGAGGGTCCCGGCGGCTTTCGCGGTGCCCTCGCCCACACTGCGTTTCGCAACATCTGGTTCTCGCAGCTCGCCGCGCAGCTGGCGGACAAATTTCTTCTGTTCTCGCTGATCATCCTCGCGTACCAGATCTCCGGCGGCAGCACGTCAGTCGCCGTCACGTTGCTCGCGTACACGGTTCCGGCGGTTCTGTTCGCACCACCGGCCGGCGTGATCGCGGATCGCGTCAACCGCAAGCAGATCATGCTCTGGTGCAACATCGGCCGCGCCGCCGTCGTCGCGCTGATCCCGATCGCGTCTCTGGTGCCTGGGCTCAAGAACGATTTCCTGCATCTGATTCTCATCACGCTGGTCTTTTCCGCCGTCGGACAGCTTTTCGGGCCGGCGGAGGCCGCGGTCATCCCGACCATCCTTCCCCGCAAGATGCTGATCACCGCCAACTCGATGGCGCTGCTGACGATGGTCCTGACGCTGGTCGTCGGCGGCGTGCTCGCGCCGGTGGTCTCGAGGATCGACCTCTACGCACCTTACTGGTGCGCGGTCGTGCTGCTGGTCATCGCCGGCACGTTGATCTTCGCGTCGGAGATTCCTCCGCTGGCTCGCCATACAGAGTCGCCGGTCGAGGAGAGCCGGAGCCGTTTCCGGTTGATGCTTCTCGACCTGAAGGAGGGTGTCGACGCTTTGCGGTCGTCGCGCGGCCTGAGACTCGCGTTCGGCCAGGTGAGCATTGCCGTCCTGGTCCTGTTCAACCTGTACGCGCTCGCCCCCGCGTATGTGAGCAAGGTCATCGGCATAGCGGCCCAGGACACGTACGTGATCCTCGGCCCGGCGACCGCCGGCGCCATCCTCAGCGCGGTGCTGCTGGGCCAGTTCATGAGCCACATCGACAGGTCTCGTCTGCTCGCGGGCTCGTTGGTGGCCAATGGCGTCACGCTGCTCGCGCTCGCCGCGGTTCCGCAGGCGATGCACAGCTTCCCTGATCTCCAGGTCCACAACCGGATCACGGGCGCGACGTTCAGCCTGCTGCTCGGGGTTGAGTTCGGCGCCATCCTCATCCCCGCGATCACGTATCTGATGGAATCGACGAGCGATGCCATCCGCGGGCGCGTCTTCGCACTGCTCTACATGGTGATCAACGGCGTTTCCGCGGTCCCGGTGCTCGTCGCCGCGGCGCTGGCCGACAATATCGGCACGGCCCAGGTGATAGGCGGGCTTGGAGTCCTGCTGCTGGGCGGCGGTGTGGGTGTCATCGCGGGCGGGATGCACGCTCCTGTGCCACGAACAGAATCAAAACAATCAGGAACAGGATCGCCAATCCACCCACCCCAAGGGCCCGAGTGATCGTTTCCAGGAACCCGAGGTTGCTGCCCACCACGTAGCCGGCGACTCCGATCGACGCCGACCAGACGAGGCCGCCGATCGCGCTGAACAGCTGGAATCGCCAGAACGGCATCCGCGCCATGCCGGCGAGCATCGCGTTCCACGTGCGCAAGCCGAGAAAGAAGCGCGCGCCGAGGAGCGCCTTGTCGCCGTGCCGCGCGAAGAAAAGCTCGGCCCGCGCCAGGTGGTCGGGGCGAATGTGAAAGATGTGGCCGAAGCGTTCGACGAATGGACGGCCGCCGCGATAACCGAGCAAGTACCCAACGTCGGAGCCGGCGGTCGCGCCGAAAAAGCCACACAGTATGACCAGCAAGACCGAGTCATGGCGGGCCGCCGCCCAGGCCGCGGCGATGAGCAGCAGCGCCTCGCCCGGAAAGGGCACGCCGGCGCTCTCGACCAGGATGGCGATGCCCGCCAACGGACCACCGAGCACGTCGACCAGGGAAGGCCAGTCCACGAGGGTTCATATACTGGACGACCCGATGCCGGATTACGGTGAGCACGAAGCCACCGACGACCCTCTGCAAGTGCTGCGCCATTCGACCGCGCACCTTTTGGCGGCCGCGGTCGTCGAGCTGCATCCCGAAGCCAAGTACGGGATCGGCCCAGCGGTGCAGGACGGCTTTTACTACGACTTCGACTTCGGCGGCAAATCGATCTCCGAGGCCGACCTACCCGCGATCGAGTCGCGCATGCGCAGGCTTGCTCAGGCCGACATCCCGTTCGTGCACGAGGTGTTGCCGCGCAAGCAAGCGATCGAGGAGTTCGCGAAGCGTGACCAGATCTACAAGCTCGAACTGATACATGACAAGGTCGAAGGCGACGAGGTCAGCGTGTATCGGACCGGTGAGTTTCTGGACCTGTGTCGTGGACCCCACGTGCGCTCGACGAAGGATCTGAAGGCCTTCAAGCTGATGCGTGTCGCCGGGGCCTACTGGCGGGGAGACGAGAAGAAACCGCAGCTGACCCGCATCTACGGGACCGCTTGGCAGACGCAGCGCGAGCTCGACGATTACCTGAAGTTCCTCGAAGAGGCGGAAAAGCGCGACCACAAGAAGCTGGGCAAGGACCTGAAGCTCTTCGCGGTCGACGATCGTGTCGGGCCAGGCTTGCCGCTCTGGCTTCCGGATGGCGCCACCATCCGCCGCGAGCTCGAGCGTTTCATCGTGGATGAGGAGCTGTCGCGCGGTTATCTCCACGTCCGGACCCCTGACGTGGCAAGACTCGAGCTGTACCGGCAGAGCGGACACGCGCAGCTCTACTCCGAATACATGTATCCGCCGATGAAGTTCGAGGACGGCGAAGAGCTCGAGCTCCGGCCCGTCAACTGCCCGCACCACATCGTGATCTATCAAACCGAGCTGCGCAGCTATCGCGACCTACCGTTGCGCATCGCCGAGATCGGCAACAACTGGAGATATGAACGGTCCGGCACTTTGGCGGGTATGAACCGCGTGCGGGCTTTTGCTTTGAACGACGCCCACATCTTCTGCACTCCCGACCAATTGATGGACGAGGTGAAGGGGGCGATCGACCTGGCTCTCTACTTCTCGAAGGTGCTCGGCATCGACGAGTTCTCATACCAGCTGTCGACCCGCGATGACGTCAAAGACAAATGGCTGGGCACCGAAGAGCAGTGGGAGGATGCGCAGGCGGCGCTGGCCGAGGCGCTCGAATCGATGGGCCAGACCTACAAGCGGGGAGTGGGGGACGCGGCGTTCTACGGGCCGAAGATCGACTTTCAGGTCCGAGATGCGCACCGCCGCGAGTTCACCAACTCGACGGTGCAGGTGGACTTCCAGCTGCCGCAGCGTTTCGACCTCGAGTACGTGGCCGAGGACGGCACGCGCAAGCGGCCCGTGATGGTCCATCGCGGCGCGGCCGCGGCGATGGAGCGTCTCTTCAGCTACCTGATCGAGCGCTACGCCGGCGGGTTTCCGACATGGCTGCACCCGACCCAGGTCGTGGTGATACCCATCACCGACACACAGCACGAATACGCCACCAAGGTGGCAGCGCGGTTGCGTGCATCACGGCTGCGAGTCGAAGTCGACAAGCGGCCCGAAAAGATGCAACGCAAAATTCGGGACGCGCACAACCGGAAGGTGCCCTACATGGCGATCGTCGGTGCGCGCGAAGCCGAGGCCGAGCATGTGAACGTGCGTGACCGCACGAATCGCGAGGTGGACACTCCGCTCGAGGCATTTGTCACCATGCTCGCCACCGAAGTGGCGGAACGCCGCCGCTAGGTTTTGAGCACCACGCCGATCCGAGTCCCCTGACCCAGCTCTGTCAGCTCCACGGTGCCCGCCGTCTGCGGTCGCGATCTGCGGTGGAACCTGATCGTCCCACTCGAGAATTCGACAGAGGCGACCGACCAATCGCCGGAGTTGAGATGCGACTGGTAGTAGGGCCCGACGCTGGTGACGGGATCATTGGAGTCGAACGTCATGCGGCATTCGGTACCGTTGGTCCCGGTGTAGGTCGACTCGCTCGAGACTGTCGCTCCCGGGTAACGCGGGAAGTCAGACGGCAGGCAGGTGAACGCACCGTGCTGAAACCTATCGACCAGGACCTTGCCGCCGGCGACCGCGCCGATCACGCCGAGGAGAAGCAGCACGACGCATCCGCCGGCGAGCCACCACAGCCACCTTCGTGATCGTGGAGGCGGGCCGCCCGGCCCGCCCGTCGGAACCCATTGCCGGCCGTCCCACCGCCACATGCCGTCCGGCGAAAGCTGCCCTGCCTGGGATTCCGGCTCCATGGCCACGGCATAGTTTTAGACCCAGAAGACAAAAAAGCGGGACCGGCTGGGTCAGCCGATCCCGCCACGGTTGGGGGGACTAGTCGATCGACACCACTCCGTTGATGTTGGCCGAGGTCACCGGGGTCGTCACGCAGTCCTGCGCTTGCGTCGTCGGACTGAAGGTCAGGGCCGCCGCCGCGGCGTCATTGGGGGCAAACCGGGTCGTCGAGATTGTGAAGGTCGCCGGAGCGCTGAAGCCCGCGGGGACGCTGCTCGCGACGAGGGTCAGCGTCATCGCCGGCTGGACGGTTCCCTGCAGCGCGACCGCCGCGGCCGCGCCATTGGTCGTGTAACCGACCACCGTTGCGGTCCCATCGGCCCACTGCGAGAGGGACTGCCCGGACGTCGAGCTGTTGCCGCACGTCCCGCTTCCGGTTGGTCCCGGCTCCTGGTACTGAACTGTGCCCGTGGTCGTGGTTCCCGTGGTGGTGTTGGTCAGGGTCACGGTCTCAGGGATCTGGATTCCTGCGGAGACGGTGCCGGACGCCGGAGCGCCGGCGACGGTCGACTGGCACGAGGTCAACGATCCCGAGAAGCTGTACGCAAACGGTTGACTGGTCGAGCTCAGTCCGGGATTGAGGTTGGCCACTCCCTGGAGCTGACATGCACCTGCGGTCGCCGAGGCGGCAGAGGTCCCGCCCGCGGCGACTACTGACAGCAGCGAGACCAGGCCGGCCACCAGGAGGGCGCGAGAGAGCAATCGGAATCGCATGAAGCTGACCTCCGCGTCAAATTCCCCCTCCGGAATTCCCCTTAAAGGTGATTAACGCGCATCTCGGCAAAAGCGGCTAAATAGCCGCTAAATCAGCTAAAGGCCGCCGGGGAGGCGGCCGGCGCAGTCGCCTTGCGCCGGTATAGGGATCTGGTTCCCAGTGCTTATGTCGGCTACACGCGGTTGGTGCTGGCTGTCACCGCCGGCGAGGATGTGGGTGTCGTCGATCCACCCACAAGCGAATAGGCTGGTGAACGCAGCGCTCGAGCCTCGCATTGTTGTTCCGCCGTTGGTTACGACTGCAACGAGGTTCCCGTTTGGCGAAAGAAATTGGAGCGCCGGCCCTTGCTGCGGATATCCGCGGATGTTGCCGGCAGTCCAGTTGAGGACCTTGGACTGCGTGCCGTCCCAACAAATCACGCCGGCCGGCGAAGCTGATCCCACGATCGGACACGAAGTGACGTCGCCAAGCGTGAATCGTCGAGCCGCGGTTGCCGGATCCACGACGTGAAGCTCCTGGGGTCCGCAGCAGAACGGCCCGCCGCCCTGCGTGCAAGACGGTGCGACGGCGACCACCAGATTGTTGGTCCCATGCCAGCCGATCGGCCACAGCGTCCGGGCGCCGGTTTCGCTGAAAAGATCGACGCGATGGCCCCCGCCGTTGAGGTCTTCGACATACAGCTTGGTCGCCGCCCCACTGGCGTTGTAGTCGACGACGACCACGGCGATGCGCTGGTCATCTGGGCTGACCGCAAACATGCTCCGCCTCGACGCCGTCCCTGCCGGGACGGTCGTCGCACTACCTGCGTCACCGTTGGGGGCGATGAACCGGACCACTCCTTGCGCGTCCATGAAGTAGGCCCGCGAGTTGGAGGTGCTGACCGGCTCCGGCACTGGGGCGCCCGCGGCGTTGGCGCAGGAGACGCCGGCGGGAGTGCTCGTCTCGCCTGACGCAGCGACCTTGCCGTCCACGGCGACGAGCGCGACCGTGTACGAGCTGGCGCTCTGGCTGCTCACGAGGACGCCGTATGCGCCGGTGACCGGCTGGGGTCCGGCGGTGGAGCTGGCCTGCGCCGTGGGAGAAGTGTTCGGCGTGGGGGATCCGGGAAGGGATGAGGGCGAGTGGCCGGCAGCGTTGTTGGCGGTGCCGCCGCACGCGACGCCGGCGGCCAGGGCAAGCAAGATGGCGGCCGCCCGCCATGGCCTCCCAGGTGTTGAGACGCGGGGCTGCGTTCCCATCAGCAAGCGCAACGCCATTGTGCACGTCGGGTTACGTTTTCCGGTACCATCCACGCTCTGAAGCAGGGGGCCGGCCCTCACCCTCAGAGCGAAGCTCAAACGGGTTCTTTAGCGGACGGCTCTTGCTGTCCGTTTTGTTTTATGTGGATGGAGGATTAGAGCAACACTGAACCTGGCCGAGGTAGCGACCCATACCGTTTAAAGAGCTGAGGATCAACGACCAGATCCGGAGCTCCGAAGTGCGACTGATCGACGACCAGAACAATCAGCTGGGCGTGCTTTCCCTGGACGCCGCGCTTCGGATTGCAAACGAGAAGGGGCTCGACCTCGTCGAGGTGGCGCCGCAAGCGAGCCCGCCGGTCTGCCGCCTGATTGACTACGGACGCTACAAGTTCGAGACCGTCAAGAAGGAGAAAGACCAGCGCCGCAAGCAAAACGTCACCAAGCTGAAGGAGATGAAGCTTCGGCCGAAGGTCGCCGAGCACGATTTCCAGACCAAGTTCAAGGGTTTGCGTCAGTTCCTCGAAGCAGGAGAAAAGGTCAAGGTGACGATCATGTTCAGGGGCCGCGAGATGGTCCACCAGGATATCGGTAGGCGGATCCTCGATCGCGTCGCGGATGACGCCAAGCCGTTCGCGGTCGTCGAGCGCCAACCGCTGCTCGAGGGTAGAAACCTCTTCATGATCCTGGCGCCGACCCGTCAGGCGGCAGCGAAGGAGGCCCAGCCGACCAGTGCCTAAGATCAAGACCCAGAAGGGCATCGCCAAGCGGGTCCGCGTGACTCGGAACGGCAAGCTCGTGAGGCGCACCTCCTGGATGAGCCACCGCCTCCACCAGAAGTCCAAGAAGCACAAGCGCAAGGACCACACAGAGCAGCCGGTTTCCAAGGCTGACCGCAAGACGATCCGCCGGGCGCTGGGGATCTAGAGACATGGCCAGGGTTAAGCGCGGCGTCCCCGCGCATCGCCGCCACAAGGCGATCCTCGATCGCGCCAAGGGTTTCCGCCTTTCCAAGAAGCTGCTCTTCCGGCCCGCCAACGAAGCGGTCCTGCACGCGCTGGCGTATGCGTTCCGCGACCGCCGTCGCCGCAAGCGCGAGATGCGTCAGCTGTGGATCGCGCGCATCAACGCCGCTTCGCGGCAGTCGGGCCTGCCGTACAACAAGCTGATGCACGGCCTTCGCCAGGCCGGAGTGGAGATCGACCGCAAGATGCTGGCTGACCTGGCCGTGCGCGACAGCGGTTCCTTTGCTCGGCTGGTGGAGGTTGCTAAGAAAGCCCTCTGACTCTCTGATCTCGAGCCCGGACAACGAGGTCGTCCGCCGTTTGCGGCGCCTCGCCCAACGGCGCGAGCCAGGCTTCGTCCTCCTGGAGGGTCCGCGCGTGCTTGCCGAAGCGAAGGCCGCGGGGCTGGACTTCGAAATGATCGCGGTGCGGGAGGGCGACAAGCTGCCGTTCCACACCGAGTCGCGCGTGACCTTGACGGCGGCGGCGTTTCGGGCCGCGACCCAGACCGTGACCCCGCAGGGCGTGATCGCCATCGCCCGCGTGCATGAGGCGACGCCGGCCGAGGCGATTCAAGCCGCCCGGGATGCTCGTTGGCCCCTCGTGGTGCTGGATCGGGTCCAGGACCCGGGCAACGTCGGCGCGATCTGCCGCACGGCGGCGGCGGCGGGTGCACCTGCCCTGGTGGTGCTTCCGGGCAGCGCGGATCCATTTGGCCCGAAGGCGGTCCGGGCTTCCGCCGGCAACGTGTTCCGGCTCCAGGTCGCCAAGGCGCAGTGGAAGGACCTCGGAGGCCTCGAAGGCTACGGGGCTTCGCCGTCCGGCGGCGCACCGCTGGCCGAGGCGCCGATAGAGTCTGCGGGGATGATCGTGCTGGGCAGCGAGGCTCACGGGCTGTCGCGCAATGACCTCAAGCTTGTGACCGTGCCGCTGATGCAAGGCGTCGAGTCGCTCAACGTGGCGGCCGCAGCAGCGCTGATCCTCTTCGAGATCCGGCGACGGTTGGCGGCATGAGCGACCCCTCGGCGTTGACGAGCGAGGCGCTCGCTTCGATCGGCAAAGCCCAGACGCCGGGCGATCTCGAGCGGATCGAAACCGAGTACCTCGGCAGGAAGAGCGGCCGCGTCAGCCGCCTGCTGTCGAACATCGGCCAGCTCCCTCCCCAGGAGAAGGCGGCGCTCGGCAAAGCCGCCAACGAAGCTAAGCGCAACATCGAGGCCGCCCTTGCGGCGCGCCGCGGGGAGCTGGATGCGGCGCGTATGGCCGACCTCGCCGAGACCGAGGCGATCGACATCACGTTCCCCGGCCCGCCGCTGGGCCGCGGCCACATCCACGTCCTGACCCAGGTTCGACGCCAGATCGAGACCGTGCTCGAGTCGCTCGGCTACCAGGTCGAGCTCGGACCTGAGGTCGAAACCGAGTGGTACAACTTCGAGGCGCTCAACATCACTGCCGGCCATCCGGCGCGTGAGAACTGGGACTCCTTTTACTTCAGCCCTGAGCTTCTGCTACGTGCGCATACGTCGCCGGTGCAGATACGCGCGATGCAGCGCATCAAGGAACCGCCGATCTACATCATCACCCCGGGTCGCTGCTACCGCCGCGACGCGCCGGAGGCGACGCGGCTGCCTTACTTCAGCCAGGTCGAGGGTCTCGCGGTCGACAAGGGCCTGACGGTCGGCGACATGAAGGGCACGCTGCTCTACATGATCCAGTCGCTCTACGGTCGCGACCGCAAGGTGCGCGTGCGTCCAAGCTACTTTCCTTTCACCGAACCCAGCTTCGAGTTCGACGTTTCGTGCGGCATCTGCGGCGGGGTCGGGTGCAAGAGCTGCAGGCACAAGGGGTGGCTCGAGGTCGGCGGCTGCGGCATGGTCCATCCGCAGGTGCTGCGCAACGGGGGCATCGATCCGACGCAGTGGAACGGATACGCGTGGGGGTTCGGCATCGAGCGGATGGCGATGCT
>Ga0099793_10000417_pt1 | contig 11406 bp, 12 predicted proteins | sample Rivendell_Oct201_9_FD_77319 | JGI IMG/M metagenome (GOLD analysis project Ga0099793, IMG submission 77319) | Vadose zone soil and rhizosphere microbial communities from the Eel River Critical Zone Observatory, Northern California to study diel... | ecosystem: Environmental > Terrestrial > Soil...
CGCGCCTCGGCCGCCGTCCGCCCGACGTCGCCGCGCCACCGTCGGCGCTGCGCGAGAAATTCGGCGACAACAGATTCGCGCCGCTCGACCCCGATCTCCTCGACCTGGAGGGCCTCGAGCTGGTGCTCATCGGCACCTCGGGCACCGCCGGGCAGGAGACCGGGATCGAGCCGCGGCGCTGATTCAGGCGGCAGTGTCCGGACGCGCTTCCTGTGAGGTCAGCTCGGGCCTCATGGTTCCGGCCCAGGGCGCGCTCGCCCGGGGTCCGTTGGCGAGCTGTGCGAAGAACCACAGCCAGAGGAGCGCCCAGATGGCGATGACGCCGATCCCGACGGCAAAACCGGAAGAGGTGGGGTGCAAGCGCATGCGGAACATATAACCTCCTAAACTTGTATTGACAGTTATCTACCTCTGCGCTACTAACCTGTCAAGTCAAGTTTAGAGGTTAGAGCGAAAGATGCCCGGAGCGAGAGAAGAGAGACATCTGTTCGAGTTCGACGGCGGGGCCATCTCGCTCGATTTCGTCAATACCGTCAGCGGGATGCGCGCCGGGAACGACCCGCGCGATCGAGTCGTGACGTACCCGGACCTGGTCTACTGGGCGGCGCAGATCGGCCTCATCGACGACCGGCAGGCAGCCGAGCTGTACGACCGCGCCGAGCGGGAGCCGGGGCGCGCGGCCCATGCCCATGCGGAAGCCATCCGGCGCCGCGAAGCGCTGCACGACGTCGTGCTCGCGGCCGTCGACGAACGCCCAGCGCCTGCCGCGGCCCTGGAGACGCTGAACGGATGGATCGCCGACGCGATGGCGAAGCGACGGTTCCGCATGACCGCGCCGGGCAAATTCGAGGCATCGCTCGAGGACGACGGCGATCTCCTCGCTTTTCTGCGACCCGTGGCCCTCGACGCTGCGGAGTTGCTCGAGCACGAGGTCTCGCGCGGGCTGGTCGGCGTCTGCGAGGAACGGCTCGTCGGACGCTGCGCCTGGCTCTTTCTCGACACTTCGCGCAACCACAGCCGGCGGTTCTGCAGCATGGGCGAGTGCGGCAACCGCGCCAAGCAGCGCCGACACTATCGGCGGCGAAAGGACTCGCAGCCTTGATTGCGGCCGGCACGCCTGTGCGCTATGTCGTCGCCGCTCAGGAGGCGAGAGGGAATGGCGGAGCGCTACGTCGTCGTGGGCGGTGGCCTGGCGGGGCTCAAGACCGTCATCAAGCTCGCCGAGGCGGGCAAGCACGTCGACGTCTTTTCCATCGTGCCCGTCAAGCGAAGCCACTCGGTCTGCGCCCAGGGCGGGATCAACGGCGCGGTGAACACCAAAGGAGAAGGCGACCATCCCGACATCCACGTCAAGGACACGCTCAAGGGCGGCGATTTCCTCGCCGAGCAACCTCCGGTGAAGGGGATGTGCTACGCCGCTCCACAGATCATCTATCTGCTCGACCGCATGGGCGTGCCTTTCAACCGCACCAGCGAAGGGCTGCTCGACTTCCGCCGTTTCGGTGGCACGCTGCACCACCGCACGGCGTTCGCCGGCGCCTCGACGGGCCAGCAACTCCTCTACGCGCTCGACGAACAGGTGCGCCGGTACGAGCACGACGGACTGGTGCGCAAGTACGAGTACTGGGAGTACCTCTCGTTCATCAAGGACGAGCAGGGAGCTTGCCGGGGAATCGTCGCGCTCGACCTGAGGACGATGGAGATCGAGGCATTTGCCGCGGACGCGGTCTGCCTGGCGACCGGCGGTCCCGGAATCGTTTACGGCCGCAGCACGAACAGCACCATCAACACCGGGAGCGCCAACGGCCGCTCGTACATCGACGGCGCCATCTACGCCAACGCCGAGTTCGTCCAGGTGCACCCGACGGCCATCCCGGGCGAGGACAAGCACCGGCTGATGTCCGAATCCGCCCGCGGAGAGGGCGGACGCGTCTGGGTCCCGAAACAGAAGGGCGACAAGCGCCGCGGCAAGGACATCCCGGAGAACGAGCGCTGGTACTTCCTCGAGGAGAAGTATCCCCGTTACGGCAACCTGGTCCCGCGCGACGTCGGCTCCCGCGAGATCGTCGCGGTGGTGAAGGACCTGGGGATGGGCGTCGAAGGACAGGACGCCGTGTATCTCGACGTCTCGCACATTCCCGCCGCCATCCTGGATCGGAAGCTCGGCGGCATCATGGACATCTACGAGAAGTTCCAGGGCGTCGATCCGCGCCACGAGCCGATGAAGATCTTCCCGGCCGTCCACTACTCCATGGGCGGGCTGTGGTGCGACTACGAGGCGGACGCGAAGAACGACATGGTCGCAGGCAGCCCTCGCCAGCAGATGACCAACATTCCCGGCCTCTACGCCGCGGGCGAGTGCGACTACGCGTACCACGGGGCCAACCGCCTGGGCGCGAACTCGCTGCTCTCCTGCATCTACGCGGGCATGATCGCGGGCCCGGCGATGATCAGCTACGCCCGCAACAACATGAAGACGAAGGGTGACGTCCCTGGCTCGCTGCTCGCAGCCGGCAAGAAGCAGTGGGACGAGCGGTTCGCCTCCATCTACAAGATGAGCGGGCCCGAGAATCCGTACGTGATCGGCCAGCAGATGGGCGATCTGATGATCAAGAGCGCGACGGTGGTGAAGCACAACGCGCAGCTGGACGTCGCCCTTGGCGAGATCCAGGGTCTCAAGGAAAGCTGGAAGCGCTGCAACGTTCTCGATACCGGCCGGACGGTGAACCAGAGCGCCGCCTACGTGAACCAGCTCTGGAACATGCTGGAGATCGCGCACCTGATCCTGAAGGCGTCGCGCCTGCGAGACGAGAGCCGCGGCAGCCACTACAAGCCGGAGTTCGTCCTTCCGAAACCGAAGACCGCCAAGCCCACCGACGACCCCGGGTTCATGGCGGCCTGGAAGGCGCGCAACGACAGATGGCTGAGGAACAGCATGGGGACCTGGCCGCCGGAGGGGCCGCGGGGGGAATTCCAGGCGCGCCAGTGCCTGAAGAACCCCCTGCGCGCGCCGGAGCCCCGGCATTACGATTAGTCGCGGCCGCCGAAGGCGGCTTAGGCCGCCGATCGAAACTACCTTTTCGGCTTGGACAACTATGTCTACCTCGGAGGCGGCCAAGTCCAGTTGACAAGGTAATTTGTGCCAGCGGCCTTAGCGACTGTTGCTTTTAGCCTGTACACGTTATGACATGCGCTCTAGCGATATGCCCGACAACGTCATCGTGAGGATCGAGCGCTGCGACGGACCGGGCCATCCCTCGCACTGGGAGGAATTCCACGTCGACCGTCGGCCGAACGCCAACGTCATCTCGGTGCTGATGCAGATCCAGCGCAACCCGGTGACCGCGGAGGGAAAGAAGACCACGCCGCCGGCCTGGGACGCCGCCTGCCTCGAGGAGGTGTGCGGGTCCTGCACGATGGTCATCAATGGCAAGGTGCGGCAGGCCTGTTCGGCGTTGATCGACAAGCTCACCCGGCCCATCACCCTGCAGCCGATGAAGAAGTTTCCGCTGGTCCGCGACCTGACCGTGGACCGGCAGAAGATGTTCGACGCGCTCAAGCGCGTCCGGGCCTGGGTGCCCATCGACGGGACGTATGATCTGGGCCCCGGTCCAAAGCAATCTCCAGAAGTCACCGAGCTCCGCTACGTTCTCTCCACCTGCATGACCTGCGGCTGCTGCCTGGAGGTGTGTCCGCAAGTGGCGCCGGGGACGGCGTTCCTGGGCGCGGCGGCGATCTCCCAGGTCCGCCTGTTCGACTTGCACCCGACTGGCGCGATGAATGCCAGCGAGAGGCTGCACGGGCTCATGGGCGAGGGTGGTGTGACGGACTGCGGAAAGGCCGCGAACTGCGTCGACGCCTGCCCGAAGGGGATCCCGCTGACCTCCTCGATCGCCGACATGGCGCGCGAGACCACCAAGCAGGCCCTGAAGGACTGGTTCTTCCGCGATGAGCGCAAGGGCGGTGCAGGACCTGCTGGGTAGCGGTGGAGCCGCGTAAGTCCGCGTAAATACGTAATTGAATCTCCGGCCTGCGCGTCGCGTCAGATATGTAGTATGGAGCCGCTCATCCACTCCGTCACGACTACAGTCGCGCAGGATGTGCGCGGGCTGGTCTACGCGACGCAGCTAGCGCTGCCGGGTCTGCTGGAGAAGGATCCGCCCAACTGGCGTTGGCACCTGCCGCTCGGATTCGTGACCCTCGTGGCGGCGGGGATGCTGCTGATCGCCGCCGGCGGCGTCCAGTGGCACGTGCAGGAGCAGAAGCAGGGCGCTCGCTACCGCCGGACGCAGATGCACAAGAACAAGATCCGTCCGCAGCCGGCGCAGCCGCCTTTGTAGCTTTCCGCCCAAGCGGACGTCTCGCCAGCCGCGTTTCGCTGCATTTGCTTTTTCCGTCCGGGCGGGGCGAGATTCGGGCCATGCCGAATCCCATCCTGACGCTCGGCACGTACCAGGCGCGCCCCGGGTGCGAGGAGGAGCTGTCGGGGATCCTGCGCACGCATGTGGCGCGGCTGCGGGAGCTCGGGCTCATCGCCGATCGACCGTACTTCGCGGCCGCGCGCGCCGATGCTCCCGAGCGGTTCGTCGAGAGCTTCTGGTGGGCGCACGAGGGCGCCGCCGAGCTCGCCCGGGACCACTCCGAGGTGCAGGAGCTGTGGATGCGTCTCGAGGACCTGTGCGTGCCCGGCGGCATCGGCCGCGTGGAGCTCGTTCCCCTCGACTGAATGGCCGCCGTCGCCGCCGCCCTCGGGATCGCGCTCGCCGCCTCGCAGAGAACGGCGCGCAGCGCGGACCAGGTCGCCGCGCTGCAGACCGCCTGCGCCGGCGAGGATCCGCGGGCCTGTGCCGAGCTGGCGCGCAGGTACCGGGCGGGTGACGGAGTGGTCGCGACCTGGTGAAAGCGGTGCGCGCCGCCCGGGACGGGTGCGAGGCCGGCGAGCCCGCGCTCTGCGTCGAGGCGGGGCGGGCCATCCTCCGCGGCGAAGGACTGAAGCCGGATCCGGAGCTCGCCCGCCGCCTGTTCGGCGACGCCTGCACGCACCGGACGCGCGCGGGTTGCCTCGATCTCGCGCTCATGCTGCAGAACGGCGACGGTGTCGCGCAGGATCCCGCGCAGGCGACGTCGCTCTTCGACCTGGCATGCCAGGGAGGCGAGGCAGCGGCATGCTCGCTGTACGGCGATGCGCGGTACATGGGCAGCGGCGCGCCCAAGGACGCAAGAGCGGCGGAAGCGGCGTACCGGAGGGCTTGCGACCTCGAGCTGTACTCCGGCTGCACCAAGCTCGGCGACCTCTTCCGCATGCGCCACGAGGCCGCGCGCGGCGCCGGGGCGCAGTACCGCAAGGCATGTGCGGCGGACGAGAAGGACGCCTGCACCGCGCTGGCGCTGGAGAAAGGCTGCAGCAGCCGCGAAGCTTGCCTCGACTTCGCCGATCTGTGCTCCGACCATCTCTCCGGCTACGACGTTCTTTCCGAGGCTTCGTTGGCGCGGGCGCCCTGCGAGATCGCCTGCGCCGGAGGGATCGGGGAAGCGTGCGACAACCTCGCGGACATGTACCAGGACGGTTACGGGGTGCCCTACGATCTCGTTCAGGCGACTGAGCTCCGCAGGCGGGCTTGCCAGCTCGGCGATCGTGATGCCTGCGACGTCCGCGAATGACGTCAGCGACCGAAGACGGCGCGCGACTCGCGCCAGGTGGCGACATGGGCGTCCACGGAGAGCGAGATCGGCCGCGCATATCCTCCACCGAGGGTCAGCACCAGCGGGACGCCGCACTGCCGCGCGGCCCTGGCGACGATTCCATCGCGGGCGCGAAGCCCGTCCAGGGAGAGCATCAGGCGGCGCCCGAGGAGATCGTGCTCGAGAGGATCCACGCCGGCCTGGAAGAAGAGGATGTCGGGCCGCGACCTCTCCAGCACTCCGGGGAGGTGGCGCTCCAGCACCTCAATATATTCAGAATCGCGACAGCCATCGGGCAGCGCGACGTCCAGTGAAGAGCGCTGCTTCTGGAAGGGGAAGTTCTTCGCCCCGTGCATCGAGAACGTGAAGACGCTCTCGTCGCCGGCGAAGATCGCCGCCGTCCCGTCGCCCTGGTGCACGTCGAGGTCCACGACCAGCGCGCGATCGATCCGTCCCTCGCGCTGCAGCGCGCGTGCGGCGACGGCGATGTCGTTGAAGACGCAGAAGCCGCTTCCGCAGTTTGCCGAGGCGTGGTGGGTGCCTCCAGAGAGATTGCCGGAGATTCCCTCGCTGAGCGCGGCGCGGGCCGCCGCCACGGTGCCGAAGACGCTCGCCCGCGATCGCGCGACCAGCGCCTCGCTCCAGGAGAACCCGAGCCTGCGCTGCTCCGCGGGCGCGAGTGTTCCGGAGAAGACCGCGTCCAGGTACTCCGGGGTGTGCGCGAGCAACAGGGATGCGCGGTCGATCAACCGCGATTCCTCCAGTTCCTCGGGCGCCAGCACTCCCTCGGCAACCAGGCGATCCCGCACCAGACGGTACTTCGGCATCGGGAACCGGTGTCCCGGTGGAAGTGGCACCTCGTACGTGTCGCAGAAGAAGGCGCGCACCGCCGGAGCCTAACAGGCCCGGCGGTGGGATGAGGTCGCGTTTGTGGTCCCCCGGTATTCTGACGGTATCGTCCCGTCGAGGCGATGCTTCCCGACCATCTTCCCCTCCTGCTCGACCACTGCCTCGCGGGCCTGTACGTGCTCTCGGGAGATCGCATCGTCTGGCTGAATGCCCGGGCGGCCGAGATGGTCGGCTGCACGGCCGAAGAGCTGGTGGGGGGTTCGTTTCTCCAGTTCATCCATCCCCCCGATCTGCCGCTGGTGCGCTCGAAGACCGGGTCCGCGGACCCGTACGTCGTTCGCGCGGTGCGCCGCGATGGCGAGCTCGTCCACCTGGAAGTGCACCAGCGTACGGTCGAGAAGGACGGCCAGCGGCTGATCAGCGGTGCCGTCCTCGACGTCACCGCGCGCGTGCGCGCCGAATCCGCGGAGCGCGAGAAGCTCCAGCACGACGCCTTCCACGACGTCCTCACCGGCCTGCCGAACCGCGCGCTGTTCCTCGACCGCCTCGAGCACCGCCTCGCGCTGGAGAAGCGGCGGCAGCAGACGAGCTTCTCCGTGCTGGTCCTCGACATCGACCGCTTCAAGGTGATCAATGACAGCCTCGGGCACGTGCGCGGCGACGAGCTGCTGGTGGAAGTGGCGCGGCGTCTGCAGTCCTGCCTGAGACCGGCCGATACCGTCGCGCGGCTGAGCGGCGACGAGTTCACCATCCTGCTCGAGGACGTCGCGAGCGCAGCGGACGCGCGCAGCGTGGCGGACCGCTTGCGCGAGGAGCTGCGGGTGCCGTTCTGGCTCGGGGCGCACGAGGTGTTCAGCGGCGCGTCCATCGGCATCGCGCACGGAAGCGCCGCTTACGCGCATCCCGAGGACATCCTCCGCGACGCGGACACCGCGCTCTACCGCGCCAAGGCTCAGGGCCGAGGTCGCTGCGTCGAGTTCGACGCCAGCATGCACGATCGCGCGGTCGAGCTCCTCGAGCTCGAGACGGCCCTGCGGCGCGCGCTGGAGCGCAAGGAGTTCCAACTGCACTACCAGCCGGTGGTGTCGCTCTCCACCGGGCAGATCACCGGCGCCGAAGCGCTGCTGCGCTGGAACCATCCGGAGCGAGGTCTGGTCCCGCCGATGGAGTTCATCCCCCTCGCGGAAGAGACGGGATTGATCGTCGAGATCGGCGCCTGGGTGTTGCGTGAAGCGTGCCGGCAGATGAAGGAGTGGCAGGAGCGACTCGCCCAGCCGCACCTCGAGATCGGCGTCAACCTCAGCTCGCGGCAGTTCCAGGGACCGGGGTTGGTGGCGGATGTCGCCGAGGTGCGGCGCGCCACGGGCCTGTCGCCGCGTTCGCTGCGGCTGGAGGTCACCGAATCGCTCCTGATGGACAAGCACCCCAACGTCGCGCAGACCATGACCGAGCTGCGGGCCATGGGCGTGCGCATCGACCTCGACGATTTTGGCACCGGTTACAGCTCGCTCAGCTACCTGCACCAGTTCCCCATCGATACCCTGAAGATCGATCGCAGCTTCATTCATCGCATCGGCGCGAGCGACGACGCCCTCGAGATCGTCAACACCATCCTCGCGCTGGCGAGGAGCCTCGACATGGAAGTGGTGGCGGAAGGGGTGGAGACCGAGCAGCAGCTGGAGCAGCTGCGGAAGATGCACTGCGCGTACGCGCAGGGCTACCATCTCAGCCGGCCGGTGGAGGCTCCGCAGTTCGAGACGCTGATCGGGACGGGACGGAGCTGGGCGGCGTGAAGAACGCGGTGCCGCCAGCTTGTACAGTCTAAAAGCAACAGTCGCTAAGCCGCCTTCGGCGGCCGCGACTAGATCCTGAACTTGCTGACGATGCCGCCGATCCGGGCCGAGACGCTCCCGAGCTCGCGCACCGAGTCCGCGCTCTGCTCGATCAGCTGCACCAGGTCGGTCATCGACGACGACAGGTCGCGCACCGCCGAAAACACCTGATCGATGCCCGCGTTCTGCTGTCCGACCGCCGCGGCGATCTCCCGGACGGCGTGGGCGTTGCCGCGAGCGATGGTCCCGAGCTCGCGCAGGCTCTCGCCGGAACCGCGCACCCGCGTCAAGTTGGCGGCGATGCCGCGAGACCCCTGTTCGGTGATGCTCACTGCCCGCGCAGCATTGAGTCGGATTCCCTCGAGGTTCTCGCGCACGCGTTGGGTGGCTTTGATCGACTGGTCCGCGAGGCTGCGGATCTCCCGCGCCACCACGGCGAAGCCTCGTCCGTGCTCGCCGGAGCGAACGGCCTCGATGGCGGCGTTCAGGGCGAGCATGTTCGATTGATCGGCGAGGTCCTTCACCACTCCCGTGATGCCGGCGATCCGTGCCTTGCTCTCGCCGAGCTCGGTCATCGTCCGGCTGATTGCGTCGACGTGAGAAAGGATCTCCTCCAGCTCGTTGAGGCTCTGCGTCAGGGCGTTCTCTCCCGACCGTCCCACCTCGTCCGCCCGCTGCGCGGCCCCGAGCACCGCGTGCGCCTTCTCCGCCGCCATCAGCGACGTCTGCCGGATCTCCTGCGCCGTGACCTGCGCCTCCTGCAGCGCCGCGGCCTGCCGCGCCACCCGTTCGTTCTGCTCCCGGGCCGCGCGATCGAGCCGCCTCACCTGCTCCGAGAGCGCCTCGACCGACTCCCGCAGGCTTCGCGGGACTTCGCGCAGCTTTTCCACCAGGGCCGCGAAGGACGCGGCGAGCCGTCCGATCTCGTCGTTTCCTGAAATGTCGATCTGCTGCGTCAGATCGCCTTCGCGGACGATCCTCTCCACCGCGTCGCCGAGCGCGTTGAGAGGCCGCACCAGCGTGCGCGACAGCAGCCAGGCTGCGAGGGCCGCCGCGAGCGGCGATGGCCAGCGAAAGGGCAAGTCCGCGCGGACCGCGGACGATCCCCTCGCTGGCGAGAGCGCCGTCGAGGGCAGCGCGAAACCACGCGCCGCTGGGATCCGCTGGCGAGGCCAGGTCCGCGGCGCTGGCGCACACCGGCCGTCCTGCCAGATCGAGCAGCTCCGCCCCGACCACGACCCGCCCCCGGGTCGCCGCCGCGAGGAAACGATTGCAGCGATCGCGGCCCTGCGGGCCGAGGAACGCGCCGGCGATCTGCGGATCGGCGACCCACGCGCGCAGCGCGTTGTCGCGCGAGAGCGGATCGAGGATCGAGGATTGCACCAGCACCGCGAGGTTCTGCGCGCGGGCGAGCAGCGCCGCGTCCAGCTGCTTGCGCATCGCCCGCTCGGCGAGCACGGTGAACGTCGCGGCGAGCGCGAGCCGGGGGAACGAGCGCGACCAGCGCGGCGCCGACCGCGAGTCGCGTCGCGAGCGTGGCCCTGCCAGTCACCTCAACCTTTCCCTGAAGTCTTGTAGACGATCTTCACCGTCGTATCGGCCGAGGTGGAGTCGATCACCGCGAAGGCTCCGGGCATGCGGGCCACCGCCGCGCGGACTTCGTCGGCGGTGCCGAACCGGAGAGGGGGATTGGCGCGGCCTGCGAAGACCAGGCGGTTCCATTCCGCGCGGATCTGCGATGGGGTCTTGTGCGCGATCGCCAGGTATGCGGAACTGACACCGGCATCCTCGCTCCGCAACTCCACCAGCTGGGTCGCATCGCCGTTGCGCCAGCTCAGCTCCTCTCCCAGCAGCAATCTGCGGGCGTCGTCAGGCGCCAGCCGGGAGATCGGGCAGGAGGGGTGGACGATCACGACCGGTTCGGCGCTGGCGCTCGTCGACAGGGCCCCCGCGATCAGGACGAGCAGAGCGCCGCGCGCCGCTCCTAGAAGAGCCATGCTAGCTGCCCCCGGATGGTGGTCCCCTCGGTGCCGGCAATCTTCTCCCAGCCCCCTTCGAGCTTCAGGGCAGCCGTCGAGATCACGTCGTACCGGACGCCGCCGAGCGCGAAGGACGCCGTGGGAGTATCCAGATAGCTCTCCTGGGCTGCGCGAACGAATCGTTCCACGCGCCCGTACAGCTGCACGTCGTCGCGAACCTCGACCGCGAGCTGCGCGTAGCCTCCGAGGTTGTTGGCGATCGCTCCGCCCAGGTCGTGGTGGATGAGCGCCCCTTCCGCGATCGCCTCCCACGGGCCCATGCGCCAGTGGAGATCGGCCACGGCGATTCGTTCCCGCAGGTCCAATCCGGGGGAAACGGCGGCGCTATTGATGCTGCCGCTGATGCCGAAGCGGACCCCTGAGATTTCCGCGTGCAGCGCCGCGCAGGCGGACTTGCTGTCGCTGGTATCCCCGAAGTTCTGCGGCGGATCGGGCCGGGGTCCGCGCGCGTTGCCGGCGCAGACATCATATTCGAATCGGACGGGCCCGGCCGGCGGCAGCGCGCCGTGCACGAGGACGCCGATGGTGTGCGCCGGAAGCGGGCCGGCACCGTCCTCGAAGCGATCCAGCAGCGGCGCCTCCGTCGCGGAATACATCCAGCGGGCGTGGTGGTAGGCGGTGTTCCAGTAGCCGAGCGGCGTATGGAACCGGCCGACGGAGACCTGGAACCAGGTGGTCGGCTCGAACTTGAGCATCAGGCGCTCGACGTCGAACCCGAACGAATCCCAGGAGTCCTCGTAGGCCACCTCGACGAGCACCGAGAACTCGCGCGAGAGCCGTCCGTGAATCATCGTATCCACGACGCCGAGAGCGAATGCGGATGGCGCCGAGGAGTTTCCGAACCGTCTCCCTCCGTTGACGTCTCCACCGAAGTGTAGGTCGAGCGGTTGCGGCATCTCGCCCATATCCATCGCGAGGACGGCGGGCGCTAGCACGAGCGCGGCAAGCAAAATTCGGAACTGCAAGATTCCCCCCTTCGCACATGAATGATCCTTCCATAGCGC
>Ga0099793_10000418_pt1 | contig 11373 bp, 9 predicted proteins | sample Rivendell_Oct201_9_FD_77319 | JGI IMG/M metagenome (GOLD analysis project Ga0099793, IMG submission 77319) | Vadose zone soil and rhizosphere microbial communities from the Eel River Critical Zone Observatory, Northern California to study diel... | ecosystem: Environmental > Terrestrial > Soil >...
AAACTGAATTTTCATTGTTGCCTTTTTTTTTAACTTTTATTTTTTTTTTAGTAATGTTGAAAAAAGTAGATAAATCAAATATTTCGTATTTTTTTAATAATTAATAACTTAAAACCGAAATGAGAGAGATTAATTACCCTCTACAAAATCTATTCCTTTAGTTTTTTGGAGATGTTAAAGTGACTTTAACTTAACATAGAAACAAGAAAAATTAAATTTATCCTTTTGATTTAAATTTGAACATTTAAAGTAAAGTATAAAATAAAATAGTAAAGATTATATTAAAGACTATAAATTTTTGTTGTTTATTTATTTTTTTTAACTGAAGCTGGTAAGCATGGTAGTAAGCTCTATAGAAAAAATAGATATTTATTTTTTAATTTATTTAACAAAAAATTTAATTAGTATAATTACCTAAGAGATTTATCCTAATTTATAATACATAGTCGGGATCATAAATGGTTTGATTAATTCAATTAAGGCTGATAATTACCCTTTATTAATATAAATACAGAATTGATTTTCTTGCTGAGTTTTATGTACAGTAGTATTTAAACTAAATTTAGATTGAAGTAAAAGAGATAAAAATAAAACCTCAGTATAAGTATATGAATTCGTGGCTATTTTACTCCACGATCTTTAACAATACATCCGTCGTCCATTATCCAATGAGCTAATCCTTGCGGTGTTAAGTATTCCTCAATAAAGTCAGGTATAACTTTTACACCGTTTATATAAAAAGCTTCATAAATCCAATTAAAACTACTAAAAGTATAAGTGTTAAATCGTACTATCTGTCGCGTACCTTTGTCTCTAAATAATGGTGAAGGTTTAACAGAAGAAGAATAACCTAATTCAAATATTAAGGAATGAACGTACAATGCATAATTTGAATTTATAATACTGTAATAAAATCTGATATTTGTACCATGATCTCTTGGATCTTTATAAGCATAAGCATCTCCTAACAAATGAGATATCAGTAATGATAAAATATTAAAATAATGAGGGCCTATTCTAGATGTAGAACGATATCTAGGTAAATTAAAAGGCAAAACTAAATTTGATGCCACAACTAAATCTAAAACTCCACCAGTCCATATATTTTTATAATAAAACTCAAAAATCCATGTTAGGCAATCACCTGAGGATAATAGTAAAATCGTATTTAACAAAGGTATAGCAAAAGGATCTAAAACTTCAATACCAAAAGGAGGCCAACTTGCTCCAATTTCAATAGCAGGAGCTAAACTAGAGTGGAAGAAAGCCCAAAAGATAGATAAGAAGGCAAAGATTTCTGATACGATAAATAAGGCTACTCCAATAGTTAAACCACTTTGAACCTCTTTAGTGTGATCTCCCAAATATGTCTAATATTATACATCTAATCCATAAATAATTATAAGAACACGTGCTATTTTATCCGAAGCAAAATTATTAAGACCTTTACATATCGCTAAGCATGACTTAAGCTAGAGCGAATTAATGAAAAAAGAAAAAAGATTAGATATATAACGGGACTATTTCTTTATTGTAAATTATAAGAAAAAACATTAGAACTAGATTTTTTTAAAATAAAATAAGTTAACATAATCTACCTCGATTCATGTTTGATGAAATAGATTTGATTTGGGATCTTCCTGATTCAGTCAAATGTTTTTTAGATTTTATTCTCTTATAAATAGCGACCCAATCTTTAAAATATTTACTCTTAGTCCCTAGTAATGGAAATTCATAAAAATAATTAATAAGATGGGTTATTTTATCTAAAGAATAAACCCCTGCTGATAGAGTATCAATAGTTTTCAATTTTAATAATTTCTGATTATTTTTAATAATCAATAACTTACATGAAAGAAAATTAGCAATTTCTCGCATAATAGGTTCCATAGATGAAGAAGTAGGCCTATCATATGATCGCTGTTCTATTTTAAATAATACTTGAACACTAGCGCTAATAGATCTTTTACGTATTTCTGATTTAGGTTTAGCTTCTACTATCTTTACTCCAAAATGACCATCAGCCTCAGTAAATCCGGTGAACCAAGCATTACTTTTTAAATCAGAGTGATCAAGTAAACTTTCTTCTATGTTTAAAGAATATTTAATGTTTAAGAATTGAATTAGTTTATTAAAAGTTTTATTTTTTGGTGTTCTAATTTTGTTATGAATTAAGCTTATAATTCGTTTAATCCCTTCTATATCACCTACGATATAACGGATAGCATTAGGGCTTACGACCTGAAAACGCCCTATTCCTCCTAAACGAGATTGAATATAGGCATATAATCCTAAATTATTTATATGAGAAGTAAAGATAACTCGAGGATTAAGTATTCTGGTTAAAGTAGTATGACCTATTGCAGGCAGAGAGATATGCCCATCACCTTCCAATAAACCGGCTAAGTAGTAGCCTAATTGATTATTAGACATCAAGTTCAAATCTTTCAAAACTAAATCGAGAGCTTTCTTTTTTTTCTTCCTCAGATAAAGGTCTTACAATATTTAACGTGTAGTCTCTAAGGACTTTAAATACTACTAAGTCTAATTTTATTTTATTTAAGAACTTACTACAAATATTAAAGTTTCCTGTTGATCGTTTATCATCTCCCAATTCGCAAGATAGATAAAATAAAATATCTTGCAGGATTATATTAAAACTTACCAACATATAGTTAAATTTTTTAAGCATGAGAGCACATAATCTGGTACCCTCAGCGATTACATCTCGGAACCAAAGAATCATACCAGAAAGAGTTAATAAGAAACCTAAAATTAGCAGATTTCCTCCGTGAGTAAAACCATGAAAATACATTACTGCACCTACCGCCATAGTTAACATTGCAAAACTCGTTAGTAATGGCCAAGGAGATGGTTCTACTAAATGGTAAGGAAAAGCTTGAAACTGTTTTCTATTAATATTTGTCACTATTAATTTATCTATTTAAAAAATACCAAGTTATATAACATCTTTTTATTTTTATTTTTTTTTAACCACTTAGTTAATTTATTTTTTTTATTTTTTAATAATTTAATTATATAAATTATAAAACTATTTTAATTTATAATTTTAATTAATTAAAAAAATAAGAACTAAAAAAAAAAGATGTCATATTATAATCATAGTAGAGATTATGATTGGTTGCTTAAATTAGTGCAGTTATTAACTATCCACTATCTCTTTTAGCTATATCTAATATTTAAAATTTTTAGATAAACCTCTACCCTTAAACTTTAAAATATTTAATGAATATTATATTACCTTATTTCTCTACTTGAATTCATTTTTAATTTATATAAATTTAAAAAAATTGACTAAAGTTTTAAAGTTATGGAGGCGGAATCTTTAATTCAGACATTAAATAAACAGATTTAATCTTATTAATTAAGAAAAATTGTTATAACTATTATAATTGCCGAATTAGAGTTATTTTACCAATTCTTTTTTTTCATAATCTTATTTATAATTTTATTTAAAGAATCAAATAGAAGATTTTAATTTTTTTATAATAGGAGGATTTTATTTATTATAATTTATATCTAAGCTTTTATCAAATTTAGCATTAATCAATTAAAAACTTATATTTTATAAATTTTTTCTATTTTAATTTTATTCTCTTTATTTAATGGGAAATTATTAAAAATGCAATATTAAGAGTAATAATGAGAACGGTGGAGCTATTCAATTAAATATTAAAATTTATCCTGAGTCATATCAGTAGAATAAAATCTAACTTTAAGAATTTAACTTTAAGTCTACTTAAACTATAATATTTTTTACTATTAAATAAAATGACCTGCTTTAAACTAAGAAACAGTGGAACCAATATTAGTATTAGGATTTAGATTAAAATTAGTATTATTATTAATAGAAGGAAGAGAAGAAACATCTAAAACTGATGATTTATTTTTTTCTACTTTATCTTGCATTATTGTAAAGTCACTAAAACCTTTAGAATAATTTAAAATATTTGATTTTAATCGAGAAATTACATTATTAGATTTATTTCTATCTAATTCTAATTATTTTTTTCGATTATTTAATATATTAAGACTACCGGTAATACTTGCTTTATGTTTAATTTTATTATTTACATTATCTAATAATTTAGACTGTTTATGTTTTATATTTAATTCAATATTATTCACTTCTTGTTCAATAAATACGACTCGCCGTTTTAATTCAATTAACTCCAATTCATCTCTATCTTTTTTAGTTTTAATATCAGATAATTTAGAATTTAAATTAATTAAATTATTTATTTTAAAATACTCTAATATAATAGGATTTATATGTTAAAAATCATAATAAGAACCTAAATTAAATAGATGATTATAATAATTAACATCATATTTAGGAGAGGTAAAAAATTTTTTTTTATCAATATAACTATCATAGAATTGTTGTTTATTATAAGCTAAATGACTTATATGTAAAAACTTAGCTAATCTAAATTGAGTAATAGATTATTTTTGTCGTCTAGATATACTTCCTCCATGTATTGTAAGACCATTTATCTCAAAAAAATAAACAATATTTCCCCAATGTAAACCTTGAAAAATTATAATAGGATTCATATTGAAAATATCCTTATTTTTTTTTCATAATCTGATTTATAATTTTTAATATTATTTAAATTATTAAAAAAAGTATGATAATTCATAAATGTAAGAACTAATTTAAATCTAAATTTTATAATATCCAAACTAGTATATTCTTTAGTAATTCTTTTATCTAATATTACATGATTCCAAGATACAAAAATTAAATGTATTTCATTTAAATCTAAATTTCCATCTTCCAAGTTTTTCATTAGATCCCTAATACTTAATTCACCTAAATGTAATTTTATAGAAGCAACTAATTGTTTATTATTTTTTTTAGAATTATGTTTACCTTCTTCAATAAAACTTAAAGAGCTAATTATATTAATTTTTTCTAAATCCATAATTTTATTAAAAAAATTAAGAGACTCTCTACTTAAGATTTTATTTAGTTCTAAATTTAAAATATTATTTTAATTTTTATTTATTATTATTATTATAAGAATATTTACGATTAACTTTAGCTTTTACTTACCTTAAATATTATTATAAATAAAAAAAGTAAGTATCTTTAAGTAAGTTAATTTTTAAATTTTAAAAGTATATTTAACTCTTAGTAATTTTATTTTTTTAGTTAATTTTAAAAGAAAAAGTTTTTTTAGAATATCTATTTTTTAGTTTAATAAAAAAATAGATATATTAAATAATAATGACGTTGCCTAATTATTAAAACAAAAAAAAAACAAATAAATTATTAGCACTAACTTAATATATAGAAAAAACTTTATTATTTTTAAATTCTTTTTAAAGAAAGGGGTTTAACCCAAATAAAAGAATTAGTATTTATATTTATTAAAAGAAAATTGTTTATTATTAAAAAAAGAGATTATAGATAATATAAAATTTGAGAAACAGAAAGATGAAGAGATGTTAATACTAAATTAGGAAAAATTCCTAAAATTAAAGTAGGAATAAGAAGACTTAGTAGTAAAATAAATTCTCGTCTATCTATATCTTTTAGTGGAAACAAATATGGAGAATAAGAACCGTATGAAATTCTATTATAAAGGAAAATAGAATAACAAGCAGATAATACAATTCCTGCAGCACCTAAAGCAGCTACTAAAGGAGATCTAAACCAAGTACCCATTAGTGACATTATTTCTCCAGCGAAATTTAAAGAAAGTGGTATCCCAGTGTTAAATAAAGTAAATACTAAGAAAAAAATAGAAAAAACGGGCATATAATAAGCTAATCCTCTATGATAGTAAATAACTCTAGAATGAGTCCGAGTGTATATGATTCCTCCACAACAAATAAATAGAGCAGGACTAACAAAGCCATGAGCTAAACTTAGTAAAATAGCCCCTTCAATTCCTTGTATATTATTAGAAAACAGTCCTAACATCACTACAGCCATATGAGCTACACTACTATATGCTATGATAGCCTTAGTATCATTTTGTCTAATAGTAGCTAAACTAGCATAAATTAAAGAAATTATGGTTATTGTTTGTACTAAAGGCATAAAATAATTTGTGGCATCTGGTAAAATAGGTATTAAGACACGAAGATATCCATAAGTAGCTAATTTTAAAATAGTTCCAGCTAAAATTATACTTCCTGCTAACGGAGCTTCAACATGCGCTTTAATTAACCAAGTATTTAATGGCCAAACTGGAGTTTTAATAGCAAAAGCTAAGAAAAAAGCTCAGGGTTAAGCATTTAACCATCTCAGGTTCAGCTAGCTTATCTTCTCAGTATAAGATGAAATATTCAAATATACTTTATTTTAGACTTTCATCTAAAAACCGTCACCGGTGAACTGGACCATTCCTTATAATATCATATGCAAATATATTATTATTTTTTTTATTACACTTAGATAATCATGTGGCGTCTGGCCTCTACGCTTTTACAATGACAGTTTCCCGGTCATTGATTTAGTTCGACGATAGCCTAAAAGTTATTCATTTTTCTAACTTTTAGATGTCTCTCGAGTTTGCCACCTCAGATAAAATTATCCTATTTTGAGTCCATATTTTGTCTTTTTATAAAGAAATACCTCCCCCTATGGGAGGCCACGTTAATTTATCAGATATTGAAGATAGGCTAAAACCTTATATATTTTTACAAAAACAAAAAAACCTTATTAAAAAGTAAGGACAAAAAAAAAGGGACAAATAAAAAAAGCTCTCTATCTTTACATTAAATATTCTATTTAAATTTAAATTAAAAAGAAGAGAAAGAAACTTGATCAACAGAAAAAGAAAAAATGCAAAGATATTTATTTATAACCATATAATTTATATCTCATAGATGGACAAATATAAGGTAATATTTTAGGTTGAATCTCTTTAATAGACTTAGATGAAATATATATAGTAGGTTGATTTATTTGCATATGAATACTACATTTTAAATTAAATTTATATGTTAATACACTTATAATGAAAACAACTTCTTTAATTGTAAAAGATTGCGTTTGTAATGTTAAACCCATGTTACTTTTAGTTCCATCACCTATTATTCAATGAGCTAATGCTTCATAAGTCAACATATTATATAGGTTTAAAGGTACTATCTTTTTTTTATTGACATAAAAAATATTATACCACTCCGTAAAACAAGGATAAGATCTAGTAGCGAAAACAATACCATTAAAAATTTTACCATTAATACGAGTACTAGTCAATCTAGGGTTTGCACTACAATAATGAGATAGTTTATTAAAAACATAGAAAAAATATTCTAATTTATTTATGGTTTGTTTAAAAGCTAATAATGTATTTCCTGCTTTATTAATAAATAACCAACCGTCTGATAAAAGGACACCTAAAATAATAGCTTCTAAATTAAAGGGTATTTTAACCATATATCTTACTATAGAAGTATATGGTGGATACTTTACAGTTGAACTTATATTTGATCCAAATACGACTAATTCTTTACATTTGTTATTATTTGGTAAATAATTTCTGTTTGATCTAGGAAATCTTTCTAAAAGATTTAGAGTATTTTTATTTTTATAAATAATTCTGCTGGTCATATTTCTCTTGCTGAAGGAGAGTGACAACCATAACCATTTTTGACTTTCTAAACTTATTTCAGATAAAGATATAAGCTGCAAATCAGTAGAACCTAAATTATAGTAAATAGTCATAATAGCTAATAACATAAATAAAGAACCAAAAAGCGTATAAAGAAATAATAAAAAGGCAGCTCTTATTCTAGATTCACTCGCTCCCCATGTTAAAATTACAAGAAATAACGGTATTAATACACTTTCAAAAAAAATATAAAAAAGTAATAAATCTAATACTACAAATACCGCTATTTGTAATGTTTCTAATATTAAAAAAGATATAAGAAAATATTTGATTTTTTTAGTTATATCTGTCCAATTAGATAATAAACATAAAGGAGTTATAAAAGTAGTTAATAGAACAAAATATAGTGAAGTTCCATCTATCCCAACATTTAAATGACAAAAACTTAATTGATTAAATTCATAAACAAATTGATATTCACTAATATTAGAATCAAATTCTATCCACATAAATATAGAAACTATTAAATTAAGTAAAGAAATTGATAATGCGATTTTCTTCAATTTATTTTTAGCCATTATAGTGTTTTCTTCAATAGGAAGTAATATTAAACAACCTATAAGAGGAATAATTAGAAGTAATGTGATCATAATTAAAATTTTTTAAAGTATATTAAATTTATTAAATACCTTATTCACACAGATTAGTGGAATACTTATATTTTTAACTAACATTATTATCTTTGGTAAGCAAGGTTATTATTTTATTTTTATTTTACTCTATAAATTTAATTCAGCCTCTAAATAATGAATTTAGCAAAAAACAGCTAAATATAAATATAAACTAAAATTAAATTTAATATAAATAAAAAATGAGAGCTAATAAATATAGCCCTACCTTCTACCTAAATAATAAAATATAGGGCAGAGCCAGATAAATAAATTATTTATTTATAGAGACACTTATTTTTTTTTTGCCGAAAGGGGGAATCGAACCACCTTTTGAATCTTACAAGGAAACTGTTTTACCTATTAAACTATTCCGGCTCTAATTTTATTTTTTATATTTTTTTTAATATTAATATTAAATTTTTTAGAAACTATTAAATTAAATATAGATTAATAATTTAAAGATCTGACCCCGAAAATTAATTATCCTTTTTTCTTATCTCTCTTTCCACCTTATTTACCATTTATTAAACTTTTAAACAGAGGATTATTATTATTAATTTTTATTTTTTTTTTAATTATATCTTCTTTCTTTTATTTATTTTTTGATCTTTACCAGATTCGAACTGGTAGCTACTGTATGAAAGACAGTGATTTTACCATTGAACTAAAAGACCTGAAACTATTATATTTTCTTTATTTTATTTTAAGAAATACAGTTAAAAATATATCAAGAATAGTTTTTATGAAGTAAGAAAAAAATAACTTATTAATATTAAATCACAGAATAAGGAAAAATCAGAAATTTACTTTTACTTTATTTTTTCTTTTTGTCGCTCCGCTTATTTTTGTTTTATTTTATATTTACTAGCGAAATTAGGAATTGAACCTAAACTAACAGATCATGAGACTATTGTGCCACCTTTACACTATTTCGCTTATTTTTAATTTATATTTACTACGAGTAATCATATTTGAACTGATGATCTCTACTTGGAAGGTAAATGATATAACAACTTAACTATACTCGTGCTTATTCATAAGAGAAATATTAAAAAAAAAAGATTAATTTTGAGAATATATATTAATAAAAAGTAAAAAAAGAAAACACAATTAACTAAGATTCTATATAGATTCGTGTTTGCTATTTTTAATAAAAGCACTATTCTAAATAAAAAGGCTATTCTAAATTTAAATATGAGCTAATTTTTTGACCTTTTTTCCAAACAACCGTCTCTCTATTAGGGGATAGAAAAAATAGGGGGGCCTTGGAGAGGAAACAAGACAGATAAACTCTACACCTTGCCCTTTTAACTTAAAGAACAGAAATTATAAACTAAATTAAAGAATCATAAATTATAAAAATGAATTGAATTTTTTTAATGTTATAAATTTAAACTAAATTCGTATAAAAGATAAATCATAAGACTATGGCTTTAAATGTTATGAAAAAAAAGAAGTAAAAAAATAAAAAAAAAATAAAACTAACATTTTATATTATTAACACTATCATTGAAACAAGAATACGAACAAAGAGACTCGAACTCTTAAGGATTAAATCCACTCCTGCTTAAAAAGAGTATGTTTACCAATTCCATCATGTTCGCTTTTTTATTAAAAAATATTATATTCAAATATTTATTTTAAGACCGAAGAAGTAAAAATGAAACTATTTTATTTTTATATCTTAAGACCGTAAGGACTCGAACCTTAATACCATCCATTATGAGCGGATTGCATTACCTATTATGCTACAGTCTTTATTTAAATTACAAACATAAATAAATGATGCTATTTCCATATAAATAAAATCTCTTTTATTAAACAAAAAAAAAATTAAAAATTAATCTCAAACCCTAGCACCAGTGAGGTTTAATATTAATTAGATTAAAAAAACCTAAAGAAAGTTAGGTGCACATTACTAATAAGCGAAATAAAATAAATTAAAAAACAAAAACAAAAAATATTTTAAATAAAAATTTTAAGTTAGTAGCAAGAGGCTATATTTTAGAAAGAATCAATTTTTTAACGAAATTTCTATAGTTTAAACTATCCTTATTTAATTTGATATTTATAAATAAAGATAGCCAAAGATAACTTTTTTTTAATTATTTCTTTCTGATTCTGTTTTATAAACATAAGCTAAATATTTAGAATTTAATCTGAGAATAACTTATTAACACTTACATTATAAACTTTTTGTAAAGAACTATTAATAACATTAATCATTTTAGTTAAATCATTAACAACACCATTAATATTTTCAATTAAAAAATAAAAGAATATTTGATTTAAATTATTAACAATTATTCCTATATATATAATATAAACAAAAAAAAAATTTTTTTTTTATAATCATTACTATTCCTTTTTTTTTATTTTTTTCAACATTTACATCTATCTATACTTGTATTAATTTTAAATAAATTATTTAATTTATCCTTCTCTTTTAGAAAAATTATCCACCCTTACTCTAGCACATCCTTACTGACCTGAAAGGAGAGTAGTTAAAACAAGAGAACTAAAATTTCCAAAACTTAAACCAAATTTACTAAATTCATTCTAGATATCTCTTCTTAACTTTTTTTTTATAATATCTTTAATAAAATCATCTTTAACAATAAATAATACTTTAAAATAATAACTAAATTCTTTTTAAATTAAATTCTTTAATTTCAAGTTTAAACATTAAATGTTTATTTAAGTTATCTTACTCTATCTTTTTGATTTTTAGATATAAAAGGTATTAATTTATTTATCGTTTATTCTCTCTTTTTTTATTTACTTAATAAATTAAAAGAAATAAACTACGAATCATTTTATTGAAACGGGAATTTATTAATAAATTTATATAAATTTTAAAGAATTTTATTTTTATTAAAACCATCCAATTATTTTAATTATATCTATTATGAGTGAATTACATTAATCAATAATACTACAATTTTTTTTTTATAATATTTTTTTATTCTATATTTATTTTTTTTTTAAAAAACTTTTAATAAATGAAATGAATTTTACTCTCGATCTAGTACGTATTAAAAAAAAAACAAAAAAAAATAGAAATGATCAAACTATTAACGTACTATAAAATAACTTGAAAAAAAAAA
>Ga0099793_10000419_pt1 | contig 11353 bp, 10 predicted proteins | sample Rivendell_Oct201_9_FD_77319 | JGI IMG/M metagenome (GOLD analysis project Ga0099793, IMG submission 77319) | Vadose zone soil and rhizosphere microbial communities from the Eel River Critical Zone Observatory, Northern California to study diel... | ecosystem: Environmental > Terrestrial > Soil...
ATCGCTGCCTGCTGCCGGGCTTCATCGGCACCAGTCCGCCGGATTGGATCTTGCGGCGCGCCGCCGCCGGGCTGGGCGGCGTGTGCCTCTATGCGCGCAACGTGGAATCGCCTTCGCAATTGGCCGCGTTGACAGCGCGTGTGCACGCGGAGAATCCGCGACTCGTCATCGCGATCGACGAGGAGGGCGGCGACGTCACGCGCCTGGAGGCTGCCACGGGGAGCTCCTACCCGGGAAATCTCGCGCTCGGCGCCGTAGACGACGTCGAGCTCACCCGCTCGGTCGCGCGTTCGATGGGCGCGGAGCTCGCCGCGGCCGGCGTCGACCTCGACCTGGCCCCGGACGCAGACGTCAACAGCAACCCCATCAATCCTGTCATCGGGGTTCGCGCGTTTGGATCGACAGCCGATCGCGTCGCCGCCCACACGGCGGCCTGGATCACGGGCCTGCAGGAGGCCGGCGTCGCGGCATGCGCCAAGCACTTTCCCGGTCACGGCGACACCTCCATCGATTCGCACCTCGACCTTCCGGTCGTCGATCAAGACCCGCATGAAGGCGCGCTCGAGCCGTTCCGGGCCGCGATCACCGCCGGTGCGCGCGCGGTGATGAGCGCCCACATCGTGGTGCGTGCGATCGACACCGTGCCCGCGACGATAAGCCAGAAGATCATGACCGGCCTCCTTCGAGGCGAGCTGGGTTTCGATGGCCTCGCGGTGAGCGATGGGCTCGAGATGCGCGCGATCGCGGACGGTGTCGGACTGGTCGAGGGCACGGTACTAGCGCTTGGCGCCGGCTGCGACCTCCTTTGCATCGGTGGCGGCCTGGCCGGCGAGGACGTCGCCAGCGAGCTGCGCGATGCGATCGTGGCCGCAGTCAAAGGGGGTCGAATCAGCGAGGCGCGCCTGATGGAAGCGGCGGCCCGGGTGGACGCGCTCGCCGGCTGGCGATCGAGCCAATCGGCGCATGTGACTCCCGACCGCGGGATCGGCCTGGCCGCCGCGCGGCGTGCAATCAGCGCCGACGGGAGCGTGCGCGTGGACGGACAGCCCGTGGTTGTGCAGCTCACCTCGACCCCATCGCAGGCGGCCGGTGTGGTGCCCTGGGGTATCACCGCACCACTGCTCCAGCTGGGCGCGCACGTGACCGCGATCGAGCTCGACGCCGAGCATGCTGATGTCGACGCCATCGTCGGGCAGGCCGACGGGCGCAGCCTGGTGTTGGTGGTCAAGAACCTGCATCGACATCGCTGGATGGCGTTGGCGGTCGATGCGGCGCTCGCACGACGCCCCGACGCGATCGTGGTCGAGATGGGATTACCCGCTTGCCGGCCGGCTGGTGCGAGTGCATACGTTGCGACTCATGGCGCCGCGCGCGTGTGCGGGGTTGCGGCAGCCGAGGTCATGATGGCCAGGTCGGTCAACTGATGAGCGAGAACGCCCACCCTCGCGCCGACGCGATGGACAGCCTCACCACTGGCGAGCTGCTCGAGCTGATGCTCACGGAGGACCGTCGAGCGATCGAGGCTGTGCGCCCTGTCCTCGACCGGATCGGTGAAGCGGTCGACGAGATCGCCGAGCGGCTTCGCGCCGGCGGCCGCCTTCACTACTTCGGGGCCGGGACGAGTGGTCGCCTGGCCGTCCTCGATGCGGCAGAGTGTCCCGCGACCTTCGGGATCGCGGCCGACCTCGTCCAGGCGCACGCTGCAGGCGATGGCGAGGCTGAGGACGACCATCGCAAAGGCGTCTCCGATGCTCGAGGCGCGGGTCTGGGTCCGCGCGACGCGGTTATTGGCGTGAGCGCCAGTGGGCGGACTCAGTACGTGCTGGCAGCGGTCGCCGAAGCAAAGCGCGAAGGGTCGTTGGTGGTCGGGCTGAGCTGTGCGCCCGGATCACCTCTTGGAGCCGCGGCAGACGTCGCGATCGAGATCGACGCTGGGCCCGAGGTCGTCGCAGGCTCGACGCGGCTCAAGGCCGGGACCGCGCAAAAGGTGACGCTGAACATGATCAGCACGGGAGTGTTCACCCAACTCGGCCACACGTACCGCGGCCGGATGGTCGGCGTCGTGACCACGAACGAGAAGCTTCGGGCGCGTGCCGCGCGGATGGTGCGCGAGCTGACCGGGTGCTCGGACGAGAGGGTCGGCGCCGCTCTGCACGAGGCCGAGGGAAACGCAAGAGTCGCCATCCTGATGCTCCGCTGCGGCATCGATTCAGCCGCAGCCCGCGCGCGACTGACGGCCGCGAACGGGGACCTGGCTGTCGCGCTCGGCGAAAAGGGTCGCGCATGAGCACGTTGTTCCGCGGACGCGTCCACGGCACGGACGGCGCCGATGGCGTCCTCGTCGAGCGCGGCCTGATCACGTGGGTGGGGGTGGGCAGCCCGCCTGAGCGGGCCGACGAGGAGGTGGTCGCCGGGCCAGGCGAGGTGATCGCGCCAGGATTCATCGACCTCCAGGTCAATGGGTTCCATGACCATGATGCCGCCGGCGGGCTGGACGAGATCGCCGCCATTTCGAAGCTGCTGCCCTCGACCGGTGTCACCGCCTTCCTGCCGACGCTGATCTCCGCTCCCGTCGACGTGGGGGCGCAGTTCGCCGCGTTTGCGGCCGCCGCCGAGCCACGCGGCGCACGAGTGCTGGGCGCCCACATCGAGGGGCCGTTCATCAACCCGTCGTTCCGTGGAGCGCACGAGCGAGCATGCCTGGCCGAGCCCACCCCGGCAACCGTCGAAGTGATCGCTCGAGCCAGGCCGCGCCTGGTGACGCTGGCCCCCGAGCTGCCCGGCGCGCTCGATGCCATCGCCCATCTGGCGAAAGCCGGCATCGTGGTCAGCGCGGGGCACACCGGCGCCGACTTCGAGCAGGGCCGCCGCGCGATCGCGGCCGGCATCAGGTTCGGGACCCACATCTACAATGCGATGCCGCCGGTCCACCACCGCCGGCCAGGGATCGCCCTCGCGCTCATCCTCGACCCGAGGGTTTCCGTGGGGCTCATAGCGGACGGCGAGCACGTCCATCCGGCTGTGTGCACGCAGCTCACGCGGGTCAAGGACCGCATGCGAATCGCGCTCACCACCGACCAGACCGCGGCGGCGGGTGCGCCGGCCGGCCGATACAGCCTCACCGGGCGGACGGTCATCAGTGACGGGACGGTGGTACGGCTGGAGGACGGAACCCTGGCCGGGAGCGCCGCGACGATGGGCGACCTCGTACGGGGGATGGCCGCGATCCCCGGCATGAACGCCACAAGGGCGATCGATATGGCCTCTGCGGTGCCGGCTCGGGTGCTTGGCGAGCGCGGGTTGGGTCGCATCCGCGCCGGCGCCCACGCGGACCTCGTCGTGCTCGACGCGACTTTTCACGTGCGCCTCACCATGGTCGGCGGAGAGGTGATGTTCCGGACGTGAGCCGGTTTCACGACGAGATCCGCGAGCAGCCCGCGGTCGCGTCTGGGTTGATTGAGAAGAGCGGGCCGGCGATAGATGCGATAGGGGCCCGATACCGCGTGGTGCGTCCCCGAGGCGTCGTCATCGCCGCTCGAGGCAGCTCGGACCACGCGGCCCTTTACGCGAAGTACCTGTTCGGGCGGCGCAATCGAGCTCTCGTTTCCCTGGCCGCTCCATCGCTCTTCACCCGCTACGCGAGCCCGCCGTCACTCGACGGCCAATGCGTGATCGGGATCTCTCAATCGGGTGAGTCGCCAGACGTGGTCGCTGTGATCGAGGAAGCGGCGAGGCAGAGGGCGATGACGGTCGCGATCACGAACGAGCCGCATTCGAAGCTCGCATCGGCCGCGGAGCTCGTGGTGGATCTTCACGCGGGACCCGAGCGCAGCGTGCCCGCGTCGAAAACGTATACGGCGAGCCTCCTCGCGCTCGCGTTGATGTCGCAGGCGATCGATCCGGAAGAGGCCTTCGCTGCCGCGCTGGCGCGCGTGCCCTCGAGCATGGTGGGCGCGCTGAAGAAAGAGGCGGCGCTGGATGATCTCATCCCAGCGCTGACCGGAGCGCGCGCCGTCGTGCTCGGTCGTGGATTCAACTTCTCGACCGCCGAAGAAGTGGCGTTGAAGCTGACCGAGACCAGCTACATGCTCGCGCGGGCGTGGTCGGTCGCCGACTTCGAGCACGGGCCGATCGCCGTGGTCGAACCGGGCTTCCCGGTGCTGCTCATCGGTGGCGGCGGTTCGGTCGAGACCGACCTCCGAGGGATCGCGGCCCGCCTCGTGGACTACGGTTGCCACGTGGCCGGCCTGTTCGACGGAACGAGCACGCCGCCAGGCCTGGAGGCGGCCGTCGTTCACGATTCAGAATTGCCCGAAGAGCTCACGCCGCTGACGCTCGTGGTGCTCGGCCAGCTGCTTGCGCACCGCATCGCGGGCGCGCGCGGCGTCGACCCCGACCAGCCGCGCGCCCTGCACAAAATCACGCGCACCTGGTGAAATCAGGCACGTTTCTGGGCCTCGACATCGGAGGCTCGTCGAGCCGAGCGCGGTTGGTCGAGGACGGCCGCGTCGTCGCCGAGGCCGACGGCCCGGGCGCCAACGTTGCCGTGGTGCCGCCTCAGGTAGTCGAGAGCCGCCTGGGCGAGCTGCTGTCGGGCATGGGCGCGATGCGGCCCGATGCATGCTGTGCAGGTTCCGCGGGCGCGGAGGTGCCGGCCAGCCGTGAGCGGCTGGAGAAGCTTCTGACCTCGATCCTTCCCGGTTGCAAGGTGACCGTAGTCCACGACGCGCGCCTGGTCCTTGCGGCGGCCGGGCTGGATTCCGGCATCGCCCTCATCAGCGGGACGGGTTCGGTCGCCTACGGGCGAGATCGCGATGGGCGGGAGGCGCGTGCGGGCGGCTGGGGCTGGCTCGTCGGGGACGACGGAAGCGCTGCCTGGCTTGCGCGCGAGGCCGCCCGCGAGGTGATGCGGCGCTCGGATGCCGGCGAACCACTGGGCCCACTCGGAGACGTGATGCTCGGCGCCACATCTGCGCGAACCAGCACCGATCTTGTCGGAACTCTGCACGGCCTGGACGAGCCACGCGAGTGGGCGGCGCTGGCCCACGTCGTCTTCGAAGTGGCCGCGGAGGACGCGGGCGCTTCGGCTCTCGTCGACCGCGCTGCGTCCGCTCTCTGCGACCTGGTCGCTTCGGTGCGCAAGCGGCTCTCGCTCGAGGGTCCGCTCGTTCTTGCGGGCGGATTGATACTGAACCAGCCGCTCCTGGAGGAAGCCGTGCGCCGCCGGGTCGGGGCCGCGACGCGCCTGGAGGAGCCGCCGGTCGCCGGTGCGGTGAACCTCGCCGAGCTCAGCCTGGTGACGTAGCCAGCTCCCGAACGACAATCGCAAGGTTGTCGCGCCAGATTCCTTCTGGCACAGGAGGCAGGATGTCGTCCCAAATCGCGGCAAAGCTGCCTATCAGCTGCGGAAACCGCGCCGGCCGCGCCATGAACCACCAGTGCAAATGCTCGGAGCCATCACCCCACCGGCACACATGGACGCGTCCGACGCTGTCGATGCTCCGCACGGCGCGGTCCACGCGAGCGAGAATCACGCGCAGCTCGGAGGCAAGCCCGTCAGGCAGGTCGCCTGGATCGGCGTAGTGGTCGCGCGGCTCGAGAAGGACGATCAGCGGTAGCCCCGTCGGCTTGGGGAACGCACGAAGGCGCCACCGGTCGGTAGTCCACAGGTACTCGGTATCGGGCGCGGCGCAAGAGTGGCAATCGGCACCACCGGCACCAATCCTCGGTGCTTCATTCTCGAGCGGCGGGCGCAGCGCGCGCGGGCGCATCTCACCGTCGAACGGGAACGTTTCCCACTCGCCAACAGGCGGCATCCGCAGGTCGTTCGCGACACGCGCATAGAAATCCTCGGCGGACTCGGGCATGGCGCCATGGTAGCTTTGGACGTCGGTGAACTGGCCCGCCTCGTTCTACGAGATGCGGCGCGGTGCGGGTTGCCCGATGTGCGAACAGGGCCGGCCTGACGAGACGCGCTTCGGAACGAGAATCTTTGCCGGCCGCATTGCAGACGCGTATCTCACGCGAGCCTCAATCCAGCGTGGCTACACGGTCGTCATTTGGCGTGGCCGTCATATCGCCGAGCCGACCGAGCTCGCGCCGGAGGAGGCAGCAGCATATGGGTCCGAGGTGCTCGAGGTCGCGCGTGCCATCGAGACGCATTTGCACCCAGTGAAGACCAACTACAACGTGCTAGGCAACGGGGTTCCGCACCTACACACGCATGTCATGCCGCGATATGCCGACGATCCGCGGCCCGGCTGGCCGTTCCCCTTCCCGGAGACCGACCCCCCGCCATTCGAAGAGCGGATGTTTCGCGCGGACGTGGAAGCGCTGCAACGATTGCTCGCCAGATCAGACGAATAGCGGTTCGGTCTGCGAGCGCTCCAGCAATGTGCTCATCTCCGCGTCGCTTGGGCGCTTTTCGAAACGCTCCGCCGCATCAAGCACACGTGGCAGCAGGTCGATGTCGCCGGCCGTGTTGAGGAACACGCCGGGCCGGCCGAGCACCCACGACACGGCCAGGTCGATGTCGGCCTGCGCCTCCAGCGGCTGATACCAGGTCGTGCGCGTGCGTTCGCGCCCGAGCCAAGGCTTGGCCGCGATCGACTTGATCGTCTGGACCGCCACCTTGCGCTCGGCACACGTTCGGGCAAGGGCTTCGAAGTTCTCCGCGTAGTAGGGGAGCTGCATGGTCACGAAGTTGTAAGGAAGCAGAACGGAGTCGAAGTCGAACCGAGCCAGGGATCGGCGGTGGTTGGCGGCGATCTGCGCTCCGTGTCCGGTGACCCCGATCCATCTGACCAGTCGCTGGTCGCGCGCTTCCACGGCCGCTTCGATCACCCCACCCGGGCTGAGCGCCGTGTCCCATTCGATCGGATCGGCGAGGTTGTGGAGCTGCCAGAGGTCGACGTGGTCGACCCCGAGCCGGTCGAGGGACCTATGCAGGTCGTCGCGTGCCGCCTGGGCCGTGCGCGCGTCGGTCTTGGTGGCGAGGAAGAACCGTCCGGACTCTCTCGCCAGCCAAGGGGCGATGCGCAGCTCCGCGTCGCCGTAGCTGGCTGCCGTGTCGATGTGATTGACGCCGTGGCGGAGAAGGACTTCGAGCGTCTGATCCGCGGCCGCCTGTGTCACATTCGACAGCGACGCCGCGCCGAAGATCGTCCGGCTGCTCCGATGACCCGTGCGTCCGAAGACGTCCTGGGCTACAGCCACCGGTTTACAGAATCGCCCTGCCCGTCGGGCCGTCGAACAGGTGGAGGCGCCGCATGTCCACCCCCAGGCGTATCCGATCGCCGGGACTCACCTTCATATTCGGATCGACTCGTGCCGTGATCGCATCACCGCCGACGGTGCCGTAGACGAACTGGTCGGCCCCCAGCACCTCGGTGACCTCGACCTTGAGGTCAAGCCCGGAATGGCCGTCGCGCGGGTGCTCTGTCAGCGCTTCGGGCCGGATGCCCAGGACTCCCTTCTCGACACCCGGCGCGGTCGGCAGCTCGATGTCGAATCCCGACGCCTTGGCGGTGGTGCCCTGGAGTGTGACCGGAACGAAGTTCATCGTCGGGCTGCCGATGAAGCCGGCGACGTACATGTTCGCCGGGTTGTCGTAGATCTCGCGGGGAGGCGCCACCTGCTGCAGCACGCCGTCCTTCATCACCGCGATCCGGTCGCCCATCGTCATCGCCTCGACCTGGTCGTGGGTCACATATATAAAGGTCGCGTGGAGCGCGCGATGCTGCTTCTGGAGCTCGATTCGAGTCTGCACGCGAAGCTTGGCGTCGAGGTTGGAAAGCGGCTCGTCGAGGAGAAAAGCCTGCGGCTCGCGGACGATGGCGCGACCGAGCGCGACCCGCTGCCGCTGGCCGCCCGACAGCTGGCGCGGTTTGCGCTTGAGCAGCGGGCCGAGCTCGAGGATGGTGGCCGCGGCGTTCACTCGCCGTTCGATGTCTCCCTTCGGCGTGCCCCGCATGCGCAGGCCGAAAGCGAGGTTGTCGAAAACGGTCATGTGCGGATACAGCGCATACGACTGGAAAACCATCGCGATGTCACGATCGCGAGGAGGCATGTCGTTGACCACCTGGTCGCCGATCCTGATCTCGCCCTCGGAAACCTCTTCGAGGCCGGCAAGCATTCTCAGCGCGGTCGACTTGCCACATCCGGATGGGCCGACCAGAACCATGAACTCGGTGTCCTTGACCTCGAGGTTGAAATCGTTGACGGCGAGGGTTCCGCCCGAGAACCGTTTCGTCACATGGTCGTAGCTGACCGATGCCATCTGGGTCTACATCCTATTGTGTTTTCGAGTGCGGCGAAGTTGGGCGGCCGTGTCCTCTGGCCGGGTGTCGTTGACGAAAGTACCGGCGCCGAGCTCCACGCCCGCGAGGACCTTGAGGCGATCGGCACGGCGGTGCGGCGGGTAGAACTCGAAATGCAGGTGAGCCTGCGGCCACGCTCGGTCGTCGGTCGGGGCCTGGTGCACCGCCATCACGTAAGGCGTCGAGAACCCGAAGTGATGGTCGTACGCGCCCGTCACGCCCAGGAGAGCCTTGGCCAGATCCCATCGCTCGGCATCGTCGAGATCCGCGATGGAGCCCACGTGCCGGCTGGGATAGACATGCACCTCGTACGGCCAGCGCGCGGAACGGGGCACGAAGGCCGCCACCGAGCCCTCGCTCAGGACGTTGCGCGGGCCCGATGCTTCGGCCGTCAGCTCGGAGCAGTGCAGACACAGTCCGTGCTCGTCGAGGTGCTCGCGCGACGCGCCCAGCTCGGCCGTCGCGAACGGCGGCACGAACGGCAGAGCGTAGATCTGGCCGTGCGGGTGGTGGAGGGTGACGCCGACCTCCTCGCCTTTGTTCTCGAAGATGTACACGTACTCGACCTCGGGGCGCGAGCCGAGTTCGCTGTAACGGTCTGCCCACACATCGATCAGGAGCCGCACGCGCTCGATCGGGAGCTGGGCGAGCGTGAGCTCGTGCTCCGGTGTGTAGACGACGACCTCGCATCCCGTTGTCGAGGGCCGCACGGGCCTGCCGTCATGGCGGTCAGGTCCGAACGCAGGAAAGCGGTTCTCGAAAACGACGACCTCGAAGGTGTCCAGCGGGACTTCCGAAGCGCCGCCCTTTCCGGATGGGCACAGCGGGCAGAAGTCGGTGGGGAGGAAGGTGCGGTCGTTGCGCTCCGTGGCATACGCGACCCACTCTTTGCGCAGTGGGTCGAAGCGCAGCTCAGGCATCGCCCGCTTCGGTGGACGCGTGACCGTACGCAAGCAGGTACCTGCCGTCTGGCAGCTCGAGCTCCTTCCGCGTCAGCTTTCTCGGCCCCGGGGCGTCCTTCAGCGCCCGGCGTGAAACCGCCGGCGTCGACTCTCCGTCACGCGGTCGCGCGCTTGCTCTCGACATGGCCACCGACGTCGGCGACGCGCACCTCGAGCCCCGCGGCGCGTATTGCTTCCAGCTCCTCCATCGCTGCCCTCGAGTCCGTGATCAGCGTGTGAACCCTGGCCGCTGGGACCGTCTGGCACATGGTCTCCTGGCCGATCTTCGTGTAGTCGGCGAGGACGACCACATGCTGCGCCGCGCCGGCAAGCGCGCGGTCGGTGGCGGCCACCACAGGGCTGGGCGTGCTGAGGCCGCGGTCGGCTGTGAATCCGTTGCCGGAGATGAAGGCCTGCGACGCGCGCAGCGCACGCACCGACTCCTCGGTGGCGGGACCGACCAGCGCGTGGATGGATCGCCGCAGAGTGCCGCCGGTCAGGATCACCTCCACGCGTGGCGCCTCCATCAACGCCTGCGCGACGAGAAGGGAATTGGTGACGACTGTGAGCTCAGGGCAGTGGACGAGGAGCCGGGCGAGGGCGAGCGTCGTGGTGCCCGGTCCGAGGACGATCGAGTCCCCCGGACGCACCATGTCCATCGCAAGGCGCGCGATGGCGGCTTTCTCGCCGGCCGCTTGCTGCGCCTTCTCGCTGTAGCTCGGCTCGTGGCCGACGCCCGAGGGCCGGATGGCGCCACCGTGGGTTCTGACCAGCAAGCCATCCTTGGCCATCACATGCAGGTCGCGGCGAAGCGTGATCTCGGTCGTGCCCAACGCCTCCGCCATCTCGGCCACGGAAACCACGCCACGGGAGCGCACGCTCTCCGCGATCCGGCGCCTTCTCTCTGCCGCGAGCATTCGCCCGATGGTACGTCATCGATCAACTTTGATCAATAGTGAGCAGAAGCGAAACTCATCTGTTGACAAATTTGACCGAATCTGTAACCTTCCGCTATGCCTAAGCCACCGCAGCTTATCTGCCGATTGCAGATGACCCTGGTCTCGGAGGAGGAGTTATATGGGTGATTCACGGGATGCCAAAAGGGTTCGAAACCGGCTCGCGCTCAGAGACGCGGCCCTGAACCTGGACCTCGACCTCTCGCGACGTGACGTCTTGAAAATCGCCGGCTACGGCAGCCTGGCCGCATTCATTGCGGCGTGTGGCGGCGGCACGACCACCAACACCAGCATCACCGCGACCGGCGGCAAGATGTCCTTAGGCAGCTACAACACAGACCCAGGTTCCAAAGCCGGCACGCAGGCGATCGTGGATGCGTTCACCGCCGCCAACGGCGGGACCAAGGTTGCGCTCAACACGGTCGACCACGGAACCTTCCAGAACCAGATCAGCTCATATCTCCAGGGCACACCCGAGGATGCGTTCACGTGGTTCTCGGGACACCGCATGCGGTTCTTCGCCTCCAAGGGCTTGGCGACCCCGATCAACGACGTGTGGGACGCCGTGAAGTCGAACTACACCGCGGGATTCGCAGCTTCGGTCAAGGGGGATGACGGCAACGTTTACGCCATTCCCACCGACTACTACCCGTGGGCGATCTTCTATCGCAAGGACGTCTGGGCGCAGCACGGCTACAGCATCCCGGCCGACTGGGACGCTTTCAAAGCCCTCTGCGAAAAGATGAAGGGCGACGGGCTCATCCCCATCGCGTTCGCCGACAAGGACGGCTGGCCCGCCCAGGGAACGTTCGACATCCTCAACCTGCGGCTCAACGGCTATGACTTCCACACCCAGCTGCTGACCGGCAAGCAGAAGTGGACGGACCCGAAAGTGACCGCCGTCTACAAGAAGTGGAGCGAGATCACCAAGTACTACTCACCCGCATTCGCCGGACTCACGTGGGAGCAAGGGGCCGACCAGCTCCTTCGCAAGCAGGCGGGCATGTACCTGCTCGGCCTGTTCGTTTCAGACGAGTTCAAGGCGAGCGGCAGCTCGGCCGACGTCGACCAGCTCGACTTCTTCCCGTTCCCCAACCTCGGAACTCAGTACGACGCTGAGAAGGCGCTCGACGCGCCG
>Ga0099793_10000420_pt1 | contig 11317 bp, 7 predicted proteins | sample Rivendell_Oct201_9_FD_77319 | JGI IMG/M metagenome (GOLD analysis project Ga0099793, IMG submission 77319) | Vadose zone soil and rhizosphere microbial communities from the Eel River Critical Zone Observatory, Northern California to study diel... | ecosystem: Environmental > Terrestrial > Soil >...
AACTGCGGGCCCTGGATGGGCTGAGTGATCGGATGTCGCCCAGTTGATGCCCGCGATCACCTGAGAGTACGAACCTGAACCAGCCGAGTTGAGTACCTTGACGGCAACTAATTTTATATTTTTTGCTACCCCGTAGGCCGCTCCACCGATCGTGCCCGCCGTGTGCGTACCATGGCCGTTATCATCATTCGCCGTACCACCGTTGATGATCGCGTCGAATCCGAACACTGCTCTTCCGCCGAAATCGGTATGCGATTGACGGATGCCGGTATCAATACAGTAGGCAACCACGCCGGTTCCGGTCTGGTTGTACGTGTACAGGGCATCCAGGGGAAGATTACGCTGATCGATCCGGTCCAATCCCCAGGAAGGGGGATTCGTTTGTGTTGCAAAAATGTGGGCTATCTGATCCTGCTCGATGTACGCAATCCGTGAATCGTTCTGCAACGCCTCAAGCTGCGCTGCGGTGAGCTTGCCGGCGAATCCTTTGAGAGCATACTTGTAGGTATAATTCGCTTTCACGGCATGCTTCTGGCCGATATCGTTCACCTCATTGTCAACATCGGCCACTGCATCCTTGAAGACAACGATGTAGGAACCCTCGATGTAATTCCCCCCGGTAACCTTGGGGAGCAGAGGGGCCCGACCGCCGACTTGCGAAGTTTGTGTGGAAGACTGTTGCTGAGGTCCGGTGACCTGCGAGGACTGATCGGAGCAGCCGGCCAGAAGAAGCGCCAGCACGGCTCCGGTCAGCAGCAACCAGAGGAAGGAACGTCTCATATGAACCTCCTTCGGAATGTGGTGGTGGATTAGGGTGCCCTTAGCGGGCGTGGCAGAAGCGGGAAAGTAATAACTAAAATCAATTATATCAAGAGAAAAGTAACGAAGAATGGAAATTATTTTGGGTTCTACAATCTCCGTGCCAGACACATGTAGTGAGTCCTCCGAGCCGGGCACATCAAAAAAAATCCCGTCCTCCCGCAGGGCGGGACTCGGACGGGACTTCGTCTCATTATCAGGGATGATGGGACTTGGGGGCTTAAAAAAGCCTCTGCGGGAATGTAATTACGGAATCGGGGAAAGTCAAGAAGATCTTACCCGATATATCCGATTTTTTCCAAAAAAATATCGCCTGCGAGATCGGCCGCCAGCCGCGACCATCCTAGTCCGCAAGCGCGGGGTGGTTTTTTACTGGGGGACAAACGGACGCGGTTCCGAGTCCTCGGTTTTTATCCTCACGGTAGCCGGCTTCAATCCGTCGGAGAATGCCTTGAGCGAGATCTCTCCCGCCCGGCGTCCGGCCTGAATGATCACCTGGCATTTGCCGCCGAACAACTTCCTCTGATAACCTCCCCCAATGTATTTGTCCGGCTCATGGCTACTGGGGTTGCCGTTGCCGACGCCGATGATGGTTCCATCCCCCTCGAGCTCAAACCGGATCAGATTCTCGGCGTTTGCGATTTCCCTCCGTTCCCGATCTAGAGCGTTCACTTCGATGACGCAGACGTCCTCCCCGTCGGCACGGATGGCTGATCGGTCCGGTGTGAGCCGGATCGCGGCCGGTTCTCCGGTACTTTCGACTTTAGACCTTATCGTTCTTCCCTTTCTCCAGCCGCGGGCCTCAAGAGTACCCGGCTCATACGCTACCTTCCACTGGAGATGCGAATTCGGTTCCATGATCTTTCTTCCCAGGCTCCTGCCGTTGAGGGTCAGCTCCACGCTGTCGCAGTTGCTCTGGCACCACACGTCGATTGGCTGACCGGCTCTCCCGCTCCAGTTCCAGTGCGGCGCGAGGTGGAGCACCTCTTTGTCCGACCACCAGGATTGATAATAGTAAAAATTATTTTTCGGGAACCCGCACACATCGAGGATGCCGAAATGCGAGCTGATGCACGGCCAGACGTAGGGGCTGGGTTCGCCGCGGTAGTCGAATCCGGTCCAGACGAACGCCCCGGCCATCCATTTCCTTGCCGCGCAATATTTCCACCAGGGTTCGGCGAGCGATCCATATCCGGGCGCGTTGACGTCGTAATCGCTGACGAAGCCGTTGAGCGTGTCGTTCGCGTACACTCCCCGGGTGCAGTAAGTGCTCGCCTCTTCGCTTCCAAGGAGCGGTTGATCAGGATGCTCGCGATGATACTTGTCGACGTCCCCTCGCCCGATGTAATTGACCCCCCGGACGTCTACCACGCTGTTTATTCCTGGATAATGGTCGCCGTTGTCGGCCGCGAACGTGCAGAGCCGGGTCGGATCGAATTCCTTCTGGACTCGTTTCAGAGATCGGGCGATGTTCCTTCCCGTCTCACTGCTCTGGACCCACCATTCTTCATTCCCGAGCGACCAGATCATCACCGACGGATGGTTCCGGTCCCGGAGAATGAGCTGTTGAAATTGTCCCGCGAGTTCAGGCGTGCTTCCCATCAGGCGGTTCTCATCCATGACAAGCATGCCGAGCCGGTCGCAGGCCTCGAGCAGCTCCGGTGTCGGAGGATTGTGACTCGTCCTGTAGGCATTGCATCCCATCTCCTTCAGCTTCCTGATCCGGAAGTATTGCAGGCCGTCGGGAAGCGCGGAGCCGACTCCGGCATGATCCTGATGGCAGCATACTCCCTTGATCTTTACGGGCTTTCCGTTTAGAAAAAGTCCGCTATCCTTGTCAAACCGCACGGTTCGAATTCCAAAATGGGTCTCAACCCGATCAACGGTATCCCGGCCCGAATGAACGGTCGAAACGAGCTTATAAAGTTGTGGAGACTCGACCGACCAGAGCCTCGGGTTGGATACCATTATGCTCTGTCGCAGAATTCTTTGCTCATCGTGGGCGAGAACCAGAAGCTCCGACGACGCGCTTCCGAAAACCGAACCATCTTCGCCGGTGACTGTAGAAACTAGCATGCAACTTGCCCGGGCATCGTTCTCGTTCAGGATCTTGGTTTCGACGTTCACACGATTCCCGCCGGACGGGGGATCGGCGGTCTCAGTCGACACAAAGGTGCCGTACAACGGGATATGCAGGGGCGCGGATTTCAAGAGCCAGACATGACGGTAGATGCCCGCGCCTTCGAAAAACCAGCCCTCATACTGGCTCGCATCGACGCGCAGGACGACGACATTTCTGCCTCCATATTTCAGATAATCCGTGATGTCGAAGCTGAACTCGCTGTAGCCGCTGAGGTTGCGCCCCAGGAAATGCCCGTTCAGCCACACGACGCAGTCGCGGAACACGCCGTCAAACTTCAGGGTAAGCCGTTTCCCCTTGTCCTCCTCGGGGATGACAAACGCGCGGCGGTACCAGCCGATCGTGGTTTTTGGAAACCGCCGGCCAACCGGCTTATAACCGTGGCTTCGCACGTCCTCGTCGTTCACATTCACGAACTCGAGCTCCACCGCCCAGTCGTGCGGAAGATTTACTTTCCTCCACGAGCTGTCGTTGAATTCGGGCCTGGCGGCGCCGGCGGCATCCCCTGCCTTCGCGAAGGAGGCATGCTCCCCATAGCCGAAGTCCCCTTCGGCGGATGCGGCGTCTCCCAGGTGGAACCTCCAGCCGAAATCAAACAAGAGCTGCTGCCTGTCCGGTTTCCCATGCGTCTGCCCGAATGCCGGGGCTGTCACAACCACACACATGAATACGGCGAGGATCGCCGGACGAGAGGTTCGAATGAGCCACACCTGGAATGTCGCGGTTTCTTGCCTCCCTGACGTGCACACCCCCGGAGCAATGGTATCCGCGAACCTCATCGTGATCGTTCCCCATTTTGCGATTTTCTTCCCACTCTCATGAATACCGGGAATGTAACTCTCTTTTTCGGTTCGCTTCCCCATGTTCTACTGAGCTGCTCGGCGATCATATCGACGGGATTCGCGTTGTTCTTATCGATGTAATGCTGGACCGCCGACCATGTGTTCAGATATCCGGCAAATTCTTCGATGTCCCAGTACTGCTCGACAATAAACGGCGGAGCCTCGATGTCCCGGAAGGGGAATGGGATGGTTTGATAATGATCATCCACATATTTTCTTTCATCATCCCAGTAGGGATCGGTGATCTTGGTATAGAACGTATCGATAACCCCATCCGTTTCGTCTCCCGTCTTCAGGAGCGAATAAGCGAAGACTGCCAGGATTCCCCCGGGTTTTAACGTCCGATCAACTTCATTGTAAAACCGGGGAAAGTCAAACCAGTGGACGGCTTGCCCGGCCGTTATCAGGTCAAACATCCCGCCGGCGAATGAGGTTTGTTCGGCGGGCTCAAGCTTGTAGACGATGTTCGGTTTTACAACTGCGAGCCTGATCTGATTCTCGCTGATGTCGGACGCATAAACCTTGTCGAAGTATTCAGCGAGCACTCCCGCAACCTGGCCATTTCCGGTTCCGCAATCCCAAGCGGTTTTATGCTCAGCAACCAGCGAGATCAGGTATTCAAACAGTTGCCGGGGGTAGGTGGGCCGAAACCGGGCATAAAGGTGGGATCGTTTTGAGAAATTGTCTTTCATGAGGGCCGTTTCGGCCGCTGTTCATTTTTCAAAGAGCTTTTTCATCGAACGGGCGAGTCCCATCATTTTTTCCATAGTACGGTGTTTCCCCTTGAACCGCTTCGAGTAACTTTCGAATGCCACGCTCAGTCCGACGTCGCGGCCGACCTTTTCGCTAAGATAGTACTTGTGAAGCATGATATCAAGGTACAGCGATGCGGCAGTCCTGTCCGGGAATTCGTCGAGGATTTTGAACTCCCCGAAGAGCCTTATCACCGGCTTAAACACGGTTTCATACCAGTCGCGGGCGGCGTCTTCGATCGGGACTTCCCGCTTCTCGCGCTCGCTCAGATACCACCGGTGCTCGTAGATGTGCTGGAGCAATGCTTTGGATTCTCCCCTGATCCCGAATGGCCCAAGCATCGCATCGACGTCGATCTTCGTGATCAATTCGAACGTCTGCTCTTCCCTTTCGATCTCGAACAGGTCGAGATAACGGCTCATGATGTACCGCTGGTCGGCTTCGGTCATCAGCGGTTCACGTATGATACCGCTTGATATCACATCGGCTTCCGTCCAGGCCATGGTCTCGAGGAAGTGCTCCGCGTCTGCAAGCCGCAGTTTCTCCGAGAGCTGCGGATAAATCTCAACCGTCTCGGCGTCGGCAAGAACTGCCCGCAGAACCGTCCGGATGCCGATCTCGGGAAGGTGTTGATTCGCGAAAACAATCATCATATTCGACAATGATGCGTCGCCCCAGTAGACTCCCTTGCGATGAAGCTGAACGAACAGCCGCACGATCGCATCCCAGATGATATTTCGGTTTACGGTAGTAAATGCCCTCTTAAACAAATGGTAGTGCGGGATGGAATACTCGAGCAGCCGCGTGATGACGTATCCGGTCGAATCAGACTCGACCTGCGGGGCCGCCTTGGTCTCGGAAAGCATTTTCCTGTCCTCGCGAATCACCCTCCCCACCGGCCGAAGAGTCGGGACCTCCATCTCCCAGAGCTGCACGTAGGAATTATATTCTTTCTCCGCGGTCTCCGCCGAGGTCTCTTTGATTGCGAACGATTTGCCCCGGACCTTGACGAACCGGACCACATGCCGCGAGAGCCCGCTCTTCACCTGGAGCGACCGCGCATCCCGCTCGGTCCACTCCGTCAGAGGTTTGTACCAGGGAAGCTTCTGGAGAGTCGAGATGTCGTCCTTGTCGAACGTCAGGCTGAGGGTTGCGCGCTCACCCAGGGGGATGCTCGCTCTCCCGTCTTTCTGATTTCTCTTGGTGGGCACGCTCCCCGGGTGACTTACACGGGCTGGATAAGTTCGGGCGAGTCTATCCGGGCGTTGTTGACTTCGGTCGATACAACCTGTGCCTTCATGTTCGATTCGGGGAACGGCTTCAGGTACGAACTGAGTTTATCCAGGTTATCATGGGCCGGATCGAGCCACTCCTTCAATGCTTTGTCGTCGAGGATGACAGGCATCCGGTTGTGGATCGGTTTCAGCAGCTTGTTCGGGCTGGTGGTGATGATCGCTCCTGTGAGAATGGCCTTGTCGCCTTCCTGTTTCGTACGCCAGAGACCCGCGAGGGGAAATATTTCGTTCTCCTTCAGGAAAATTCTGTAGGGAGTCTTCCGAACTCCCTTTTGCGCCGGATTCTTTCCGGACGCCGGCGGGGCCTGCCATTCGTAGAAGCCGTCGGCGACAAACACACACCGGTTTCGGAGCAGCAAAGCCCGAAAAAATTTATTTCTCACCACCGTGTCATCCCGGATGTTGATCTGCGTGGAAAACTTGCTCCCTTCCTTCTCGGCCCATGGCGGCGTAAGCCCCCAGAAGATATTTGTCAGGTACCGCTTCCCATCCTCCTTGGAAACAATACCCGGTACGAACTGCGAAGGCGCGGCGTTATACCTGGGTTTGTAGTCCCGGAAATCGGGGGCGAGCTCGGCCTGGAACCGTTTCAGGATGAAGTCAACCCTATCTGCTGTTATGGTGAAGCGGCCGCACATGTCTCATTTTTGATGTCTGGAGAGGAGTAAAGATAATCCGCCGATGATGATGAGAATCGGCCACACGACCCCCCAATGCAGCCCGAGGAGGAAGATCAGCATCACCGCCGAGAGTGTTACGAGACCGATTAACGACGAGCGCATGTCGGCCATGAAGCTCCCCCCGGCGTCCCGTCGGGGGTGCATGACGTTTGACAGCAGGTACGAGATGGGAATCAGGAAGAAGAGGGCCCACCAACGATGGCCGATGCGGATGACATCGAGGTTTCGCAGGAGGAAGATCAGACCGAGGATGGTGACCGTGAGTCCGAAAATGGAGATATATCTTTTTCTACCTTCCGATCGATCCATCAGCGACCTCCTCTAAGGTGAGAGCCGGAGCAATTCGTCCGTCACCCCAAATGCCTTTCGAGTCTTCTCTTGATTTTGGCAGATGCAGGATACTACTGGAATTGAAGGTGTGAGAATATAGATTTAATCGAGCCGAATGTCAACTTTACATACAGTTTAATGGTTTTTCTGCGCGATTTTTCATATAATAAACGCGTGGGCCGTACTCATGGATTGTTGCATCATCTCGCTTCTCCCCGCTGAATCGGTCAATGAAGCGCCTGGTTTTTTGTCTCTCTCTCATCGCATTGTATGTACTCCGCGCATACTCGCAAGTTGACACAATTTCCCTCCCACAGGCGATTGAGCTCGCGCGCAAGAACAATCCTTCGATGAAAATCGCCGAGACCGGAATCAAACAGAGCGAATCGCGTTTCCACGAAGTGACGACGACACGGTATCCCGAGCTTTTCTTCCGTTCTCATCTGCTGTATACCCCCGAGGATTCGTATAATACCGCAATTACGAACGGCGGCGAATATGGCGTCCAACTTTCGACGACGCTGCCCTTGTACGACGGGGGCGTGCGGGGTGCGCTGGTAGATCAATCGTCGAACGCAATCGCCCGATCCCAGATCAATCTTCAGAAAAGCAACCTCGATATCGCCTTCGCTGTAAGAACGCAATACTACGAAACCCTCCGCGCCGAAGAGGAACTCGCGATCCGAAGGGAGACGGTGAACCGGCTCGAGGATTATCGCACGCTCTTGAACCAGCTTCGCCTCGGGGGGGGCGCCACGCAGGGCGACCTCCTCAAGACACAGGTCGACCTGAATAATGCGATCATCGCCGCCGACGCAGCCAGGCAGGCGGTTCAAAAAGCAAAGCTGCTCCTGGTGAATATTCTCGGCGGCCCCCTGAATCAAGCGATCGAGGTCGCCCCCGAGGCAGGCGCCGATTCCTCCGCAATCCCGACGCTTACGGTTGAGGAAAACCCCGAGTACCAGCTGCTCGACCGCGACAGAAAATCGGCGGATTACAGCATAACCGTTGCAAAAGGCGAACGGCTGCCCACCCTCACCCTTGGCGGAGACCTGGGTGCTCTCGGGATTCACCCTCACGAGTTTGGCGATGACCTCGGATATTCGGTATTTCTCTCCCTGGACCTGCCGATCTTTTCCTGGGGCGCCATCAGCGACCGGATCGAACAACGAGTCTTCGATCGGGACCAGTTGGACGCTCAACTCCTCCTGCAAAGGCGGGGCCTCGAGACCGAATGGCGGAATACACTGGGCGACCTTGAACTTGCCCGGAAGAGCCTGGTGAGCTATCGGGCGAACATCGCGGAAGCGGAGAAAAATTATCTTTCGGCAAAATCACGGTTCGCGGGCGGGTCAGGTTCAAACCTGGAGGTCCTGGATTCCCAACGACTCCTGGAGGAGGTCAAGTTGAATTTTAGTTCCACACTGTTCCAACTCCGGTCTTCGCTCGCCGGCTTGTTGAAATTGAGCGGAAAATAATCTACTTCATCGAAGCACCAACTCTGTCATGAATCGGGAAATAATCAGGTCTATGGTCAATCTGCCAAACCGAAAGGGATTCGTCGTCGCGACGGCCATGCTCCTGATGGCGGTGATGCAGCATTGCGGAAAGCAGCCGGCGGCGGACTCCCCGCCGCCACCTGTGGTCGAGGTGAAGACGGCTTCGGTCGTGCGGGGACGAATCGACGAAACGATTACCGTCTCAGGGTCGACTGCCTACCGGAGAGAAGCACAACTCCGCTCGCCCATCGCGGGGCTGATCACAAGCTTTAAATTCTATACCGGCGACAGGCTGCACAAAAGAGATATCGTCGCCCGGGTTCAGACGAAGGAATCGCGTGCAGCCATCGTCGGCGCGGAAGAGCTTCTGCGATCGGCCGCAACACCGGGCCAGCGCAAGGAGGCTCAAAAGGCTCTCGATCTCGCACTGAAGTCGGCGAACACGGTCGACCTGAAGGCGCCGTTCGACGGCATCCTCAGCGGCAAGCTGAAGCATGAGCAGGACGCCGTGCTCGAAGGTGACCTGGTCGCGACGATGGTAGACCCTTCATCGCTCATCTTCATCGCGCAGGTCCCCACGACATCCCTGAACAGGATACGAATCGGTCAGCATGTCGCAATGCGGTTCAGCGCAAAGCCCGGGAAAAAGTACAGCGGGACCGTGCACCAGATTGAACCGCAGGCCAATGCGGGCGATCAGACAATTCCGGTTCAGATTTCTTTTGTGGAACCTACGGAGCATTTCGAAGGGTCGTTGTTCGGCGAGGCAAGAATCACTGTCGGGGAACGCACGAATATTCTCCTCGTGCCAAAGGCTGCGGTTCTCCGGAACGACGAAAACAACACCGCCAGCCTGATGGTGGTCGGTACGGACTCACTAGCGCACAAGATCGACGTCGCGGTCGGATTGAATTCCGATTCAACGGTCGAAGTCGCGTCGCCGGGTCTCGCCCCGGGCAGTGTCGTTATAATAGAGGGTCATTACGGATTGCCGGACTCCACCAGAGTAAGAATAGAGAATTGAACATTACAGGTTTTTCGCACCGTCACCCACGGGCGATACTGTTCATTGTTTCGGTTCTTGCAGGGGCAGGCGTCCTCGCGGCCCTTAATCTCCCCATCTCGATCTTTCCCGACATCACCTTTCCGCGGATCGTCATCCTTGTCGATTACGGGGATCAGCCCGCCGATCGCGTGATGGTAACATTGACCAAGCCGCTCGAGGAGGCGGCGAATTCTGTCCCGGGAGTGCGCACTGTCCGGTCCACGACAGCGCGGGGCGCAGCCGAGATTTTCGTCAACTTCAACTGGGGAACCGACATCATCCTGTCGCAGCAATTGCTGCAGGCGCGGGTTTCCTCGATCCGCAGCCAGCTTCCGCCGGCGGCCTCAATCAACGTGGAGCGCATGAATGCGACCTTTTTCCCGATCGTCGGCTATGCTCTCACATCCGACAAGCGCAGTCTGGTGGACATGCGGGATGTCGCACTCTACACGATCCGCCCTGCCCTGAGCCGCATCTTCGGGGTCTCGCAAACCAGGATCGTGGGCGGAAGAACACGCGAATTCCTCGTCACCGCCGATCCGGCAAAGCTGTCAGCCTACAATCTGGATATCACACAGGTGTCGGCCGCTCTTCAGAAGTCGAATCTTCTGGGTAGCGTCGGCCTCATCGACGCAAACTATCGTTTGTACCTCACGCTGGTCGATAACAGGCAAGTTTCCATTGAAGCGGTGCGTGCGATCGTGGTCGGCACCCGCGGTTCTACGCCGATCCTCCTGGGCCAGCTCGCTGCGGTCACTCCCTCCGAGAAAGATGAATATATCCGCGTGACGAGCGACGGGAAGGAAGCGGTCCTGATCAACATTCTCAAACAGCCCGACGGGAACACGGCGCAGATCTCCAATGATGTAAAAACCACGCTTGCCGATCTCCGCTCTCAAATACCGTCTGACGTCAGAGTCAGCAATTTCTACGATCAGTCCGACATTATCCAGGAATCTTTCGCGACGGTCCGCGATAGCATCGGGATGGGCGTCCTGCTCGCGGTGCTCATCCTGCTTGTCTTCCTGAAGAACTGGAGGGTGATTCTCGTTGCGGCGGTTATCATCCCGATTACGGTGGCGATTACGGCCCTCCTCCTGCACACCGTCAAGGAGTCGTTTAACATCATGACGCTGGGGGGAATTGCGGCTGCAATCGGCCTCATTATAGACGACACGATCGTCGTCGTCGAGAACATCTTCCGGCACTTCGAAGAGAGGCGGGAAAGCTTTCTTAGCGCCGTCCACTCCTCCGTATCGGAGATGATTCCCGCGGTCGTCGGATCGAGCGCAGCCACGATCGTCATCCATATCCCTTTTGCATTTCTCTCGGGCGTGGCGGGGTCGTTTTTCAAATCGCTCTCACTTACGATGATCTTCGCCCTGCTGGTTTCATTCGCAGTCTCGCTGCTTGTCGCCCCGTTACTTGCCTCCAGGTTCAAGATTCGCGAATCTGTGACGCCTGAGACCGTTGCTACAAGGAAAAAAGGAGGACTTCTTCCGTTGTATCAATCGGCTCTCACCGGACTCCTGAAACGGAGAATTTTGATCATCCCTCTCACGCTCATCCTCCTCGGATCAAGCGCTTATTTCTATACGCAGCTCGGGAGCAGCTTCATGCCGGTGATGGACGAAGGCGCGTTCGTGCTTGATTACTGGTCACCGCCCGGCACTTCCCTCAACGAAACGCATCGCGTGCTGCTGGAGCTCGAGGAGATGATCATGGAGACGCCCGAAGTGGAGTCGTATTCCCGCCGGACCGGGACGCAGATGGGTTTCTTTATTACCGAACCGAACACCGGCGACTTTCTCATCAAGTTGAAGGCGAAGAGGAACCGGTCCGCGGAACAGATCATGGACGAACTGCGTTCGCAGATCGAAGCATCACAACCCGCGCTCAGAAACGAATTCGGCA
>Ga0099793_10000422_pt1 | contig 11296 bp, 8 predicted proteins | sample Rivendell_Oct201_9_FD_77319 | JGI IMG/M metagenome (GOLD analysis project Ga0099793, IMG submission 77319) | Vadose zone soil and rhizosphere microbial communities from the Eel River Critical Zone Observatory, Northern California to study diel... | ecosystem: Environmental > Terrestrial > Soil >...
GCGCCCTTTTCGTGGCCAAAGAGTTCCGATTCAATCAATTCCGCTGGCACCGCCGCGCAATTCAGGGTGATGAATGGGTGCTCGTGCCGAGGCGATTTTTCATGGATGGCGCGCGAGACCAGTTCTTTGCCGGTGCCAGTCTCACCGAGGATGCAGACGCGCGTCTCGCTCGTCGCAACGCGCTCGATTTGCGCAAGCAATTTCTTCATTGCCTGGCCCGCACCGACCAGTTCATGCTTCCCCAAGCGATGACGCAGTTCGCGGTTTTCATCTTCGAGCCGCGACAACCGCAACGCATTCTCCACGGTTACGAGCAGCTTATCCGTGGAAAGCGGCTTCTCGAGAAAATCCAACGCCCCGAGCTTCGTGGCTTTCACCGCCATTTCGATATTCGCTTGTCCGGAAATGAGAACAATTGGCGTTTTCACGCCGGCCTTTTTCAGATCTTGGAGCAATTCCAGGCCGCTTTTTCCTGGCATCACCACATCGGAAAGAATCAGGTCAAACGATTCTCCGCGAAGCAGATCAATCGCGCGGGCAGCGTTGTCGCAAACCGTGGCTTCGTGTCCCGCCATTCGAAAGGCGCGGGAAAGCGACGCCAGCGTGTTGTGATCGTCATCAACGACGAGGAGATGCGCTTTGCGGGGCAATCTTTGGTCCTTTGTAAGGCGTTAGTCAGTCAGAAGCAGCGGCCAGAGTCGAAGCCGTGCTCTTCTTCTCGGGAGCCGCCTCACGCGGAGTCGCAGTCTTGCCGGCTTGGCGCTGGGGCAGATCGATTCGAAACGTTGTCCCGCGGCCCTCGTCACTGGTCACCGAAATGGCGCCATGATGATCGCTGACAACCGACTGCACGATGGCCAGCCCAAGCCCGGTGCCTTGCAACTTCGTCGTGTAATACGGCGTAAATAGCCGCGAGCACTCTTCCGGCGTCAGGCCTTTCCCGGTGTCTGCCACTTCGATGCGTACTTGACCATCGTTTTCAGAGGTTCTCAGGGTCAACGTTCCGCCGGCAGGCATGGCATCCAGCGCATTCAGCACCAAATTCTGAAACGCGCGGTGGAGCAAATCGGGATCCGCATCGATATCGGGCAAAGGTTCGGTCAGGAACAACTCCGGCGTGATCGTGGGTTTGCCGACTTCGTTGAATTGCGGTTCGAACAGGCGCACAGCGTTGCGCAGCGCTTCATTCACGTTCACGCGGACAAACTCCGGCGCAGGCATCTTCGAAAAATCGCTGAATCGCCCGACGATGGTATTGAGATTGGCAAGTTCCGCTCGCAAAGTCGCGGTCGATTCATGGAAGACTTCCAGGAATTGTTTGGCGTCGAGCTGGCGGGCTTTCTGCAGGTTTTCAACGGTAATCTGCATGGGAAAGAGCGGATTGCGCAACTCGTGCGCGAGGCGCCGCGCCAATTCGCGCCACGCGGCAACGCGCTCGGTCTGCACCAGGCGCTCCTTCTGGGCCGCAAGCGTTTGCGTCATGTGATTAAAGGCTTTGGCAAGCTGGCCGATCTCATCGCCTCCGCGAACATCGATGCGCGTATCCCATCTTCCGCCAGCCACTTCGCGCGCGCCTTCGGCAAGTTCTTCGACCGGTTTGGTGATTCGAGCGGAAAGCCAGAAGCTGACGAGCAGTCCGATGAATAGCGCAGCGGCTGCCACGACGGCGGCGATTTTCAGGATTTGGCGCTTTAGCAGGACAAGCTCTCTTTGCGAGCTGCCGACGAAGAAGACGCCAAGAAGCTCATTGTTGCGGCCAGTCAAGGGAATGGCATGAAACGATTCCGCGTCGGCCGGATCTCTGGTCCACCCAATCGTTCGAACGAGAGCTTGTGGCTGCTTCTGCAACTGCTCAACGAGCGGAGCGAAGCGTTCTGCTTGATCGGCATCAATCTTCTCGCTCAGGAGGGATGTTGGAACAAAGGCAGGGTCGAGGTTGGTATAGATGAGCGCGCGCATCCCAGCAGGCAAAACCAACGAGGCGAGAAAATTCTGGTCCAGCCGGCGCCCGCCGATAATGTACAAACTCTTGTCTGCCACGGTGTTGTTCGTTCGAACAACGCTGAGGGAGACCGCTACACCGTCAGGAAGCTCTTCTTTCTTCAGGAATGCCGGCGTGTCATTCCAGTTCTTCACCGCCGTCACCCAATCGTTCTTGTAGCCAACATGAGCCGGAAACTGCGCGGAAGAAATGAGCACTCCGTCGTGGTTAACAAACTCCACGTAGTCCAGTCCATTTTCCTGTGCAGACCCGATAGCATCGCGCACCCACAGAGACAAGTCGGCATTGGGGCGGGCCATGTCAATCGCCATTCGCTCGGTAAGGTTGGCTTCCGCGATGTTCTTCGCCTGCTGAGCGGTTTCCTCCCCGCGCTGGACGAATTCCTTCTTGAACTGGGCAACGAGGGCTTCGGTCCGTTCCGCGTCCATCGCTTCGAACGTGGCCTGCGTGTAATGCGTCACGGCGTAAGCGACCACCGATACGGACGCAAAAATGGTGAGCAGTACGACGAATAACAATTTCGTTCGGAAGCTCATCGTTTGGCTCCGGGGGCCAGAGTGGAGGGTTGGGTGAAAGGTGTGGCCGCGGCATTACCAGCGTCCGCGGACAGAGGAAGCGCAGCACGAATTTTCTTTGCGCGGCTGAAATTGGTATCCATATTCAAAGGAAAGCATATCCCGAGAGCCAGCGCGGAAAAAGGGCTGATGCATGTCCGCGATCACTTTGTACAAAAAGTTTTTGCTTGGGGCACACGGGTTCCGGGCTGATGATATCACGGCTGCGCGGAAGGGATTGTGTACTGGTGCAGCCCGTGAAAGAACAATTTTTGATCGCTAGCCAGGTGGCTCGGAGCGCGTTGCCGGCGGAGGAGCAATCTCTGGCTAAAAGGCTCAAGCGCGGCGGTGCTTGCCTTTGTGCTCGTTGACCGCTTGCGGTCACCGGAACCTTGACCCCTTGCGGTCGCCAGGATCTTGACCGCTTTGCGGTCACCAAGGCCAGAGTCATTCCTCTCTTCAATTTCGCGCCCCGGGCCACCTACAGGAGTATTGGCTAGCGGAGACCTTGTCCGGCGTGAAGGCCGAGAAAATTCCTTCTCCCGGTGAAATTCTTCCGCGGGGCATTCCGTGTTTCACCACTCTTCAAGTCCGCACCGGATTCGTCCGTTCTGTTCCGCGACAGGAGCCGCCGCAGTTGTTCCGAGAGATAAATGTCGTAAGCCACTAGTGCTCCCGCGCTTCCGAAGACCACGGCACCCAACAGCATCAACAGCCATCTCAAAGCCGACATCGAAGTATCCCCTCTTCCACTCCCCGGACCCAAGTGGCGCAGGCTTTAGCCTGTGCTCATAAGCTCAAACCAGTTCAGCGCGGTGCCGAATAGGCCCGGGCCAGTTGCGCTGTCCCGCGCTCCAATTCTGTCCGCGCGGGAATCCTTCGCGCCGTGGCCGGCCGCATCATCCGAAACGCCGCTTCCAGGCACAGCCAATTCAGCCCAGCGGCAGCCGCGACCCCAAATATCATGGTGATAACAAGCGTTGCGAACTGCAGCATAGCGATCATGTCGTGCCTCCCTGTCTTGCACTTCCGGAGATGGCACGAAGATGACCAACGGCTATCCATCTATAAATAAAGGGGTTACCGAAATCCTTGAAGACCAAAAACTGTGTTAGGCAACACACGTTGTGGGTATGGGTGCACGGGCTACAACATCTGTGACAGGCGATTAAAAATAATGGAAGTAGTCATCGCGACCATGCCATCGGGAGTACCGACTTCTTCCAGGGCCGACTCCGCGGAGACTCGTCCCAATTGCCGATAACTTTCGAATTGCGATTCATCAAACCATTGGTTTGCAGTGGATTGATGCGGAAAGGCCGGGTGAAGCGTCCGGTAATTCTGGATGTCGGCCGGATCCCCTTCGGTCAGTGTGGGCTTGAAATAGACGAGGACGCCATTTTCCAGTCCCGCATCAATAGGGCGTAACGGATAACTCCGGCCAAAGCGTGAGCTAGCGAGTATTTCTTGTCCTTGTCCAGCTCCAATCCAGCAACGTCCATCTCAATTTCAATGCCAAAATCCGTCCGGCATTTGCCGCGCGGAGGCTCAGCAATTTCCGCACTTTCCTCGCACCGTGGCGCGACCCCTGTGTCGCCTGTACCGAACTCTGCTTCCCCACCTTCGTCGAACTCTTATGCTACGCTAACCGTGAGACCACTCATGAACCGCGGATCAGGTTTACGCATCGGCAAAATTCTCGGCATCCCCATTTATCTCCATTCCACCTGGGTTTTCATTTTTGCGGCCATCACCTACATGATCGCCTCGCAGTATAAGCAGGAACATCCCGTTTGGACGGACGCACAGCATTGGACCGTGGGCGTTCTGACCAGTCTCCTCTTCTTCGCCTCGGTTTTATTTCACGAACTCTCCCACAGCGTTGTGGCCCAGCATTACAAGATTCGCGTGGTCTCCATCACTCTCTTTCTCTTCGGTGGCTTGGCGCGCATCGAGCGAGAACCCTCCAAGGCCATTCAGGAATTCAACATTGCCATCGCGGGACCGCTGGCCAGCGGCTTCCTTGCCGTCGGTTTTTTTGGCTTAACGCTGCTTTTCCCCTATAGCCAGACGGTTGGAGCACTGGCCACCTGGCTCTGGCAGACCAATTTCGCGCTTGCCGTTTTTAATCTCTTGCCGGGATTTCCTTTGGACGGAGGCAGGATTTTCCGCGCCATTGTTTGGGGAGCCACCAAGAATTTTGACAAGGCGACTCGTGTCGCTGGCGCCAGCGCCAAAATAATCGCCTACGCGATGATAATTTTGGGCGCTTACGCTGTAATTAACGGCGTCTATCGACAGGGACTCTGGCTCGCCTTCATCGGCTGGTTCATTCTAAATGCCGCGCAGGAGAGCGTCGCTCAAGTTACCGTCCGGCAAACTCTGGCTGGATTGAGGGCCGCCGACGTCATGAGCAAGGAAGTTCCCACCGTTCCCGGCCACATCACGCTGGAAGAATACAGCGCCGAAGTACTTCGCACCGGCCGCCGCCTCCATCTTGTGATTAATGACGACCGCCTCGTCGGCCTGATGAACGTTCAAGCTCTCAACTCCATTCCGCGTAGCGAGTGGGCTCACAACTCCGTCCAGGCCGCCATGATCCCGCGCGAAAAAATCCTCTGGACATCGCCGGAAGAACCTCTTCTGCGGTTGCTCGAGCGGCTCCTGAGTGCGGATGTGAATCAGATGCCCGTTGTGAGCGGCGCCAACGACGGCGCGCCCCAGATCGTTGGCATTGTGACGCGCGATTCCATCCTCCGCGTGATGCAAACGCGCTCCGAACTTGGCCCGCTGGCCACTAGCAGGTAGCCGACTCCGTGCGCGTCGAACTGTTTGTAGCAGTTTTTTCCTGAGAGAAGAAGGTTTAATCAGCGACGGCGGATTGTTCCGCGGCGAAAAACTTTTTCGCTTCGTTTCCCCGCCGCGATTCCAGCGTGACTCGCACGCCATTGCGAGGCCGCAACGTGATCGACGCCAGCGGCACCACCGGATGATTTGCCACCAGCCGCAATCGAAACTTCCGCGCGATCGTCGCCAGAATCAGTGTCGCTTCCATCAGCGCAAATGTATTCCCGATGCACCGGCGCGGACCGCCTCCGAACGGAAAATAGGCGAACCGCGGCAATCGCTTTAATAGATCATCTTCCCAGCGCTCCGGCCGGAATTCTTCCGGCGCGTCGTACCATCGCGGATCGCGATGCACCACCCACTGCGCCATTGCCACGCCCATTCCTTTTGTCACGGGATAGCCCGCAATTTCATGGTCTTCGACGGCCAGCCGCGCAATTCCCCACGCCGCCGGATAGAGCCGCAGAGATTCCGTGATGACGTGTCCGGTGTAAACAAGTTTCGGCAGATCATCGCGAGTAGGCGCGCGATCGCCAAGGACGGAATCTAATTCCGCATGCAGCTTTTTTTCCACGGCGGGATTTTGCGCGAGCAACCACCACGTCCAGGAGAGCGTGCTGGCTGTAGTTTCGTGCCCGGCCAAAAATAAAGTAATCGTTTCATCGCGAAGCTGCCTGTCCGTCATTTTCGAACCATCTTCGTCTTGCGCGTGAAGCAGCATCGAAAGCAGATCGCCTGCATCGCGCCCGGAGGCACGCCGTTCCGCGATGATGCGGTAAAGAATTTTTTCGATTTGCGCCACTTCCCGCTTCACGCGCAAATTCGATGGCGTCGGCAGCCAGTGGGGCACGAAAATGGTGCGCCGGAAATTCGCGCCGATTTCGAGCAGCAATTCCAGCGATTTTCCCACTTCGAGCGCGTCGCGCTCGACGTCGGCATCGAACAGCGTTTTTCCAACGATTTGCAGCGTCAATCGCATCATTTCTTGGTGCGCGTCGCGCTGTTCCCCATTTTTCCATTGATCCAACAGCCGCTCGGTGTACTCGACCATCGTGGCCGCGTAGGAAGCGATTCGAACGCGGTGAAACGCCGGTTGCGCAAGCCGCCGCTGCCGCAGCCAGAAATCGCCTTCGCTGGTCAGCAAGCCTTCACCGAAAACGTGGCGGTTCGCCCGCAGCACTCGGCCCTTCGAGTATTTGCGCGCGTTGGTGACCAGGACGTCTTCGATCAAATCCGGGTGATTGATGAAAATCGTTTTGAAATTCAGGACGCGCAGGCCGGCGATGTCACCGTACTCGCGGGCGACCATGGTGAAATATTCCAGGGGAGTATTATTCAGCGGCCCGAGCGACCATCGTTTGAGCCCTTCGGAAGGGCCGGCAGGAAATTTCTTGCGTGTCGCGGGCGACATCCAATAATGCTATGCCCGCATTCGAATTGCGTCAACGCAGCGCGTGTCGCGCTCAGGTTTCTCGCGCGCGGAGCGCGCGGATTCGGTAACCTCCGCGGCGGATATCGACAGTCACCTTTGAAAACCCCGTAGCCGTGAATCTCGCAAACGCGGAAGCTGGCGCGACCGGCACAAAGGTGCTCTTGATGTGGCCCACGCGGTGCAGCCACCCGTCCTGAATATCAAACGCGAGGAATACTCCGCCCGGTTGAAGCACCCGCCAAATTTCCGCAAAGGCGCGATCCTGCAGCTCAGCTGAACGCAAATGATGAAGCATCAAGATGGCAATCGCCGAAGAAAAGGTCCTGTCCGCAAAGGGCAGCGTCGACGCGTCACCCTGAATCACCGTTGCATCCGAGCCATTCACACGCGCGCCCAGCTTTGCCGCAAATGCGTGGTCGTACTCCAGACTGGTCACGCGAGCCGCCAACCGCCCCAATTCCTCCGTCGCCGCCCCCGGCCCCGCGCCTAGTTCCAACACGTGCTCACCCAACTCCGAGCCTTGCAGAATCCACGGCAGAAGCTGCCGCCGGGTCACCCATCGCCACAGCCGCGTTCCGCAAAACCATGTTTCGTAGCGATTCATCGATACCTCGAAAGACTTCGAGGACTCTCCACTTTACCGCGAGCCAGCCAACTCAGTGAAGCAAAGGGCGGATACGGCGAAGAGTAGAAGCGAATTGATCGGCGCTGTAGGAAGAAGGATTTTCGAGTTGCTGGAAGAGGGCGTTTATGGCGGCGCGGACTTCGGCGGCGTTCGCGGGCTTTGCGTCCTTGCTGTAGGCGATGTAGAGCGAATCCAGCGCCATGGCGGCTTGTTCCGCAGCACGTTCGTCGGCAAGCGCGATATTCTCCGCATCATCGGAAATGCGCTGCAGCAGGCGCAGAGTAACCGCTTGATCGTATTGCATCGTTGCAAGACGCTGGGCAATGCGCTGCGCTAGTGGCGCGGCCGCGGATGCCGCGGCGGCCACCGCGTTTCTATCCGGGTTTAGTCTGCTCATTTCATCCGAAACTGCGAGTAGTTGACGGTCCAGCTCCTGCGCGTTCGCGGAGTCAATCTGCTTCGCGAGCAGACGAAATACCGCATAGCGCGAGCTGTTCCATGCGGGATCGCCGGGACGCCGGCCGAGATAGGCATGTTCCTGTCGCCAACTGTCTTTTGCCGGGCCCAGCGCGTGATGGCACGCAAAGCAGGAAAGCTCGGAATACTCCGGCCAGACGTCCTTTTTGTCAAAGCGCTCATTCTTCGCGCGCCAAATCAATCGCTCCATGGCCACGCGCACCTGGACGGCTTGGCCGGCGCTCCACTCGCGCACCCCAACCCACGCGGGGTCCTCAGCAGGTTTGCCCGGTTCAGATTCGCGCGGCACCTTCCAGTGGCGTGGCATCACCGCCGAAAACGAATCCAACTCGAAATAAAGATCTGGATGCCCCGCGGCGATCATCTCGTGATCCACAAATTTATTTTTCTTCCCGAGATGGCATTCCAGGCATTTCTCCGTGCGGTGAATGACGTCGCGAGTGTCGTGCATGCCCAATGCCACGGATTTTTCATGCGGCCAAGTCCTCGTCGTGTGCGGCCCGAGCCAGCCCGAGGCCGGCCCGTGGCAGTTTTCGCAGGACACGCCTTCCGAAATTTCAAACGCGCGGCCGCGCTGCTCCGGCGGCGGATTCAGGGCGTGGCATGTAAGACACTTCGGCGCTTCTTCTGCTTTGGCGCCCAGTTTTAAGATCCGTGCCATGCGCTCGCCCACATCACCGGTCAATGCCTGATAGGCGCGGCTGTGTTTATCCTGGATGATCCACGTCGAATATTCGTTCTGCAAAATACGGCTGCCCGCGACGGGCTTCACGCTTCCGTGACAACTCGTAGCTGCGCACGAACCTGGTCCGATGTATTTGACAGGCTCATTCTGCGAGGAAAGAAGCGCTGGAGGCGCAAAGAACCATGCGCATATAAGAACGACGCGAAGCTTGCAGGAGTTTGAGGCGTTGCGCATTCGGTTCGTCGGAGAGTCTGTTTGCTTATATCGTTTGCGCTGCGGGGAAGTCAACGGGCCGCGTTGCCTTTTTCGCACCGCGCCGCGAAAAGCCAAACGCGCGCTATTTACACCCACCTCCCCTGCCAGTAGTATGCAGGGGATTCAGCACGCCACTTCGCGCCGCGCATCGTTTGACGAAACACGCGTGGCGCCGTTCGCGCGAGACGGGGCGCCGTGATCTTCGACGACCTTCGGGCCATCCAGCTTCGCCACGGCTTCCTGCCCAAAGCGGAACTTGAGGGCCTTTCACAACGCACCCAGACGCCGCTCTATCAAATCCACAGCGTGGCGAGTTTCTATCCGCATTTTCATCTCGTGCCGCCCGCCAAGGCCGAGATTCGCGTCTGCGCCGACATGAGCTGCCATCTGAACGGCGCTTGCGAATTACGCGCCGATCTGGAGCGGCGCTTCGCGAGTTCGCAGCCGGAAGAAGTGCAGATTCGCGACGTCTCCTGCCTCGGCCGCTGCGACCAAGCTCCCGCAGTTTCGATCAACGACCACATTTTCACGGATGTCACCGCTGCGCATGCCGAGCAAATCGCGCGCAGCGCCATGCGCAGCGAGGACATTCACAAAGCGCATCCCGAGCAGGCACGCATCCGGTGCAAAGCCGATCCCTACGGCGACGGGGAGAAGTACGGCGTTGTTCGCAAACTTGTTCAATCGCGTGCTTGGGACGATGTCCTGGCACTACTCAAAGCCGCCGAATTGAAAGGCATGGGCGGCGCTGGCTTCCCCACCAGCCTAAAGTGGGACCTCGTCCGCAAACAACCCGATCCCGTGAGATATATCGTTTGCAACGCCGATGAAAGCGAGCCCGGCACCATCAAGGACCGCTTCATCATGACCAATCTGCCGCATCTGCTCGTCGAAGGCATGATCATCGCCGGACTTGTTACCGGTGCGAAGCGTGGCATCCTTTATATCCGCCACGAATATCATCTTCAGGAAGAAATTCTCGGCGAAGAGATTCGGCGTTGTTATCGGGCAGGACTTCTTGGAAAAACAATCCTTGGCGGCGATCTCGACTTTGATCTGGAAGTTTTTGTCAGTCCCGGCGGCTACATCTGTGGTGAAGAAAGCGCGCTCATCGAAGCTATCGAGGGGCATCGCGCCGAGCCGCGCAATAAGCCTCCGTTCCCGGGACAAATCGGGCTGTGGCAAAAACCCACCGTTATCAACAACGTCGAAACCTTTATCAACGTTCCGCAAATTCTCGCTTGCGGTGTTGACTGGTTTGTCGCACAGGGCGCCGCTGGCTCACGTGGCTTGAAATTTGTCGGCGTGAGCGGCCAAGTCGCGCGCCCGGGCATTTTCGAGGTTCCCATGGGCGTGCCCATGCGCGAAGTCATTTTCAATTACGCCGCCGGCGTTCGCGGCGGCCGTCAACTCAAAGCCTTCGCGCCATCGGGTCCATCGTCCGGTTACCTTCCCGCCTCGATGGTCGACGTTCGTCTCGATTTTAAGGCTCTCGCCGAAGCCGGATCCATGCTGGGCTCCGGCGCCATCGTTGTGTGTGACGACACTACTTGTATGCTGGACATGGCGTTGAATGCCGTGCGCTTCTATCGCAACGAGTCCTGCGGCAAATGTGTTCCCTGCCGCGTCGGCTCGCAGAAAATAGCGGACATGATCGTTCGCTGGACGCAAGGTAGCGTCCCCGAATCGCAATACAGCGCCGATCTTGCGCTCCTCGACGAACTCTCGCAGGCCATGAGCCTTACATCCATCTGCGGTCTCGGCCAGATCGTGCCGGCACCTATTCAATCCGTGCTGAAACATTTTCGCGGTGAGATCGATGCGCACGTGTTGAAGAGCCAATGTCCCAGCGGCATCTGCTTCACCGCCGCATCTCGTGCGGGCGAGGCCCAACGCGTAGGAATTCGTCCGTAGTATGACGACTGCAATTACACCTCCGGGCTTCGTGGACATCACGCTTGATGGCCAATCAGTCCGTGTCCCGGCGGGCACGAGCATTTTCGACGCCGCGCGGATGAACGGCATCAACATTCCCACACTTTGTCACCTGCAAAGCCAAACGCCCGTCGGTGTCTGCCGCCTTTGCGTCGTGGATACGGGTGCGCGCGTGCTCGCCGCCTCCTGCGTCCGTCCCGTCGAGCCCGGCATGAAGGTGGTCACCAATTCGGAAAAGGTTTTGGCTGCGCGCAAAACGATCCTGGAACTCTTGATGTCCGATCATCCTTCGCCTTGCGCGCGCCAGCAGAATTCGGGCGATTGCGAATTGGAGACGCTCGCGAAAGCGGCGGGCGCTTCACAGCCGCGCTTCGCAAAGCGCACGGTCGCGCGCGGCAAAGATGATTCTTCCCTGGCCATCGCCGTCGACCACGACGCTTGTATTCTCTGCGACCGCTGCATCCGCGGCTGCGATGAAATCAAA
>Ga0099793_10000423_pt1 | contig 11276 bp, 8 predicted proteins | sample Rivendell_Oct201_9_FD_77319 | JGI IMG/M metagenome (GOLD analysis project Ga0099793, IMG submission 77319) | Vadose zone soil and rhizosphere microbial communities from the Eel River Critical Zone Observatory, Northern California to study diel... | ecosystem: Environmental > Terrestrial > Soil >...
ATCTGCCTTCTTTTCTTTTCCCACGATTAGGACTTCGCGCTGCTTGCTGCCTGATTCATCTGCGCCGCCGCAAGGCCAAGAAAATGTTCGTGTACAGTGGTGTCGTCTGTCAACTCCGGATGGAACGTCGCCGCCATGATATTGTCACGCTGCACCAGCGCGGGCTTCCCGGCGTACTCCGCGAGAACTTCGACGTCCGGACCAGCGCGCTCAATGATCGGGCCACGAATAAAGACCATTTCCAGCGGCTCCTTCTTCAGTTTCGTTGGGCCGCTGACCACGTCGCTGGCGATCTGTCGCCCATAACCATTTCGAAGCACGGTCATGTCCAGCAGTTTCAATGAATCCTGTCGGGGATTCTCCACTTCCGTAGCGAGCAATATGGCCCCTGCGCACGTCCCGAAGATCGCCCCACCTTCCTTTGCCAATTTCGCAATCGCGTCCGCCAGGCCTTCTTCCTGCAGGAACTGCAGCTGTGTCGTGCTCTCGCCGCCCGGCAGAATCAAGCCATCGCAGCCCTCGAGATCGGCAGGAGTCCGCACCTCCACCGATTCCGTATCAAGCCGCGCCAACATCGCCGCGTGCGCTTCAAAATCCCCCTGAACCGCCAGAATCCCGATCTTCACTTTACTGGCTCCGAATCTCATTCCCCGAATTACGGTTCCTCCGAAAAACAAAACCGAACCCTATCGAACTTCCCTTGCGCCACGTTTCTCGAATGAAAACTAATTAATGATAACTGATCACTTTTTCACCATCCCCGCGTCGAAAGCATGTCCTTCTCTTCCATCTGCCGGACATCCAGTCCCCTCATGGCTTCGCCCAGCTCTTCGTGAGCTTCGAGCACGGCCTTCGGATCATCGAAGTGCGTCGCTGCCTTCACCACCGCCTTCGCACGCACCTCCGGATCACTGGACTTAAAGATGCCCGATCCGACGAATACCGCTTCCGCGCCCAGGCGCCGCACCAGCGCCGCGTCTGCGGGAGTGGCGATGCCGCCTGCTGAGAAATTCGGAACTGGCAGCTTGCCGGTTTTGGCGATCTGGCGAATCAGTTCGAGCGGCGCGCCCAACTCTTTCGCTTCGCGCATCAGCTCGTCGTCGCGCATCGTCGTCAGTTTTTTCATCTGGCTGACGATCGCACGCATGTGCCGGACCGCTTCCACCACGTTTCCGGAGCCCGCTTCGCCCTTCGTTCGAATCATCGCCGCACCTTCCGCGATGCGCCGGAGTGCTTCACCCAGGTTGCGCGCGCCGCAAACAAACGGCACGCGGTAGTCGTGCTTCCAGATGTGGTTCTCTTCGTCGGCCGGCGTTAACACTTCGCTCTCGTCGATGAAGTCCACTTCCAGCGCCTGCAGCACTTCCGCTTCCGCAAAGTGCCCGATGCGCACCTTGGCCATCACCGGAATCGTCACCGTGGCCATGATTTCGCGAATCACTTTGATCGACGCCATGCGCGCCACTCCACCCTCTTTGCGAATATCCGAGGGCACGCGCTCCAGTGCCATTACCGCGCACGCGCCCGCCTTTTCGGCAATCTTCGCTTGCTCGGCATTGGTGACGTCCATGATCACGCCGCCCTTGAGCATCTCGGCCAGGCCGACTTTCACGCGCCATTCATTCGAACCTTTGCTTCCGTTGCCGCTTCCATCCACCTTCTTCGCATCCATGTCACTTCTCCTCTCGCTGCTTGAACTTCCCGACGGTGTTTCTCTGTCAAATGTTTTTCACTTCTACCCGATGACGACAAACCGGCCTTTGCCTCGCGCCAGAACCTCGCCAACCCCATTGCGAATCTCACCGGTCATAAAAAGGTTTCTTCCCTTCTGCTCCGTCTCGCGCCCCTCCACCACAATTTCACTCTGCACGTTGACGGGCTTCAGGTACTCGACCGCCAATTCCGCCGTCACTGCGCGAACCTCGCGAAAGCGACATACTTTCCCCATCGCCTCATCCAGCAGCGTGGCAATAATTCCGCCGTGAGCAAATCCGCCGCCACCCTGATACCTCTCACCCAAAACAAACCGTCCTACGATCTTGCGATTGACGTTGTCCTGCTCAAAGGTCAGCTTCATTCCGCCGGCGTTGTCTCCGCCGCAGCCAAAGCATTTGTTCGACGGATTCGGTTGCAGCCTGATTGTATCGGTCAAAAGCGCCTCGCTCCTTCAGACCAGCGCCACTCGGCTGCGTTCCGCCCGTCGCACACCGCGCTGCCGTTTGCGCATTTCAATCTTCAGCAATTCCGCCAGCGTGGCCACGCCGCGCGCAATCTGCTTTTCATCCAGGCTGGCAAAGCCCAGCCGCAGCGTATTCGGCAGCGGCGCTTGCACGTAGAAGTACCGTCCCGGCGCAAACAGAACGCCGCGTTCTTTCACGTGGATCAGCAATTCGCTGGCATCGAATCCCGGCGGCAGCTCCAGCCACAAACACATGCCACCTTCCGGACGTGTCCAACGTGTGCCTTCCGGCATGTTTTTCCGGAGCGCTTCATCTAACGCCGCCAATCGCGAAGTGTAGACCTTGCGCATCTTGGCCACGTGCTTGCTGAAAAGTCCGCGCCGCAGAAATTCCGCGAGCGTCGCTTGCGCAAGCTGATCGGTGTGCAAGTCGGTCGTCTGCTTCACGACGCGGAGCCGTTCGATCGCCGCCGCCGGAGCGACAATCCATCCGACCCGCAAACCGGGAAACGCGACTTTCGCAAAGCTATCGATATGAATGACCAAATTCGAACGGTCCAGTTGCTTTAGCGACGGGATGCGTTCCTCCCGCGCATGAAGCCGTGCGTAGATGTGATCTTCCACTACCGGGACTTGATGGCGCCCGGCCAGCTCCAATACCTTGCGCCGCGACGCCAGCGGCATCGACGTTCCTGTAGGATTTTGAAAGTCCGGTGTGAGCAGAATGAGCTTGACGCGATTCGCCCCCAGCGTCGCTTCTAGCGCCTCCAGATCGAGCCCCAGCGGCGTTCCCGGCTCCGCTTGTGTCCTCATCGGAACGGCCAGGCACCTCGCGCGGGCGCCATGAAAGATCGCCACCGCTCCAGGATACGTCGGGTTTTCCATAATCACGGAATCGCCCGGACGCACAAACGCTTTGCTGATCAGGTCGAAGGACTGCTGGCATCCATCGGTGATGAGCAGATTTTCGTCTTTGGCCGCGATGCCGTCGTGATGCAGCATCTCGAGCAGCGCTTCTTTCAAGGGCGGATAGCCGTCCGACGGGCCAAGATTCAACACCTCCGCGCCTTCGCGGCGAAGCACCGCGTTCACGCAAGTCTGTAGCTCCTCGATAGGAAAGAACTCCTGTGCCGGGCGCGCCATCACAAAAGAAAGTGCGTCTTCCGGCACGTTGGCAGTGAGACGGCTGAGGATCTCCTCCCCGCGTTCATCGGCAAAGAGCAGTTCCCACCGGATTCCCCCGTTTCCATTCAGGACCGGAGGCGCAGGAGGCGTAATCTTCAGGCCGTTGCCGTTTCCCTTGATGAACGTGCCGCGACCCACGTGGCCCTGAATCAGCCCTTCCGATTCCAGCTCGGCGTAAGCGTTCGCCACAGTCGTGCGGTGAACGCCGAGCATGGTCGCGAGCTCACGGCTGGCCGGTATGCGGTCGCCCGGGCGCAAATCGCCTGCGTGGACGAGGGCGCGCAATTGATCGCGAAGTTGGATGTACAGCGGAACGTGACTCTGCGGCTGGAGATGGAGTGGAAGCATTGTCTCTCACCTTCGGCCAATTCTACCAGATATTGGCCTGCTGCAAGAGCCAATTTGTCTCCGGCTAATTTGGCGCATGGCGCAGTATCCGTGGGCTTGCTGGCTCCCTTCCCGGCCCCGGCTTACGCAGCCGAGTGGGGCTGGAGTCAGCCCCCGAAGACGCTGGAGCCGCGACAGCCGCTTGCGAACACAGCAGAACGCCCTTATCCTCTGCAAGAAACATGGACCCAACGAAGCTGCCGCCGTTTGTTCTTCTTGCCCTTTTGACGGGCCTCCTTCTTTTCGAATTGCCGTTAACCACTCGCCTTGCTCAACAAACATCGACTCCAACTTCGCCGCCAGCCGAGCTTTCCAGTGGACTGCCTCAACCGAGGAACTGGACGGCCGCCCAAGACCACCAGAACATGATGAACCAACTGGGAATCAAGGTATTGCGCCCGGGCCCGAGCGGAAACGAAAGCGCGCCGAATCATGCGAACTACGACGAGTCCCTTGCAAATCCCTTCCCTGACTTGCCGGAGGTCCTCACTCTGAAAAACGGCAAAAAAGTCACCAACGCAGACATTTGGTGGACGCAGCGCCGCCCTGAAATAGTCGCGGACTTTGAGCGCGAAGTGTTTGGCCGAGTTCCGGAAGACATGCCGAACGTGACCTGGGAGGTCATGAACAAGGAAAACGACGTCGTTGCTTCTTATCCGGTCATCAAGGAGCAGCTCAAGGGGCACGTGGACAATACTTCGTACCCGCAGATCAGCGTTGACATTCAGATGCTCCTGGTGCGACCCACGGATGCGGCGGGTCCTGTTCCAGTGATGATATTGTTTGGCGGTGGCGAATTTCCGCAAGGGGGTGGGGTGCCCTCGTTTGTTATGCCGGGCGCGCCGGGATCACCGGGCAGCGATCCGGCGGGAACAGAGCAGCTTATTACGGATGGCTGGGGTTATGCGTACATCAATCCAGCGAGCATTCATGCGAACAACGGCGCGGGCCTAACCAAAGGAATCATTGGGCTGGTCAACAGAGGGCAGCCGCGCAAACCGGACGATTGGGGCGCACTGAGAGCGTGGGCCTGGGGCGCGTCGCGCGGCCTCGATTATCTGGAAACCGAAAAAGCCTTGGACGCCAAGCACGTCGGCATTGAAGGCGTTTCGCGGTACGGCAAGGCGGCCCTAGTGACGATGGCGTTCGACACGCGCTTCGCCCTCGCTTTGATCGGCTCCTCCGGCGAAGGCGGCGCAAAACTGCACCGCCGCAATTTTGGAGAAGCGGTCGAGAGCCTGACAGGCGCGGGAGAATACCATTGGATGGCAGGCAACTTTCTGAAGTATGGCGCGTCGGAAGCGAAATTTGGCAGCAAAAACGCAGGCGATCTGCCCGTTGACGCGCATGAGCTAATCGCTCTGGGCGCGCCGCGACTCACGTTCATCAGCTATGGCGTCCCGGAGAAAGGCGATGCGAAGTGGCTGGACCAGCAAGGCAGCTACATGGCCACAGTGGCCGCCGGGCCAGTGTTCAAGTTGCTTGGCGCAAGAGATTTGGAAGTCTTAGAGAACTATCGCATCGCGAAGATGCCATCGGTCAATGTAGGATTGCTCGGTGGCGAGCTCGCTTGGCGCCAACATGACGGCGGCCACACGGACGGTCCGAATTGGAAGTACTTCATCACGTGGGCCGACAAGTTTTTTCATCACAAAGGGTCCTTTTCGATGGCGGCGGCTCCGGAAATCGCCCCAATTCCGGCCGACCAGCCCGCCCCACGAACGGTCCCCAATTCTTTGATCGCGCACGCCCAGTTGCTTGAAAAGGCGAGGAAAGGCCGCATCGATATTTATTTTGAAGGCGACTCCATAGTGCGGCGCTGGGGAGCCACGGATTATCCCGGGTTGCTTGCCAATTGGAACAAGAATTTCTTCGGTTGGAATGCGGCAGATTTTGGGTGGGGCGCGGACAAAACGCAGAATATCCTCTGGCGTCTCGACAACGGGGAACTCGATGGAGTGAATCCGAAAGTTATCGTGCTGCTCGCTGGCACCAACAATGTCGGGAATACCGCGGCTGACGCCGCCCAGGATGCCAAAGTGGCGGACGTCACCAGCGGTATTCAGGCGATCGTGCGGGTCATGCAGGCCAAGGCGCCGGACGCCACGATTATCCTAACCGGAATTTTCCCACGCAATGACAATCGCGCGGTGATGCCGGTCATCGACAGAATCAATGCCAGCCTGTCCAAGCTGGCCGATGGCAAGAGGATTCGATTCCTGAATATCAGTGACAAGCTGGCGGATCGCGATGGGAAGCTGTTCGCCAGCATGATGAGCGCAGATGACCAGCTTCATCCGACGGCCATGGGCTATCAGATTTGGGCCGATGCGTTGAGGCCCATTTTCATGGAGCTACTTGGCCCGCCGGGGAAAGAGGATCACGCGCCGCCACCAACAGGCGATCCGAGCGTGTAGCGCTGACGAAGCACCAATGTTTCCGCAGACACGGTACGCACTTCCCTGCTCACCGTGCGGACGGTTTATGACGGAGTCGGCCATTTGTCTCTCCCGCCTCCTGGTTGCAGGTGTCCCGGACGCGTTTACGGACCGCCCAGAATTAAGCGGCCCACGATACGGCTCAGCGTGCGGAGGTAGGCCTCTTCGCCACCCTTGAGCTCGGTAATGGCGCTCCCCACGCTAGTCATCTGGCGACACCGGGATGTCCGGCATCTGATCCGATCTCTTGGCGCCAAAGTGGTCAGCAAGTTCCTCACCACTAAAGCTGTGAGTGAAGCTCTCTTTGATCTCCGGCAGCATCGAGCTATTCCACTCGTACCACTCCCGGGCAAGGCGCTGATAAACGTCCTTATGGCGCTCCTTTAGGTTGGCGCGCTCCAGCGGGTCTTCAATCACGTTGAAGAGAAACGTGTTGTCCAGAATTTTGAGAAACTTGTAGTCGCCGTCGCGTGCCGCCCGCTGCGCGTTCGCTTTGTAACGCCAGAACAGCTTGCGCGAAACCGGCGGGGCATTCGGCGTGAGCATTGGCAGCAGGTTCATGCCCTCGAGAGGGTAGGCCGGGTCGGGCAAGGCCCCCGCCGCGGCAAGAAGCGTCGGCACCCAGTCCATGCTGATGGAAACCTGCTCGGTTGTCTGGCCCCGCGGAACCCGAGCCGGCCAGGAGATTATTGCGGGGATGCGCAACCCGCCTTCCAGTAGTTCGGTCTTTTTTCCTGTGAAGGGCCAGGTATCGGCGAAGCGCTCTCCGCCATTGTCACTAGTGAAAATAACAATCGTATTCTCTGTCAATCCATTCGCATGCAACGCTTGCAGCACACGCCCAATCTGCTTGTCCATCTCTTCAATCATTCGTTGGTAAGTCTTCTGAGAACCGCCGTCGAAATCAGCTAGGCCTCCGCTACCTGCTTGCCGCAACCGCTCCGACTCCGCCTCGTCGCCGGGGGCCTCCCAGGGCCAGTGAGGCGCGTTGAAATGAAGGCTGAGCAGGAAGGGTTGGCCGGATTTCGCGTATCCATTCACCACGTCTACGGCACGACTGCCGAGCAAACCGGTTAAGTAGCCCACTTGATGGATCGCAACATCATCGTCCCAAAGATCATCCTTGCCACCTATAGTGTGGGAGAAATAGTCCAGTGCCCCGCTGCGAAACCCGTAGAAATGATCGTAGCCACTCTTCAGAGGACCAAACTTTGGCAGAAAACCCAGATGCCATTTGCCAATCAACGTCGTGGCGTAGCCAGCTTTCTTCAAAAGCGATGGCAACGTCGAGTGTTCGGGGGGAAGCCCGACATCGAGGTTTCCGCGCAAGGGCTCTTCCAGACCGAGCCGCAGCCGATACTGGTAGCGGCCGGTGATCAGCGCGGTGCGCGTGGCGGTGCACACGGCAGAATTCGCGTAAGCTTGCAGAAAACGCAATCCTTGTGCGGCAATGCGGTCGATACTCGGAGTGCTAAGATCTGGACGCCCATAGCAGGACACGTCGGCATAGCCGAGATCGTCCGCGAGAATGAAGACGATGTTGGGAGGCTTTGCCGATGGTCGCGCGCCTCCGGTGCCGGCGCGCACAGCCAACCCGATCATCCCGGCTGCCGCCCCGCGCAGAAGCTCACGTCGCGTGATAGGTTCTTTACGTGCGAACATTATTGGACCTCCTCTAGCGGACGTAATCTCATTTACGCCGGCGCGCTTCATTCGCCTTTCAGCGGCTGGGCGGTTCATACTCCTCGCCGCGCCCTACGGCCGCCCCAGCACCAGGCGGTCCACGCGGCGGCTCACATCCCGGAGGTAGGCTTCGTCTCCCCCTTTGAGCTCGGTAATGGCGCTGCCCGCGTAGCCAATTTCACGAAAGGCCTCACGAACAGCCTCCCAATCCACGTCGCCATCACCGAGGTTCACCCATTCGTATCCACTTTCCTTGCGCTTGAAGTCTTTCAGGTGCACCTTGACGATGCTCTTCCCCAGGGTGCGAATCCAGTCTTGCGGATAGCCGTAAAGCAGCACATTCCCGACGTCGAACCAGGCCTGGATCCACGGGCTCTGGAATTCCTTGACGTACGTGGCCATCTCCAGGGGGCTCAACAGAAACTTGTTCCAGACTTCTTCGATGGCGATCACAATTTTTAATTCCTCCGCGAGAGGAAGCAGCTTGCGAATCTCCTTCTGGGAGCGACTCCAGGCATCGCGGTAGGAGGTCTGCGGATTGACGACCGCGGGAACCAGTAACACTGCGTCGGATCCCCAAAGCTTGGCGTTGTGCAGAGAGGTACGCATACCCGCCAGGCTTTTTTCTACCGCTGCGGGCTCGCTCGACGACAGCGGGTATTTCCAGTGGTCCATGTTCATCACCGAATCGATGCGCATGTTCGCGCCGTCTGCGGCTTTCTTGATTTCCTCGGCCTCGTGTTCGTCAGGTGTCGTGGGCGCTTGTATCACCTCGAACCCCACGTCGCGCGCCATTTTCATGCGATCCGCGTAGCTGAGCTTGGCGGGCAGCATTTCGAGCAGAACACCCTTTTTGATCGGCAAGGGTGCGGGTGAGGCTGCAACAAGTTCCGTGAAGCCGCCCACGCCGAGTCCCGCCGAGCAGGCCGCCGTCACAGTGGATTTCAGAAATTCACGGCGCGATGGAGTGCGCATACACACCTCGGAAGTTCTTCAGATACTCGATGGTTCCTCGTGGATTCTTTTCAGTAAGAGCACCTTGTGAAGCTGGCTCTTCGCCCTATTCAAACGTAGAAGGGCGACCTCAACGAAGCTTATTCAAGTCAATTTTCGGATCCCAAGTCTCTTTGGACTTCAGCGTCTCTTCCCACGTGACCTCGCGCCCAGTATAGGCTGCGGTGCGCGCCATCATGCACGAAAGGGCGGATTCCGCGCCCTTGTCGGCCTGATTATGAAAACGGCCGCTGGCGATGCTCTCAACAAATGCCTTCTTCTTCTCCCGGTCCGCAAACTCCAGGTTCGAGGTGAACTTTCCTGTCGCTGAAAATGCCGTCTGCCCTGTGTCTTTCGCCAGCGACCCCTCCGCCTGCCACGGCTCCTCTCCCCAAATCCCCAGCGGCCCGGTATAAGGAGACTGCGACGTGCCTCTCGTTCCGAAGAAACGTTCCGTAACTTCCCACCAGCCTTTGGCAATCTGTGTAGAACTGAAGGTGACGTCCACTCCTTCCGGATAATGCAACAGCACGTTGTAGTTTCCGTAGACGTCCCCATCTTGGGGACGTCCCTGCCGTCCGCCGCTTGCCGAAGCTTTCAGAGCGTGCGCCTTCAACACCCAGTTGCATATATCAATGACGTGGATGTTCTGCTCCACGAGGATGTCGCCGGAAAGAACGCGGTCGTACACCCAGTTGCGAAGGCGGCGCTCCACGGGAGTAGCGTCCGGCCAGGCCGGCCGGTCGATGTAGCTTGAAAAATAGTGGGCCTCGCCACAAACAATTTTCCCCAGCGCGCCGTCATGGATCCGCCGCACCAATTCCACAAAGGGAGGGCAATCGCGGATTTGGAAGCCAACGTCAAGACTCAACTTCCCTTCGGCGCGCTTCCCGATTTCAATTACCTTCAATGCGCCGGGCACATCCACGGCCACCGGCTTTTCGAGATAAATGTGTTTGCCGGCGGCGACGGCAGCCTCCAAATGTTGGGGATGATAATAGGGAGGCGTGGCGATTACGACGGCGTCCACTTCCTTCGAAGCAGCGATCTGCCGGTACGCATTCGGACCCACGAAAAGCTGCGATGCGTCGAGCGTCGCATAGCCCTTCTCCTGCTGAATCTTGTTGAAGTTCTCCCGCGCCTTGTCCAGTTGGTCCTGAAACAGATCGGCCAGCGCCACCACGCGTGCGCCGCGCGTATCGATCAGATTGGTTGCGTCTTCGGTGCCGCGTCCCCCGCACCCCAGCAATCCAACGCGAACCGCGGAGTTTGCGGCCGCGCCGCGCACCAGCTCCGGCTTGATGAACATGATCCCGGCCGTCGCTGCCGCGGCGCCGATGAATTTCCGCCGGCCAATTTTATCTGAACAATTCGGTCCGTGCTTTGCGTCTCCTGACATAGACCCTCCGTCCTCCTCGTCGCGCACAGATCCCGGCTGATGCGATAGCTACCCGATCAGCTTCTCGAGATAAGCTTTCGACGCTCGCACGTCTTCCACCTGCTGCGCGCCCGAAATCTCCCGTTCGATCGTTACGGCACCGCGATAGTTCAGCTCCTTCAGGCGCCTGACGATCCGCGAAAAATCTACCTTACCCTTGCCAATGGGAACTTCCTGCCCCAGTTCCCTCGGGTTCGTTGGCCAGAGTCCGTCCTTGGCGTGAATCCCCTGGACGTACGGGCCGAGCAGTTCGATGGCGTCCACCGGATTCGCCTTCCCGTAGAGAATCAGGTTGGCGAGGTCGAAATTAACGCCTTGATTGTCCAGCCCCACGTCCTGAATGGCGCGGACGAGCGTGATGGGTGTCTCCTGCCCGGTCTCGTATCGGAAATTCTGGCCGTTGCGTTTGCAATATCCCGCTACCTCGCGCATCGCCGTAACGGTTTCCTGGTACACCGGGTCATTGGGATTCTCGGGGATGAATCCACAGTGCGTTTGCACGGCAGCGATGCCGCACTGTTTGGCAAAGTCCGACGCCTTTTTGATGTGCGCGACACGCGCCTCTCGCGAGTCACGCGGGACTAATCCGATGGTCAGCGGCCCCTGGTAAAAGTCCCACACTTCCTGGCCAGGTCCACCGACCACGAGCGACGTCGCTTCAATTCCGTACTTATCGAGTGCCTGGCGCAAGTGCCCCGCGAACTGCAGCTCGATCTCATCCACGAACACCTGGCATGTCGGAAGACCGAGTTCGTGAACCTTGGCCATGGCAGCATCAGGATCCCTGCCGATGCCGAGAATCAGACCGAGGCGCAGCGGCTTCTTCCTCTCGTTGTCTGGCAAGGCTTGACTAGTCTGCAGCCAACGGGGAGCCGCGGTTGTGCCGCCCGAGCAAACGCCATGACTCAACGCGGAGTGCATTGGGCTGAAGCCGGTCGCCAGAGCGCCCGTGGAAATTTGAAGAAAGGCCCTG
>Ga0099793_10000424_pt1 | contig 11266 bp, 4 predicted proteins | sample Rivendell_Oct201_9_FD_77319 | JGI IMG/M metagenome (GOLD analysis project Ga0099793, IMG submission 77319) | Vadose zone soil and rhizosphere microbial communities from the Eel River Critical Zone Observatory, Northern California to study diel... | ecosystem: Environmental > Terrestrial > Soil >...
TGCACCGTGAGGAACAACCCGCCCGTCCAAAGGTCGGTCTTGTGTTGAGCGGCGGCGGTGGGCGCGGACTCGCCCAGATCGGCGTGCTCCGAGCGCTCGAAAGGCGAGGGATTCCGATTGATTTCATCGTCGGCAACAGCCTTGGCAGCGTGATCGGCGGGCTCTACTCGGCGGGATATTCCACGACGGCGATCGAGAGCATCGCGACCCACACGAACTGGAGCGAATTACTCTCCTTCTCGGGGGATACGAAGCGGACGGACCTGTTTGTCGGACAAAAACAGTCCGAAGAGGAAGGCTTCCTGCTTATCCGCTTCGACGGCCTTGCGCCGATCATCCCTTCGGCCATTTCCAGCGGCCAGCGGTTTTCAAATTTCTTCTCGTATCTGACGCTGCAGGCGGTCTATCATCCGAATCCCGGCTTTGACGATCTGAAGGTGCGGTTTCGCGCAACGGCGACCGATCTCCTCTCGGGCCGGCGCGTCGTCCTTGACCACGGCTCTCTGGCGGAAGCGATGAGGGCGAGCGTCACCGTTCCTCTCCTCTATTCCCCCCTCGAGCGTGATTCCATGTTTCTGGTGGACGGCGGACTGAAGTCGAATATCCCGGTCGATGTAGCACGATCGGCGGGCTGCGATGTCGTGATCGCGGTGAACTCCACCAGTTCTATGCGCGGCGCCGCTCAGTTGAATGCGCCGTGGGAAATCGCTGATCAGATCATGACGATCATGATGCAGGAGCCGAACGAGCGCCAGCTCGGCCTCGCCGACGTTGTCATTACTCCGGCCACGCGGGAACGTGTCGTCTCCGATTTCTCGGGCGTCGATACGTTGATCGCTGCGGGAGAGCTTGCCGGTGAACGGGCCATCGGCCCGATCCTCGATGCTCTCAAAAAGCGCATTCAGCAAAGCTCCCCGTTGTCGATGCAGCCCTTGAAGGCGCCCCAGGTCAGCTCAAGCGGTGATTCGTTGCCGGAGGGGATCAAAATCGAAATCTTGCGCGATGCCGGCACACGGACACTCTCCCCGCAAAGCATCGCCGGCTATGTCAATCGCCTCGCGGCGAGCGGGAGATATCGGGAAGTGTACGCCGGGGTCACCGAGGCGGCGAGCCCCGCGGAAGTGGTTTTCTATCTCCGGCCGTATGCGCCGTTGGAGGAGGTAACTTTTACGGGGAACCATGCCCTTGCGGGCAAGCTGATTTCTGCAGAGCTCGACTCGGTGAAAGGCAGGGCGTTCGAGAATTCGGACCTGCAGGCGGTTCTCGAACGGATCATCAAGCTCTATCGGGTCCGCGGCTACTCGCTGGCACGGATCGATTCTCTGGATCTCGACCGGGAACACGGACGGCTCCGGTTGAGAATCAATGAAGGGACGATCGCGCAGATCCGGTATGAGGGCAATGAACGGACGCGGGACTATGTCATCCGGCGCGAATTTCCTCTCGATGAGGGCGATATATTCAGGATCGATCAGGCCTCCCACGGCATTGTCAATATCAAGAGCACGGGTCTCTTCGACTACGTATTGCTCGATGTGCGATACCGCGGGAACGAACCGGTCGTCGTCCTCAAAGTGAAAGAAAGCAGCTCGTCGGTTCTTCGCCTCGGCCTCCACGCCGACAACGAACACAGTCTGGTCAGCACGGTTGATATTCACGACGCCAATTTTCGCGGGGCGTGGGAGGACCTGGGACTCACCATGCGGTACGGATATCGGGACCGTGGAATCCGTCTCGGTTACACGATCAACAGGATCTTTAACACATACTTCACATTCAATACGCAAGGATATTTTTCCTCCCGGGATGTCATCACGTACCGCGACGATCCCGCCCCCACAGGGGCGGATTGGGACCGGATCGAGTTGGGCCGTTACAAAGTAAATAAGTACGGATGGGCGCTCGCCTTCGGCAGCCGGTTTGAGCGCTTCGGGGACGTCAGCGCCGAACTGCGCGTTGAAAATCATCAGATCCGGGAGATGAGCGGCGAGGGCTACGTGCCTGAACGGTACCGCTTCGTTTCCTTGAGACTCAAGAGCACCGTCGACACCGAGAACAAGTTCCATTTTCCGACCTCGGGAATGTTCCTCGAGCTTTCGTACGAAACCGCCCTCCGAAACCTCGGGAGCGAGGTGGGGTTCGGAAAAGTCGGAGTCACCTACGAATCGTACTTCACCTTTCTTCCCCGTCATACCGTCCGCCCGAAAATAACTGTCGGATTCGCCGATGCGACGCTCCCATTGGCCGAGCAGTTCACGGTCGGCGGCTTCGACTCGTTTCTCGGACTCAGGGAGGACGACAGTTACGGGAGACAGTTATTCGTCGTCAACGTGGAATACCGCTATTGGCTTCCGTTCAAAGTGATCTTCGAGACCTACATCAAGGCGCGATACGACCTCGGAACGATCTCCCTTATCCCGGAGGAACTGAAGTTCAACAGCTTCCGGCACGGCCTCGGTGTCGGCGTTGCGCTCGACACCCCGCTCGGCGAGACTTCGCTCGGGGCAGGCAGGAGTTTTTATCTGAACGCGGGAGGCGGGAATTCCTCCGTCAGCCTTGGCCCGATTTTATTTTATTTCTCGGTCGGGCCGAGATTGTGAGGGCCGGCTATACGATCCTCGAACACCCGTCGGATCTTGGAATTGAGGCCAGGGGGAGGACCCTTCCAGAATTGTTTCAACGGGCGGCAACCGCGCTCTGCTCCATCATCGTTGAGCTTGAAACGGTACGTGTCAGGGAGCAGAGAGAGGTTGTCATCACCGCGTCTGACAGAGAGCAACTCTTCGTCCGTTGGCTGACGGAGATCCTGTATCTCTATGACGGGACCGGTTTCGTCTGCAAGGATTTTAGAGTCGAGAGTCTGTCGAGCACGAACCTGAAGGCGACGGTTCTCGGAGAGGCCCTCAGACCCTCCATCCACAGCAGGCTCCTGGATGTCAAGGCCGTAACCTACCATCAATTGAGTGTGCGCCAACACGACGAAGGATGGGTGGCGCGGGTGTTTCTCGATATCTGATCCCGCAAAGCGGAATCCGGAAATCCCTCAAATCGCGTCATGGTAAAGAAGATCGATCAGTATCGCTTTGTCATACCGAAGACGTACAAGCCCGGGATGAACGTCGAGGGTCTCATCTATGCCGATGATGAGCTCATCAAACAAATTGAGCGGGATCAGACGAAGGATCAGGTAGCGAATGTCGCAACGCTCAGGGGCCTTGTCGGTCGTTCGCTCGCCATGCCCGATGCTCATCAGGGTTATGGCTTCTGCATCGGGGGCGTCGCGGCGGCAGATCTCGAAGAGGGCGTGGTTTCGGCCGGCGGCGTGGGATTCGACATCAATTGCGGCGTCCGGCTGCTCGCGGCACCATTTGCCGTCGATGATGTGCGGGGGAAGCTCGATCAGCTTCTCAATCAATTGTTCCGGGATATCCCCTGCGGAACCGGACGCAAAGGGCCTGTGGAAATCTCGCGGTCCGAATTGGATCTCGTCCTCAAAGACGGCGCGCGGTGGGCGGTGCGGAACGGACACGGAAAGGAACCGGATCTCAATCGGATCGAGGATTACGGGGCCCTTCCCGAGGCCGAACCCGCCTTTGTGAGCGAGCGCGCCAAAGACCGGGGCCAGTATCAGCTCGGCACCCTGGGGTCGGGGAATCACTTTCTTGAAATTCAGGCGGTCGACGAGGTGTTCGAGCCCGGCGTCGCGGGCACGTTCGGGATTCAGAAGGGTCAGGTTGTCGTTCTCATGCACAGCGGCTCGCGGGGCCTGGGACATCAAGTCTGCACCGATTTCCTGGATCTCATGCAAGCGGGGATGAAAAAGTACGGCCTGTCGGTCATCGACCGCCAGCTTGCCTGCGTGCCCATTTCTTCCCGGGAAGGGGGGTCATATCTCGGTGCCATGGCCGCGGCGGCAAACTTTGCGTTCGCGAACCGCCAGATGATGACGCACCGCGCCCGCGAGGCGTTCCGCCGCGTCCTGGGGAGCGGGGATCTGAGGATCGTGTATGATGTGTGCCATAATATCGCCAAAATTGAAACGCACGAGGTCGACGGCACCCTGAAACGTGTGTTGGTTCACCGGAAGGGAGCCACGCGCTCCTTCCCGGCAGGGCATCCCGTTCTTCCCGAGGAGCTGCGCGGCGCCGGGCAGCCCGTCCTGATCCCCGGGAGTATGGGGACTTCATCCTACGTTCTGGTCGGAACGGAGCAGGCGATGAAGGAAACATTCGGCTCGTCGTGCCATGGCGCGGGACGAGCGATGAGCCGCACGCAGGCGCGGCGCGAAACGACGGCGGATGAACTATTGAGCGAAATGAAGGAGAAAGGAATTCTTGTGAGAGGCGAGACTCGCTCCGGCCTCGTGGAGGAAAAACCGGATGCCTACAAAGATGTAAGCCGCGTCGTCGACGTCGTCCAGGGGGCCGGGATCGCGCGAAAGGTCGCAAAGCTCGTGCCTCTCGCGGTCATGAAAGGATGAACCGGATGTTGACCGACCATCAAAAAAGAGCCCTCCAGCACGAACGCCATCTTTCGGTCACGGCAAACGCCGGAGCCGGAAAGACGACCGTCCTTGTCCAGCGATTCATTGAGATTCTGATCCGGACCCGCGAGCCGGTAAGCAGGCTTGTGGCGATCACATTTACCGAGAACGCGGCGGGAGAGTTGAGAAAACGGATCGCCGATCTCATCGAACTTAAATTAGAGCAAGGCAACGAGGAGGAGACACAGCTCCTCGAGCGGGCAAGAGACGAGCTCTCTTCCGCAAATATCGGGACAATCCATTCGTTCTGCGCACACCTGCTGCGGGAATATCCGGTCGAAGCGGACGTTGACGCCTCCTTCACGGTCATCGAGGGTGTGGACCGTGAGCTCCTCCTGCATGAATCGCTCCGGGAAACCCTTCAGGCCCTCTTGTCGGAGCATGCAGATGCCGGCGATCGGGAGGGGTTGCTTACTGTGTTGCGGCTGCTGGGTCGAAGAAAGGTGTTTCGGTACTTAGAGCACTGGCTAAAAAAAAGGGAGCTTATCGACCGGATGACGGAGCCCGACGGCTGCATGGCCGACCACCTCTCCGACGCCGACATTCTTACCATGCGGCAGCGGATGGTTCAAGAAGAATTGGCGCAGTCGGCCGGGCAACCCGAATGGAGGGAAGCGTTGGGGAGGCTCGTGAAGCAGGGATCGGGGAAAAAAGCCGGTGAACTATCGGCCTTGCTGTCGAGCTGGGGGAGCCTGACCTCACAGGAAGAGAAGATACGGTGGTATCAGGAGTTATGCCCGATTGTTTTCACATCGTCAGGGTCGTTGCGCAGAGATTGGACCGGCCCGCAGGCCGCGGCCTGGGACGAAGGGGAGGATGCGGCGATTCTCCATGCTCATTGGAGGAGTTCCGATGGAGTACGGAGCACTTTTGACCCCGGTGCGGAGCAACTTATGCTCCGGCTGGTCCGGATTCTACTGAACCTCTATCGGAAAACGCTGGATTCGTATGACTCACGGAAATCAGAATTCGGACAATTGGACTTCGACGATTTGCAGATTAAAACGCGTGAGCTTCTCCGTCGCGAGCATATCCGAAAGGAGCTGGCCGAAAGATTTCGTTTTATAATGATTGACGAATATCAGGACACCGACCAATTGCAATACGAAATCCTGAGGCTCCTGATTTCTGATTTTAGATCCGGCAACCTGTTCATTGTCGGAGATCCGAAGCAATCGATTTTCCGATTTCGGAATGCGGAAGTGCGGGTCTTTGAGGAGACCAAGAAAGCAATCGCGGCCGCATCCGGAGCCGGCCTGGAAAACGATGTTTCTCTTGCGGAAAGCTTTCGCCTCCTTACCGGCCCGGCGGATTTTGTCAACCGTGTCTTCTCCGGAATAATGGGCGGAGCACGCCCAAGCCCTGAAATCAGGCATGAGGAGCTGATCAAGGGACGGTCGAACAACGCCGAGGGGAAGGTGGAAATGCTCCTTGTCGAAGAAGGCGTGAGCGACCAGGTAACCGACGGTATTGCGATCGAGTGCCGGATGATTGCACAACGGGTAACAAAGATGGTCGAGAGGAAGGAAATCGTCTATGAGGGGGCGAGGGAGACTCCTCGGCCGATCAAGTTTAACGATGTCGCCATTCTTCTCCGGGGCCGCACGCACCTCCGGGCGCTGGAAATAGCCCTCGCAGAGCATGGCATACCCTATGTTCTTTCAGCAGGAATCGGATTCTATCAAACTCAGGAAATCCTCGACTTTCTTTCATTGTTCAAGTTCCTCCTGAACCCCGAGGATGATGTCGCCCTCGTGGCTCTGCTCCGTTCCCCCTTCTTTGCCATTCCCGACTCCCTGCTCTTTGAGGTGTCGCGCGAGACGCGGGAAGAAACATTCTGGGGTAAAATGAACCGGTATGCGGCTCACCATCGGGATGCGATGCTTGTCCGAGCAGCTTCAATTCTCAGGGAAGATCTCGAGCTTGCCAACCGGCTGTCCATACCCTCGCTCGTTGAACGAATCCTCCTACAAACCGGCTGGCATGGAACTGTCTCCGGATTACCCTTCGGAGGCCAGAATGTCGCCAACATCGACAAGCTGCTCCGGATAGCGCGTGATTTTGAGGCGAGAGGATTCAACTCACTCTTTGATTTCGCGGAGCGCCTCAAGACCCTCGCCGATCACGAACGGCATGAAGGGCAGGCGCCGCCGGAAATCGCGCAGAACTGCGTCCAGATCCTGACAATCCATGGAGCCAAGGGATTGGAGTTTCCTGTGGTGTTCATCCCGTTTCTCGATCAGAAGTTTCAATATGATGCTTCTCCGTTTCTCGATTCCCGCATGGGAATCGCCTTCAAATCGCCCGACCCCTCCGATCCGGCGCAAGAGCGGAGCACCCCCTTCTTTGAATTGCTCCGGCGTGACAGCATCCGGAAGACTGAAGCCGAGGAAAAAAGGATTCTCTATGTGGCGTGCACCCGGTCCCGCGACGTCCTTGTTCTCTCGGGCCAGCTCAATGGCAAGATTTCACAACCATCGTACCTCGGGTGGATCCTGGATGGGCTCAGATTGGACCCCCGGTCAATCCGCCAGGGCGACACCGTCCTTCCAGAGGCCCCCTTGAAGGTCATGGAATGGTCGAACGGCTCCGGTAAGGTCAGAGAAAAGCCTCATGCGCTGGCGCTCTCGATTGCTCTGGAAGGGCGTCTTCCGGGCATCAGGCCCTTCATCGCCGATCGTGGAGAAACCAATTTCCGCCTGCCGGAACTCTGGATCGAACCGGTCGAGGGAACAGTGCTCGGCGAGGTTTTTTCTGCTTCGCAAATCAAAACCTATCTGGAGTGCCCGACAAAGTACTATCTTAGATACCGGCTCGGCCTGCCAGAGACCCGTGCGCTGCCCAGCCTTCATGAAGAATCGGATGACGAGTCCGAGGGGGAGCTTGAAGGGTCCCTGACGCACCTTATCCTGCGGGATATTCAATCAAACGTCATTACCACCGGCGAGGTCGAAGAGAGGGCGCGCCGCCTGGTTTTCAATACTCCAATGCTGGCTCCGGAAGAGCGGGAACGCGCGAGCGCGGCGGTCGTGCGGAACGTAACAAGTTTTCTCCATTCCGGCTTCGGGAGAGAAGTGCTTTCAGCAGCGGAAACAAAGACAGAATTCACTGTTAACTCTGTCCTGGGGGAAGACTTTGTAACCGGAACCATCGACCGCTTGTACCGCGACGCGAGCGGAATTTGGCATATACTTGATTATAAAACAGATGGGATCACGAGGGAGGATGTGAGTCCCCGCTCGGAATTGTATAGGCCGCAGCTGGCTGTTTACGCCTGGCTTATCCAGAGGGCGTATCGGCAGGAATCGGTGCGCGCTTCGCTCCTGTTCCTTCAGCACCCGTCATCGCCGGTCCATTTCATCTTTGGTCCCGCTGAAACCCGCCGGGATGAGCTAATCTTCCGCGACGTAATCGGCCGGGTAAAGTCGGGGCAGTTCGACCGGAAGATCCAAATCTGCAGAACCTGCACCTATCGTTCGGGAGACGACTGCCTGCTCCGGCCCGGATAAGCGCCCCATTCGACCGAAATTCATCGTTTGGAGCCATCGGGTGTTTGGCTTCATTCCTGATCTCCCAACCCCATGTGGATATCTTGTGAGAATATCCTGAATTCTGCACGATTTCGACCTTTTCCTGCTTGATAGGTTGTGGAAAACGAATTTCGATATACATGACACAGGCTTTATGAACTTACCTCAAGCCTTCCTTAAAAAATATCTTGCATCTTATTATAGAATTACGTATGCTTCAACCGCTTGTCTGTGGGATGTCCCGGAAGCCAATTTAAACCAGTTTACAGGAACGACATGAAACCGTCCCAGAATTTCGAAGAGATTCTCGAAGGTATTTCCGGGGGTTTTTTCGCGCTTGACACGGACTACCGGTTCACATACTGGAACAGGGCCGCGGAAGAGGGGACAGGACTAAAACGGGAGCAGGTCCTCGGCAAGAATGTATTTGAGGTCTTTCCGAACGCGCAAGATGCGGAGCTCGGCGAAAAGTACCGCCTCGCCATGGAGAAGAGGGCCTTTCAGAGTTTCGAGACATCCTACCGGGATGAACGGTTTGAGGCATGGTTCGACATTCGAATTTATCCGACCGAGAGCGGCATTTCGGTTTTCTTCCAGGACATCACCCAGAACAAGCGCCAGCAGCAACAGAAAGAAATGCTGATGGAGGTATCGCATGTCATCAATGTGGCTCAGCATCTCGACGAACTGTGCCTCAATGCGGGCGAACGGATCGCCGCATTCATGGAGATCCCGGCGAAGTTTGTCTGCATCTACCGGTATGATCAGCGGTCGTCGCTCCTCCACTTGATGGCGCCGTCTTTAATTGATGTGAGGGTGGATCCCGAGGTCGAGCACCAGATTGTTCACGAGAAAACCAACACGATTGCGGTACAGACCGCGATCGGAAGAAAGATCGTCGTAACCGATGAACTCTCCCGAAGCTCGATTGCCGCCTACTTTCTCAACGAGACGACTGCGCTGAAGCTGAAATCCCTGATTTCGCTCCCCCTGATGGTGCAAAACGAGCTGCAGGGGGTGCTGGAAGTCCTCTCCCCCAAGGTCGATCAGTATGTGCAGGAAGAACTGAAGTTGTTGACAATCATCGCGAATGAACTTTCCATTGGAATGAGCCGAAAGAGGCTCATGGATGAGATCACGATCAAGAATATCGAGCTGGAAAACGAGAAGAAGCGGACCGACGACGCCAATGAGACGCTGAAACGGTTTCTCGCCACCTTCAGCCACGAGCTGCGCGCGCCGCTTAATGCCATTGTCGGCTTCTCCGACATCCTCACATCCGATTTACGCACCGTTCCGCCCGAAAAAGTGAACGATTTCATGAAGAATATAAACGAGAGCGGCAAACATCTCCAGGGTCTCATCAACGATATTCTGGACCTCTCGAAGATCGAAGCGGGCAAGATGGAATTGCATCTCGACGCCTATCCCGTCTCGTATTTCGTCGAGAGCGTCCAGCGCGTCATGCAGGCGGCGCTCCAGCAAAAGCAGGCCAAGCTGGCCTTCGATATCTCACCCGACGTGGAGCAGCTCGTCGTCGATCAAACGCGTTTCAAACAGATTCTCGTGAATCTGGTATCGAATGCGATCAAATACAGCAACAAACAGGGAAGCGTGACGGTCTCCATCCGCCGGTTCATAAACGAAATCGAGATCGAAGTCAAGGATCAGGGACTCGGGATCAAACCGGAGGATATGGCGAGACTCTTTACCGCTTTCCAGCAGGGAAAGAACGCCCGTGTGTCGTCCGAAGGAACGGGATTGGGGCTTGTTATCTCAAAGCGGCTCGTGGAGCTCCACGGCGGACAGATCTGGGTGGATAGCGAATGGGGGAAGGGGAGCACCTTCCGTTTTCGCATCCCGATGGTGCTGGCGGGCGAAGTCGTCGAATCGGCGGATCAACTTGTGCACACCCCGGCCGAAGCGGTCTCGGACCTGCCCGAAGGCGAACGGCCGCTCGTGCTGATCATCGAGGATAATCCCCAGGCGGGCCAGCTCATCCAGATGTATCTTCAGGAAGCCGGCTACCGCACGGAATTCGCCCGCGACGGCGCAGAAGGACTCGAGAAGGCGAAGCGGTTGAAGCCCAATGTGATCACGCTCGACATGATTATGCCGATTAAGGACGGATGGCAGGTGTTGAAAGAGCTCAAGCGGCACCCGATTTGTAAAAACATCCCGATCGTGATCATCTCGATCACGGACGAGAAGAAACTCGGCTTCAGCATGGGAGCCGTGGATTACTTCGTGAAACCGGTGAATCGGGAGGAGTTGTTGAAGGTGATGCAGAAGATCCCCCTGCGGGCGATGAAGCAGAAACAGCATCCAAAGGTCCTGATCATTGACGACGACCGTACGGCGGCGGACCTCATTCACGTGATTTTGGAGGCCGAGGGGTATGACGTAATCAAATCGATGAACGGGAAGGAGGGGGTCAGAATCGCCGCGGCAGAATCGCCCGACCTCATCATCCTGGACCTGATTATGCCAGATATCTCGGGGTTCAATGTCGCCTACCAGTTAAAACAGCAGGTTGCGACGAGGAATACGCCCATTATTATTCTTACCTCGATGGAGGTGGACGAAGACACCAAGACGCAGATGCAGGGTTTCATCTCGACGATCATGAGCAAGTCACGATTCACGAAGAACGACCTCCTGCGGGAGATCAGTTCGATAGAAAAGACGAGGTGAGAGACAGTCTCTAGCGCGCGATGATGAACTTTCGCGTTTCGGTGAAGAATTCGGTCTTCAATCGATAGCAGTACACACCCGTCGGATAAGCGCCCGCCTCGAAGAGCAGCGAGTAGCGCCCCGGCGACTGGACGCCGTCCACGAGCCGGCTGACCTCCTGTCCCAGCACATTGTAGAGTACGAGCGTGACATGCGATTCCTGCGCGATGTCGTAGGCAATTTGCGTGGCGTCGTTGAACGGATTGGGAAAGTTCTGTTTGAGAGCGTATAATTTCGGCGGCCCGGGGGCAAAGTCGGGATTCTCGGTCAGGACTCCCCGCCGGTAAAGAATTTCCTTGTCGGCTCCGACGTCTTCCGACCAGACGGCGTGGAGCAAAGTATTGAAGATGCCCACGGACGGCTCCCCGACCGCCGTTGCCTGGGTCGGCGAATTTTCCGGACAATATGCCAAACCCTCGTTGCTGCTTTCTATTAGATTGATGCCGCCGTATCCCCCGAA
>Ga0099793_10000425_pt1 | contig 11254 bp, 7 predicted proteins | sample Rivendell_Oct201_9_FD_77319 | JGI IMG/M metagenome (GOLD analysis project Ga0099793, IMG submission 77319) | Vadose zone soil and rhizosphere microbial communities from the Eel River Critical Zone Observatory, Northern California to study diel... | ecosystem: Environmental > Terrestrial > Soil >...
CCTCTTGCTGGGACGTTAGCGCGACGATCGGTAACGGTGGTCGGTACTTTGAGACTCGTCGGGCGGTCTTGCCTGTCCGGGTTGGTGCTACGATAGCTGCGGCTGAGATCTGAAGGGCGGTCTCACACGCGGCGAAAGCGATTGCATCCTCTTGACTTTTCTCATGCCATTCGCGTCTCTGCTGCGTGATCTGCTTAGGCAGGTAACGTTCTGTCTCCTGGCTAATTTTCTGAAGGGTCTTGACCGCCTCGACTGGATAGCTTCCTATCGCCGTCTCCTCGGAGAGCATTAGAGCATCTGACCCGTCCAAGATCGCGTTAGCCACATCCGTCACCTCAGCCCGCGTCGGAGTAGGCGCGGAAATCATAGACTCCAACATCTGAGTAGCCGTAATCACGGGTTTTGCTTGTCGGTTCGCTTCGAATATGATTCTCTTCTGAACAATCGGGATACGTTCCAGGCTCAGCTCGACCCCGAGATCTCCGCGCGCGACCATGACCCCGTCCGTTTCCTTGACAATCTCCTCTAGATTCTCGACTGCTTCTTTCTTCTCAATCTTAGCAACCACAAAAATTTCTCGTCCCTTCTCACTCGCCACCTTCCGGGCCATCCGTAGGTCATCGGCTCTCTGGACAAATGAGACAGCGACCATGTCGACGTTATTCTCAAACCCAAAGTGCATATGCTCCCGATCCTCACGCGTTATCGCGGCCACCCGTGTTCGCAGCTTGGGAAGATTCAGGCCCTTACCCGAAATCAGGTCGCCGCCCATTAAGACCCGTGCGTCAACCTCGTCTCGCGTTGTGTGGAGAACCTCGAGCCTGATCGACCCGTCTGCCAAGTAAATCGTGTCCCCCTTCCTGACCGTCTTCGGTAAGTCAGGATACGCGACCGGGATCTTGCCCTTCGCCTTCGACGGTTTAGTTGTCAACGTTACGGTATCGAGCCGTCGCAGGTGCATGGGCTCTGCCACGAGTTTTCCAACTCTGAGCTTGGGACCTGGCAGGTCCTGAAGGATGGCGATGGGGCGGCGGAGGCTGTGGCTTAGTTTTCGGATCGATTTGATGTTCTTCAGATGTTCTTCATAGGTTCCGTGCGAGAAGTTGATCCTGGCAACATCCATGCCAGCACGGATCATATGGCCGAGGACGCTAGGGGAGCTTGAGGCTGGACCGATTGTGCAGACGATTTTTGTAGCTATTCTGGCGGGCATTGGACGTGCTTCTCTCCCGATGTCTAAGCTTCGACGATTTGGATTGCTCATAAGGCTAATTGAGGTTCGACCTGCCGAGCGTCTGCTACTCTTCAGTCCTTTGATCGGGAACATCAAGTTTAGAGTGTTCGCATGCGATTGCTCGTTTGATCGGAAATGTCGAAATTACAGGAAAAAGAGACTACCTTATTCAACAATCTATCAGGCACGGAAATAGCCAATGAGCTAGATTCTCGCCTCAGGGACCTTGAGAAGAATATTGCAGTAGCACGCGAATTCATCAAGTTGGCTGACGAGAGCTACTCCGAGCTACGCCACAAATGGAATCTTCTACAAGAGGAAGTCCGAAGCAAGCCGGGGACACAAATAACAGAGCGGGCACCTGTCACGGATAAGAAGACAGAGACTCTGCCCAGGAGCAAGAAACACTTGAGGAACACCGCGAAGGAAGTGACTGTGCTCGAAGAACCCGAGCAGACTAGTTCCACGGAAATAATAACGAAACCGGAAGGCCACCCGAAACGAGTTGCGACCAAGAAAGGATTGAAGAGAGAACTAGTAATTTCCAGTCAGGACGCTGATTCTCCTGGTTCAGAGAAGTCCTCCCAGCCATATCGCGACCCGGGCCGCAGACGCGGAAAGCCCAGCGGACACAACTAGACTCTCAGCTTCAGCAAAAGCACTCCCGCTGAAAGATGAACTAGTCTCTTCCCTACCACGACTGCGCACCCGGGTCTGTTATCCAGCTTAGTGCCTTCGTCACACGAACGCACGAGCCACCTCGCCGTATTTCGCCTAAGCGAACCGTGGCCGAGGGGGGCTCTCTGCGAAGGAGAGATGTCCGTCTCGAGTTCTCCGAGTTCGTTTGAGCACAGACTGTTGATATTCGCCTTCAGAGTAGCTTTGACTTAGTTGCTCAGCCTGGGACCATGGTGAAGTTTCCAGCCTTCAAAGATTCGAGATGTATTTGTAAGAGTCTCACAACGTGAGATTGACGAAGGTCCAGACGATTCAGATAATTCTACACGAAAATAGCTCGCCTTTAGGGGCCGCGTTCGAAAGCCGAGAATTTAGTGAAGAGCTCGATAGGCTTTGTCGTGTGGAATGGCATTACGGCGCGGTGGAAGCAGTCAGAGCTAAGATGCTCAGAGTGCACAAGAATCGCTGTACGTTCGACTTGGCAATCGAGACTAGCGAAGGCCTTTACCCCATGATAGGAAAGGTTCACGATGTAGACCGCTCAGATGTCTTTCAGGCCATGCAACATGTCGTTCATGCGGGCTTCGGGTCGGACGCAGAGTTCACAATCACTCGACCCCTAGTGTACTTGTACCAATCACATATCTTGCTCGAAGAGAAAGTTCAAGGGATTTCTGGAAAGGAAACGCTGCTGAAGGGAGGCCCAAGCGAGCAGAAGGTTGTGGCAGAAAGATGCGGCGGTTGGCTTGCCCGATTCCACAAAGAAGCACCAGGACTTGGAGCATTCATCGGGCCGAGGGAGCAGTTGTTGTCGCATAAGAAGTGGAATGATGCGATAGGAAAATCGGGTGAACCTCTCGCTGACAAATGCGAGCAACTTTTGCAACAGTTAGAGGGCGCAGCGCCAGCCGCCAGCACGATCGCAGCCCGTGCGGGACACGGCAGCTACATGCCAGATCACGTCCTCTCTAATGGTAATAGAACAATAGTCATCGACTTTGACGAGCATGATTCGGCTGATCCAGCGCGCGACCTGTCAACCTTCGTTGTTTCTTTGAAGAGACTGGGACTCAAACAAATGAACTCCCTTCAGGCTTTTGACCAGGTTGCAAAGCAGTTCCTCGATGCATATGCGTCCCGTGGGCCGCCGAAGGTTCTCGAGAATCTGTCCTTCTACAAGGCCGCCCTCTTTCTCCACAAAGCACAACGTGATCTGTACAAGTGGACTCCGCCCTTTCGTGAGAGGGCTGAGATCATGCTTGACGAAGGATTCCGCGCTCTCACAAACTAGTTAGGTCAGTTGAACGATTCTTCTTCGGAACGGAGCTCTTCAAGGAATCGCCTATATTTCCTGACAAGATTCTGGGATCTTATTGAGAGATGTCCTGGTCGTCGCGAGAAGATGCTTCGTCTTATCGACGGAGAGGCCAGACCCGGGTCGCCTAGCCAACGAAGAGTCATGTAGACCCTTGCGATTCCAAACAGCCGGTCGAAGCGATCGGGCTCAGCCTTGGGCCACCGGGCCCTAACGTACTCTCGACCAAGTCTCTCAACCATTCGTTTAGGCCAATTTTGAGTAAGTGCAGCAAGATCTATCTGGCCAACAGCTATTGCGGCCGATTGCCAGTCCGCGGGTCGACTTGTGCCGTTTTGATAGATTACATTGGTTGGGTAGTACTCTCCGTGTATAACGGTCTTTCTGGCCTTCAAGAGGTATGGAACTAGTTCTTCGAACCTAGCGCAGAGCTGCGGGAGCCAGGGCCTCTCAGTCCGCCGGTGGCCAAACAATCTGTTGGCTCGTCGTGCCCAACCAACGTAATACTTGGAGTCGTATTTTCGGAGGAAACCAAGTTGGTTGCTTGAGACCCGTCTCTCGTTGAGGGCGTGGAATCTCCCAATCCACCGGGCCGCGTGAATTACGGCTTCATTGGTTTTGCTCGCGTCCCGAGACGCTCCTTTGAGGTACTCGATCAAGAGCCATGTCTGGCTAGGCCTATTCTCCCTGTAGACTCCATAGAATTTTGGAGTGGAAGTGTGCAGTGGTGCTAGGACTTTACTGTAGACTGCGGCCTCGTAGGAGACTCCTCCTCTGTGACCATAGGCTTTGTCGAAGTTGCTGGTTCCGTATTTGCAAAAAGCATGGAACGTTCCATTTCCCACCATGTGACATGTGACGATCTCGCTGGCAAATGTGCTCTCGAACTTGTTAGGTTGCCGAGCAAGGATAGTCACGGCTCGACCTCCGGACCCGTTTTTGTTGAACACGGCGTTGAGTCCGGCGCTGAGTTTTTCCGGGCTCGGAAACTTTGAAGGGAAGAATTGTTCTCTCACGGGACTTCTTGAACCGCGAATAGTCTATTGTTCACCTATGGATGCTGACGGCTGTCATACCTGACAGGACTGAGCCTACCTCGGTTGTCATTCCACTAACTCTTCCGTCTTCCAGAATCAGAATCATGTTACAGTTCCTTAGCGCGCTTGCGCGGTGAGCTATCATGAGCGTGGTTCTCCCCTTCATCAGCCGCTGAATAGCATCGAGAACCGCGGCCTCGGCGTTTACGTCCAGCGCGCTCGTGGGCTCATCGAGTATCAATACTGGTGCGTTCTTGAGAAATGCGCGAGCGAGGGATATGCGTTGACGCTGACCCCCGGACAGCTTCATTCCTCGTTCGCCGACGAGCGTGTCGTATCCCTCTGGCAGATCATTGATGAACTCGTGCGCGTTTGCCGCTGTCGCCGCCGCGACAACCTCGGTGATGGTCGCCCCTGGCCTCGCGAAGCGAATGTTCTCGGTTATCGTTGTCGAGAAGAGCACCGTATCTTGGAGGACAACTGCAAACTGGTTTCGAAGATCCGCTAGCTTGTAATTCCTCAAGTCCAAATCGTCCAGCATGATCGCCCCTTCGATGGGGTCGAAGAAGCGGAGGAGGAGGTTGGAGAGGCTGGTCTTGCCGGAGCCTGTCGGGCCTACCACTCCGAGGCAATTGCCGGGAGGCAGCTCGAAGGATACGTCGTGGAGGACCGGGTGTCCGGGTGTGTATTCGAAGGATACGTTTTGGAAGGCTATCTTGCCCTTTGCTCTATTGATGGGAAGGGCGTTCGGAGCCTCGGGCACGTCTGTTTTCTCGTCTAGGACTGCGTGGCATCTTTCCACTCCTGCTAGTGACATCTGCATGTCGAGCATTTTCTGCCCGACATTCTTCAATGGTGAATAGAGTTGTGTAACGTAGTAATTCACGACGAGAAGACTTCCTAGAGTCAGAGTATTGGATTGGACGTGGCGGATTCCGATGTAGAGTACGGCTACCAAGCCCACCGCGGTAATGGCGCCTACTAGCAAATTGTATACTGCGCCATACACGTAGACTTTGAGGGCAGCTGAGAGGCTCTCGTTGTAACGTGAGACCAGCTGATCACTCTTCTGATCTTCCTGTCCGAACGCCTTCACAACTCTGCTGGCGCCCAGGGTTTCTTGGGCCACTGCCATTGCTGCACTCTCTGAGATTTTGACTTTTCGCCAGCCCTTGCGGAGCCGTGGGCGAAACATGAGGGTAAGTAGGAACGTGAAAGGCGATACCAATAGGGCGATCAGGGCTAGCTGCCAATCGAGAAAAAGCGTGACGATGATCATAGCGCCGAGAGTGAGTACAGAAGTGATTAGGGGAATCATGCTATCGACTCCGAAAGAGCGGAGTGCGGGGGCATCCTGCAGAGTACGATAGGTTGAGTCGGCGCTGCCCTTTGTATCGTGGTAGGCTATCGAGAGGCGTTGCATCTGTCGAAATAGACGATCTCGCACGTCGAGGGTCATGCGGTTTCCAATCTTGTTTGTGAGCCAGACGTTCAGCAGGTTTTGCAGATAGGTGAGTAGCGTACTTCCTATGAGGATACCCAAGGCAAGCCATAGTACATAGTCCTTGGAGGCCTGTGAGCCACCGGGTAGGAGAATTGCTAGGTAGCCGGAAAGGGTCGAGGTTCCGAGGACGTTGTCTACTATGAGCTTGATGGGCAATGGGGTAATCAGCGTTATCGGTATAGCTGCCAGGGATATTGCCAATAGAACAATAATAGACGCAGAGTAAGGTCTGAGTTCGGCAAAGACTCTTCGAAGCATCCCCTGTTTTCCTCGAATTTCGCGCTGTTTTGTGAGAGTAGAGACCCCTTGAACCAGATCCCGAATCTGAGTCTGCGATTCTAGTCTTTTGATTCTTGCTCGCGTCTTGATAATGTTGAGGAGTTTCAATAGGCCCCACCCAGCGCTCATCGTAAGAATGAAGGAGCCGGAAAGAACTAGAAGAAAGGAAAGTAGGTCAAAATTGGTCATGTCTTCATCAAGACGCACCGGAACGCCTTAGGGCATCACGCAACCGGCCCGTGGCTAATCCAGTGCCCAGAATTAAGCTGGTTACTAAGAGTCCAGCTAGGAGGCCTGATACTATGCTTGGAATCCAAGTCCCAGACAACCCTGCTCCGACCGATAAGAGGGCAAAGAGAGCGAACACGGCGAGTGCCAAGCCGGAATATCTTGGAATGATCCGGTAGCGCAAGAGTTGCCTGCCTGTTCCGTAAGACTGTGTCGCGAGTAGGAGTCGGCATCCGCCAAACCGTCCTTCACGGGTCTCAAGGTCCCATCGGGCATACTCTCCACCTGATTTCACCACTGTCCCAGAATCGCGTAGCGTTGCTTGCAAGTTATTGAGTGTCTCCTTTGGGTCCTGCCACTCGTCGCGCCACAGTTTCATGCTAAGCGGGAAGAATCTTGGACGAGTTCTATTCCAGTGCCAGTTTCGAGGCTTCAGACCGGAACCGAGCTTTCCCTTGAGCCGGGCGATTGGTTGTATTAGTTGCAGGAGAAAGATTGCAGCACGTAATCTGATGCGTTCCAATCGAGGCTTTGCATCGATCTTGACGCGGTGAGCGTTCAAAAGGGCTTGGGAGATTGATGTTACTAGCGCAGCGAATAGTAGGACTCCGGGGATGATTGAGGCGCTCCAAGTGATTGTTAGCAGGAAAACGAGCGCGAGGAAGCCGGTTCCGAGGTACCATTCTGGCGCGAGGGTTAGAGACCAGAGGGAATTTGAGGATTGGTAGAGAGACTGGAAGGGTGCTGTGCCCCAGACTCCGAAGTAGACCCGTCCCTCTATGGAAGAGAAGTCTTGTAGAACGCCCTTTCCGTAGATCCGGCCGAGCCATTTCAATTGGCCAAACTCGTTGTACTTCTCAGGCCACTTCTTTTCCAGCATGGCTTCAGCCTTCCCATAGCCCTCCTGCTGCTTCCAATATTTTCTAAACGAGTTGCGCCGATGATGCCAGACGACTGCCGCGGGCGAGTAGCCGATAACGCTACCGTTTTCTCGAATTCGCCAGCAGAGGTCAACATCGTCGCCTGCGGTTCGAAAGACCGGATCGAATCCGCCGATCTCTTTGAGCGTAGCCCTGTTGAAAGCCATGTTGCATCCGGGAATGTGTTCTGCGACTCTATCGGTGAGTAGAACTGGATTGGGACCGGGCGCGTTAGAGACCGCCTCAGACCTCCAACCATCTTCGGGGACTGGGAGGTTGGGTCCGCCGACTCCCGCATATTTTTCTTTCTTGAAGGATAGAGCAAGATATCTTAGCCATTGGGGATCAGGATAGGCGTCGTCATCTATGAAAGCGACAATTTCTCCAGCGGCGGCATCTATGCCGGTGTTTCGGGCGTTGCTGAGTCCGCGGTTCTCTGTTTCAATCAGCTTGAAAGGATAATCTGACACTATCTTTTGGGTTGAGTCGGTTGAGCCGTCGTTGACTACGATTACCTCGAAGTCAGGATAGTCGAGCCTTAGTAATCCGTTCAGAGTGTCCCGGATTGTTGGTGATCCGTTAAAGCTGCAGACAATGACGGAGATTCTCGGCCAGGCAACTTGCTTGGAGAAGGGCGACTCCATTAGCGCGTTTCTAACTGACTGAAGTGCGGGCTTGGGGGTTCGGTCACGGGTTGTTAATCCGAAGCTCCAGTCTTGAACCAGGTCGCCCCAGCGGTACCACTCGTCCGTCCAACCGTAGATGATGGCTCCGAAGCAGCCTGAACTGAAGACCGTCCGAGTCTGCCAGTCCAGCGTGTCGGCCTGCTTCTCTTCTCCGTTTCGTATGCTGTCCAAGCCTATCTCTGCGAGGAGCAAGGGACGGTCGTTGCTCAGATTGTGAAGTCGGGCGATGTAGGCTTCGAGGGCGCTTTGAGTTTCGAGATAGACGTTGAAACAGACAAAGTCTAGGAAGGGTAGTTGAAGGTACTCGGTTGTTGGAAAATTGACATATGTGACAAGGGTCTCTGGGTCTTCCTGCTTCGCTATGCGGTAAAGACGTTCTAGAAATTTCTCTATCAGCTTTCTACCTTGCCAGCGTACTATTGAAGGTGCAATCTCGTTGCCTATCGTATAGCAGAACACCGCAGGGTGACCTGCACTGATTCGAAGCTGTTTCCTGACCCAGTCCTCAATTTCCCTCGGCTTGCCAGGCTGGTCGATTAGGGCCATGGGTACCTCTACTGGGATTCCGACCATGACTCGGAGACCATTCCTCCATGCAACATCTAGAACCCAGCGAGGGGGGACGGTGTAGGTTCTGACTACATTGAAGCCGTTTTCTGCGATGGCGGCGAAGTCCTTTTCCACGATCTGCGGTACGAATCGCTCGATTCCGTTCTCGTCCTGGGCGAACGTGCCGTACGTGACACCTTTAACCCAGAACTTTTCGTCCCCGAGAAAGAGAAATTTTCCCCTGACTCTAGGGCGCTCTGTGGCTAGGTTCAGTTCTTTAGAAAACTGTTCGGTTACCTGTCCCATGTTCGCACCCTTACGATCTAACAGATCTGCAGGATTCCTGTTGCGTTGAATTTCTCACCGTGCAATGATCGTCGGTGCTGTTCTGTCTCTCAGAATTCTGAGACCGTGTTCTAGGCTCACCCTCGGTTCGTATCCGAGAATCTTATGCGTCTTGGTCAGGTCGCCGACAAACTTGCGAACCTCGAAGCTGTTCGCTGCTCCATGTAGGATTCTGGACCTGGAGCCGACAAGGTCAATAATCATCTTGCTGAGCTCGGAGACTGAGACTCCTCTTCCTGTTACGAAGTGGAAGTCTTCTCCAAAAATGCTGCCGTCGCCTTCAAGGCTGGCGGAGGCGAGTTTCATTATTCCAGAAATCGTGTCGTCAATGAATGTGAAATCTAGAATCTGATCGCCGCCGTAAAGACTGATATCTTCTCCGCGTATCGCCTTGGTCATGAACTTAGGTATGACCCTCTCTGGAAGATCTCTCTCGCTTCCGTAAACATTTGAGAACCGCATTATCACGTGGTTGACGGAGGGATCGAGGCCCGACTTGCTCGAGTACGAGAGGCAGGCCCTTTCCGCGCTTAGTTTCGTCAAGCCGTAGACTGATTTTGGCCGCTTGGGATGGCCTTCATTGACTGGAAGGTAGAGTGGCTCTCCGTAGACTTCACGGCTGGACGCTTCCAAGAGGACGGGTTTCGATTCGGCTTTCTTGCAGGCTTCTAGAACGTTCACTGTACCGACTTGATTGGTAAGCCAGCAGTTGAAGGGGTCCTCCTGGCCCCAGGCGACGCGGGAGACTGCTGCAAGGTGAATGATAGCGTCCTTCCCGTCGACTGCCTTCCTGACTGTTTTGTAGTCTCTGATGTCTCCGTGGATCTTTTCAGAGTCTAGAAATTGGGTGTTCGCGTTGAATTTTAGGTCAAGGAGTGAAACCGAGTCTCCTCTGGCCAGGAGTTTTTCGGCGAGATGGCTGCCGATGAACCCGTTTCCTCCGGTTATCAGGATCTTTGAGATTTCTTTTTCACCCATTGACAGCCTATGCTACTGGCGGGACGTTGAGACCCGGACGTTATCCGCCATCCTGAGATATACCGGGTGGTCTCGAACTTTTGCGAAAGACGTCGGCTCGGGTATTTCAGCTTGACGAGTGCGTGACTTTAATAGTATAGCGATTTCTACCGAAAGTAATCGTTCCCAACACTGTAATCGCCAGACATAGCGTGCCCGAAACAGCCTACCGTTTCTGATTCGAAAGGCTTGGCGCGCATTCAGGATGGGAAGGAGTTTGATTGGGTACCTTCAGATCTTCCCAATCAGCCCAATGCCAATACTCACACAAGATGGGCAAATCATAGAATCACTAACCCAGATCTGCGAAAAGCCGTAAAGAAAGCCGAAGTTAGTTTACCAGAAGCAGCAACCGGGTCGGGCCTCCAGAATCGATACTTCAAAGTTGGAACCGGAAACCCTACTAGGCAACCAGTCGTAAGAACATGTTCTGAGACCGGTAGTGAGAACGCGTGTTGAAACATGTTCCGAAAACGTTCGTTGAAACCAGTACCGAAAACGCGTCCTGACTCCAGCCCCTAAAATGGCTACCGCAATTCTTCCAGCCCCGGGTTCCTGATCCCCAGACAGAGACGACCCGCTCTTGAAACATGAAATAGTCTGTCCCCCTAGCCCGCTTTCTGGGCCGGTAGTCCAGCCTGGTATGCTTAGAATGCACGGAACGGACGTCGCCCTCACACGGCGAAGGTCGTGGGTTCAAATCCCTCCCGGCCCACCATAACAGAGGCGATAACAGATGAGTCCGGACCCCACGGTCGACCTCGTCCGCGCCACCGTTGCCTTGTTCATCATCGTCGACCCTATCGGCCTTGTCCCTATCTTCTCCAATGTCACTAGCAGCATGCCTGCCCCCGACCGGAACAAAATGTACCGAGTCGTCATCTATACTGGAGCCAGCCTCCTCACAATATTCGCCCTTGTTGGCCAAGAACTACTAGCCCTCTTCGGCATCAGCCTCCCAAGCTTCGAAATGGCCGGCGGACTACTGCTCCTACTCCTCGCCCTCGACATACTCTTCAGAGGAGAAAGATTCGCCAAACCAGGCAGCCATGAAGACGCAGGAATCGTTCCCATCGCCTTCCCCCTACTCGTCGGACCCGGCGCCATCACTACGACAATGATAGCACTAGGAGCCTACGGAATATTCGTCACACTAGGCTCCGTCGTGATCGTAATGTTACTCAGCTGGATCGTTATGAAACAAACCCCAAGAATCCACAGGCTTCTAGGAAAGACGGGCTCTTCAGTAGTCGCCCAAGTGCTGGCAGTCTTCATAGCAGCCATAGCAATACAGTTCATCATCACGGGAATCCGGACATACCCGTGAGAAAGCGGGCAGTGGCCCGCGTCTACATCTTGGTCAGGCCCATGCGCTTGAGCTGCTTGTACATGATGAAGACCACCAAGGCGATTATGACGAAGTATATGATCTGGGAGATGAAGTCGCCGTAGAGAAATACCG
>Ga0099793_10000426_pt1 | contig 11239 bp, 8 predicted proteins | sample Rivendell_Oct201_9_FD_77319 | JGI IMG/M metagenome (GOLD analysis project Ga0099793, IMG submission 77319) | Vadose zone soil and rhizosphere microbial communities from the Eel River Critical Zone Observatory, Northern California to study diel... | ecosystem: Environmental > Terrestrial > Soil >...
GTCCCTCGTCAGGCGCGTCCGCTCGGTGATGTCGCGGGCGATGTTGAGCATGGCGAATGGTTCGCCCATCGAGTTCCTCAGAAGGGTGGTGCTCAGGCTCATCGGAATGCGCTGGCCGGTCTTTCCCCTCCATGTCATGTCAAAATCGTGCAGCCAGTTACGGTCGCGGAGATTCGAGATCCAGACGACGAAGCGTCCCATCTCTTCCTCGATCAGCCAGGGATACGGGAACTTCACACCGAGCGCCTCCGCCCGCGAATAACCGAGCACCCGGCCGAAGGACTTATTCACCTGGTGGACTGTTCCGTTGAGGTCGGTTATGATCAGCACATCCGCCATGGTGTCGACGATATTCCTGAGAACCTGCTCCGATTCGCGCAGCTCGGTCTCGAGTTTCTTGCGGGCTGTGACGTCGGTGAGAATGCCCACGAGGCCCTTCACGTCCCCCTCCGGAGCGGTCAGGGGCGAATAGGTCCCGCGGACGTGTCCTTTTTTCCCGGTTTGGGTTATTTCGAAGAATATCTCCTCCGAAGTCACCGTCTTGCCCTTAAGAACTTCGTCAAGCATGTTCGCCAGGTCCCGGTCATGATAGCCGGGAAGGGTGATTGAAGCATGTTTCCCGAGAACGTCCTTCTCTCCCAGGCCGGTAATCTCCTCCATCGCCCGATTCCACTTCTGGCAGTTGAGCTTTCCGTCATAAACCACGACGCCCTCGTGGATATTGGAAAGTATGCTCGCCCGCTCACGGTTCTCCTCGATCGTCCGCGCCGACTGCTCCCTGGAATCGGTGATGTCGGTTATAATTCCGGAAATTCGGCCGCCGGACACGCCTTCCGGAACTGCGGACATGGCGTCCCGCACCCAGCGGTAGGACGCCTTCCCTTTCGGCCGGACCCGATACTCGCTTACAACTTTCCTTCCCGCAGCGGGCCGGTTTGATTTCCGTTCAAGTAAAACTCTCTTGTCGTCGGGATGAACGAGCGAGAGCCAGAGAAATTTGTTCCGGTAGAATTCCTTTTGGGCGTACCCGGTGAGCCGTTCAACGCCCGCGCTAATAAACTCAATCGTGGCGTCGGGGCCGCTCGTATAGAGGACGTCTGGTATCGATGCGACCAAGGACTCGTACTGCTCCTCCCGCTCTTTCACCTGGCGGTACAGTGTTGCGCTCTCGACGGTCGCGCCCAGCTCCCGCCCGACCGCGGAGAGGAGGTCCGTCGAAACCTCTTCTCCTCGTTCATTCTTCGAGCAAAGCAAGACGATGCCGACGATGTTCTCTCCGCTGATTAACGGCATGAGGCAGACAGCCGAAATGCCGGCATCTTTCCAGAGTGACCGGTAGGGAAGGTAACTGGGATAGCGTGTTACCAAAAAGAACTGGGGCTCCCCCGTCTTGACAACGAAGCCGCCGAGGCCTTCATCGAGTTTCATGCCGCCCAAATTCTTTAGAATAGAATTCGGCAGGCCCTTGTGGACGCTCATCTCCAACAGGTCGCCCTTTTGCACACGGGAAGCATAGATCGCCCCCATCTCCCAGCCCAGGACATCCATAATCCTGGTCAGACCCGATTTCAGGATCCTCTGAACATCGCCGCTGCCCACTCCCCAGCCGATGATCTCCCGGAGCAGTTTCATTTCTTCGCGCCGCCGGCGCAGCTCTTCCTCTTTCTGCTTCTGCCCGGCCTGGAGCGCGCTGAATTCTTCCTCTTTCTGCGCGGCGAATTTTTCGATCTTCTGGCGTTCGCTCACGTCTCTCAGGATTCCCAGGACGATGCCGTGGTCGACAGGGGCGGCATTCATTTCAACAGAGAAGAACTTCCCGTTCTTGCGCATGAAGTCGAGCACAACGGATGCCTTCCGTTTCGCTCTCAGTTCAGCGAGAAACCTCAGGAACCGGGTGCGGTGACCGGGTGAGACGGCTTTCATAGGATCCAGAATCCTCAGCTCGTTTTCGGAGTACCCGGACATCCTCGCTAATTGAGCGTTGACCTCCCGGTAATCGCCGCCCAGTTCAAAGAGGATCATCCCCTCCCCCGATCGCCGGAAAAAGTCCTCGTACCCGCGCGCACCCGGAAGCTTTAGTCCCGTGGAGCGTTTCATCGACGTTTCCTCGAGGGCTGCCTGGTCCTCGGGCAGACTCGGCGGCGGCTTCATGAGCTCCCTCCGGTCGAACCGGAACGGAATTGAACTCCCCGGCACGTACCTATCCCGCAATGCAATCGGAAAACAGTACAACTCCTCCCTGTACCGCGCGAAATCGAGACAGACCGATGCCTGCTCTTTCAGGCTCCCGAGCGTTTCCGGGTCGAACGATGATTTCTGAGCCGAACAATATTGAACCGATCCTTGCTTCCGCGCCATCTCTGCAATGAGCCGAAATAACGCCGCTGCGCTCGCATCGCTCTTCAGGAACTGCTTCCAGATCGAAAGATCATCGCAAACAATGTAACAGTTCCGACCCGCTTTCCGGATGAACTTTTTGATGCCAGCCATGATTGCGGCAGCCCTTGCGCCAGTCTTTACCTGCTGGAACCGCTTCACGCGGTAGCCCCCGCTCAGCTCGCCGCCTGAGGATCCGTCCGGCGAGCAAAAGATAACGGGTATCCTCGCCGCCGAAGAGTACTCTGCAAGCGGTTGGAGAAGCTCCTTGCGTTGGTCGGGGGACGAATGGAACGACAGGAGCGAGTCACCCGGACTGAGACCACCGATATAGTGATCGAGTCTGGGAAGCCCGGTCGAAAATTGCTTACGCGGCATGTCGGTACAAAAACCCGGATCTCTTTGCTGTGAATTTACGAAAGATTCGGGTAGGGGTCAAAAAAATCCCGTCCCAATTTCTCGGGACGGGATTTTGAAAAACGATCTTCGCGCTGAACCTACTCGCCGAATGCGTAGCTGGCGGTAATATAGCCGAAGGTGTTGATGTTATCCGAAGCGCCGATCAGACCAAGACCGCGACGGAGCGCTTCTTCGCTGATCGTTGCGTCAATTGACGCACCGCCGAACTTGAATCCCAAGCCCATTGTCACCAGAGCGTCGTAGTTAGCCCCTGAAAGCCCACCTATAAAAACGAGGCTGTTCGCGAAAGACGAATTTGTTTCGGTCGTGGAGGCGCCGGACCCGGCGGGGGGCTCATTCTTCTGATTGATCTTACCGAGCGAGCGGTAGTAACCGCTGCGACCCGCGAGCCAATCCAGGAACCACCACTCGCCGCCAAGGTTGAAAACCGGAAGAGAGCTAAATGTGAGTGTACCTGTCGTCGTTCCGGGGTTCGTCCCGCCGGCGGGTGTTGCCGGGCTGAATTCTTGCTTCACCCTCAAGGCCTGCCAGCTGACACCGCCCGCAAAATAGAAGCCCTGCGCACGATATTCTCCGCCTGCGCCGAACGCATACACCAGGGCGCTGGCTTTGTACGTGGCGGGAGAACTGGTAACGCCGTTGGGGCGTTCATCTTCCTTTGGTTCTGCGGAGATCGTCAGAAACTGACCGTAAGGCACGAAGTTGAATTTGCTTGAGACGTTGAATTTTGCACGGGCCGTGAACTGCAGCTCGGTCCCGGATGCAGAGTATTTCCCGGTTGTGGCAGCAGTAGGAGTCGAGTTCGACAGATTATCTGTTGCCTTGTCGAGTCTCAACGCAGCGCTCGCGTCAAACGAATTGCCCGACCCGAACGGGGCAACGATACCGGCGCGGAAGCCCCAAACGCTCGAGGATGCTTCGCCGCTGGTACTGGTCGGCAATGAGCTGGTAAAATCGGTATTCGAGTTTCCGTACATCACGCCAAAACCCCAATCCATAGAGCCCATGCGATTCGAGAGCACAACTTCCCACACATTCGTGACGCGCGGAATAGTCTGGGGGCCTCTTTGGATGATGGTCGGTATCAGGCCGCTATTCACGACATTCACCGCCGAGGGGTCATAGCTCAGGAGCGCCCCGAGAGACCACTCGTTCGTCAGCCCGAAGGCCACGCCCGCAAACTGCTTGCCATAACCGTCATCACCAATTGGCGCACCGGTCGAGGATAGTCCCGTAAGACCGCCGCCGCCGACATTAGCCCATGCGTAATCAGAATACGCAGACTGATATGCAGGATTGACGAGCATCAGCGAGGGGTCTTCCATGATGAATGGGTTCAAAATGAGCATAGAGCCCGCATTCGAACCACCCATCGCCAATTCGCGCGCAATACCGCCCGGTCTCGCCTGTCCGAATAAGCTGGTCACGCCTGCAACCAGCAGACACGAGACTATAGCAAATCGTTTCATAAAGCTCCTCATATATGTGAAGAATAGTGAATTTAACAGTACATAGTGATTTAGAATAGAACGCTCACAAAGGGCGCAACATCTATCTATAAATCCGAATCAATATGTACGAAAAAATAGCGGTAGGAGTATACTAAATTATTAAACGTTTGTCAAGTCTTTTTTTCTCCATTCCTTTAACAGATCCACCTAACTCCTTATGTCCATGAATGTTAGCGCCGATCAGCCACCAAAAGGAAAAGGAAGCCCTGGGGCTTCCTTTTCGATATTCCGGCATGGGAAGGGGAAAACCCCTGCCCCGCTTAACTAATTAACCCTCCAGCTCACACCCAGCAGGACTCCGATATTCCATGGCTTTACTTCAACCGATGTGCTCTTGGCAAGGTCTTTCAGGCCAAGTCCGTACCTGCCATCGAGAAACACGTTCACTCCAGGAGAAACCTCAATCTCAACACCCGCGCCGAAATGTATACCATAGTCCATTGACTCGATTTGATCTTTGATGTCGGCGGTCGTATCTGCCTGGCCTGGGATATTCTTTTGTTCCTCTTCCGCCTTCATGACGAAACCGAGGTCACCCCCTCCAAAAACGTACGGCTTGACGTTGCTGCCCTCCATCGCGAATTTATACTTGGCAGTGATCGGGATATTCAATTCGTCAACCTTGATATTGTCCTCAGCGCTGCCCAACGAGAACTTTACCCCGCCTTGCGTGTAAAGCACCTCGGCGTCCACAAAAAAGCTACTAGAAACTCCAAAATCAGCAAACAATCCTCCGGCGATGCCAGTCCTGAAACCTTTGCTAACACCTGATCCCGGATCCGGGGTGAACGAAGCCTGGCCAAGGTTTAGACCCCCCCGCACACCCAGATAGATCGGATTTGCAACGGGTTGAGCCTGAACGGGCACGGCCACGGCTGCAATCAGCAATAACATACACGAAACGTGTAAGATGCTCTTCATTTGGAATCTCCTCTAAGATATGAGATGATAGTTAATTATAGCCCCTGCAAAAATTACGGCCGCAGTATAACAAAAAAAACGCTGTTTGTCAAGTATATTCGTGAGCCCTATTCGCATGGCAAATCCGTCCCTATTATCAGAAATGTCCCGGAAATGCTAATTCCGCACCGCGGGATAGGGTCAAACTGCGATTCGCAGGCCAATCGCAATCTTCATGCGTAAAATCAGGAAATTTGATCCGCACTGGCAACCACGGATGCCTGGATCCTCTTGACCAAAGAGGGGCCAGATTACCTGCTTTGCCCCTGGTCGAGGGAGAGGATGAAATAGGAATCCGAATTGAATTTGACAGTGTACCGTGCCATAAGCTCACGGAGACCGTTGCGACTCGGCTCATCGTCAAAGTAATCCTTTGTCCCCACCAGGTACTTCGCCCCTAAAGTCGTAACATTCTCCAAGAATTCTCTCTGGATCCCGCTCGCAGGAGCGTGCCACCCCTTCCGGTTGCAGCGATACAAGATGAGTGGATCTCCCTGATCTACCGCTACGACCAGGTCGTCCGGGTGCGTGAGTTGTTGAACGGCATTTCCGAGTTGGAAAAGTGAAGAATCTTGTTGTTCCCCGGACATAAAACTCGTAAGTCGCAGTACACTGAGTATTGGCAGAGAAAGAATACAAAGCGCGGCTAACCAAAAAGACAATCTTTTCTTTGTTGAATCGACCCGCATCAGACTGGGGTGAAGGAACGCGTTGAAGGTTTTGCCAATATAGACGACTGCGGGCAGCATGAACGGAAGTTGATAATACTCGTGGATTTGGTTGCCGGTGGCGACGATGCCGAAATATACAATCACCGCGACTAACCACCAGTCGAACAGATATTCCGACGGCCGCTTCCTGGGCAATGAAAGACCTATCACAAAGGGGATAAACCCGGCGTAGGTCAGGTGCCGCTCCGCAATGCTTTTGAACAGAATATCGTTGTAAAATTTGAACGTGAGAAGTGGCTGAAAGTTTCCCCATTTCCCCGAGCCATAATCCCATATTCCAAATGTCAGTCCCGTCGAGACATACGTGCGGTGTGCGTGGTAGTACCAGATAACGACGGGTGTCAGGACCAGCAACGCAAAGCACCACACCTTCCGGTTAAGCAGGCATTTAGCCCCTTCTTTTTGCCAGGCGAGGAATAATAAGGGCAAACCCAGGTAGAGGCACGTTATTTTGAGCAAGATCGCCAGCGACACAAAGAACCCCGCCAACAAGAAAGTTGTCGCTCCGTCCCTGTCAGTCCATTCGGAGAAATAGTATATACCCAGTACCGACGACATCAGCATCATCGACTCTGGCATCACGGCACGAGTATAGAAGACGTTGAGAGGGATCACTGCATAGATGAGCGCGGCCCACAGCGCAACATTTTCGTCCACGTGCTTCTTCACGAGCAAGAACAGGGCATAGACAGAAATGAGCGCGAAAGCCGCCGAAAGAATTCTTCCCCAGAAATCTTGGGGGGAAGACAGATAATAGAGCCCCGAAATGAGGTAGGGATAAATCGGGAATTCCATCTCGACGTACCCGCCCGTATTACCTCCCCAATCAATTTGCGGCGAGAAGAGATGGAAGCCGTTCTCGTAGAAGTTTCTCGCAACCGCTGCGGTGTCTGCCTGTCTCCATCCGGCGAATCCCGCGACCGGAAACGTGATGTGATACAACCGGCAGACAACAGTGAGGAGAAGAATGAGAACGATACAGTACTTCTTCATTCAAACCAATCGATGCGATTCACGGATCGGCGAAGCCGCGACGCCACTGCACGACCGGCCGTTGGCCCGCCCACCTGATAAACCGGCACAGCATAATCAGGCGTTGAATCCCATATTGGGAGGTGGTTTCGATCCTCAGCTTACCCCCGGGCAGGCCCTCCTGGGGAACACTGCTTCAGCAGGAAACCGGCATGACACAACTGCCTACTCCGGATTAAGAAGTTCCGGCGCGGGTGGGAGTCTCCTCATGGCAACGTGTAGCGTATGCCGGACGTTATTGCGAGATAGAATGTTGTGGAGCCCGTTGTAAACACCGGCCCCATCTGCAGATCCGCTGGGATTTCGATGTGCGGTGCCACCGGGAAATAGGCGCCACCCCCGAATCTGAGTCCGAAATAAGGACCTCCCGTTACGAACCAGAGATTGAATCCCCCGTCAAGGTAGGCCTTCGTCTCGGTCTTGGGCAATTCGAGAAAATATTTTAGGAAGGGGGCCAACTCAACCGGCGTACCGCCCTGCGTATTGATATTGAGATCCGAACCGAGAAACATGCGCGGCTGGAACTCATAATCGAACGTCGGCCCAATCTGAAGGCCTGCCGATGACTGCCCTGCATAACCAAAGAAAGAGAGTCCGAAGCGCCCTCCCACATGGACCTTCTGCGCGGACCCCGAAAAGGGTAGAGCAAGCAGGATAACCAAAAGCAGCGAAAGACGCGTTGTCATCTTTTGCATTACCGACTCCGTAGTTGTTATAGGATGATTGGTTGGTTGGGTCAATTCTTCAATAACGTCCGGGAAATGACGATTCGTTGAACCTCGGATGTCCCTTCGTAGATTTCAGTGATTTTCGCATCGCGCAGATAACGCTCGACGATGTACTCCTTGATGTAACCGTAGCCGCCATGAATCTGAATCGCTTCGAGAGCGCATTCCACCGCAACCCGGGAGGCGTAGAGTTTTGCCATGGCCGCATAATGGGCGAAGGGTTTCTCCGCATCCTTGAGGGCGGCGGCCTTCATGGTCAGCATCTGCGCCGCTTCGATCTTCGTCGCCATGTCTGCAATCTTGAACTGAATCGCCTGAAACTCCGCAAGATACTGGCCGAACGCTTTCCGTTGTTTCGAATATCGCACCGAGGCATCCCTCGAAGCCATGGCGATGCCGAGAGCCTGGGCTGCTATTCCGATGCGGCCCCCGTCGAGAGTTTTCATGGCGAACTTAAATCCGAAGCCCTCGTCGCCGATCCGGTTCTCGGCGGGAACGAAACATTCCTGGAAGGCAAGGGAAACCGTGTCCGAGCTCCGGATCCCGAGCTTCTTCTCTTTCTTTGCCACCGAAAAACCGGGCGTGCCCTTCTCGACGATGAACGTGCTGACGCCGTTCGCCCCCTTCGAACGGTCGGTCGCCGCCATCACCAGAACGATGTCCGCATTCGCGCCGTTCGTGATAAAATTTTTCGTCCCGGTCAATGCATACCCCCCCTTTGTTCGCACGGCGGAGGTCCGCTGGTTCGATGCATCGCTCCCCGCTTCGGGTTCGGAGAGCGCGAACGCGCCGAGCTTCCTGCCGGTTGCAAGCTCGCGGAGATACTTTTCTTTCTGCGGCGCGGAACCCCAGCGGTCAAGCCCGTAGCAGACCAGCGAATTATTTACAGACATGATAACGCCGCACGACGCGTCGATCTTGGAAATCTCTTCGATGGCCAGCACGTAGCTCACCATATCGAGCCCCGAACCCCCGTACTCGGGCGGAACCATCATTCCCATGAAGCCGAGGGCGCCCAATTTCCTGACTGCGTCGACCGGAAACTCCTCCTTCTCGTCGCGCTCCGCCGCCGAGGGGGCCAGTTCCTCCTCCGCGAACTTGCGCGCCGTTTCACGGATCAGAAGCTGGGTTTCGGTGAAATCGAATGTCATTGGTTATCCGGTCTCCGTCACCCGGGGTAGGCGTAGAATCCTCGCCCGGATTTTCGCCCCAGGTGTCCCGCCGCCACCATTTTCTTCAAGAGAGGGCACGGGCGGTATTTCGGATCGCCCAGCCCTTCATGAAGCACGTTCATGATCGCCAGGCACACATCGAGGCCTATGAAATCGGCGAGGGAGAGCGGACCCATCGGATGGTTCATCCCGAGTTTCATGACCGTGTCGATCGCCTCGGGCTCCGCAACCCCTTCCATGACGCAGTAGACCGCCTCGTTGATCATCGGCAGGAGGACCCGGTTGGAGACAAAGCCGGGGAAGTCGCGGACTTCTACCGGTACCTTTTCGAGTTTCTGAGCCAATGACTTCACGCCCTGGAATGTATCGTCGGATGTTTGCAGGCCGCGGATGATCTCAACGAGTTTCATCACCGGCACAGGATTCATGAAGTGCATTCCGATGACCATCTCGGGCCTGGCGGTGGCGGCGGCGAGCTCGGTGATCGAGATTGAAGAAGTGTTGGATGCCATCAGTGCCCGGCGCGGCGATGAGGCATCGATCGTCTTAAAAATCTGTTTCTTGATTGAACGGTCTTCGGTGGCCGCCTCGATGATAATGTCTGCCGATTGAACCGCTTTGTCGAGGGCGGTGGTCGAGGTGAGGCGCGATAGGGTTTGCTTCTTCTGGTCCTCCGAAAGAGTCCCTTTCTTGATCTGGCGGTCGAGACTGGAACGGATCGTCTTCATGCCGCCCTCGAGGATATCGGGCGTGAGGTCGATCAGCGTGACAGGAAATCCGTACTGGGCAAATACCTGCGCGATGCCGCTGCCCATGGTACCCGCGCCGACGACGGTGACATTTCTGATCTCCATGCCGGGGTCGTCAGCGCTCCACAATCATTCCGCTTGCTTCCCCCCCGCCGATGCAGATTGCCGCCATCCCGCGGCGCGAGTTTCGTCGCTTCAGTGCGTGAAGAAGCGTCACGAGAATTCTCGCCCCGCTCGCGCCGATCGGGTGGCCGAGAGCAACCGCTCCCCCATGGACATTCACTTTCTCTAGGTCGAGGCCGAGGATTTTATTGACGGCAAGGTTGACCACCGCAAACGCTTCGTTGATTTCGAACAGATCGATATCGCCGATTTTTAAGTCCGCTTTGGCCAGGACCTTGGGAATGACGTCGGCCGGCGCCGTCGTGAACCACTCGGGTTTCTTGGCGCTGGAATCGTACGCTACGATCCGCGCCATCGGCTGAATCTTCAACTCTGCGGCCTTCTCCCCCGACATGACAACAACCGCCGCCGCCCCATCGTTGATCTTGGAAGAATTCGCGGCCGTAACAGTGCCTTCGTTCTCAAAGGCCGGCATCAGCGACCGGATCTTATCGAATTTCGCCTTCTTGGGCTCCTCGTCTTCCCGGACCAGAATTGCATCCGCGTTTCGCTGCTCGAGCGAGACCGGAACGATTTCATCCTTGAAGAAGCAGTTCGCCTGAGCATCCAGGGCGCGCCGGTAGCTCAGGATCGCAAAATCATCCTGCGCTTCCCGGGGAACGTTGCATTCCCTCGCGCACAACTCGGCGGCGCTCCCCATATGAAAGTCATTGTAGACATCCCAGAGCCCGTCCTTGATCATCGAGTCGATCAACTGGGCGTTCCCCAGACGGTAGCCTGTCCTCGCTTTCTCGAGCAAATAGGGCGCATTCGACATGCTCTCCATCCCGCCTGCAACCACGATCTGGGCGTCTCCGAGCATGACTGCCTGCGCCGCCAGCATGATCGACTTCAACCCCGAGCCGCAGACTTTGTTAACGGTCATCGCCCCGACCGAGGGGGGAAGCCCGGCAAAGATCGCCGCCTGCCTCGCCGGAGCCTGACCGACACCGGCTGTCAGGACGCAGCCCATGATAACCTCGTCCACCTGTTCCTTTTTCAAGCCGGCGCGCCTGACTGCTTCCTCAATGACGATGGCGCCGAGGCGCGGCGCGCTCAATGAGCTCAGCGATCCGGTGAACGAACCGATCGGCGTTCTACAGGCGCCGGCGATAACAACGTCTTTTATCATAGAGATCATGGGATAGTACGACAAATCTCAAATAAATGCAAAAAAAATCCCGTCCCCGCACAGGCGGGAACGGGAAATGCACAGCAACACCCTCGACTGCTACTTCATTCTTGCGAACTCGATGCGGCGATTCTTGGCCCGGCCCTCCGGCGTCGCGTTGTCCGCGATCGGCTTGGTGTATCCGTATCCCCTCGTTACGATCCGGGGGGGTTCGATGCCCTTCGAGACGAGATAAGATTTGACGGAATTCGCCCTGCCGAGCGACA
>Ga0099793_10000427_pt1 | contig 11226 bp, 2 predicted proteins | sample Rivendell_Oct201_9_FD_77319 | JGI IMG/M metagenome (GOLD analysis project Ga0099793, IMG submission 77319) | Vadose zone soil and rhizosphere microbial communities from the Eel River Critical Zone Observatory, Northern California to study diel... | ecosystem: Environmental > Terrestrial > Soil >...
ACTAGGGAGCTGATTTACCCCATCCACGATCACGCTATCCACATGATAACCCGTGGTCGGAGTAAAGGTGAAAATCTGACTTCCGCCGTAATTCACAGTCACGGCACCTGAGGGGCTAATTGAGCCATTGGCCCCGGCTGTCGCAGTGATCGTATACTGGTTGATTGCGAAGGTAACATGGATCGCGTGGTTCGACGTGTCGTTGGTGAAAGTGTACTTGGGGGCGGATGCTTGATTCACGCCATCGACGATAACGCTATCCACATGGTAACCGGTACTTGGACTGAAGCTGAAGACCTGGGTAGCACCGTAGTTTATACTGACGGCTCCTGCTGGGCTGATCGACCCGTTGGTCCCGGCTGTCGCAGTGATCGTATACTGGTTGATCGCAAAGGTAACATGAATCGTGTGGTTTGACGTGTCGTTTGTGAATGTGTAATTCGGGGCCGCTGGCCTCAGGACACCGTCAACGATCACACTATCGACGTGATAACCGGTGCTGGGCGCGAAAGCGAAGACCTGGCTCGCGCCGTAATTCACAATTACAGCCCCGGATGGACTTATCGAACCATTCGCCCCGGCTGTCGCAGTAATCGTGTATTGGTTGATTCCGAATGTGACCCTAATCGTATGGTTCGACGTGTCGTTTGTGAATGTGTAATTCGGGGCCGGTGGATTCAGCGCTCCGTCAACGATCACGCTATCCACGTGATAACCGGTGCTGGGAGTGAAGCTGAACACTTGAGTCGCACCGTAGTTTATACTGACGGCTCCTGCTGGGCTGATTGAGCCGTTGGTCCCGGCTGTCGCAGTGATCGTATACTGGTTGATCGCAAAAGTAACATGAATCGTGTGGTTTGACGTGTCGTTTGTGAATGTGTAATTCGGAGCCGCTGGCTTGACGACACCATCAACGATCACACTATCCACGTGATAACCCGTGCTGGGTGTAGAGGTGAAGATCTGGCTCGCACCGTAATTCACTATCACGACACCCGATGGGCTGATCGAACCATTCGCCCCGGCTGTCGCGGTCACCGTGTACTGGTTGATTGCGAATGTGACCCTGATCGTGTGATCAGATGTGTCGTTCGAAAATGTGTACTTGGGAGCCGGAGCCTGATTCACACCATCGACGATTACGCTATCCACATGGTAACCGGTGCTGGGAGTGAAGCTGAACACTTGAGTCGCACCGTAGTTTACACTGATCGCGCCAGAAGGGCTGATCGATCCGTTGGCTCCTGCTGTCGCAGTGATCGTGTACTGGTTGATTGCGAATGTGACTCTGATCGTGTGGTTCGACGTGTCGTTCGTGAATGTGTAGTTCGGGGCCGCTGGCTTAAGGACACCATCAACGATCACACTGTCCACGTGATAGCCCGTACCCGGCGTAAAGGTGAAAAGCTGGCTCGCACCGTAATTCACAATCAGAACACCGGACGGGCTGATCGAACCATTGGACCCGGCCGTCGCGGTGATCGTGTATTGGTTGATTGCGAATGTGACTTTGATCGTGTGGTTTGACGTGTCGTTCGTGAATGTGTAGTTCGGGGCTGTTGGCTTCAGGACACCATCAACGATCACACTGTCCACGTGATAGCCCGTACTGGGTGTAAAGGTGAAGAGCTGGCTCCCGCCGTAACTCACTACCACAGCACCTGAAGGGCTGATCGACCCGTTGGTACCCGATGAGGCGAAGATTGTGTCGGTTGGACTAACCCCAGTTCCCTGGACAAAAACTCTGCGTGGCGATCCCGGCGCATTATGTGTAAACTTGATGTTTGAACTCTTCAACCCGGGTACGCTAGGCGCAAACGTTATATAGAATTTCCGTTTCCCGGCCGGGGCGATCGAGGCCGTCGCGGGTGTTACAGAAAACTGTGCGCTGTCTGACGTGACTGATGTGATGCTCAAGCTTGCGACACCCGTATTGGTGACTGTCACGCTATCCCTTTTGCTCCCACCCTCTAGGACGATCCCGAACAGGAGGCTATCCGGTGCCACCGAGAAGAGCGGTGTCGCCGAGACCTCGTTTTCGAAGATCGAAATATTCGAACTATTCTCGTTGGCCACCTCCAGATCTGGTTTCCCGTCACCATTAAGGTCGCCAATTCCAACACCACGCGGCTGCGCCCCCGTGGAGAAATCGACCTTCGCCGCGAATGAACTTGCTGTGATACTTCCCGAAGTGCTGGTGTTCTTCAGCACCGACACCGTGTTGCTATTCTGATTGATGACCACGAGGTCGGGTTTTCCATCGCCATCGATATCTCCGGCCGCAACGATGATCGGGACGGCATCAAGAGTGAAATCAACCTTCGGATCCATACTGATGATCCCGACCGTGCTGCTATTCCGAAACGTCGAGAGAGTCCCCGACCCTTCATTGGCGACTGCGAGATCTAGTTTCCCGTCGCCATCGATATCTGCGGTCACAACGGAGACAGGGCTGCTTCCCGCGATAAAATCAACCTTGGGTGCAAAAGAAGCGGCGGTAATGCTGCCGAGGGTCGTGGTATTCCGATAAACAGAGACTCCGCCATCGAGTGCGGTGACCACAAGATCAGGTTTTGCATCACCGTCAATATCCGCAATGGCCACGTAGGACGGGGAGTTGCGCGCAGGAAAATTCACCCTTGGTGCCAAGGTGATCCTCCCGACACTGCTCGTGTTTTTGAAGACTGAGATATCTGCGCCGTAATCGTTAGCTACACAAACATCCAGTTTCCCATCTCCGTCCAAGTCTGCCAGAGCTACTCCGTTCGGGCTTAGGCCGGCGGGTACGTCGATTCTCGCGGCGAAGGAAATGTTGCCGGGCGTGCTTGTATTTCTGAGAATGGAAATAATATTGCCATTGAAATTCGCAGCCACGATGTCGGGCCTTCCATCACCGTCGAGGTCCCCGGCTGCAAAATGAATTGTATAAAACGCCGGAAATGAGCCATTGGCCGTCGGAAAATCTACCTTGGGAGCGAAAGAGGAAGGAGTGAAGGAATCCGTCGTATCGATATTTCGATAGATCGATAACGTATTGCTTACCCCATTAATCATGCAAATGTCCGGCTTTCCATCCCCATCGATATCAAGAGTGAATATGAAATGCGGATTCAGCCCCGCCGCATAGTCGGTCTTAGTGGGAAAGGAGGTATTGTCGATGAAATGATTGCTCAGGAATGTGACTGTAAACGGCCTGCTGGCAGAGGCGGCCAGTCCGTTTGTTTCGACAACGATGGGAGCGTAGGAAGCGCCGGCCGGTACCTTTACCGTGAGCGAGGTCGAAGTGGCCGCTGTAATCGTGCCCTTCACGGCGCCGAAATACACCCTATTGTTCGAAGGGGTAGGATCAAAGTTCGTACCGCTGATTGTCACCGTCGCGCCGACATGATCGGAGGCCGGCGAAAAGGATGTAACCGTAGGGATGGCCGCGCCCGTGCCGCTGCCGCTCAGGAGAACCTTCGCCGGCGATCCGGCTCCGTTATGAGCGAAAACCGCATTGCCTGCTTGCGGTCCGTTCGTCGTGGGGCTGAACGTAATTACAAATGTTTGGCTCGCCGATGGTTCGACAGAAGCACTCGCCGGGGCGATGCTGAACTGAGCGTTATCGGTGACCGCCGACGAAATTCCCAGCGGCAGAACGCCAGGGTTCGTTACCACAACGCTGTCGATCTTTGAACCGCCCGCCGCTATTGTTCCAAAGGAGAGGCTTGCCGGGGTGGCGATAAAGACCGGCGCTATGGGCTGCGGTATTCTGCCGATCATGAAATCACCCATCTTGACTGGCGTGTTAAACACACACCCATCGAGCCAGCAGTACCACGAGGAAGCATCGTAGGTGTTATCGACCACGGAAACGGAATCTCGTATTCCGTTGACCCCATAAACAAGGGCTTTCATGGTCTTGTCCGCTTCCACCTTCATGACCAGCGTGTCGCCGGCAGCGATCTCGCGGACCATTGCTACGAGGTCGAGAGAGCTCGACTCGCCTGTAACGCGTTGAATCAGCACCTGATCGATGCCGCTCGGATCATCATAGTATTTCAGACGGTAGCCATTTCCCGACGCCAGGTCCTTCGTCGTCATCCGCGCATAAATGAAGAATGAAGAGTTAAATCCATTCCCCGATTTCTGCTTGACAATCACTCCGATCTCAGTGGTATCCGTCATGAGTGAGTCCCATGCAACTCCACCAAAACTCCCCGGGCCAAATGGATTGAATGGAGAGATTGTGGAGTCTCCGTTCAATTGGATCGTTGCGGAGGGAGAGCTTTGATTCGAAAGCGCGACCCACTTAAGTCTTCCGCTGATGTCTGCGGTTGCCGTATCGGCGAAGGCATCGCGCAGATTCAATCCCGTGCCTCCTCTCATAAAGTATGCCCTGATCGTATGGTCCGCCTGAACGTTGACAAAGGTAAAGCTGGCGGATGAATCCTGCGCGGCGTTGTCGACCAACACTGCCGCAACAATGAAGCCGGGATCGGGCGTTATTGAAAACGACTGGTTGGAACCCTGGGGGACTAAGACGGCGCCCGATGGAGAGATGGTGCCATGGGGGCCGGCACTCGATGAGATTGTAAAATTAGGTTGACTGAATGCGGAGACGCAATTGACAAACAGAAGAAGAGTTACTAAATGGACGAAGTAAGCCTTCGATCGGATCATGATGAGTGTAAAATTGATAATACGCCAGCAAAGCCCGGGAAAAAGGGGAGAATACTGGCTGCTTTGGAGGTTTAACTACCCTGGTTATACAATTTAGACACAACGGCGGAACCGCGTATTGACCTGCATCACCCCAGGGGGATCTCCAGCCGTAGGACAAAAAGCGCATAAAAATGCCTAAAATGTTCAAGAGAGGCAAGTATGCTGTCAACCTTTCTGTAACCCTTCCCGTCTAACGCAGTATAATAGAAAGGAGCCGACGACAACCGGTCAAACGACCCACGCCGGCACTCATTCAGTATCGATCCATCCTTAGGGTGGTCCCGGAGCTCACAATGAAGCTTCTCCTTGTTATCCTCTTGTTCCTTCCAGTCAACGTCCTCCGGGCCGAAGAGCCGGATTCGGTTTCAAGAGCAATGCTCGCCGTCCATGCAATACGCGCCACCGAACCGATCGTCATCGACGGACTGCTTTCCGAAGCGGCCTGGAAAAACGATGACGGCTTCTCATCCTTTACCATGAGAGAGCCCGTCGAAGGAGGCATCCCCTCCCAACGGACGATCGTGCACGTCGCCTACGACGACGCGGCGCTGTACATCGGCGCCCGGTGTTTTGATGCCGCGGCCGACTCGATGGTCGTGCGACTCAGCCGGCGCGACGGACAGTGGAATTCGGACATGTTCATGTGCTACGTCGACCCCTACCACGATCGCCGGAGCGGCTTCTATTTTGGTCTCGACGCCGCCGGCACGCTCTACGACGGCATCCTTCTCGACGACGAAGGAAATGATGATTCGTGGGACGGCGTATGGGAAGGAAAGGTGCAGCGCGACAGCCAGGGTTGGACGGCCGAGATGCGCATTCCGTTTTCTCAGCTACGGTTTCAGCAAAAGGATCAGTACGTGTGGGGAATAAATTTCCGGCGGGACGTCGCCCGTCACAACGAACGTGACTACATCGTCTTCACACCGAAGAATGGCAGCGGCTTCGTCTCCCGATTCGTCGACCTTGTGGGAATCAACAATATCAGTGCCGTCCGTCAGGCGGAAATACTCCCCTACCTCACGACGCGCGCCGAGTACGCGAGACATCAATCCAATGATCCGTTCAACACGGGATCGAGATATACTCCTCGATTCGGGGGAGACTTCAAACTCGGCATCGGAAGCAACCTCACCCTCGACGGGACTGTCTTTCCCGACTTCGGCCAGGTCGAAGTCGATCCTGCAGTCGTGAATTTGAGCGATGTCGAGAGTTACTTCCAGGAGAAACGGCCTTTTTTCATTGAAGGGTCGACGATTTTCGGTTTCGGCGGAGGGGGAACAAATAATAATTGGGGTTTCAATTGGCCGGGCGTTACGTTTCTCTATAGCAGGCGAATCGGGAGAGCTCCTCATGGGAGTTTACCCAGTGCGGACTACTACGACATCCCCAGCGGAACCGATATCCTCGGAGCCGCCAAAATCACGGGGAAGGTGGGCGACAACTGGAACATCGGCGCCATCCAGGCGGTGACCGCCCGTGAATACGCAGACCTGCAAACCGCCGGTGTTCGCTCCCGCTCAGAGATCGAGCCGCTCACCTATTACGCGGTCGCGCGGGCACAAAAAGAATTCCGCGACGGACGCGACGCGCTTGGCACTATCGCCGAATTTACCTATCGGGGTTTCCAGGACGATCGTCTCAGGGATGAGATGAACAGGGACGGACTTGTCACCGGTCTCGACGGATGGACCACGCTCGATCAGGACAAGACATGGGTGCTTGCCGGATGGACATCCATTTCCCGCGTCAGCGGCAGCCCGGCGCGCATGATCGCCCTGCAGCGGAATCCCCAACACTACTTCCAGCGCCCGGACGCGGGCTACCTGTCGGTCGACAGCAACGCCACTTCCATGACCGGTTTTGGGGCGCGGCTCAAACTCAATAAACAGAAGGGCAATTTTTATTTCAATACGTCGTTCGGCATCCTGAATCCGCAGTTCGAGCCGAACGATCTTGGATTTACGTCGCGGACGGATATTATCAACGGCCATATCGTCATGAGCTACCGCTGGACGGAACCTCGTTCATTCTATCGATACATCGAGCTCGGCGGCGCCGCTTTCCGCAATTACGATTTCGGAGGAGACATCACCTGGGAAGGCCTCTTCCACTTCGGCTACATCGAATTCCCGAATTTTTACTCTGTCAATTGGAACCTCGCATACAACCCGCAAACGGTCAACACCCGGAGAACCCGTGGCGGACCGGCTTCCCTGAACCTCCCGGCGTACCAGGTTGACTTCTTTCCGGCAAGCGACCGCACGAAGAGCGTCGTCTTCAATTTTGAATGGTTTACCTACCAGGGGGACTGGACGAGGGATTGGTATGTCACACCCGGCGTGGAGTGGAGGCCCTCGACGAATGTCGCCTTCACATTCAGCCCCCAGTTCGAGCACGACTTCGAAAAATCGCAGTACGTCGGGACGTTTCAGGATCCTGCGGCAAGCTACACATTCGGAAACCGGTATGTGTTCGGCGAGATGGACCAGAGCACTCTTTCGGCGGGCATACGGCTGAATTGGACCTTCACCCCGAAACTCAGTTTGCAGCTCTATGTCCAACCGCTCATATCGGCGGCTGCGTTCGAAAACTTCAAGGAGCTCGCGCGTCCGAAAACATACGACTTCAACAGGTACGGTGATAACGGCACCACGATCAGCCTGGTCGAAAGCACGAATTCATACTCGGTCATCCCGAGAGCGTTGGACACTCTTAGGTTCCACAATCCGGATTTCAATCTAAAATCGCTGCGAGGAAATGCCGTCCTGCGGTGGGAATATCTTCCCGGCTCGACCGTGTACTTCGTCTGGACTCAGAGCCGGAGCGATGTGGACGCAACGGGCGAGTTCCAGTTCAATCGGTCTCTCCGGGGCCTACTGGATGCCATCCCGGACAACATCTTCATGATCAAGCTCTCGTACTGGTGGAATATGTGAGCGGCCGAGGCTCACCGGTGGAACGTCTGTGAGACGGCGGCCCGCGATGGAAGGCTCGCGGGAGTAGCATCCCGGGGCGAATCGGGATTGGGAGGAAAATGCGCCGGGATGTTTCCCCAGGTGACGTAGAACGGGTCGAGCTTGCTCGCGTCGCATCCCGATCCGGAAAAATTATCCTCTAAAATGTACACAGTGTCTGACGTGCCCGCCTGGATTCCGTAGTTGTTGTCAAGTCTGATTTTCATCTTCGCGCTGTTGACCAGCCTGCCCGGCCCATCGAGTCCGAAATCGAGCGTGTCTTGATATGATTCATCGCTGCTTCCGTCCGGACACGCGACATGCACCTTAAAGCTTTCGTTGATTGCGTTTTTTGCCGTCGCATATAAAAGGATCTTCATCGTCGTACGGGAGGTGTCAATGTCAACGGTTCCGGCAAATCCGGTCGAAATCTCTCTGATCGCATCAAGAACTGGTATGCGGGGGATGCTCGCCCCGCTGCTCGCCCAATCCTGCGTCAAAGTCAGCGTGCAGGAACCAAACGTGCAGGTTGAAGTGGAGGTACCACCGACGGTGTACGATCCCCGGGAGTCCGGCGCAAGCAGTGTGATGTTTGGAAATGTGATAAGGTCAGCGTGCGGACCAAAGCGAAACGAATGGATGTCGGCCCGCATGTGAAGATAAAAAGCGAACGAACCGATGAGAGAACCGTGAATCTCCGCGTGGAAAAGGCCGCTCCAATCGGTCAGTTGAACGGGATTACTCTTGTGCCCGCGCACTTCGACGACGACGTCGCCTGCCGAGCCCGCTCCAGAGGCCGGGATCACGCAGACAATTTCCGTAGGAGTCCACATTCCTTCAACGACGTTCAGATGCACGCCATCGACACTCACGTTTCTGTCCGACTCACCCGGATCAGTTCCAAAAGTTCCGACCACGTGAAGCTGGCCATTCACTTCATCGACGCTGACCAGCATGATGCTCGGCGCGAGCAGTGAAAATGTGGAATTTTTCGTGTAATACGTGAGGTATGCGAGATTCCCCATATTATTCCGGTCCTGATAGCGGTCGAATCCCCTATTGTCCATGTCCGCCCACACCTGTTTATAGTCGAATGGGCGCTGGGGAGGAATTTCCTTCGGGGGACTGTTGTTGGTAAAGCTGGCGTTTGCACCCAGAAGCCGGTCGAAGACAAACCGGGCTGCCCGGTATGCCTCCTGGTCGCCGACATAGTCGGTCCAGCCGACGTACACGCCCGTCTCTCCTTCGGAGGCGGCCAAACACGCATCGCGGAACCCCTGATTGGCACTGCGGCACGCGTCAATGTAAATCAGGCAGTTCTTGCCGAAGGCCATGTAGGCGATCACAAATCGCCGGGTGATCGCATAATGCGTCTCGACGGTCGGATTTGCGCCGTAGAGGGTGTCATCCACATCTTCCGTCAAGTAGCAGAGTTCCTTGCTGTCGAGTTCGGTCCTGTACTTCTTTTCGCCAATGCTGTCTGCCCTCGTTGATGTCCATACACCGAAGTCGTGCGAGCTGTCGCTCAGGAGACCCTCTCCGCCGTGAGCGCTTATATAAAAAACTCCGTCTCCCTGGACGCTCTTCAGCGAATCAACCGATCCGGTCCCTCCGACAATTTGATAGCCGTTACCCGAGAGGAGGGCGTTGAGAGCGCCAGTGGGGTTGACGAAATGTGAGCCCATGGCATTTAGCACGCGGGCTTGCCGCGAGGAGGGAAGGTCCTGATCCTGCACTATCCGGCGGATCGGCGATTTCTCAAAGCCGAGTAACGAATCTCCCACCGGACGGTTGTGAACAACGAGCAGGAGGCGTCCGTCGACAAATCTGCCCCAGGCATTTCCTCCAAGAACGCCCGCATCTTCGAAAGCCGGCAGACTCTTGAGGAACTGCGCCATCTGCTGATTGTCGGCCGGGAGATTCAGCCACGCGAGGGACGCGAATTTCTGTTGAACCAATCCGATTACCGCCGTACGGAGGCTGTCGGAGATAGGTTTCCCGATCGGCACGGGCGGGCCGGGCGAGGTTGGACCCTCGGATTTTTTGCATCCCCCATACAAGAGCAATACAGGTACGAGGAGTAGGATGCGCGAGGCACCGACAAGACTGGAAAACGTACTGCGGGGCTGGATGGACATGGTAAATCTCCTCTCTCCCTAAGGAATGCTGCCGGCCGCCGGAGAGCAGCCGTGCACCTCAGCTGATTTCCTCCCAATGCAACGCTGAGATAATATTGGGAGATTTTTCTGAAAAGTCAACAGCGACCGAGGGGGAGGTGAATGTTACATGGTCCGCAGGGTCATCACCGGGGCCAGAAAGGAGTAAAACGGGAACGTTACTTTGGAGAGTGCGCGAAAATTGACTTAAACGGCGGCTATCGCGGCGTGAGACCCATATTATAGAAAGTGAAAGCGTAGATGTCTGCCGTCTCCTCGATAATCTTCGAAGTAGGTTTCCCTCCGCCGTGGCCTGCCTTCGTCTCGATCCGGATCAGGACCGGGTTATTCCCGTGATACTTCTCCTGCAGAGTGGCGATGTATTTGAATGAGTGCGCCGGCACGACCCGGTCGTCATGGTCGGCCGTCGATACGAGCACAGCCGGGTACCGAACCCCTTCATGGATATTGTGCAGAGGCGAAAAAGAATACAGATTTCGAAAGTTCACCGAATCGTCGCTCGAACCGTAGTCCGGGACCCACGCCCAACCGATCGTAAACTTCTGGAATCGAAGCATATCCATGACTCCGACTGCGGGCAGTGCGACCCGGAAGAGATCGGGGCGTTGGTTGATGACAGCCCCGATCAGCAACCCCCCATTTGATGCGCCCTGGATCGCAAGCGACTGGGGCGATGTGTATTTTCCCGCGATCAGATACTCGGCCGCAGCGATGAAGTCGTCGAAGACGTGCTGCTTATTGAGTCCCATTCCGCCCCGGTGCCATTCCTCGCCGTACTCGCCCCCGCCCCGCAGGTTTGCCTGTGCAAATACGCCGCCGGATTCGAGCCAGAGAAGCCGCGATGCACTGAATTGAGGCGTCAGGTTGATATTAAAACCTCCGTACCCATAGAGAAGAGCCGGATTTTTTCCGTCGAGAACAAGCCCCTTCTTGTGGACGATGAACATCGGTATCCGGGTGCCGTCTTTGCTTTTATAGAATACCTGCCTGGTTTCGTACGAGTCCGGATCAAAATCGATCTTCGGCTTCTGGTAGAGCTTCGACTCCTTCGTGCGAAAATCATACTGATAGATGGTCGGGGGAAAGGTAAATGATGTTGCGCTGTAAAATACGATCTGATCGTCCTTTTTGCCCGAGAACCCAGTCACCGCGCCAAGGGCCGGCAACGTAATTTCGTTCTCAACCCGTCCTCCGGTGTCGTAAACATAGACATGGTGGCTTACATCTTTCATGTAGGTCGCGACGAGCTTGCCCCCGACCAGGGAGGCACTCATGAGTGCATCTTTTTGTTCCGGTAAGACATCCTTCCAGTCGCGCTCTCCCGGCGCGGAGGGATCGACGAGTATCACCCTGCCGTTCGGCGCCTTGCGATCCGTCCGCAGGACAAT
>Ga0099793_10000431_pt1 | contig 11206 bp, 7 predicted proteins | sample Rivendell_Oct201_9_FD_77319 | JGI IMG/M metagenome (GOLD analysis project Ga0099793, IMG submission 77319) | Vadose zone soil and rhizosphere microbial communities from the Eel River Critical Zone Observatory, Northern California to study diel... | ecosystem: Environmental > Terrestrial > Soil >...
AGAGGAAGCATGCCAGCAACAGTGGCCAGAGCGGTCATGGCGATGGGGCGCAGCCGGCGGCGGCCGGCCTGGATCATGGCTTCTTCGGCGGAGAAGCCAAGTTCGCGGAAGCGATGCTCGGCGTCGAGGAGGAGAATACCGTTTTTTGCGACGATGCCGATGACCATGATCATGCCCATTCGTGAAGCGACATTGAACGAGGTCTTGGTGATAAGCAGGGCGAGAAATCCGCCGAAGCTGGAGAGCAACGCGGAGGCCAGAATCGCCGTGGGCGCGGAGAAAGTACGAAATTCGAAGAGCAGGACGGCAAACAGGAGCAACAGCGCCAGAAATAATACCACCAACATATCGCTGGACGATTTCCGTTCTTCGGCATACAAGCCGCCATATTCGACACGGATGGACGAAGGCAGATGCAAATTGTTCACGGTTTTCTGTACGGCAGCGATGCCTGTGCCAAGGTCCACGCCTTCGAAGCGCCCCGTGACTTGCACCAGGCGCTGCAAATTCTCGCGACGAATTTCCGTTTGCCCAGGATCCATGCTGAGGGTGGCCAATGAGCCAAGCGTTGCGGTGCGACCGGTGGAACTGGTGAGCAGAGCGTTACTCATGCTATCGAGCGAAGAGCGGTTTTGTTCCGGAAAGCGAACGCGAACGGTGTAGGAGCGGTCATTCAGAATCACCGGTGTTGCAGCAGGCTCACCTTCCAGAACCGCAGCGGCGTTGACGGCGACTTCTTCGGGAGTGAAACCGGCACGTGCGGCGATCGTAGGATTCACCTGATAGGTGACCGCCGGGCCGCTGATGGTATTTTCGACTCCGTTGAGAACGTCTACGACCGGGTGGGCGTTCCCGCCGATCTTGATTTTGTCGAGCGCATCGGCGACGCGCGGAGCGGTTTCATTGAGGAATTTGCCGTCCTGCGCAAAAAGCTTGATGACGACAGGCTCGGGCGCGCTGGTCAAGTCGCCGATCATGTCCTGAAGGAGCTGAATGAACTCAATTTTCGTGCCAGGTTCAGTGGACTCAATCTCGGTTCTGAGATCGGCGATGATATCGTCAATGTCCCGCTTGCGATCTTTCTTCAGCCTGACGGTGAAATCCCCATTGTTCGCTTCGGTGACGGCGGCAAGCCCCAGCTGCATGCCCGTGCGGCGGGAAGTGTTCTCAACTTCCGGTGTGGATTTCAGAATTTCCTCGATGTGCTGGAGGATGCGGTTGGATTCGGCGAGCGAGCTGCCGGGCGGCGTGAAGTAGTCCAGAATGAACCCGCCTTCATCCATGGCGGGGAGAAAGTCCGTGCCGAGAAAGCTGTAGCACAAAATAGAAAGAACGATGACCAAGACGGAGCTTGCGGCCAGCAGCCAGGGCCGCTTCAAAAGTGCCCGCATCGTGCGCGCATAAAACTCGACGATGCGTCCGAAAAAACCCGAGAGATGCTTTTCTTCGGCAGCGAGAAGAGCAGCGGCGTCCGGACCGCCTGCGGAGGATGGTGCTGAAACTTCTTCAGTATCTTTTCGGCGCACCAGGTAAAGACTCAGGGTCGGAGTCCAGGTCAAAGCCAAAAGAAGCGAAGTAAGCAAAGAAACGGTCATGGTGACGGCGAGGGCGCGGAAGAAAGTGCCGGTCACACCGGTGATGGAAATCAACGGAAGAAAGACGACGATCGGGGTAATGGTCGAGCCGATGAGGGGAACAGTCAATTCGCGCAGGGCGCTTTGAATGGCCTGGAAGCGGGTTTGCCCTGCATCCCGATGCAAAACAATATTTTCGAGGACGACGATGGCGTCGTCGATGACCAAACCGACGGCGGCGGCGAGGCCGCCCAGAGTCATCAGATTGAAGCTCTGATTGGTCATTTTCAAAACGATGAAGGTGATGAGCAGCGTTACGGGTATGACCAGCCCCGCCACCAGGGAAGTTCCCCAATCACGCAGGAACAACACGAGGATGATCGAGGAGAGGAGAATTCCAATAAGCACCGCGTCGCGCACGCTGGCGATGGAGTCGTGAACGATTGTGGATTGATCGTAAAAGGGCTCGAGATGAACTCCGGGAGGCAAAGTGGGAGTGAGTTGCTGGATGAGCGCGTGTACTTCGTTTGCGACGTCCAGAGTGTTGCTTTCGGGCTGGCGATCCACGTTGAGAAGCACAGCTGGTTTGCCATTCGCGGTCACCATCGTATAGACCGGGGCGACGGACGGCGCGATTTTCGCGATGTCGCCCAGGCGAATGGGAATACCCGCCGAGGAACTCTTGACAACAATTTGTCCAATCTGTTCCGGGGTGCGCACCTGCCCGCTGATGAGACCCAATACGAGCTGATGACCGTGTTCGATCAAGCCAGGTGAATCGATCAGATTCGTGCGTTTGATGGCGTCCAGAATGTCCGGGACTGTGATCCCGGCGGAAAGGAGGCGCACCGGATCCGGTGTCACTTGAAATTCGGGAACACGGCCCCCTTGTATGATGACGGTCGCAACGCCATCCAGTCGGTTGAGGCGCGGTTTAAGGTCGTAGGTGGCAATCTCCCAAAGCTTGTTCGGCGGCACCGTGTCCGACGTCAAGCTGTAACCAATGATGGGGAAGATCGCGAAGGTCAGCCGATGTGTTTCCACCTTTGCCGTTGAAGGAAGTTCCGCCTGCAAGCGGGCAACGACCGCGTCCACACGCTGCAACGTCAAAATCATGTCGGACTTCCAGTCGAAGTACAGATCGACTTCGGCGGACCCGCGGCTCGTTATGGACGTAACCTTCTGTAAGCCCGGCACACTGTTCACCGCTTCTTCGATCGGACGGGTGATGGTGACCAACATTTGGTCGATGGGCATGACCCCGTTGTCCACTCCCACAACGATGCGCGGGAAATCCGTGTTCGGAAAAACTGAAATCGGGATGGAAAAAGCGAGGTAGCCACCTACAAGCGCCAGACTAATGGTCAGGAACAGCACAGGGCGTGAGAGCCGATGGAACCACGGTGTGCGCGAATTATCTTGCTTGCCCGACGACGCTGCGCCACCCACGACCGGATGAGAATCCATGCGCAGTTACTCCTTGCCTTTCACAGGAGCTTTCTTTGTGGCTGCTGCTTTCTCATCCACTTTGCCGGGCTTCTTAGCGTCGCCGGCTTTATCGTTTTTTTCGGCTATCGCCGTGTCTTTCTCGTCTTTGTCGGCCGTTGCTTTTTCATCAGCGGCTGGCTTCTCAATTTTGATTTGCGTGCCGTCGGGAACCGCGTAGCCACCTGTGGTTATGACCGGATCTCCGGGATTGATGCCGCCAGCGATTTGCGTGAGATCTGAGTTGCGAATGCCCAGCTGAACGGTCTTCTGGTGGGCCTTTTCATCCGATCCGGCGAGGAGAACGTAATCGGCTCCCTCAGCGTTCTTGAACACGGCGGAGGCGGGAACTACAATCGCGTCCTTGACCGTTTTCGCGGTCATGGAAAGTCCCACGGTCATGCCGGGTTTCAGCGAGGGGTCAGGCTTGGAGGCTTCGACCCAAACTTCAATCGTGGTGCTGCCCGGATCGAGAGCGGGACTGACCAGGCTGACGCGGCCTTTGATGGGTTCATCGAGACCGGGAATTTTCAGTTCCGCGGGATTGCCTACTTTCAGAACGGCGGCTTCAGATTGCGCGATGTGCGCTTTCGCAATGAGCCGCGATGTGTTCATCACGGTGAGGATGGGTTGATTGGCGGTTGCAGGATCCCCTTCGTAAAGCGGGCGATCGGTGACCACGCCGTCAATGGGACTGGTAATTCTCGAATAGCTAAGCATGGCTTCGGCGCCCCTCATTCGAGCTTGGGCCGACATGCGAGAGCCTTGGGCAGACTTGAGGGTCTGCTGTTTTCCGACGCGCTGCAGGTCTGCGAGTTGTCTCTGCGCTTGCTCGTTCTGACTGCGAGCTTGCAAGAAAGCGACTTCGGCAGAGTCCATGTCCTTCCGGGGAATGGCGCCTTGCTGGAAGAGTTCCTTGCGGCTCTCGTAGACTTTTTGTTGCGCTTCGAAGCTCGACTTAGCGGCGACGGCGTCCAGTTCCGCCTTCTGAATCTGCTGAGGGAGACTGGCGCCAACGGTGGTCACGTAGCTGGCGTCTGCTTGTTCGAAATCGCCTTTGCTGGACTCCGCCGCGGCTGAGAGGTCCTTGTTCTCCAATTCGGCAAGCAATTGTCCTTTTTTAACGTGCGTGCCGCGCTGCACGTAGAATTTCTTGATAGGCGCGCTTATCTTCGGAGCGACCGCGGATTGCTCGAGCGGGTAGACGACTGCTTCGGCGGAAACTATCTGTGAAATGGGGGCGCGCTGGGCAGGAGTGGTCTGCACCGAGACCACGGGCTCTTTTTCCTTTTCGGCCTGGCCGCAGCCGCTCGCAATGCAGAGTATCGCGGCCAGCGCGCAGAAAAGCGATATCGATTGGCGAACAAACATCAAAGAGGTGTTCATTGTCGGTTTCATGGAGTTGTGAGAACCCCCGTCAGGGTTTGCAAATTGGCCAGCGCCACGCGATAACGCACGGCTCCGTCTTGGTAGGCGGTGTTGGCTTGGGCGAACGTGGTCTGCGCGTCCACGACTTCCAAGACGGTGGCTTCGCCGCCCCTGTAGCGAAGCGTCGTGAGACGCAGGCTCTCGGCGGAGAGTTCGGCTGAGCGGCTAAGACCGCTGAGTTCGCTGAGAGCCGTGTCCGCTTCGGCGTAGAGAGATTTTATCTCGGCAAGGAGCTTGCGCTGCGCGAGAGATAGTTCCCGTTGGGCCTGGGTGCGGCGCAATTCGGCCTGCTTGATGCGGCTTTGCGTGGCGCCCCAGTTCCAGATGGGAATATTTACCGTAGCGAGAGCCGAAGTTCCAAGATTTGAAAAGCCGTTTTCGTTGTTCACCGCGAAGCGCGTGGCGTCAATTCCATAGAAATAATCAAAGCTGAGCGATGGCAGATATCCAGCGCGAGCGCCGGTCACTTCGTGTCCCGCCTGTTGCACGGCGGCCAGCGCGGCGCGGAGATCGGGATTGTCCCGTGCGGCGCGTTGCTGCACTTCTGCGAGGGTTGGCAGGGGGACACTCGCGTGGAGATCTTCGGAGAGTTCGAAATTATCGTTGAAATCGGGAAAGATCAGTACGGCAAGATCGAGCCGCGCGTTCAGCAGTCCGAGTTGGGCTTCCAGTAGTTGCCGACGGCGTTCCTGCATCTGCAATTCCGCCTTGATGACATCGGAATGGGCGACTTCCCCGCCCTTTTCGAGATCTTGCGTCAATTTCAGGAAGCGGTCACCCTCATCGCCGTTTTTCCTTGCGGCCTCCAGCTTCAGTTGGGCGGCCGCGACGGAGTAATAGCTCCGCACAACGGTGACGACCAGTCCACGCGAAGCAATCTCCGCGCGCGCTTTTGCGAGAGCAGACGCCGCTGACGCGCGGCGGAAAGCTGAGATCGATTGGAGATCGATAGATTCGTGCACGTTGGCCTGGCTGATGTACTCGTGAACAGCGTTGTTGGCGATATACCTCACAGTAGTACCCGGGCCGTTGCTCTGCGTATAAAGCGCCTGATTGTTGTAGGTGACGCTGGGGAGCAGCGCCGCAGCGGCCTGATAGCGATCCTGGCGCGCAATCGCGGCGTCGGTCTGAGCGGATTGAAATTGGGTGCTGTTCTTCCTGGCTCGCGCAATTGCATCTTCCAGAGTTAGGCGGACGGCTGGTGTTGCCGCAGGCGCCGCCTGCTGCGCATCTTTTGGGGATGCGGCGCCCGCGGGAGCTGGTGTCTCCTGGGCCGCTGCAATCTCTGGGCAGCAGAGCGGAAAGGCAGTCACCGATGCCCACAGAACGAGGATGAAGCGCGATTTCATAAGATCTCGACTCCTGGGCCGGGCGAAAGCAGGCGCACGGCAAGGAAGAATTTTAGCCTAACCAAACGAAGCTAAACGCAGGATTAACTGCCAGTGGCAGAGGGAAACGGTTCTGTGGGGAGATAGGCCGTAAAGGTGCTTCCGACCGAGTCGGAACCGGTCAGTTCCAGACGGCCTTGATGCGCCTCTGCAATCCAGCGGGAAATCGATAGACCTAGGCCGGCGCCGCCGCCGTCATTCTCGGCGCGGGAACGAGCCTTGTCGGCGCGGAAAAAGCGTTCGAAAATGCGCGGCTGCAGCTCGGCAGGGATTCCGCCTCCGGTATCCGTAATGCCCACCACATATTCGTCCCCTACCCGCTTGCAAGTCACAGTGACTCGCCCTCCCTCGGGGGTGTACTTAATCGCATTGTCCAGCAAGTTGAGAATCATGCGGCGCAGAAGAGATTCGTCGGCGTGGATGGGAGATTCGGATGATTCTTCAAGATTCAGCGAAATCTTTTTTGCCAGCGCCAACGTTCGAGCCGAATGCACGCATTCGCCGACGAGTTCATCGAGATAAAAATCACGCGGCTGGAGGGGATACTGGCCGGCGTCTGCTCGCGTGAGCGTGAAAAGATCCTCGACGATATGCGTGAGCCTCGCGGCCTCCTGGTGAAGGACCTCCAGTGATTCGCGGTATTCTTGCAACGAGCGTGCCTGCTGCGAAAGGGCAACTTCCGCTTCGCCGCGGAGAATCGCAACCGGCGTCCGCAATTCGTGGGACGCATCGGCCATGAAGCGCTGCTGGCGTTCGAATGACTGGCTGAGACGGTCGAGCAGGCTATTGAACGACTGCGCGAGATGTCCAAGCTCGTCCTTTTCATTTTGCACTGCCAGCCGCTCGTGCAGATTGGCAGCACCGATGCGCCCGGCCTGGCTGCTCATGGCCACGACGGGAGCGAGGCTCTTGCGCGCGAGAAAGTAGCCGCCCACGCCGGCAAGCACAATGGCGATCGGAATGACCCAAGCAAATGTTGCGGTGACTTCTTCGAGCATCTCCTGCTGCGCGTGGAGCGACTGCAGGATTACGAGCGTATATGTTTTTCCCGAGGATGAAAAGCGTCGCGCGAAAGCCCGATAACCGCTCTTGCCACCTTTGACCTCGCCGAATAACCGGTCGGTGCGAGAAGAGGCATCGAGAAAACGCTGAAACGAAGGCGACGACAAGAGTCCGCCGGGGTTGGAACCACGCGCCGGCGACGCTGTGGCGGGAAGATCCTCGGAGGCGACAATGATATTACCCGCGTCATCGAAAATCGCGAAAACATGATCGCGAAAGCGATGTTCGTTGATGGCCACCTGCCCCGCCAGTCTCAGCGAATCAGGCCCGCTCTGATCCTTCGTTTCCGCGTCGAGAGTGGTCAGAAAGGCTTCGGAAAGTTCAGAGAGATTCGCGTCGGTGCGCTGGAGCGTGCTGCGCCAAAAAATAAAATAAGTGATCAGGGCGAGAACGATGAGAACGAGCGTCAATACCGCCGTGTACCAGAGCGTGAGGCGGACGCGGACGGAATCAAGCATGATTCTTCCGGACGGGAGGAGTTGGCTTGACGCGAGCGCGCGGTGAAGCGCCCTCGTCTCGCTCGTCCGCGAGGTCTGAATCGCTCAGGGGGCCAAAGAAATAGCCGGCGCCGCGGCGCGTGTGGAGCAAAGGCTTGCTGGAATCGGCGTCAATTTTCCGGCGCACGCGATTTACGTACACTTCGATGAGGTTCGAAAAGGGATCGAAGGTTTCATCCCACACATGCTCGGCAATCTCCGCGCGTCCGACAACACGGCCGGCGTTGCGCGCGAGGTATTCCAGCAGCGCATATTCCTTGGCGGTGAGCGTCACGCTGCGGCCCGCTCGAGAAACAGTTTGGGCGCCGGAATCGAGGACCAAATCCGCGACGGCAATTTTGGCGGGGCGAAGCTCACCGGAGCGGCGCAGCAAGGCGCGGAGGCGCGCAAGCAACTCGCGGAATTCGAACGGTTTGGTGAGGTAATCATCAGCACCGTGATCGAGACCGGTGATGCGGTCCTCAACAGCGTCGCGCGCGGTCAACATCAGAATGGGCATGCGCTGTCCGGATTTCCGCAGCTCGCGGCAAACTTCAAAACCGTTGCGGCCCGGAATCATCACATCGAGGATCACCAGGTCGTACGTATTGATCGCCGCCTGATAGAGGGCATCATCGCCGGTGCTGGAAACGTCGACGGCGTAGGCTTGTTCGCGCAATCCTTTGGCCACGAATCGCGCGATGCGCGCATCGTCTTCGACAAGCAATAGCCGCATGCGAGCATCATACGGCAGGTGCGGGGAAAATGAGATACTTGCCGCAGGCGGATGACTCAGGCTCGCGGACCTTGCCAGGCCGATTCGCGCCCTCGACGAGGACGTAAGATCAGGTTCATTGGGAATCCCTGCACCCGGGAAAGTCGTTCAAGCATCAAAATGAATATGAAGTTTAAGAAGGTTGAGCCCGAACAATTTGGTTGCACGAGAACCGCGATGAGGCCCTTCGGCTGCATGGAGCTGTGGGCGGGGAACGAAAGAGCGCATCGCTCGCTGGAGCTGGCGGGCCTGGAAAGCGACGTCATCGCCGTGCCCGCCGGAGGTGACAAAGGCGGCGATCTTTCGGCAGTATTTTCCTGCAGCGACAGTCTCGCCCGCGTGGTTCTCGCGGATTGCGTCGGCCACGGATATATGGCGGCTGGTGTCGCCCGCCACGTCCACCGCTTATTGCACAAATTCCAAGACATTCGAGACACGGCGGGGCTGCTGAGTGCGCTGAATGATGCCTTCACGCTTTCGAATGAAACATCGGACGGTCCGCTGCGGCTGACCACCGTGGTCACGGGAACCTTCGACGGCATCAGCGGCGAATTTAACTTTGCTTATGCGGCGCACCCGCGGATGTTTCTCTGGCGCGAGCGCGAGAAGCGATTTCTGGAGCTGGGGGAAGGGCTGGAGGGACTGCCGCTGGGGTACATCACGGGCGAAATCTACAATCAACAGAGCGTGCGGCTGAATCACGGAGACATGATTCTGGCGTTCTCCGATGGTGCAACCGAAGTGCGTTCGCCTGCGGGGGAGCAACTCACTTCCAAGGGCCTTTTGGGACTTGCGGAAAAAACGATGCGGGGATTGCCTCAGCCATTGGTGCTCCAGGATTTTTCCCGCGCGCTTCTCGATGGTGTCCATCTACACCGCGGCCAGGCAGGCGACCTGGAAGACGACGTAACGCTGCTCACGCTCCGGCGCCTAACCCAGTAAAGCCGCGTTCAAGGCAGCATTACAATTCGCAAAATGCATCGCGCTACTTCGCGGGATGGGACGCGAAATACTGGTCGAGACTTTCCACGACTTCCTTAACGGCGCGCTGCACATTCTTGTCCAGAGCCGCAACAACAGCGGGAACATCTTTTCCGCTCGCCGGCTCGTCGTGGGTGTAATGATGATTCCAAACGGTCGTGCCAGTCTTCAAGTCACGCATTTCCAATTCCAGCGTGACTCTCGTTGACATCTGCTCACCTGTAACCTCTTTGAAATCGTAAAGACGCCCACGAATCGCAAAATCTCCCGGCATGTTACTGCGCCGCACGTGGACGGCGCGGTAGTGGCCGGTTGCGCGTAAGTGTCGCAGCAAGATTTCCTGGATCATCTCCGTAGGGGGCTCGGCCCAACGCTGGAATTCATAGGTGCCTAATTGCTCGGGACCGTTGCCATAGACGATACGATCTTCGCGGTACAAATGCGAGGTCATGAGCCCGCCCACAAGCAGCGTCACCGGAACCGCGTCCGCTTTTTCAATGGCGCCTGCCTCCGTGGGGACGGTTAGCTGATAGTACTTGGCCGGCCGCGTGGAAGCGCAGCCGCTGAGCAGTGCAGCGATCAGCACAACAGCTGTGATAGGGCCTGTTCTTGCTGAGCCGCCGGACTGCTCCTTGCGCCGCATCGGCAAAGTTTCCAGATTTCGCGGTTCCCTGTCACCTCGGCGTCGGCTCACTGGCGTTCTCCCGGTTTGTGCTCGCGGGGATTATTCGCACGAATGAGCGTGTAAGGCCTGGTCTTGATGGTGTTCGTAAACTCCTTGAGATTCTGGCTGACGTGGCGCAAGTTTTCGAGCAGCTCATCGATGTTCTCGGAATTAACATCGAGCATCTGGTCCAAGTGCGCGGTCAGATCCGTCACCGTCGCGAGGGATTGCCGCAAATCCTTGACCGCCTGGCGAACGTCGGCGCGATTCTCTCCGATCAAGGAATCAACATGGTTCAACGTTTCATTGGCCTGCGCCGAAGTCTTGCGTAAATCATCCAGCAGGGGCTCCAGCTTTTGTGTGGCGGAGTTCAAGTTCTTTAGGGTAGCTTTCACAGGGCCACGGTTTTCCGCGATCAATCCGCGAGTTTCGGCCAGAGTTCCCGCCAGATTTGCCCGATTCGCATCGTTCAGCAGGTCGTTGATGCGAGCCAAAGTCACTTGCAAATCGCCCGCGCGGTCATTCAGCGTCTTAAGAAGCTGCTGCGCCTGGGGAGCGATGTCGTTGATCTTTGCCGTGAGCGCATTGAAGTCCACGTAGGGATCGGACTGCAGGATCGCTCCCGTCGCGGCGAGCGCGGCTCTTTCGCTTCCCGGAACGAGTTCCAGATGATTGTCCCCCAGCGGGCTCAAGCTCATGATCTTTACATGGCAATCCGTTTTGACCGGCAATCCAGGCTTCACGCTGAACGTTATCTCGATGCGCGAAGGATTCGTCGGGTCCAGCTGCAATTTTTCGACACGGCCGACTTTTGGGCCGCCTGCGTAGCGCACGGTCGCTCCGGGTTCCAATCCACCGGCAAACGGAAAATAGGCGCGGTACGTCACGGCCGCGCCGGCAAACGCACCAGTGAGAGCAAAAACAGTAGCCACCAACACGGCGGCGGCCACCAGAACAAATAGACCCACGATGGCTTGTTCGCGCTTCGATTCCATGACACACCTCTCTTCACCGCTCTTTAACGACCCGGATGGCGGTGTTCTTCCGTCAGCATTTGCAAATAATCCAATTCTTCGGACACTGCCGGTTCGGCAATACGGTCCAGGAACTGCCGTACGCGCGGATGCGTGCTCGAACGCATTTGCTCCGTAGTCCCGATGGCGACTACGTTGCCCTTGTCAATCAGCACCATGCGGTCGGCGATCAGGAAAGCGCTGGCGAGCTCATGTGTGACCACGATGATGGTCATGTGAAAGGCCTGCTTAAGTTCGAGGATAAGCTGATCGACTCCAGCGGCGATAATCGGATCTAGCCCCGCGGAAGGCTCGTCGAAGAAAAGAATTTCGGGATCCATGGCCAGCGCGCGAGCCACT
>Ga0099793_10000434_pt1 | contig 11177 bp, 8 predicted proteins | sample Rivendell_Oct201_9_FD_77319 | JGI IMG/M metagenome (GOLD analysis project Ga0099793, IMG submission 77319) | Vadose zone soil and rhizosphere microbial communities from the Eel River Critical Zone Observatory, Northern California to study diel... | ecosystem: Environmental > Terrestrial > Soil >...
CATGAGCTTTCGCCTTTTCCTCCATATCTTTTCGATCCTCGGGGAGAAGAGAAGTCCTGTTCAGCTCCGCCGTAAGCAGGCCGATTGTTGGATCGTCGTTGTTTGCCGTGCGGAGGTCAAGCGTGCATCTATTTGCCGAATATTATTTTCTGAGTGACAATGTTGTTATTCGTTTCGAGTCGTAAAAAGTACACGCCGCTTGATAGATCACGAGGATGCCAAGTCAATTTGTATTGACCAGGTTCAAGTGATACATCAAGAAGTACCCCAACCTGTTGACCGAGCGAATTGAAAAGCCGAAGATTGATACTTGAACGAAATGGGATTTTGAATTGGACAATGCTCGACCCATTGAATGGGTTAGGGTAGCTTTCGAGAGAGAGTTGTGACGGATTGGAATCATGTGAACCCTCCACGGAAAGGGTTAGTTCTTTCAGGCGCACAACAATTGTTTGACCGCCAAAGGAGGACCCAAGGGTTTGTGCACTGCCTGTGAAGATAAGACCGTGGGATGATGTCGTGATCGATGATGCAACTTCCCAAAGGTCTGAGCCAAGGGCGAAATTCCAAACCATATTTCCAGTTGAATCACATTTAAATACCCAAAAGTCTCTGTTATTTGGTATCCCAAATCCCTTCGTATAACCACAGACAGATAGGTTGCCTATTTCATCGATGGCGATATCTGATGCTTCGTCTAAATTCCAGCTTCCATACTGGTGATACCACAATTCCTTCCCGTTTGAGTCTGTCAGTCGCAAAGAAGCATCATTATAGCCATAGGCACCTAATAACACATTGCACAGCATAACGATGCTTCCATTGGGCGTCCTCACAATTCGTACGGGATTCTCGATTGGTGAGCGAGAATTGTGATAATATACGATCATCGTATCTAGGTCACCAGAGCTAGTGATAAAATACATCCCGGCCGCCGTTGAACCAAAGTCACCGGCCGTATCGGTGATATTTGCGGCGGCCACGAAATGGCCGGTTGAAAGCTGTAGTACAGAAGTTCCGTCAACTGAATAATGTCCCTTGCGAGAATATGACTTCAACCATTTTATGACTCCGTCCTCAGATATCTTGGCAAGAAACAAGCTATCATGTAAAGAACCCGTAACGATAAGGTTCCCGCTGTCACAGAGAGAAACGTCCCGGATTGAAGCGCTATCGAGGTAAGTCTGTGACCAGTGCGGTATCCGAGTTGTATCAATCTTCGTTTCCCATAAGCTATCGGATTTCGTACCACAAACTATCATGTCGTTTGAATCGAGCACCGCCATCCACTTCAGGTTGATTCCTGAGGAATCGATGGGCACGATGGATATGAGGTCTCCAGAAACGCTCAATCGAGTGAGCCATGTAGTCTTTCTATAAGGATAGAATAATTCCTGATAACCCAAGATCGCGACAGTATTGTTTGATGCTCGACGAATGATAATAGGAAATTCATTTCCGATATTTCCAATTGAAGAGTGCCACAGAGTATCGGGAACTAGAGATTGGCTAAAGGTAGAACAGGGAAGCGAGAGCAAGATTGAAAAACAGTACACCAACGATTTCATCTTGACGATCACCCTTGTCGATGTTGGGGGTTTCGCATACGCTCGTGTATAACGTCCAGGATAACAACGCGACACTGGAGCGAACCAAACCCGTTCAGCTTCGAAGACTAAACCCGGCGTGTCGGCCTGCCGCCTGTTAGTTGCAGTTACCCACTCATCTCAACAAAAGGAGCTTTCTCGTATTGACGTAATGTCCCCCTCGTAACTGATAGAAATAGATACCACTTGGCAAATCGTTTGGCGTCCAATTAACCTTGTGGGTCCCAGCATGCAGATGACCAGAGAGCAATGTCGAAACGCGACAACCAAGAAGATCGAAGACAGTTAGGGAAACATCCTCGGAATGTGCCAAATCAAATTCTATGGTAGTATTTGGGTTAAACGGGTTTGGATAATTCTGCTTGAGAGAGTGTGACATGGGGATGTTTGTAACTGATTCTGTTACTGGTGTCGTTCGCTCCGTACTCCTGTAAACTCCATTGATTGTACCGGCGAAAAGATAGCCTGAGTTAGAAAGTGCTAGAGATGAAACGATCGCCTTCCTCAGACCAGCCACGACTGTTGTCCACGTGTTTCCTTTGTCCGTTGAACGATAGACACCATTTCCACCAAGGAATACTTTGCCTTCAGAGTTTATGACCATTTGGGATATTCCGATGGACGAATCGAAGTTGACTCGGAACCAACTGTCGCCGAAGTTAGTTGAACGGAACAATGCTGTGGGAGGGCTTGATGCTGAAACGCTGACATAGAAATCACCGTCTGGGGAAATAGCCAGCGACCCAACACCGGGGCCATCGACTATAAGTCCCAATCCATCCTTAATGAGTGTCCAACTATTGCCATGATCGGAAGATCGAAAGATATTATGAATGTAGTCAATCTCCGACAGCCAGGAGAAGGTAGACACCAAGAGAATGTCGTTGCTCGCAACATACAGTTTGGCAGCAATCACCGACGGAGAAAGAGAAGACGTAAGATTGCTCCAGCTATTTCCGTCATCTGTAGACTTATACACACCATAATATCCGGAAGCATAGACTGCTCCGAGTGTATCGAAGTCGATTGTGAGTATTTGAGCGTAAGGAGGCAACCCCACGAGCAGAATATCCCAATCAACTCCACCATTCGTTGAACGATAAATGTGTCCAGATGCGCCGGCGAAGATAATCCCGTGCTTATTAGTTGCGAAAGTCTGGAAACCTCCCCCATCGTTGAAAATGCTCGGTTCCATTCGTGACCATGTAATACCCAAGTCTGAAGAGGAGAAAGTACCACCCCAGGCTGTCACGGAATAGACTAAACCACTAGGGAGCGCATATACATTCCTCACCCCGAATTTTCGCAGTCCCGTGATTCTAGCAGACCAAGTCTGTCCCGAATCGGTGGAACGGTAAATTCCTTCGTTTGTCCCAATCAAGAGTGCATCGTCAGATCCAACTATCAGAGTAAAAACCTCAAAGAGATCGACTGGGCGGTTGGGCATGACGCTGGTCCAATGCATGCCATCGTCAGTGGATCGAAAAAGGCCACGGTTCGTTCCCGCAAAAACTTTTCCGCTGGAATCGGCTGCGATGCAATCGATAGTTGCGTTCTGTAACCCATTTGTGTCAAGCGCCCATCTTGTACCCTTATCAGTGGAACGAAAAAGTTGGTAAGTTGCAACTGCGAAAAGACTGCCGGAGGGACTTGTTGCAAGAGAAAACACAGCACCCGCGGGCTTGAGGCTGTCGAGTCTCGACCAGCTTCCCCCATTGTTCGATGAACGGAAAACACCAGCCTCCGTCCCCGCGAGGATTGTGTCACTTGAGTCGCCGAGAAGAAAACAGTAAACTGAATAGACGTTTAATCCACTACTGACATCTGTCCACGTTTGTCCGTTATCGTAAGAGCGATAGATGGCGTTGGAAGTGCCGACAAAAATAATACCATCGGTCTTTGCTTTGATCGAGTATATCCACGCAGTACCGAGTTGCGACGAATCGTTCGTCCATGATATACCACTATCGGTTGAGCGATAGAGTCCTCGGTCTGATCCCACAAACAAGGTTGATTGACTAGAAATACAGACAGCGCTTGTTACTTCGTCTGGAAGATTCAGGTTCGAATTCCAGGACATTCCTGAATCGGTCGAATAGGCTGCGCCCAATCCAGTTCCCGCAAGGAGCAGTCCGCCAGTATAAGCGTCGAGTGAAAATACAGTTCCTCCATAAGGTCCCTTAGTTGGTTCCCAAAAGTGGGTTTGTCCGTATCCAATTTGTAGAGTGGCCAAGAGGACAAAGCCGATCGTTAGGTTGAATTCTGTTTTCCTATATCCATTCATTTTGTTTCCTGAGGCGGCAATTGCGACTAGCTCTTGGAAGTATGCAATAATCCCCCTATATTTCCTTGACGAGGAAGTGTTTGATGCGATTCCCCGGATCGCGCGGAACACAAATTAGACAAGTTTTCTATGACTGTCAACTAAACGGAACCGCGGGCACTCGATTAGTTTGCGCTGTTCGTTTTGGAGAACCTGAGAAGGCGGTGAGGATGGGTGGCTGTACTTTGAGCTCCCTCCACACATGGATATTCTTCGATTAACCGCAAGCGGTGACCAACTGAGAGAGTCGATGGCTGATCGTAATTGCGAGGGGCTCATGAAAAGCATAATTCCCTGAAGAGTGTACCCTGCTCCGGGCACCCATCTTGGAAAGTTCGCTCGTCCTTCTCACTCAAATACCTGAAAGGAAAGTCGTATGAAAGTCATGCTCTCGGTTCTCCTGGTCGTCATCGCTGGCGTACAGGTGTCCACAGCATCGGGAAAGGCGGACATCAAGAAGGCCCTGGAGGCAAAGGACAGGGAGTTTGTGAAGGCCTTCAACAATAAAGATATTGCTTCAATTATGGCCTCCTTTTGGAAGAGCCCCCAGCTTGTCGCATTCTACCCGGACAGCGAGTACATCGGCTACGAGGCCGTGCAGAAGTCATGGGAAAATCTATTCAATCAGATGGTGGAAATAAATTTTAACTTAACCGACTCCCATATCGCCGTCGTCAGCGATAACACCGCGTACGATTGGGGCCATTTCACCTTCGATTTCAAACCGAAAGGCGCCACCCAAACCATGAAATCCAAGGGGCGATACCTGGATATCTGGGAGAAGAAAGATGGGAAATGGGTCATCACGGTTGACCACGCATCCAACCCCATTCCGCCCCCGCTTCAAGCAGCGGAAACCGGTGGGATGAATAAGTAATCGCTCGGGGCCTGCGACGCTGACTCCGCAGCAGCCCAACCTTTAAAGTGGGCTCCCCACCAATCTCGTAAGCGCGAGGCTCACATCGGGAACGTAGGTGATGAGTAGGAGCACAGCAAGAAGCAGGAGCAAGAACGGCAATACCGCTCGATAGATTTGGGGCAGCGGTTTTCTAAATGTCGAGCTCGCCAGAAAAAGATTCAATGCAAGGGGAGGGATCATGTAACCGATTTCAAGATTCATCAGGAACATGATGCCCAGATGGATCGGATTCACCTCGTACTTCATCGCGATAGGAATAATGATGGGGACGATAATGATGATCGCCGAAAAAACTTCAAACATATTTATCCCCAATAAGATCGCGTTGAGAATCAGCAGGAAAACGATCTTGTTGTCGACGTATTGGTTGATCATGTTAAAGAGCGCATTCGGGATCTCCTGATCGATGAGATAGTTGGTCAAGCCCAGAGCTGCACCCAGCATAATAAGAATTGCGCCGACGAGCATCATGCTCTCGCGAATGATGCGCCCGATGTCGCCAAACAGCTTCAGGTCGCGGCGGATGTATACCTCCACGACAAGCGCATAGAACGCCGTCACTGCCGCGGCTTCTGCGGCGGTGAAAACCCCCCCATAGATTCCACCGATCACAAGAATGGGCAACGGTAATTCCCAGGCGGCATCCTTCAAAGCCTTCCAAACATTCGTGAGCGCAAACGGAATCCGCTCAACCTTCGCGTTCATCCCGACGCGGATGCTGTATGCGCTGAGGACCACCACGAGCAAAATGCCCGGCAACAACCCTGCAAGGAACAGCGTATCAAGACTGACCTTCGCCACGAGCGCATATAGTATGATCGGCAGCGAGGGGGGAAAGAGTAGGCCGAGGCTGCCGGAAGTGGTCATGAGACCGAGCGAGAAATTCTCGGGATACCCCTGTCTGAGAAGCGATGGATAGAGCAATCCGCCCAGCGCGATAATCGTGACGCCGGAAGCACCCGTGAAAGCGGTAAAGACCGCTGTTGTACAAATTGCCACGACTGCCAATCCACCGGGCAGCCAGCCAAAGATTGCCTGAACGAGATTCATCAACCGCTGCGGGGCTTTACTTTCCGCCAGAACGTGGCCCGCGAAGGTGAAGAGTGGAATCGCAATCAGCGCGGGGAAATCGGCCAATCGGTTCAGCTCGATGATCAGAGCGGCGGTATCGATGCCCGCCGCATGAAAGGCGAGAAGTCCCACCGCAGCAACAATTGCAAAAAGAGGGGTGCCGGCGAGGGAAAGAACGACAAGAAGAACTCCGGCGAGGATGAGTTCGGTCATCTATCGAGTCCCCGCATCCTGCCCCGCAGAACCGGCTTGAAAAATCTCTATCAAGTTAAAGGCCATCCGCAGCACGAAGCGAATCATCATGAGGTAGAAACCGGCGGGAATGATCAACTCGACGATGAAAATGGGAATGTCCAGAAACGTCCTCGTCTCGGGATCGAGGCTGAGAAACGTCACGCTTGCTTGACCAAGGAAGAAGCAGATCACAGCTGCGAATAAATTTGAAAAGCTCTGGAACCACGTCTGGTGCCGCTTCTTCAAGAAACGAGTCAGCACATCGATATGAAAATGTTTATTCTCGCCTGTTGCGATCACCGCGCCGAGAAAACCAACCCAGATGACCAGAGTCCTGGCGGCCGTGTCTCCCCAGAGGATGCTATTATTGAAAAAGTATCGGAGGCATACCTGGACGAATGCCAAGGTCATCATCACGCTGAAGAGGGTGACAAGAGCGATATTTACGACTCTCGTTAGCGCACGATCGACAGCCTGAATAGTCTTTATCATAACCACTTAACGGCGCGATGCCCGTCTTGAATCCGGGAAGATCCGCACTCGTGCCTTTGGATTCATAAACTTGTTTTTTGAGATGCGATCTAGTACCATTACTTGTTCCGTAGCGGAAAAACTGGTTCGATTCTCAAGAAAGTGAGTGCGCAATGAACGAGACAAAGGATCATCCGAAGATAATCAATCCGCCACTGCTGTATCTCGGCACACTCATCATCGGTTACCTGCTCAACCGGGTTATTCGTTTGCCAGTCTTGCCTGGGGATACGGCGCGGATTGTCGGCGTCGCAGCATTCCTGTCGGGATTCTTAATTGGGATACCGGCCTTCATTCAGATGCGAAGATTGCGCACGACCCCTAATCCGTACAAGGCGACAACGGCAATCGTGAACACAGGCCCATTCCGCTTTACCCGCAACCCGATCTACCTTTCATTTTTCGTGCATTACACCGGCATTGCTATTTATGCGAACTCGGCGTGGTGTATTTTTCTGCTGCCGGTTCTCTTCGAGGTCATCACCGAGTTCGTGGTCATCCCAGAAGAGAATTATCTGGAACAAAAATTTGGTGCCCCATATTCCGAATACTTGAAACGCGTAAGACGGTGGATTTAGATTTCTGCGCCATCTTCATTTCCGAATTCCCCATCAGTCTTCCAAGCACCGCTGGCCGCGCATACTCCCTCCCTTTCTCTCAAACCAACGGTCGTTGATTATGGCGTGGAATGTACAGATATTCTCTAGAAGTTCAAAGGTGCGGTGAGACGGCGGCGAAAGGGCGTGGCATGTCCGGTTGCGGATCACACAATAGATGATCGAATAAAAGGGGATCTGAGTATGATCGGAAATCTTCGCTCAATGTTCCTTCTTTCGATGTGCCTGCCCCTCATTCTTGGCTGCGGAGGCAAGAAAGAGGTTCCACAGCCGGCGCCTCCACCTCAGCCTGTTGTGGATTCCCGGGAACCAAGTACTATCACTTGCGAAGCAATCCTGGAGGGGGCGGCTCCGAAGATGAGTGCGGTCATGATGAATGCCGACCGCAAATGCGCTGGAATGCACATCGAACCGGTCTACTTTCAGACCGTCATCACGAATGGAAAGGGAATGTTGCAGAATGTGTTCGTGTATGTTAAAGAGGGGTTGGGCTCACGCACATTCCCGGTTCCCTCCCAGCCCGTCGAAATCAACCAGAAGGGATGCATGTACGAGCCTCACATCCTCGGCATTCAGGTGAATCAACCCCTCCTGATCCTGAATAGCGACCCCGTTCTTCACAATATCCACGCTCTCCCCAAAATGAACGAGCAGTTCAATGTCGCTCAGCCGAGAATCGGCACGAAAACAGAAAAGACGTTCACAAAACCGGAGATTATGGTCCGGGTGAAATGCGACGTGCACTCATGGATGGGATGTTACATCGGCGTGCTGGATCATCCCTTTTACGCGGTCACCGATTCTGCCGGTTCCTGCGAACTGAAGAGACTTCCTCCCGGTGATTACCTTATTTCGGTTTGGCACGAGAAATACGGCCCGCTGGAACAGCGAGTCTCGCTAGCCTCAGGCGAAAAAAAGAAAATTCAATTTCGCTTCCTGGCTGGGTCCTAGTGAGCTCCGCATCATCGGGCCCGCGACGTCTCACCCGGAAATCCCTTCACAACGAGCCGCACAGCAAGCTTAGATCCGCCAGTATTTTCCGCCGCCGCCCTCCCGGGCCATAAACTCATAATCCACCAGCGCTCGACGCAACCTGGCCGTGTCCTTGTTGAATCGGGCGAGAATCTCGTTCACCTGCTTCTCGCTATACCGGACTCCGGGTTCGAATTCGCGCAGCACGTATCGGAGGATTACGAGAAATTTCTTCTCCTGAGCGGGAAACGCTTTAATTCTACCGTCGGCGGAGGTAAAACTCCCCAAGACCTTTCGGTCGGCAGGGCTTCCTGCACTTTCCTCCGCCAGCCCTCTCAAGCCCTCGCGTTTCAAGAGGTTTTTTGCAGTCTCTTCGAGCGGCGCGGAATGGAGGGAGTAGATGCTGTAGTATCCCTGTGCTCTTGCTGCCACGAGTCCCGCCCTTCCCAGCACCGAGAGGTGATGCGATACGGTCGACGCTCCCAGCTTGAGGGAGGTCGAGAGCTCCTCAACGGCGCGCGGACGGTGTGCCAAAAGACCTATGATTTTCAGCCGGTTTTTATCGGCAAGCGCTTTAAACAGTGTCAAAACATCTGTCGTCATTTCTTTCTCTGTCATGATATCTCCATATTTACTTCGACTAATATAGAAATAATTCGACAGATATGCAAATCTGGTCTTACCGCAGGATGGCAAACTCCCCTTCGAGGCGGGTATCCTCCGATGAACCCCCGATCATGACGTGCGTGGTCCCCGGTTCGACGGTGAATTGCATGTCCCGGTTATAGAACGCGAGATCCTTCCTCGAGAATCGGAACGCGATCGATTTTTTTTCTCCCGGCCGGAGTGATAATCTCTGGAATGCCTTGAGTTCTTTCAACGGCCGAATGACGCTTCTAGCGATATCATGAAAATAACACTGGGCCACCTCGTCGCCGGCCCGGTTGCCGGTATTCTGTACGTCGCAGCTCACCGTAACGGTGTCGGTACCGGAGCTCTGCCGGGGGCTGATCTGGAGATTGGTATAACTGAACGTTGTGTAGCTCAGGCCGTATCCGAACGGAAAGAGGGGTTTACCGGTCATGGTTACATAATCGTATCCCCGGCCGGAAGGTTTCATGCTATAATAGAGCGGTGCCTGCCCGACGTATTGTGGAAATGTTATCGGAAGCCTGCCGCCGGGATTGTAATCTCCAAACAGCACATCGGCGATTGCATTGCCCCCCTCCTCGCCGCCATACCATCCGTCGACGATCGCAGAGATGTTGTTCATCCAGTTGCCCATCGTTACGGCGCTTCCGGCCAGGAGCACAACGGCAGTCGGAACGCCTGTCGCAGCAACTGCCCTGATGAGATCCTCCTGTTTGCCCGGAAGCCCAAGATCGGCCCGGTCATATCCCTCTCCCTCGATGATGCCCGTGACAATCACCGCCGCGTCAGATTGTTTCGCGAGGGACACGGCATGCTGGAGAGCAGTATCGCCCGATTCGCTGAAATCCCATCCGAGACGGGCGACCGCAGATCCTGCATTTTCATAGTAATCAATCCTGATGTCGTAGGCGCGGCCCGAGTCGAGGTTCATGGTGACGTAATCTGCCGCCTGGGAACGATCGAACCAGCTTTCCACCACTTTCTTGCCGTCGATAAAGAGGCGAACTCCGTCATCGCTGGCCGCGCTCAATTTATATCGCCCTGTAGCAGGCGGGATGAGTTTGCCTGTCCACCGGACTGAGAAACTATCGGTATGAATCGCGCCGGCCGGTGAACCGCTGCCCCAGTCAAAATTGATCTGGGGATCAATGCGTTGTAACGCCGGTTTGCCTGACAGATCGATGGTATTGTAATATTCTCCTCTCAGACCGTGAGTCCCCGACCCATCGGCCATCAGGTACCGGGATGGGATGCTCGGCAACCCTGTTCCCCCGAGATTGCACCCCTGTGCGTGACGAACGCTCGTCGATCCGGATATCTTGTTCTTGATCCCCTCGAGTACCGTGACGACTTTCATCCCGGTTCCGCTGTACCCGCCGAGGCGGACAACATCCGCGGTGGGTCCGATCACAGCGATCGACTTCAGGTTCTTGCTCAGGGGGAGGGCATTGTTTTCGTTTTTCAATAATACGATCGATTCGCGCGCCGCGCTCAGCGCGAGGGCCCGCTGATCCTGCGTGTCGTTGATCCGTTCGGCCTCATCCGCACTAACGTATGGATGCTCGAACATGCCCAGACGGAATTTTGCCCGCAGTAATCTCCCGACGGCCGTGTCGAGAGTGGAGCGCGCAACCGAAGCGTCTCTCATGCCATCGAGCAAGGGCTTACCGTAGAAATCCACGCCGGGCAGCTCGACGTCGAGGCCTGCCTCGATTGCCTTTTTCGCGCCCTCTTTCGCAGTCGACACAATCTCGTGCATGTCCATGATTCCCGAGACTGAGCCATAATCGGATACCACAAATCCATCGAACGACCATTCCCTTCTGAGGATGTCGGTCAGCAGCCAGTGATTCGCCGAACACGGCAGGCCGTCCAGCGAGTTATACGCAGCCATCACCGAACCGGCGTGCGCTTCGGTGAAACAGGCTTTGAATGCCGGAAAATAGATCTCGCGAAGAAGCCGCTCCGAGAAGTGAATGGGGTGGCTGTCACGCCCGCCGTCTCCGACGTTAGCGGCAAAATGCTTGGGCGTCGTGATGACGCCCCGGGATTCAATCCCCTTGCAGAAGGCGACTCCCATCATGGACGTGAGAAACGGATCTTCGCCATACGTTTCTTCCACTCTTCCCCATCGTACATCGCGGGCGATATTGATGACGGGCGACAACACCTGCCGGATCCCTCTTGTCCGCGCCTGCTCGCCGATCACCCGCGCGATATCGCCGACGAGGCCGGGATCCCACGTCGCGGCA
>Ga0099793_10000436_pt1 | contig 11162 bp, 10 predicted proteins | sample Rivendell_Oct201_9_FD_77319 | JGI IMG/M metagenome (GOLD analysis project Ga0099793, IMG submission 77319) | Vadose zone soil and rhizosphere microbial communities from the Eel River Critical Zone Observatory, Northern California to study diel... | ecosystem: Environmental > Terrestrial > Soil...
ACAAACAAAATTCCAAGCAGCAACCCTATTGTTCGCACCATGAGAATCTCCTCCTCATTGATTTTTTTATTGTTGCCAGGGTTTCCCGCAACTTCGTGCTGCAGGCGAGCCGCTGGGAGAATCTGGCGCCGCAGCATTGGGCTGGTATTGGGTCGGACCGGAGCTTCTCTTTCAATTTTCCGGCCAAAAGTATTCTAGCGCATTTCCCGCGGCACTGTCAGCCACGGCCTTCTCGTCAAAAAAACGGGCTTCAGCCCATGAGCACACTCTTCCTTAACCCGCACTTCATTTGTGGGATATGTTCTGGAATTCGCCTTCGAAAGCGCCCGCGTGAAGGCGCTCTTCGCCGAGCATCTCCCGGCAAACTCCACATCGCAACATCTCATCTTGAAACTTGGTTTCCGCCGCACCACAACGAGTTCGATCCGCCCACCGGCTTGTATCACCCGTCTTATGCGCTCGAATCCTCGTTGGACTCATAAACGGGGCGGCGAGGCGCGTACTGACTAAGAGATTCCAAGCGAACTCTGTCGAGTAGCGATGTAAGGTTGGAAATGCCCTTCGAGTCGAGAGTTTGGAATTTCAATCCTAGTCCCTTGGCGGCCTCGGTTTGCGTGACGACGCCGTCAAGGCAGATTTCTCCCTCCGGCACCAGAAAATGAACCTTCACTCTTTCGCCTTTGGATCTGCGTCGAGGGGTTTCGATGAAAATTCCAGCGGTGCTGAGGTCGCGAACGTGCGATACGTCGGCCCGACCGTCGCACTCCCAATAGACCCAGACGTCCCATGTGGCCGGGAGACGAATCGACCGTCTCCGCGTAGGTACAGAACTGACGAATAGGCTCAACGCGTCCCGCCATTCTTGCCGTCGCTGGGTGCTATTCCGTTCGGCCCTTTTAACGGAATCGACTACGGAACCGAAGTCAAAGGTAGTTTGCCGCAATCCAAAACGGGAATAAATCGGGTATTCGCCGTATTTCGATTAGGTGGAATACCCGAGGCGGGGCCCCACCGGCAGGCTGGCCCTTATGAATAAGTGGCTAAGCCCAGTACGTGGGCGCAAAAAAGGCCGTCAGAGCCTCCCAGCCCTTTCGGCCCGGTAGGCCCCACGGCCTTTCGTATTCCTGATTCCTCTGGAATCCAGCTAGTGTTCGTCGTTCTGGCGTAAAGTTCGCGTCACCAGCGTCGGCATTCCCGTTGTATTGAACAACAAGCCTTTCACGGACACCGTGTCGCCCACTGCCACCGAACCAAGCGACCCTGTCCCCGAAAAGTCCATGAAGTCCATCTCCGAAAGCGTCACCACTTTGATTGTCGTCACCGCCGGCGTCGCTCCCGTAAACAGCGGCGAAAGCCCGGTCAACGTGAACGTGCCGCTGCTCATGTCAATACTCCCGACTTGTCCAGTGATTTGCGATGGCCACAGCCGCACCAGGTCCGTCGTTATCGTCGTCGTTCCACCGCTCGACGCTACGCTTGCCGGCCGGATCTGCACGTCCTGCCCCACCATCAAATCCGCGCCGCTCGCAAAGCTCAGCCCAGCGATGCTGAACCCGCCGTTTTCGCCCATCTCCTCGCGGCCCACCTGAAACACCGCGTTCGGATTAATCGTCACGGCCACCAACGAACCCTCGCTGACTCCGCTCACCGCTGGCTCTTCGTTGAACACCACCATGTGGAACTGCGTCGTGCTGTCCACGCTGGTAATCGTGCCCTTGATCGCCCGCCGGTTCGCGTCTTCCTCAAACTCCACGCGCTTCGCCAGCATCGACCCTATCCCGTTCGCGCTCAGGTCCACGTTCAGCACTTGTCCCGTCTTCACACAAGTGAAATCCGCCGGACTGGCCGTGCATCCGCTGCGATCAAAATCCTCGAACACAGTCGTGCTGTCCACTGTGATCGTGAACGATTGCCCGCTCCGTTCATTCATCAATGTGAACTGGTTCGTCCCTACCGCGGTCACCTGCCCGTCCACCTCGTCCACTTCTTCCATTTCCTGATCGTCTTCATCCTGCATTCGTTGCGTCAAATGCTTAACAGTTACCGTAGGATTGATCGAAAGGTCTGTCTGAACGGAAGACGCCACATTGAAGTCCAGCCGGACGCCCACCACCGAATTCGCGCTGATCGTAATCGGAAACGGTGTGCTTGTGATCGCCGCCGTCGTCGGATTGAAACTCGGCGTAAGTTCGCAAACTGAATTGTCGGCGCAGCTCCCGATCGGCGCACCCGAGTGGTTCACAATCGTCATCGTCGCGCTGCCAAACGTCAGCGTCATGCTCTGATACGTATCCGGCGCCACGTTCGCCAAACTCAAAAACGCCGTGTCCGTCTGCAAATGGCCAAACTCCACTTCCACCGGCGTCGTCAACGCCGAAACCGCCGGCTTCATCGCATCCGACGGCTGCAAGCTCACTCCCGTAATCATCGCCTCAAAAAACAGCACGCCCACGCCATTCGGTGGCGTATCCCCAATCGTCAAACTCATGGGAACCCCGTTGCCCGGCGCCAAATGTTGATTCATCGAACCGCTGCAACTCCCCAGCAACACACAACTCACCACTGCAAGCGCAAATAAGAAGTTTCGCCGCATAGGAACGTACCTCCAGCTATTCATCAGGTTTTGCGATCAGGTCTCTTGCGCGGAGTCGAGGGCTGAATCCGTATCCTACATCGCAATTAATGTTCCTGCCATAAAAATTGCTTGCCAATCTGGCACCCGCACCGCGTCCCCTAGTTCTCCAGGTACCAGCAGTCCCACTACGGCACATTTCCGATAACCGCGTTAATCAGGATTCTAGGTGATTAGTTCCGCCAAGCCGACGAAGCGAGCAAGCAGGGTACCTAAGGTTTTGCGTTGGCATCCAGCTTCGCTGCGACGCCATCAGCAGGTTGTGTCGCTGAGTTATCCATTTGGCGGGTGAGGTAGAAAACGAAGGGAGTGATCTGGAAAGGCATCTTCTCGGCTTCGCTCAAGGCGGCTTCTGGCTTGGACCTGGCCATTCGCAGCTGATCGTTCCACGGGTCGACCTTAATGCGTCCGCCGAGCGGCAGCGCAACAATCGCATTGGTCGCTGGCTTCGCATCGGACTGCTGCGCGGAGGACACTGCGGCTCCAATGGTCCAGCTTGTCGGGACTCTGTCGCCCAAATGCGGACTGACAAGATTGGGGATGTCTTTCGAACGCTGCTTGAGCGCTTCGAGGAAAAGTTGGGCTGTCTCGGGTTTTTCGTTGTACGGAGAGTTTCTCAGCAGTTCGTTGGCCTTCTGCTGCGCGGCCCGTTCCTCCGCGGGCGTGTGAGTAAATGCAAAGTGGCGGAAGGTGTCTCTTTCTTTGAACCGCAGGTTGTTGAAGAACGCGAATTGCGTGTCCATGCCATGCGCAAGCAGGATGTGACTCAGCTCGTGCGCCAGGATGGCCGCCAGGCTGGCCTCGTCAGGGAGGACATCCACCAATCCGCGGCTCAGGACGATAGTGTGGCCCATTGTGAAGGATTCCATTGTTGAGGTCAGTAGCACGCGGCACCGAACTTCCGGTTGGATGTCCAGGCTGTTGGTCAGTTCCAGGTTGTTGACGACCGTCTCCAGCACTTTATCCACTTCCCCACGCGGCGCCAACAAGCCTTGCCGCTCCAGGTGGTCCGTGACGTTCGTTTCTGCTTGCCGCTCCCAAGCACGCTCCGCTTGCAGTGGCGAGTAGTCGTTGGCCGCTTCCGTCAGATCACTGATTGGCGTCGGCGCCTCAACGATCAACTTACTCAGCTCTTGCTCGTCCTCAGCGTGCCCAAGGTGATAGCCCCACAGCCGTGTCTGCGCCCGGAACGGCTTGAATGCCAGTCTCGTTGTGTGTGGGTCGTGCACATTGCCCTGTTCTGTGTAGACGAAGAATGGGAGCCATAGGTTCGTTCCAGTGTTTGTTCGCCAGCTATCGAAATTAAAGTAGTTGCTAAGAAGGGAAGATTCACCGTAGGAACCATTGAAGCGCACGATGTGGTAATCCTGATCTTCCACCCAGATCCGTCCGACGAATCGTCCTTTCTCGTTCTTCCTCAGGGGACCGACGTCAAAGACCAGGCAGCGAACTTCGCCCAAAAACTCGCGCCGAATGTACTCGAACTTGTAGTGCTGACGATCGAAGCCAGACGTGTCCACATAGATCATTTGCAGGAAGCCGCCCGGGACAAAACTTGTGGTGACGAATTCCCGCCAATCTTCGAACAACTTTCTCTTCAGCCCACTTTCAGATTCCAGTGGTTCCAGCTCCACTCCCTTCGCCAACTTGGCCCGGCCAAGGAAGTATTTATCCCCATCCGGAACTGTTCCCAGTTGCTTATCAAGACGGAGATATTGAATATACGTTTCCACTAAAGGCGAATATTGGCGGAGGAACTTAATTTCCGACTGCTCTTGCGCCACCACCCTGTCCACGATTTCGCTCGGGGTGCCTGGTTGTTGGCCAGTTGCTAAGAACGGTAGTGCACTCAACGTCAGAACCACACGAAGGATATTGAGGCTGGACATAAAGCCTCCGAGGCTAGGGCTGGGGGTAGGAAATGCCGGGTGGCGAAGTGCCCGGGGAGGAGAAGATTCTGACACGCTTTTCCTCGCCCCGTCAACATTGTTATGCAATCAAGTTCGTTCCATTACCCATTTGTCCGGTAAGCGTTTATCAGGCACTTGTCATTATTAGGGGTGAAACTGGTCGCAGCAATGCAGCAATTGGGTACCAGCAAGCATATTTCCTGCGCCGAGATGTAAACTCAAAATCCTGTTTGAAACCCCCGTGCTAGTTCTTGCAACAACTTCTAGACAATTGGCGGTATGGGCCGATCAAGATATTTGACCAGGACCACATCGTTGCCCTTTTCGTCGTAGATCAGTTCATCTACGAGCTTTTTCACCAGCAGTATACCGAAGCCGCCTGGTCGCAAGCCCTGCTCCTCACGAACCGCCATATGGCTGAACAAATCCTCGGGTGAGCTGCCGATGGCTGCGTGGCGAAGTTCTGAGAGAGAGAATCCTTCCCCGGGATCCCTGACGCGGCAGGCTATCGCGCGGCGAGAACGGATGAACGAAATTTCCACGTGCTGGCTGGGATCGAAATGCGCGCCGTGCTCCATGGCGTTGATCAGAATTTCCCTGAAGGCAGAAATGACCTGCTCTTTGTCAGCCTGGGGAATGCCTCCGAATCCGTGCAGGAATTGGACAAGGCGATCGGCGGTAAGTAGATCACATCTGGCTGTCAAGCGAACCCAGGCGGGCGTGGCAGAAAGGATTTCGATGCCGTCATCCCAGTAGGGCTCGGCCATGGCCGCACGCACCATTCCGGCGAGCGCAGAAGTCTCAAACGGAGCCACGAAATAACTGAAGGCCCTTTCGCGCATGGCCTCGATGATGTCTCCTGGAGTCCACTGATCGGTCAGAATGATGAGGCGGAGGTGAGGGCGAGCGCTTCTGATTTTGCGAAGAAAATCAATATCCTCGGGGCCGCAGGTCTTGCGTCCAGTGATGATCAAGTCGAACGGTTTCGTTCTTGCAAGAGAGAGCGCATCTTGATTGTCAACAACGCGTTGAACGTTCCAGCCTTCGGCGACCAAAACACTCGTGAGCAGTTCATCGATATCGCCGCCGGAAGCAACTACGAGCGCGGTCTTCTGAGGAGTAGGAGCAATTGCATTGGTAGGGGAGGTTGTCATAGGACCCCGACGAGGAAGAGTGCCCAACGCGGATAGGCTTAAGACTAATGCGACGCCGATATCAAGGCGCGCCTTTAAGCGCCCGGTAAGTCGTTAATCGGGAGTGGAGCTCATGGGATGGTTTGGTCTATGGCTTGACCAAAGGAATCTGAGATGACAATTGCAGTTCGACCATGAGGCCGAGACGCCGGTCAATTTGGTAGAACATGGCGGTCTTTTTTGGGGAGATCACCTTCTCGAATTCGGGCATCCACTTCAATCGAAGTTGAGCCATCTGTTCCTCGGTTGCAGTCCAGCGCTTGATAAAACTGTTGGCTTGCTCCTCGGTCATCGTGTTGTAGTTTTGCGCGTACTCCTTAAGCAGGGCGTAACGGATGTCATAGATCTTGGAGTGTTCGACGACGTATCGGTCATACGCCGGCCAGAACTTGACGGCCTCGGCCTCGGTTAGCGGCAGATTAGCGGCGACTATCTTTTTCCTTTCGGAGCGGATGTCCTGGCGCATGAGTTGGACGGTGTCGTCGGTCACTTGATCGGCGGACACTTTGCGCTCGGGCGCAGCCTGTTGTGCGTAAGCAATGCTGGTGGAAATTGCCAAAACGAACGACAAGGACAGAACTGCGGAGATATTCTTCCTCAAGGTGAGTTCTCCTCGCTTAGATGGACTTGAATCAGACTAGAGGGATTGCGCGTGAGATCGAACTGGCAAAACTTACAGTGCTAATCGGCAAGATTGTTTCCTGTCGTCCGCAAAAGACGTGCGCACGTAAATAGTCAGAGTGCAATCGGAGATGTATAGAAGGCCCAAAGCAACACTCCTGGCCAAGCATGTTTTTCGACACCGGCATGGGATTGTGCCTGATTAGTCGTTAATCAGGGCGAACATGCCCCGCCACCGGTATTCCTGACTAATTAGTTGCCGGTGGGAATGATCCCCGCGTTTTCTACCATAAGTACAACCGCGCGCTGAGGAGCTCGCGTGCGGTGCATGACACCTTTGGGAACGACAAAACCCTGTCTCGGGTCGAGGCTTACAAGCCGATCTTCGAGATCGATCAAAAGTTGACCCTCAATGACGTAAAAAAACTCGTCGTCATCATCGTGTTTGTGCCAATGGTATTCACCGCAGAATACCCCCAACCGCACGACTGAGCCATTCACCTGGCAGAGCGTCTGGTTGTACCACTGAAATTTGCAATCATCGGAAAGCTGCTTTTCTTCCACGATTTCCAACGGCTTGTAGTAAATATTCAAGCGAGTTTCATAAGGGTAAGGCTGTGTATCGCTCATTCCAGAACCCCCAAATCTTCGTACGTGATGATATTTCTCGACAAGAATTTCATCCACATTCCGAGTCCGAAGGAGACCCCCTCTATTTTAAGAGTAAGCGATAGAAGCGGGAGTGGTAGAGGCAATATGGGCCGTTTAACCATGAATGCCGCTGGCGCGTCGCAATCATGTTGGGAGGAACAATAGAAAAGTTGCCAGCAAGTTTTTTCAGCTGCCTATCCGCCACTCCAAATCCTGGTAAGTCGGCTAACCGGACAAGTCCCGTACCCAGGACTTTCAGCGGGGAAAAAGGGAGGGAGGGGCGAAAAGTAACTGCCGCGCCGAAAGGAAGTGCCCTGTGATAGCGAGAACCTTTCTTCGTTTAGTTCCGTCGTACTGAAGCAGAGACTATCTCATGTGGTCGGCCAGATAGTACACGAAAAGCATGACCATCAGGCCGATCATAAAACCGGCGAGAGAGACTGTCCCCGGGGTTGTCCGCGTCATCACAGTAATCCCACTTCGCCATATATCTTGTCCGAAATAATGTCTCATCGGTGTCACCTAAATTAGCCGCATTTCATAGACACTTCTCCTTGCCATTCCTGCGGCTAGTCTTGGATACCAGCCTTAACTGGCCAGGTCGACTGGGTAAAGTACCAGTAGGAGGGACAGCCCCTGTGATGAGCCAACACAAGTAAGTCAACCCCTGATGAGTCGTGCGGGCAGTATTGGCAGAGAGGCGGAGTCCCTCTTTCTGATTGGTGCTATCAGATTACTGATTGCGCTTGCTGTGGCGCTGGCGGAGGGCTTCGAAGAGGACTACGCCGGTGGCTACGCTTACGTTGAGGGATTTTACGGGGCCGGTGGTGGGCAGCGACACCAGGAAATCGCAGCGCTTGCGGGTTAGTTCGTGCAGGCCGTTGCCTTCGCCGCCCATGACGACGCCTGTCGGCGTCGTGTAGTCCACTTCGGTGTAGTTTTTTTCAGCGGTTTCATCCAGACCCACCAGCCAGTAGCCTGCTTCCTTTAAATCTTCCATTGCGCGGACCAGGTTTGTGACCTTGGCTACCGGCAGGTGTGCGAGGGCGCCTGCTGACGCGCGGGCTACCGTGTCCGTAAGTCCGGCGGCGCGGCGTTCGGGGATGACGATGCCGTGTGCGCCGGCCGCTAGCGCGGTGCGGATGATGGCGCCGAGGTTGTGGGGATCTTCGACGCCGTCGAGGAGAACGATCAAGCCGATCTGGCCTTTGGATTTGTTGGCGTGGTCGAGGAGGCTTTCAAGCGTGGCCGGCGGGCGCGCGGCAGCGATGGCTACGACTCCCTGATGATCGCGGGAGTTGGCGAGCCGGTCGAGCTGACTGCGGTCCTCGAAGCGAACTGGGATATTTTGGGCGCGGGCGAGCTGCACGATTTCTTCGACGCGGGTGTCTTGGCGGCCTTTGGCGATTAGGATGCGATCGAAGGCGCTGCCGGCTTCGAGGGCTTCGCGGATGGCGTGAATGCCGGTGAGACGATCCATGGGAAGAGAGTTTAGCGTTGAAAGTTCAAAGTTGAAAGTTTGGGAGGAAGGAAAGAGAAAAGAACGGAGTAGCGCAGAGGCCGCTGAGAGATTGGGGCGAAGGATTTATTTGGGGGGTGGAGGGGAAACCGTAAAAGCGAGAGCTTTGCTCTCGCACTCAAAATTAGTCGAGGGCGGAGCAAAATTCTAGGATGCGAGTGCGGACGGATTTTGCGGGGAGGGCGAAGTTGAGAGTGGCGGCTTCGTCGAGGAGGAGGATGACGCGGTCGAGTTCGCCTTCGCCGATGCGGCCGGCGAGGGAGAGGCGGATCGGACGGAAGAGATCGCGGCTGCGGAGGCGGCAGGTTTCTTTTAGATAGGTGACGATTTGTTTGAAGCGTTCGGAGGTGAAAGGCGCGGGATCAAGGAGGAGGAGGGCTAGATGGCGGATGACGTCGCGGGCGGCGTTGCGCGAGACGGCGGCTTGGGCGTCGGGGGATTGCAGGATTTCGGCGGCGTCATAGTGGAAGACGGGACGAAGGAGATTGGCGAGGGCGGCGCGGTCTTCGGCGTAGTGGCCGAGGAGGTGCGCGGCGCGGCCAGACCAGGCGATTTGTTCAGGGGTGGGATCGGAGATGAGCCAGCGGTTTTCGCGGAGGATGGCGATTATGTCGGCAGCGGTGTAGGGATTTGCTTGGATGGGATGATCGGCTATGTGGTCTTCGAGAGCCATTGGATGAGTTTAGCGCGGAGTGGGTGGATGGCGTAGTTTGGGGTTTGGGAAGCAGTTGGGGAGTTTGGGAGAGTGGATTACGCCGTAAAAGCGAGAGCTCCGCTCCCGCACTCAAAAAGGGCGTTAGGTAGAGAGAGTGGCTACTACGTGGGCAGCTATGGCTTCGCCGCGGCCTACGGCGTCTACGCCTTCGTTGGTTTTGGCTTTCAGGTGGATTTTTTCGGTGGGGACGCGCAGGGCTTTCGCGAGGGCTTCGCGCATTTTGGGGAAATGCGGGCCGAGCTTTGGACGCTCGAGGACGACTACGGCGTCCACGTGTTCGATGGAGAGGTGCTTCTCGTCGAGAAGTTTGCGCGCGTGCTCCAGGAAGAGAAGGCTGTTTGCGCCCTTCCACTTGGGATCGGTGTCGGGAAAGTGCGTGCCGATGTCTCCCAGACCCGCCGCGCCCAGCAGCGCGTCGCAGAGTGCGTGGGCCACGACGTCGCCGTCGGAATGTCCCACGGGGCCCTTGTCGAAAGGGACTTCGATGCCGCCGATGATGAGCTTGCGCCCCTCGGCGAGGCGATGCAGGTCGTAGCCGATGCCGCAGCGAACGCTCATGCTTTTTTCTGCCCGAGTTGGAGGTAGAAGCGGGCCAGTTCCATGTCCGCAGGCTTGGTGATTTTGATATTGCGTTCGGAGCCGTGAATCACGTGCACGTCGTAGCCGAGGCGCTCGACGAGGCCAGCTTCATCGGAGGCGTTTACACCGTCGGCTTCAGCGCGGGCAAAGGCTTCTTTCAGCAGGCGGGTTTCGAACACCTGAGGCGTTTGCGCGAGCACGATGCGTTCGCGCGGAACCGTGCTGGTGATGAGTGCGACGTCTTCGGGAAGGCTGGCGCGCTTCACTTCTTTCACCGTGTCCATCGCCGGGATGCCGACGATTGCCGCCTTGCAACGGCGGGCTTCTTCGATAACGCGGGTAATGTGTTCAACGGCAATAAACGGGCGAACGGCGTCGTGAACGAGAACGAGTTCGGTGTCGTTCGAAACCAACTTGAGCGCGGCGGCTACGGATTCCTGACGAGAATCTCCGCCTTTGATTACTCGCACTGGTTGCTTGATTTTTTCCTGGCGGAGGCGGGCTTCGAGCTTTTCGATGCCGTCCTGGCGAGTGGCAACGATGATTTGCGTGACCAGGGGGCAGGAAGCTATGCGCCGTAAGCTGAGAACGGCGATTGGGACGCCGTCGAGCTCGAGAAACTGCTTCGGCGTCTCGGCGCCCATGCGTGTTCCGAGACCGGCGGCAGGAAGGATGGCTGTAATTTGACCCATAGCGTGACAGCAGACCGGCTGAAGCGACACCTTGCGGGCCCAGGCGCGGGATGCAGAAGGGAGAGTGTACCGCAAGATTGGGGTGGAAGAAAAATGGAGGGAGGCGGTTTAGGAGGGCGCTACAGTGAAGGCTGGGTGGCGGCGTTTACCTGGGCAAATGCGTACAGCCACTGGTGCGAGGCGGTTCCGGAAGTTTTGTGCCGGGCTTACAACGTAAAAGCGACAGCTTCGCTGTCGCACTCAAAAGGGGAGGGCACAGTATGAGTGCGGCTAGCGCGATTGTGGAAGGGAAAGAAAACCTTGTTATGATACGGAATCTTTTTGCAGGAGATTCCGGGGGATTCGCTTTTGCGGAACGGATGGACTATGACCATCGATCAGGATCTGGAAAAAATTGCGTTGCAGGAAAAGCGGCTGCAGTTCAAGCATTTTGATTCGGAGGCGGCTTGGGCGATCGGGACTGCGCTGAAGGCAGCGGCGGAAAAACGGAAAGTTTCCGTGGCCATCGATATCCAGCTTCACGGTATGCCACTTTTCTGTTTCGCGATGGCGGGGATAACGCCGGACAATTGGGACTGGATTCGGCGGAAGCGGAATGTGGTGATGCGTTACCAGCGGAGTTCGTACGCCATCGGTTTGAAATATGAGCG
>Ga0099793_10000437_pt1 | contig 11154 bp, 11 predicted proteins | sample Rivendell_Oct201_9_FD_77319 | JGI IMG/M metagenome (GOLD analysis project Ga0099793, IMG submission 77319) | Vadose zone soil and rhizosphere microbial communities from the Eel River Critical Zone Observatory, Northern California to study diel... | ecosystem: Environmental > Terrestrial > Soil...
AAGCGAACCGCGGTCATACCGAAGATCACTCAGGGAACGCTCGGGGGATTGATTGGCTCAACGCGCAGCCGCGTCTGCTACTTCATGAATAAGTTCAAGAAGCTCGGTTACATCGAGTATGGCGAAAGATTGCGAGTCCATAATTCCTCCCTCAGTGGCGTGTTAAAAGACTCGATATTCTCCGATCTGCGCGCCTCTCGGCCGAACTGAACACCTGGGCGCAGCTTGCGTGCAGAATTGGCCAGACGCGTCTCGGTCGCAGTTAATTCCCAAGGGCCCTGGAAGACTGCTATTTCCGCTGTCGAATCTTGAACACGCCAAGCGTGCACTTCTTAGGGAAATGGAACGCTTTCGCCCGCTTTTTAAGCATGGTGCAGCCTCTACACATTGTTCTATTTCGCACAGGGATTAGGCATTATACTGCGGCCATGCCACGCCAGCTGGTATGGATTGTTAAGCAGAATTTTCAGGGCTTCGGTTGCTCCGAGTGTAACTGGGTGTTTCAGTCTTCTGGCGCGCTTTTTGGCCAATCACTGGATGAAATGAAGCAGAACTACGAAGCCCAGCGTGACAAAGAGTTTTCTGCCCACGTTTGTGCCAAGCACCCTAAGACCCATCAGGCCAAAGCCTGAATAGGTCGCAGCCGTCATTCAGAACATTGTAGGTGCGAGCCACGAGCATGCGAGACCAGGACTGGATCAAAACACTTGAAGACGGCAGGAAGGTGAAATTCATCTACCAAGAACTGCCGGCAGGCGGGGCATTTATCACCGCGCAGATTGCGGGAAATGAGGTCGTCTATTCGGTCCTATTGACCAAAGCAAGAAGTCCGCTTAGTCGTGAAGATGCTGAAAGTCATTTCAAGAGCGAGCTTTCCGAGAAGTAGCACTACCTCAGTTCCCTCCCCCGTGCTGTCCAGCACGAGTAAGCGCCAACTTTCACGCCTATCGGGGAGCGGCATACTTCCAGATCACTGCTGGCAGCGGCGCTTAGCGCCGCATATTTCGGATTGTTGGTGGGAAGGGGATTTATCTACGTCCAGGATCACCGGAAATTCTTTTCGCCTCAATCGCCTCAGCCGCGGAAAGCTTCCGGTCTACGTGTGGTTCTGAGCGCGGGCCACCGGAATGCAGCAAACAGCGCTCCCCAGCAGCGACACCGCACGTAGGACAGGGGACACAGAACAGCTGTCTTGCCGTCAGGTCGCTCTTCCTCATTTGAATACGTTGCGCCAAAACCAGCCGCAAAGCTATCGCATATTGGACACTATTCGCACCAGACATCGGAGACTTTCGCCCGCTTTTCGCTTTCTGGACCGGCTAGGAGGATGACAGGGTCAAGGAACTCGAAGCGGCGTGGAGCTTGATCTCGTAGAGAGCGTGGTCGGCTGCATTCAGAAGGTGTTCGATGGTTAGACCGTCGCGGGGATACTCGGCAACGCCGACGCTGACCGTAAGGCGCGGAAGCTCGGCATCTTCGGCCAGACGCTGCGAGATGCGCTGCGCAACCCTGCGGGCGTATTCGGCGGAGATCTCCGGCAAAACCAGAGCGAATTCGTCGCCCCCATAACGAGCGGCCGTATCGATGCTACGGCAACTGACGTAAAGAACCTCCGCGAGGCGGCAGAGAGCCGCGCTGCCCACGACATGGCCGTGCGTGTCGTTGATCTTCTTCAATCCGTCTAGATCCAGCAAAACAACGGAAAACGGCCGGCCGTTGCGCTGATAGCGCTTAATTTCCATATCGATGCGCTCAAGCAACACGCGGTAATTGGCCAGGCCGGTGAGGGGATCGCTGACGGCGAGGCGTTTTGCGCGTTCTTCCTGGCGCTGCCGCTCGGAGACTTCGGCGGCAAAAACAAGGATCATCAGAGCCGTGAGGCCAATGAAGGATTGCAAGAGAAGCAAAGAGTCGTTCGGCGATTTGCGCACAAAGGGACCGTAACCATGTACTGTGCCAACCACCTCCATCGTGCATAGCAGGCAGATGACGGCGGAGGCTTCACGAGGACCGAAACGGAAAGCCGCCCAAACCAAAAAGGGCGTACACAAAAAGGTCCAGGGGTCATTCCTGATCTGGGCGTGGAAGACCGGGCCGAAAACGATGCCTGCCGTTAAGAGCGTGCAAATGAATAAGACGGCCGCTTCGAGAATCTGTTTTTTGGACCATTTCAGCCGCGGATTCAAAGTCCAGAGAAGCAGGAAGGGAGCGAAGATGAGCGCTCCTGTGGCATCGCCGAGCCACCAGGTGCGCAAGTTGAGGCCGTACTGATTCCAGGGAGCGAAGCCACCCAGCGTGAGGCTAGTGACGCCAATTGTAGCGGCCAGGGCGGTGCTAATAACTCCGGCATAGAGAGCAAAACGCAGAACGTCCCAACTTTTCTCGAACGCATGGCGGCCGTTGGCGAAACGCGTAACGAGAGAAGTTGCCACCACCGCTTCGAGAGTGTTTCCTAAGGCGATCCCAAGCGAGGAAGCCATGGAGCCGGCAGTAGTCAGATTGACGATAAATGCCCCAGCGAAAATCGCAGGCCAGAAGCGGCGGCCCAACATAAGAAGAGCGACGATGGCGATCCCCGTGGGAGGCCACACGGGACTTATGCTGGGGTGCACGGAAGCAAGGCGCAGGCTGAGCTTCCCGGCAACGATGTAGGCGGCGGAGATAGCCAAGCCCGTGAGTATCCGTTTAAGGAACTGTGATCGTTTCATGCCCAGGTCTCAGGCCCAAGGGACCACGAGAAACGGCAGCGGAGATCGAGCGTGATCCGGTTCTTGATCTAGCACCCAGCCGGCGGCACCGAGGGCCGTCTTAACTATTGCCACCGGGCTGATGGATACGCGAGGGAATTGTAAGCTGCTATTTCAAATGAGTTAGTCAGGAGAATACCTGAAGCGCGCAAAGAAAATACCTTAGAACCGATGGCCAGGGTGGGATCGCACGCGCTGACAGGTCTGGTGTCAAGCCGTCAAATTTGACTACCGGTGAGCATATTGCACGGCGGCGAGCAGGCCGAAACCAACGAGGATACTACCGGCGAGAAGGAACAACAGAGCTGCGCGGCGCGCGCCTGCGGGCGCTTTGCTGAGTTGAGCTACATCGCCAGGGCCGACTTCTTTCATCCCGTACGTGAATTTCACGACCGCTTTCTTGTACAGGCCCCATAGCATCCACGCACAGGCGCCGAAGAACAGCATCCAAAACAGACCGGTCCCCGCGGCAGTCTTCAATTTGGTGCGCAGGGGAATCGCGCCAGCGTACAAATTATAACCGATCGAAGTGGGAGCGATTATGGCGAGGTAGCACAGCAAGGTAAGAATTAGGTTCGCTCCGCGGTACATCCCGACAAGCGCGCGGAGCTTTTCTTCATCGGCTTTGGAGTCTACAAAATAGCGCTGGCCCTTGGAAATGAGCGAAAGAAATACCACCCGCCCCCTGGAATCTGTGCGGAAGTGGGATCCAACGGCGTAGTCCACCAGCCTGGCGAACGGAGAAATCATCGCTGCTCCTTGTGCTGAATACAGCAGGATTGCTGGGCCGAAGGGCACGTCGCGCCCGCGCCTTGCGCTTTCAACTTTCGACTTTCGCCTGTTACTAATGATGGGTTTGCGCGGAGAAAATGAGCAAAGAAATTGCGCCGGCGGTGCTTGGATTGTAACGACGCGCGAGGCGTGCACGCTTGCGCAAGGATCGCCGCGAGGCGCGTGGAACAGGCCTTCCCGCTTTCCCTCTTTCCGCTTTCTGGTTTCTAGTTTCTGGTTTTCTGGTTTTCTGGCTTTCTGCGTTCCGCTTTCTGCCGCCTTAATCTCCTCCCCATCCGTCTCCTCGACAGCTCCATTGCATGGCGCCTCCTCCCCGCACTCCTCAAACGTCGACCAAACAGTCAGCACATGGAAGCAAAATTCTATCTCGCGCTCGCCTTTGCGGGCTGCGAACTTCGGGTCTCGAAGATTTCTGATAGGACGCGGCCCTTCATCTGAGTCGGCTGGGGGATCCCATAGAGATTTAGGATGGTCGGCGCAATGTCGAAGACGCTGACGCCAAATCCCATCAGTCGCACGTCTCTCTTGATACTTGGACCTATCGCAATGAAAATTCCGGGCACATCATCGCCGTCCTCGAAGTCGTGTTTGGCAATGATGGGAGTGTTGCCGCCGTGATCGTGAGCTGAGCGGTACAGGCGCCGGCCCTCTTCAAATTCCCGCAGCGGCTTGATTCCGTGGTCGGAAATGATGAACAGGTAGGTGCTTCTGTCGACGTAACGCAGGATCTTCCCGAGCACCTGGTCAAACGCACGGTACTGGTCGGGGAACGCATCCACACGAACGCTGTGCAGCGTAGAGTCATAGCCTGCGTTGTAGGGCTGAATGGGATAGAGCCAGTGCCCGACGCGGTCCTCGCAGGATTGAACGAGCATGGTGAAGTCAGTCCGATGGTGGCTCAACAAATAGTCAAACAACTTCGCTTGCTGAGCACGTACTTGCGACACCTGCTGGAGCCATTGCTCGATAGCCTCTGCCTCTTTGCCTTTCAGTTCCTCTGCGGCCGGCATACGTGAGCAATCAATCCAGAAGTCGCCCACATTCATTTCCAACTCAGCGACCATACTGGGCGGATACACCGCTTCTCCGCCTTTCACCTCCGACAACTTCGGCGAACAAAGGATTCCATCCTCGCAGCCTTTGCCACGCGTGAGCATGCCACTGATCATGTAGCCGTTTAACGGCATGACCGGGAAGGTCGCAGGAACGTTCGCCATGCCGACCGTCACGCCGTGCTTTGACAGAATCGACCACATTGGTTCCCGCTTTAGCATATCGGTGCTGGCGGTCTTTCCTGCAACAACGAAACCGGTGATACCGTTCTCCTCCGGGGGGGTGCTGGTGGCGATGGAGCTGTAAACCTTGGGACAGTTCGGGGCAGAGAGGGTCTTCATTTTCCCATAGACGCCACGCTGGATGACTTCGGCAAAGTTGTGAAGCTCGCCTTTCAACAACAAGGGTCGAATGATGTCCCACTCCATGCCGTTGACGCCAACGACGATCACATGGGGTCGCGACTCGGTTTGGCTGCGAACCGGGACGACTCCCATCAGGAGCGCAACCGCGCCGATCAGGAATTTCTTATCGCAGAGCATAGCGATTCCTCTTGCCATCAGCCCCACTGCGCCTCGTCCGTCTATTTGTACAACTCCGCCGAAATTGTATCTGATCCTCCGCTCACGAACACTCGACCATCAAGCAATAAGACCGCAGCCGCAAGCGCCCGGCCTGTTTCCATACCTCCTGTTTCGGTAAAGGTTCCGCTGGCGGTATTGTACAGCTCAGCCGTGAAGGCGCTGGAGCCGAAGGAGCCACCAGCCACCAGCACATCTCCATTTGCCAACAGAACGGCAAAATGGGAATCGCGCGCAGTCACCATGGGCGCGGTGGTAGCGGCGAAGGTCCCGGCGGCAACGTTGTAGACCTCTGCGCTCGACAACGAAACCCCAGTCCCTAGATTGGCTATCCCTCCAGTTACAAGCACGTTGCCATTGCTTAGCAGCGTAGCCGTGTGAAATATGCGTGGACTCACCATGCCGTTAGCCGCGGTAAAGCTCCCCTTTGCCGGGTCGTACAGCTCTGTTGTGGCCAGCGTAGGATTTGCGGAGTTGGAGCCGCCTGCGATCAGTACCATCCCGTTTGCCAAAAGAGTCGCAGTATGCGAGGTGCGCCCCGCTGCCATGCTACCCGTGAGCGTGAACGTCCCCGCGGTGGGGTCGTACAGTTCTGCTGTAGCCAACGCACCTGTGGCGTTCGAGCCGCCGGCGATAAGTACCTTTCCACTGACCAGCAGTGTCGCCGTGTGGGAATTCCGACCAACGCTCATGCTGCCCGTGGCAGCAAACGTCCCAGAAGCCGGATCATAGAGATCTGCGCTCGCGTCATGCCCACCCGTGACCAGCACCTTGCCATTGCCGAGCAGTGTCGCGGTATGGAAAAAACGCGTCACCGACATTTTCCCGGTAGTCGCAAATGTGCCCGCAACGGGATCGTAAACCTCCGCGGAGTCCAGCGGACAACTCTGGTAGTAGTTAATGAAAGAGCAAGAGTCCCCGCCAGCGATGAGCACTTTTCCGCTCGGCAGGAGGGTGGCCGTGTGTTCCGCGCGACCGGTACTCATACTCCCGGTGGGCCGGAATCCGGAAGGCACGATGGTTACACTCGCAATCCCAGTCTTGCTTGAGTCCTGGACACTAGTGGCAATCACGTGGAACGGCCCCCCGGTCGTGTTTGGAGCCGTGTATTGCCCGCCGGTCGTAATGGCGCCACCCGTAGCCTCCTGCACGCTCCAGCTGACACCCGTGTTTAAAGAAGTATTCACCGTTGCGCTGAAATCACGAACCCCCAGTGGTCCTAACACGTTGCTTGACGGGGAGACCGACACCACGAGCGGCGCGACGGTGACCGTCGCTGTCGCTGACTTACTTGTGTCGGCCTGGCTGGTTGCAATCACGTGGAAAGTGCCGCCCTTGTTTGGGGCGGTGTAAACCCCCACGCTGGTAATCGATCCTCCCGCCGCGCCTTCCTGCACCGCCCAGTTCACGCCAGAGTTACTGGTGCCGGTGACGATTGCAGTAAATGATTGGGCCCCGCCCTGGTTAAGACTTGCCGTCGAAGGAGAAATCAAAACTACGATGGGGCTCGTCGTACCCCCTCCGCTCCCACCGCAGCCCGTGACCACCGCGGGTAGAATGAACAGCACAAGAGCCCCAATCCTGGTGTTCATGGGAGCCTCCTTGCACGAAACGTGAGCCTTGCGTCCGCTAAGAGGACTGAATGAATAATCGGGACTTGGAGCCGACCTCGCGCGGAACGCAACGTTTCAGAGGCGGCGCTTAGTCTGGCAAGCTCTACGATGTGGCTCGCCGCTCCACTTGCGCGCGACAATATCAGGGTATTACAGCCCACGATAGTACTAAAATCGGACCGAAGGCATTCCGATTTTAAGACTAGATCGATTGCCGTAGTCCCAGGAGAATGGCGCATGGCCCCATTTCTAGTTTCTAGTTTCTGACTTCCGCTCGCCGCCTTAATCCCCTCCCCATCCGTTCCGTCGACGCCACCCAGCCGCACGCGGCAGTCCAACAAATGTAGAGGCCGGGCTTCAGCCCGGCTAGCGAGTAACGCGAGCGCTCCTGACTTTGTAATTGCCGCTGACCGTTTACCCTGAGCCTCGAAGGGTGGCCGGCGTTTCTGCTTTTCTGTCATCCCGACCGAAGTGGGCGCGGGATGAATCTCTCCCCATCCTCTGTAGCGGCGAGTTCATCTCGCCATCCGCTCTCAAGCGCCGGAGGTGCGTCACAATTTAGCCCAAGCCGTGAGGCCTGGGTACCCTGCACCACCCAACCCCTACCGTCATTTGCGTCTTTTGCATCCCGGATGTTCTGGCGGGACCGACCGAAGCGACCCGGCTTTTTCTTCCGCCCGGTTTCTGGGCGCCGGGTCGCGCAGGGAGGAATCTCTCTTGGTCTTTTTCCGCTACCTGTTCAGCAGGGCCGTAAGTGACGCCAAATCAATGAGGCTTTAGCCGCTTAGCGTCGGCGGCCGAGGCAAATACATCGCGCGCGATCGAGCAAGAACGAATCTTCCCGACGAGCAATCCCTCAATACGACCCTGCGTACCTTGCTTCACGCGGCGAAGCGGCCTCTCCGCCGCGCCCGCTGACCACAGTGTAGCGCCGGGCTTTGCCCCGGTTTATGGGGACTCCCCGCGTTCCTTGCGGGGAGAGCCCGGCATCTCCTGGCTCTTCAGCGCGCCGGGCTTTGCCCCGCTTTGTGGGGACTCCCCGCGTTTTTTGCGGAGAGAGAGCGCAGCATCTCTCAAACGCGGCACCTTTGAAAAAACGAAACCCCAAAGGTTTCGCCACCCACTTCAACGCCTGCCCACCCGCCCCGGAATATGCTAACAAGGTGTAATATGCCGTCTTCCTGGGCTGCTTCAGCATGGTTGCCCTAAGGATGTTGGGAGCGCTCCACAAGAGCCTCAACAATCAATTCAAATTAGCCGTGCGGAAGGGATGGCTTGATGCTGACCAAGATCAAGATACGGAATTTCAAGCGCTTTGGCAGCGTCGAGGTCGACCTAGGGAATCCAGTCGTGTTTATTGGCCCAAACAACTCCGGAAAGACTTCTGCATTGCAGGCCCTCGCTCTATGGCAGGTAGGACTTAGCAGGTGGAATGAGAGAAGAAAGGGCAAGGGCCTGCCCGAAAAAAGACCCGGTGTGACGATTAACCGCCGCGATCTCGTGGCGGTCCCTGTGCCAGATGCCAACCTTCTTTGGCGCAATCTTCATGTCAGAGATGTAAAAAAAACCGAAGCAGGTCAAGTTACCAAGAATGTTCGCGTTGACATAATCGTTGAAGGGGTTACAAGCGACAAACCGTGGACGTGTGGCTTGGAGTTCGACTATGCCAATGAGGAGTCCTTCTATTGTCGTCCGCTTCGAGTTGACGACGACTCGTCGGGGAAACGAATGTTCATTCCCGATGATGCGATAAATGTCCTGGTTGCATTCTTGCCGCCGATGTCTGGATTGGCAGCCAATGAAACCCGTCTTGACCAGGGCGCCATAAACGTCCGGGTTGGAGAGGGCCAAACGGCCGCGGTCCTGAGAAATTTGTGCTACGTCATACACAGCAGCAAGCCAGAATTGTGGAGGAAGCTTGTTGAGCACATACAGGAGCTTTTCGGCTCGGTGCTCGAGCCTCCCCGGTATATTCCGGAGCGGGGAGAACTGGAGATGGCTTACGTTGAGAAAGACGTACGACTTGATCTCTCGTCCTCTGGTAGGGGTCTGCAGCAAACATTACTACTCCTCGCCTATATGTACGCGAATCCCAATTCTGTCCTCTTGCTTGATGAGCCCGACGCGCACTTGGAGATCCTACGACAGCGCCAGATCTACCAGTTGCTGACGGATGTGGCGCGATCAAATGGAAACCAGGTCATCGCGGCAAGCCACAGCGAGGTACTTCTCAATGAGGCCGCCGGCAGAGATTTGGTAATTGCGTTCGTTGGCAAGCCGCATACGATGATTGATCGCGGTAGTCAGGTGATGAAGTCCTTGGAAGAGATTGGGTTTGAGCATTATTACCAAGCCGAGCAGACTGGGTGGGTCTTGTATCTGGAGGGATCGACTGACCTTGCGATTTTGAGAGCCTTTGCTGAGAGAATGGGCCACAAAAGGGCCACGGAGTGCCTTGCCCGCCCCTTCGTTCACTATGTTGGTAACCAACCCGGGGATGTGAGGAAGCATTTTCACGGCCTTCGGGAGGCGGTAGACCGCCTGCGCGGGATTGCGATCTTCGATCAGTTGGAACGTCCTTTACCTGTACCTGCCGATTTAGGAGCCGTGGGCCTCGCTTGGCGCAGGAAGGAAATTGAGAACTATCTTTGTTATCGGGAGACGTTAGAAGCCTACGCACAACAAAGTGCCAAGACGGCTGCTGCCGGACCGCTCTTCGGCGAGGCAGAAGCGAAGAGCCGACTTGCTGCCATGAGAGAATCCATTAGAGAACTCGAGAATGCTCTCAATACTCTGGGGAAAGGCTCCCCTTGGGATCCTGGAACAAAGGTAAGCGACGATTTTCTAGCGCCACTCTTCCAGAACTACTTCAAGAGACTTGGGATTCCGAATCTCATGGCTAAGACAAATTTCCACGAGCTGGCTTTTCTGGTTCCTGTCGACAAGCTTGATCCAGAGATTCGCGACAAGCTGGACGCGATTGTCAATGTTGCGGACGCGGCGCAGCCGGGGGCCTCTGACTAGGTGGGGAGTTGTAGTGGTTGGTCGGCGGGCGGCCGACCCTCGAGGCCGCAACAAGCTCTTGGGTGGCCCATCCTTGCGAGTTTTGCAAGGGTGGGGCTGCCTCGTCTTCCGGCGCTTGACCACAGTAGTCTTTGCGATTGGCTCCATGCGAAGAGGTCGGCAACAGATGCAAATGAACCGGCGACATAAGGTCGGCCTTTTCCTAACCACAGTGATTATTGGGGCAGCACTCCTGCTTGACGTAAGTGCAAAGGAGTCCGTTGGCATCGCCTTGCTCGGACTGGCCGCTACCTGGCTCGTCGGCAACGTGCGCTTACTAAAGCAAGAATCATCGCATCACGACCGGCAGCAGCTTCCCGAGACTCCCCCAGTAGTACATGAACCGGAGAGGGTACTTGCTCCGCGCGAAGGAGCAGGCAAAGAACTTGACAAGTCGGTCGTTCCTGCGAAGCCCCGCGGCTCTTGGACATGGGTGATAGTCAGCGCGGTGAGTTTCTCGGTTTTGCTCACCTTGGCGATATTCAATCTGACTTGGCAGTCGATCGTTGGCGAAGACGAGAAGGCCGGGGAATCACTCGGAGGGATGCTCATTCCTTTGATTATCCTCGGGTTTGCTGCAAGGAACGCGTGGAAAACGCTACGAGCCAAAGAGCCAGAAGACAATCCGGTCTACCAGCTAAGACACCGAAGGTTCAACATGATAGGCGGGACATGCGCCGTCGCCCTTCTTTCATTTGCTGTGGGCTTTGGCATCCGTGCGGGAGATAGAATTCAGAGGAATAGAAGGATGGATGCAACAGTTTCTGAAATTGCGAAGCTAGGCCCCAAAGGTGCAGAGTTACGAGGACAAATCAAAGCGATCCTTTCGCAGGACACACCGACCTTTGCGGATTACTACCTTCGGTGCCTGAAACTTGAGAAAGCCTTGGATGCATATGACCTGCAACAGCAACACCTACGCCCGCTGCTAAATACTGTACTGGCCGAGGCGGGGGACCAGCCCAAACTAGCCGAAATTGCAGGGACCATCCAACACATTAACGATAAAGATGCTGAGGTTGTGAAGCTCTTTCGGCTCGAAATTGCAAAGGGCAAGGAGGTAATCAGTCTGCCTGCCTCCCGGCAATCGAGCTTTTATCGAAACGAAATAATGCCTCTTGAACGGGAGGCCACCAGAGTCGCGGAAGAAGAAATAGGAATGATGCGCGAGGCGGAACAAAAGGGAATGAAGTGGCCCGCAGACGTGAAAGAATTGCTTAAATAACGGTTTTGCGTGTGCGAGTTTAGAGTCACCTTCGCAGCAACCAACTATGCAACCGCCCTGGCCAGCTCGCACAACTCCTG
>Ga0099793_10000440_pt1 | contig 11136 bp, 9 predicted proteins | sample Rivendell_Oct201_9_FD_77319 | JGI IMG/M metagenome (GOLD analysis project Ga0099793, IMG submission 77319) | Vadose zone soil and rhizosphere microbial communities from the Eel River Critical Zone Observatory, Northern California to study diel... | ecosystem: Environmental > Terrestrial > Soil >...
ACGTTCCCAGCTCATAACTGTAATAGCCACCCTTGGGTCCCGCCGCCGCGCCGAAGTAATCGAAGTACGGCCTCGCGCCCGCGGCGTGGAATTCGTGGTTGCCCGGCGCAGGCCGCGTTCGCGCCTTCACGCGACCCCACGTTTTGTCATAACACGCCAAGTTTTCTTTCGAACCATCGGGGTAAGCGAGATCGCCCACCGCCATCACCGTGCCCGCAATCTGCTCCAACAATTTCGCCGTGGCTTCCGCCCCCGAAAGATCTGTGCAGTCGGCGATGTCACCGGCTCCAACAAGGACGGCTGGCTCATCCGACCCCGCCGGGTTTGCGGCAACCTTTGCACGATCGCTCGATAACGTGAGTAATCCCAGCGCACCGGCCGCGCACACCCCAGCAAACCATTTCAGTTCCATGGAAGCCCCACTCTTCGGAAGTCGATGGTGAAATACAAAGATTGCATCCTCTCATCGTGCGACGCCGTGAAAAAACGGAGCCGAAAGGGATGCGCCACGCGTCCTTCCGCAAGAGTCACGCCGCTCCCTGAATTTCGAGAGGGAAGACGGTGTCCATGACCGACGCGCCACCATCCACGTGAAAGATCTGCCCTGTCATCCAGCTCGATTCTTCCATACAGAGGAGCATTACGGCGTTGGCCACGTCCTGTGGTGTTCCCGCTCGGCGGGCCGGGCACCACCCGCTCTCATGCCAGGACTTGATAGCGCGCTGCACCTCGGCGGGAAGGCTGACGAGCACGCCTCCGTCCACGTTATTCGGCGCCCCGAAGATGACCCCCGGGCTGACGGAGTTCACCGTGATGCCGCGCCGCGCGAGAGCAACAGCGAAGTAGCGCACGAGCGACTCCATCGCGGCTTTCGCCGATCCCATCCCCACCCAAGGCTGCCAGCTCCCCGTGCGCGCGCCCGGCGCGTGCGTGATGGCGATGATCCTGCCGCCCTCGCCCATAAGGGGAACGGCCAATTGGGCCGCGACCAGGAAAGCCGTTGCCTGGGAATTGATCGCCAACTGCCACTGCTCGACGTTGATTTCCAGCGGCGGCTTGTAGAATCCAGGAATTTCAGGTCGCGCGTTACTGACGAAGAAGTCCAGAGTTCCGAACTCTTGCTTCACTCGATCCATCATCTGGCGGATTTCTTCGGGCTGATTGACGTCCGCGGGGACGATGAATCCACTCGAGCCCCGCTCCCGAACCTTCGCCAGCGTGTCATTCGCCGCGTCAACGTTCCTGTAATAATGAATGGCGATCTTGACGCCGCTTTCCGCCAACTTCAGTCCGATGCCTCTGCCAATGCCTCGCGAGCCTCCTGTGATCAGGGCATGCTTTCCCTTTAGCGACATAGTCTTGCTCCTCCTTCTTTGGGGAATGGAAGGAATCGAACGTGTTCGCCTTTCCTTACACCCAAAAAAAAGACGGGTCAAGAATATAAGGGACCGGCGCTCCGGCCACAGCGGCTGCTCGTCCAGTCGAACGGACAGAGTGCCAACACTCCGACACGTGCACGACCACTGACATGGCTAAGAAGGGAGTGAGCTAGACCCATCCCCCCTTCTCCCAGCAACCTCCAAGTCATTTTTGTCATCTACACCTCTGGCACAGTTATTGCCTTGTTCAGCTTTGGTCATGGGTGGCTTGGACGAGCATCTTTCAACGCAGACTGCAATAGGAGGTTTGGCGCCGGCGCATTAACACAGTCCTCGACCGCAGCACGCTCGGCGACCGGCCGCAAACAAGCAACAGATAGGCATACATAAATGCTCCGTCACTCTTATTTTCTCGCGCTGATACTGCTGTTGAGCCCCATCCCCGGTTTTGCGCGGGAAGCAGCACCGGACGCCGTCTCCCCGTCCTTCACAACCGACCCAGAGCTCAGCGCCGGATTCGATCTCCTCTACCAGCAAAAGTTCACGGCAGCACGCGAAGGTTTCGCAAACTGGGAATCCCGCAATCCGCAACAGCCTTTTGGCGAGGTGGCCGTCGCCGCCAGCTATCTCTTTGAGGAGCTATCCCGCCAAGGCGTGCTCACCAGCGATTTTTTCCTCAACGAAAAGAAATTCCTGCACGGGATTGACGGCAGCCCGGATCCGGAGCGCATGAGCCATTTTCGCGATGCCGTGGCTCACGCCCGCGAACTTGCCGCGGAGCGCCAGAAAACAAATCCCAAGGATGGAGAAGCCCTTCTTGCGCTGACGCTGGCCGCCGGAATGGAATCGGACGCGGAAGCTATTCTCCAGAGAAAGCATCTTGCCGGCTTGAAGCGCATGAAAAAAGCCAATGGCTATGCGAAGCAATTGCTCGAGCAGCATCCGGAAGCCACAGACGCGTACATCGCCCCCGGCATCGCCAATTACATTATCGGGTCACAGAGCGGTGGTTCCCGCTTCGCGCTCTGGTTTGGTGGAATTCACGGAGACAAAAAGCTCGGTATGGAGCAAGTCGCCCGGACTGCGGAAAACGGCCGCTATCTCCGGCCGTTCGCCAAGATTATCCTTGCCCTCGCCGCGCGCCGTGAGAAACAGGATGCCTTGGCGCAAAGATTGTTTCGCGAATTGAGCGAGCAATATCCAGGTAACGAAGTATTCGCTTTGGAATATGCCAAAGCCATGGACCTGTCTACGCCGCCAGCCCTGGGCCGTTGACTTCTCTCTCGCTATAGCTAGGCTCTCCACTCCACAACCAAAAACTCCGCCACATCCGCCCAAAAAATCCGCAAAGCGGTCAGTAGCGACGCAAGGTAAGGTAGTGCCAATAAATTCGGCGCGGCGCTCTCAGGGTGGGCTAACTCATAACGTGATACCCAGAGTGCCCATAAGATCCGATCCAGCAGACCCGGAGCTGCAGTTCCAGCCAGGCAGACCAAGGATGGTGCGGAATTGCGATTTCTGTGCAGCTCAGGGCGTTTTCGGCTCGCCTCGACGCGAAGGACAATGTAAAGCGTTAGGCAACTCTGGCGAGGTTGGGTGGCAGAGTTATGCCCGAAGGCGTTGGCACGAAGCGCAAGTACACCTCCGCGGCGATCGCGTTGGGGATCCAACAGAGCCACGCGATGGCGGGGTAAACGATCGAAAAAGGCCAATGGAACGCGACACTAAGAGGCAGGTAGATGCGCAGAGTGATGGCGGCGGCGGCGAGGGCATAGCTGCGAATCATCCAGCGCCGGTGGGTGAGCGCATCGCCTCGCAAAATGAACTGCACAGCGAGCCCGGTCGCTACAATCCAAGCCGCGCCGAGGGCGAGAAATCCCGCGGAAGCGATCCAACCGGTCTGCGAATGCGGCGCGATCCAGAGGGAAGCGCACCAGCCAAGCAAGACGGCGCCGCAGTAGATCCATCCCAAGAGGCGATGGCGATTCCAGTTGCTTTCACGGAAGCGAGGGACAAACTGCAACGGACCCGCCAGCAAGGCGATCGCGCCACCCAAGGCGTGCAGCGAAAGCGCTATGCGTCGCTGGCTGAAGTTGTCCAGTTCCGCGGGAAAGGGCACGTGCGGCAGCAGGTAACGAAGGGCTCCGAGCGCGTTCACAAAAGCGAAGAGCGCGAGCATGAGCCACAGGAGTTTAGGCAGGAGTCTCACGTTGGTTTATTTTGTCACGTTTCCTCGCGCTGTGCAGGCCGAATGGATTCAACTCGTCCTTGCCAGAAATCGAGCTAATTTCTCGCTCCCCTTCCTTTCCTTCGCGACATCATTCTGACACCGCTTCCAGGATACCGGACGCGCGGCGCTAGAGCCGCGGTTTAAAAAAAGCCCAGCCGGCGTAAGTCACTGAAATGGCGTTCCTTCCGGGCAATTCATCTTCGATGCCGTTTGGTATAGAGAATGCCTTTCTATTTCACGAACAAAATACCGCGGCGATATGAAGTTTGGCGCGGATGTCTAAAAATAAGGAGATGTAAACATGTACCGCAAAATGTCCACTGGCATGATCTGCCTGATGCTGTTCGGGGCGACCTTCTTTGTCCCAAAGGTTCGGGCCGACGAATCAGATAAGAAAACGATTATGACGGTCAACGAACCCATTCAGGTTCCCGGGAAAGTGCTTCCCGCAGGCACCTACACATTAAAACTGCTGGATTCCAACGATCGCACCCTCGTTGCAATTTACAATGCTGACGGGAGGCATCTGATTACCACGATCCAAGGTATTCCGGACTATCGGATGGAAGCCCCAGAAAAGGCCATCCTTCAGCTCGAAGATCGGCCCGAGGGCCAACCAGAAGCCCTAAAGGCGTGGTTCTACCCGGGTGATAACTTCGGCGTGGAGTTTGTGTATCCAACGCAGAAGTAATAAGCAATAACGAGGCTCTCGCGTCTGGCGATGCATAAGGCGCCAGGCGCTCAGCCTTCGTGTGATGATGTGGGCGCTGTGACCTTGCGGTCCTCTACTATCGCGATGCTCGCGCTCATCCTCGCGAATCTTACGATGATCGCTGTCGCCGTCGCGCAGTATCCCCCATTTTTCTACCAGCCCGGAGCGCGCATCTTCCTCCTGGAGTCGACGTCTGCTCTGGCTGCTTATGCGGTTGCTGCTCTGCGGGTTGGAAGGAGCAAGAGCGCAAGCTGGGACGCAATTCTAAGAGTCGCGTTTCTATTCGGCATCTTGAGTGGAATCGTCGAGGCGCTGAACATTGCACTCGAGAACGCTATCCCCGCCATCCACACCCCGGCTCTGCCAATAGCTTTTATGCTGGCGATCTTCACCTCGTGGGGAGTAGCCGCATTTCGCGGGGGACGGTCTCTCAACTCAGTCCGTGCTGGCGTGCTCACTGCGGTTTCAAGCGCGGCCATTTGTCTGCTAATTGCTGTCGCCGCGGGCTTCGTGATCCAGTTCTTCGCCGCCAAGCCCGAACCGGCATATATCTCAACGTGGGCCGAGTTCAAGAGAAGCGGATGGACCGACGCACGCGCCTTCGGCTTGGCCAACACCCTCGATTCAGCATTCAGTCATCTCCTCGTCGCGCCAGGAGTCGCGCTTATCTTCGGCGGCGTTGCCTCTTTGCTTGCCCGATTTAGTCCCCCCAAAGAAACCTCAGCCGCACCTGTAAATCGCTCCGGGTCGTAGAAACGCTGTTACGGCATTCATACCATTGGACTTATAAGTTTACTATTAACAGAAATCCAGATCCGTACGGCCGTTTCTTGTGTTATCTCGAACAAACCTGACAGACAGCTCCCGCCACTCTACCCTTAACTCTCGACCCTTCAATCTCTTGCAGCCTCTTTGTTCTCTTTTTTTCGACTCCCGTCCTTTGTTTTCAACAGCTTGCAGCCTCTTTTCCCAAAACACCCGGGTGGGGGGTACCCATCACTTCCGCGCCGAGCTCGACCTCCGCCGTCACATGCGCCACGTGGCGCCTCTATCCCCTGTGCCCTCAGGCGATTGCGCATACTTTCCGTCGCCACGGGGGGTGTGTGTACTCCTCCCGCGCACTACCCACTACTCACCGCCCACTACCCACTCTCCCAATTTGAAGCGTAAAATGCCACCGATGAGTCACTTGCAGATGCACCGCACTCGGATGTTGCGCTCCTTAGCGACCGCCGCGTTGTGGCTGTGCGTCTCGCCGGCAACACTCGGACAAACTCCCGCCGCCGAGCCGCGTCCGGTGATAATCGTATTCGGCACCATACGCTACTCCGCCGGCAATCCAGTCGCCGACGCCTCCGTCTTCTTTGAAGAGAAAGCCACCGCTGCCTCCGTCGAGACGAAAACGAAAGCCGACGGCGCCTTCTCCTTCCTGGCCCTTCGCCCCGGCACCTACACCGTCAGAGCAGAAAAAACCGGCATGCGCGCGCCCGCCTCCGCCTCGCTCCTTCTCTCCTTGGGAGAAAAAAAACAAGTCGACCTAGTCTTGGAAACCTCGCAACCCAACGAATCACCGTCTCCCAACGACAAAAAATCCGACGCAACCTCCGCGGCAATGGAATTTGACGATAAGCCCAGCTTCACCGTCGCAGGTGTCACAGATTGGACCAACGTCGGCGGCCACGGCTCCGATACCAAGCTGCGCACCAGCGAATCGCTCGCCAAGGAAACCGCCACGCTGAAATCCGCCGAGCCTGGCGAACCCTCCGCAAACTCATCCGAGTCGGCGCGCGCGGCGGACGCGCATCGTTTGGCGGGCGACCGCGCCGAGCATTCCGGCGATCCTCTCGCCGCCGTCCGCGAATACGAACAGGCCGTTCGCCTCAATCCCAGCGAGCAAAATTATTTCGCCTGGGGCACCGAGCTGCTTCTCCACCGCGCCCTCAAACCTGCCACCGAAGTTTTCACGAAAGGTTCTGTCGCGCACTCGAAATCCGCGCGAATGCTCGCCGGCCTCGGCGCCGCTCTCTACGCCAGCGGCGCGTATGCCGACGCCGCGCGCCGCGTCTGCGAAGCCTCTGATTTGCGACCGGCAGATCCGACTCCCTATCTTTTCCTTGGCAAAATGGAAAAGGCTGCGCCCGATCCGTTGCCCTGCGCCGAGCAAAAACTCGCGCGCTTCACGCAAGACCAACCCGCAAACGCCCTCGGCAACTACTACTACGCTGTCGCGCTTTGGAAACAATCGAGAGACTCGGAAAATTCTTCCGCCTTGCAGCAAGCCGAAGCGCTGCTCCAGAAAGCTGTCACTGCCGACCCCAAACTCGACGAAGCCTACGTTCAACTCGGAGTCTTGTATTCAGCGCGAGGCAATTTTCCGCGAGCCATCAGCGTCTACAAAAAAGCCATCGAAGTAAATCCGCAATCCGGCGAAGCCCACTACCGCCTGGCGCTCGCCTACAAACGAACCGGTGAGGACGCAAAATCAGAGCAGGAACTGCAACTCTACAAGCAAGCCGATAAAACCGAAGCCGCCGCCATCGAGCAGCAGCGCCGCGAAATCCGTCAATTCCTCATCATCCTGCAGGACCAGCCGCAGAGGCCGCAGCCAGAGAAGCAATAATGAGAAGCGTGAAGAGTTCAACTAAGCGGTCACTTCGTTTTGGGCCTAGCCGACGCAACGATCCCGCTGCCTTCGCGAATGGTGAGAATCTGGTTGACCTTCACCGCCGTGAATCGCTCGACCTTTTGCGTCGTCGGCCATTTCACTTCAATCACATCAATCGTCTGCGCTTTTCCCACCCCGAAGTGCAGCCGCAAATCGCTCTGCGACATCACGCTCGCTCCGCTGTGCACTTCATCCATCTGCGCGTGCGTTCCGGTAACCGCGCGCACCCGCGCTCCAATCGCCGTGCGATTGCACTTTGTTCCAATCAATTTGATCTTGATCCAGTTCTGCAAATTTCCGCCGTCGTTGCGCAGCAGGGAAGGGAAGTCATTCATGTTTAGAATCAGCGCGTCAATATCGCCATCGTTGTCGTAATCGCCAAACGCGGCGCCACGGCTAGAGAAGCGCTCCGAAATCCCCGGCCCCATCTCAGCCTAAACGTCTTTGAATTGCCCTTTGCCGAGATTTCTGTAAACCAGGCGCGGGTTCTTGAAGGTTTGCCCGATATTTTGCCCGTCAATTTCGGGATACACATGACCGTTGACTTGCATGATATCCGGCCAGCCGTCGTTGTCGTAATCGATAAAGCCGCAACCCCACGCGACATACTGATTATTGATTCCGACGCCCGACGCAAACGTCACGTCGCTGAAAGTGCCGTCGCCGTTGTTGTGATAGAGGTTGCAAGTGTCGTCCGCAAAATTGGTTTTGAAAATGTCGAGCCATCCGTCGCAATCGTAATCGGCGACGCCGATGCCCATGCCCGCTTGCTCGTGGCCATTTTCGCTGTAAGCGACGCCGGCAATCATCGCCACATCGGTGAACGTGCCGTCATGATTGTTGCGAAATAAGATGCTCGGCTGCGAATCCACCGCGACATAAATATCCGGCCAGCCGTCGTTGTCGAAATCGTAAGAAACCGCGGTGATAGAATATTTCGGCCCCAGTTTCAAGATGCCGGATTTTTCGGAAACATCAGTGAAAGTACCGTCGCCGTTGTTGTGAAACAAAACGTTGGTATCTCCCGGCATCCCGCGCGGGCCGCACATCACCGGAATTCCTTTCCATTGGCACAACGGAGCGGTGGGAGACGGCGCTTTTTCGGGATCGAGGCGAATGTAATTGCACACAAAAAGATCGAGATGGCCGTCGCGATCGTAATCAAGAAAAGTGCAGCCGGCGCCCCAGCGAGCCTTTTCGTCGTACACGCCGGCTTTCTTGGTCACATCGGTGAAGGTGCCATCGCCATTGTTGTGAAATAAAATGTTGTGGCCCCAGAAGCAGCAGAACAGATCGTCCCATCCATCGTTGTCGTAATCGCCAACGCAGACGCCGGTTTGCCAGCCGGTGCGCGCGAGCCCGGATTTTTGCGTGACGTCCGTAAATGTTCCGTTGCGATTATTTTTATAGAGATGCGAAGTCGGCGCTTTTCCTTCCGGCCACTTGGCGTCCAGGCGCGTTCCGTTGGTCAAATAAATATCGAGCCAGCCGTCCTGATCGTAATCAACAAATGCGAGGCCGCTGCCTTTGGCTTCGATGATGTAGCGTTTGCGATCGACGCCGCCCCACACGTTGGGAGAATTGAGTCCGGCTTCTTTTGCAACGTCAACGAAAGTGACCGTCGATGTGGCTGCTGCATTCGAATCGGTGGCGACTTCGAGCAAGGCGCTGCGTTTCCATTTCCAGAGCGGAGTGGCAAGCGCGTCCAGCAGCGTGCCGCCGAGGAGAATTGCGGAGAAGCCGAGGAATCGTCGTCGCGGGGAATTCATTTGCTGGCTGTCTTTGGCGGGATTTTCGGAAATGGGTGAGGGACAATTCCTGCACCTTCTTTCACAGCGATAATTTTGTCGATGGGCACGTTGGTCAATTTTTCCACCAAGCCGCTGGGCCAAATAATTTCCAGGGAATCGATTTTGGTGCGCTTGCCGAGGCCAAAGGAAATACGCGGATCACTTGCCGACATGTAGCTCGTGCCGCCTTTCGCTTGCTCGACGTGGGAAATTCCTTCGGCGGTCAGCTTCAGTGACGCGCCGATGCCGTCGCGATTCGATTTCGTTCCGATGAGCAGAATCTCCAGCCAGTGATTGGCGTTGCCGCCGTCGTTGCGCAGCAGAGAGGGATAGTCGCCGCGACTGTTGGTGACGATATCGATGTCGCCATCGTTGTCGTAATCGGCGGTGGCCAGGCCGCGCCCGGCAATGGGGCGCATGAAATCCGGGCCAAGCGAGTCGGAGACTTTTTCAAACTGGCCCTTGCCCAAGTTGCGGAACATCAGCAGCGGCTCTTTGTACGAAACTTCGCCATGGTAAAGCTGCACGTTGTCGAGCATGGCGCCATTCAATTGCAGGATATCGGGCCAGCCGTCGTTGTCGTAATCGAGAAATTTCGCGGAGACGCCGCTGAGAAGAATGGCTTTGTTGCCGATGCCTGAGCGATAGGTGTCGTCATTGAACGTCCCATCGTGATTATTGTGATACAGGCGATTCAATTCGAAATCGAGGTGCGTGATATACACGTCTTGCCAGCCATCGCCGTCGACATCCGCGGCGTCGATGCCCATGCCGGCTTCGTAGCGGCCGTCTTCGCTGGCGGCGATTCCGGAAACGAGGGAGGCGTCTTGAAACGTGCCGTTGTGTTTATTGAGAAAGAGAAAATTAGGCCAGGAGTCGTTAGCGATAGCGATGTCCGGCCATCCGTCATTGTTGAAGTCGGCGAGAACCACGCCCATGCCTTTTGATTCGGGTTTGCCGACTCCAGAGGCGTCGCTTACGTCAGTAAACGTGCCGTCACGATTGTTGTGATAGAGCTTGGTCTTCTGGCCTTTGTAATTTCCTGGATGGCAGTAAGAACGGTAGGCGGGGCGATGCTCGCCGCAGTAAAGATTATTCTTGGGCGACCATTCGATGTAGTTGGTGACCAGGAGATCGAGCCAGCCATCTTTGTCATAGTCAAACCATCCGGCGCTGGTGGACCATCCGCCTTCATCAGCGACGCCGGCTTTTGCGGTGACGTCAGTGAAGGTGCCGTCGCCGTTATTGTGATAAAGGATGGCGCGGCGGTAGCCGGTGACGTAGATGTCAGGGTAGCCGTCATTGTCGTAGTCACCGATGGCCACGCCCTGGCCGTAGTGTCCTTCGCCGCTGACGCCGGCCTTCTCCGTGACGTCGGTGAACGTTCCATCGCCATTGTTGTGGTACAGCGCGGAGCGCAAGGGGCGAGGCGGCTTGTAAATATCGGTAGGCGCCGACTGCACGAAGAAAAGATCCATCAAGCCGTCCTGGTCGTAGTCAAGCCAGCCCACGCCCGTGCCCATCGTCTCCAGGTAATATTTTTCTTCGGTTTGCGTGGCGTCTTGAAGAAAAGTGATTCCCGCCTCTTTGCGAACGTCGGTGTAACGAACCGGAATGGCGGCCTGCCGCGGCTTTGGAGCCTGGCCCGCGAACAGCAGCACATGGGTAACCGCACCGAGCAGTGTGGTCAAAGCTAGAATTGCGCCAAGTTTGATTCCGAGACCGAGAACGGGTCCTCTAACTATATTCAATTTGTTCCCATTCCCCCAGGGTGCGTAGAGGACATTCCTTCCATGCCAACATGTTGGCTCACAGAATTCCAAGTCTTCCGATCAGATTAGAGATTGTAGCGCCGGGTCGCCATGGTGCTCAACAGGAGCCTTCGCGTGCCTGACCGGTCTAACTTCCGAGTTGCCGACCACCCGGAAGGTGGCCAGACCAGTCAATACAAAGGTTTGTCGGTACTAACCCGACCGGCGAGTTGATAACTTCCGGGTTGTCCGTAATCTGGGAGTTGTCGAAGGGATGTCCTACTTATAACGATTGCTTCCGACATGCCGATTTTCGGTACCAATAGTGCTGCGCAAGTAGCGAAAGATGTCGCGCAACGACCAGACCACGAGTTCCTATTTTTCTTATCGCTGTTGCAGTTCATCTCATGCGGCGGAGGTCTGGGCTCGTCTTGTCTCGACAACATTGTGCGCTGACGCCGCGGATGAGAACAGAAGTATGAGACCTTCGACCAGTGTCGGGTGAGTCAGGACCGCATCGCGCAGCGCGGTGTAGGGCAGCCCTGCGATCATCGCAATCTGGACGGCGGCCAGGATCTCCCCCGCACCGACACCGAAGGCCGTGAACCC
>Ga0099793_10000442_pt1 | contig 11121 bp, 9 predicted proteins | sample Rivendell_Oct201_9_FD_77319 | JGI IMG/M metagenome (GOLD analysis project Ga0099793, IMG submission 77319) | Vadose zone soil and rhizosphere microbial communities from the Eel River Critical Zone Observatory, Northern California to study diel... | ecosystem: Environmental > Terrestrial > Soil >...
CGCACTGGATGATGGTCACGTTGGGTTTCCCTTCGATGGCGTTGATAATCGCCGCCACCTTAAGCTCGGCCGGATTGCGGGCAAGAATATAGCCCCCGTGAACTCCCTGATACGAAACGATGCACCCCTTCTTGGCAAGCTTCTGCATGACCTTCGCAAGAAGCTCATACGGGATATGGTATCGGTCCGCGATTTCCTTGGCAGTATGAATCTGCCCGGGACCGCCTGCCGCCATGTGCCGGATGGCGATTAGGCCGTATTCAACTTTTTTCGATAACTGAAACATCGTCGTTTGATCCTCTAAACCCGACCATTATAGTCCACTTTCGGGTCAAAAAAAGATTCCGCTACACGGAATCTTTGTATCTATGGAAAACTGACTTTCGTGGTTCGAAAGACCAAGTCCCGGACGCGCCGGGAACTCAGTTCATACTGATTCTCACCCGCTTGTTTTCGGCGGTTGACGGTCCACGTAAGCTTACCTCGACTTTATCAAGGTCGATGTGGACCACCTCTTCACAGTATGCACAAACTTTGGTTATCTGACGATCGAAATTGATCGGATTTCCGCAACAAGGGCAGCTTGTAATCACAATTCCGATGACTTTTGCCTTCTGCTTCACGTTCGCGAGTCCTTTCTCATATGCTCAAAAACTGTTAATTTCCAAGGATTTGAGAGGCCACTTTTAACAATATAATAAGTTTTTCGGGAAAAACAATCCCGTTCCCAAATTAATTTTTTTTCATTGCTTTTTTGGGCCATTTCTCTCACCTTTTCATTCAAAACACCAAAACCGCCCGGGAAGTTCGCAAAACTCCCAGGTACCGCAGATACAATTGTATTTGCCCCGATTTCTGGTTAACTTCCCCCTGAGGCATCATGAATATCGGCATCTCGTGTTATCCGACATATGGGGGAAGCGGGGTCGTTGCGGCAGAGCTCGGCAAGGCATTGGCGGAGCGGGGCCACAAGATCCATTTTATCAGCTATGCAATGCCGATCCGGCTCGACGGGTTCGTGGGCAATATCGTCTACCACGAGGTCGAAATCTCCACATACCCCCTCTTTGATTTTCCGCTGTACACACCGGCGCTCGCCAGCAAGATTGTCGAAGTCGCCAAATTCGAGCATTTGGACATCCTGCACGCGCACTATGCGATACCGCATGCGATCAGCGCATACCTGGCCAAACAAATCCTGGGGAGTGCAGGCCCAAAAATCGTCACAACGCTTCATGGAACGGATATCACCCTTGTCGGCCTGGAGCCAAGTTATTTGCCGGTCATGAAGTTCAGCATCGAACAGAGCGACGGGGTAACCGCAGTATCGAGATTCCTCAAGGAAATGACGCTCACGAACTACCATGTCAACAAGGACATTCAGGTGATTCCGAATTTTGTCGACACCGGGAAATATCGCCGGGTCGATGCCGAGAAGATCAGGAAGGGAATCGCCCCGCGTGGGGAGAAAATTCTTATTCATGTCTCCAACTTCAGGGCGGTGAAACGGGTCCCCGACGTCGTTCGAATCTTCGAATTGGTCCGGCGGAAAGTGCCCGCGAAACTTCTTCTTGTCGGTGACGGTCCGGATCGCTCAACGTGCGAGGGGTTGGTGAGGGAGCTCGATCTCACCCATGACGTTTTATTTCTAGGAAAACAGATCGAACTGGTTCCCCTGCTCTCCGCCTCGGACCTGTTCCTGATCCCGAGCCAGTCGGAGAGCTTCGGGCTTTCCGCCCTCGAGGCGATGTCCTGCGAGGTGCCGGTGATTGCATCGAGCGTCGGGGGGCTGCCCGAACTGATTCTCCACGGCGAAACCGGCTACATCGCAGAGATCGGTGATATCGAGCGGATGGCAAAGTACGCGATCGATCTCCTCACGAACGAAACAAAGTATAAGTCGTTCTCTGCAGCCGGCCGAAAACGCGCAGTCGATGAATTCCGGGCGGAGAAGATTATCGATCAGTACGAGCAGTATTACCAGCAGGTACTTTCGGAAAAACCTGTTCTTGCGTTCTGACTTCCTCCTCTTTCTGCTGGTGGGTGTCCGGCTCACCCTCCTTGCGGACCAGCCCCCGTTTTTTTGATTCAAACGGTTTTTTTTGTATACTCTGCGAATTATTCAGGCCGTCTTCAATTAAACCTTCGACTTCCTCAGGAGATTTTTGATGCTCCAAAAATCAGCTGTCAACCCATTCTCAAGCGCCGTTCGGGCCTGCCTCGGGTCTCATCCTCTGGTCGCAATCTGGGGGATATTGCTTCTTGCCGGATGCGGTGGAGGCGGAGGTGATAGCGCGATACCGATCGGGGAGTATTCGTCCCTCACCGGCACCGCCGCGACGTTTGGCACATCCACGCACAAGGGCGCCACGCTCGTCATGGAGGAGACGAATGGCTCCGGCGGCGTTCTCGGGAAACAGATCAAGCTCCTCACCGAGGATACGCAGTCGAAGCCCGAAGAAGCGGCCACCGTGGTCACGAAATTGATCACGCGGGACGGTGTGAAAGCGATCGTCGGGGAGGTCGCATCCGGCCGAACCTTAGCCGCGGCTCCGATCTGTCAGTCGAACGGAGTCCCGATGATCACCCCCTCCTCGACAAATCCGAAAGTCACTCAAGTCGGCGACTACATCTTTCGCGTCTGTTTCACGGACGATTTCCAGGGGGATGTGATTGCGCGGTTTGTCCACAATACATTAAACCTTAAGCGTGCCGCCCTCCTGAAGGACGTGAAAAACGAATACAGCGTAGGCCTCGGAAAGTATTTCGCCCAGAGTTTCAGGCAAATGGGAGGGGAAATTGTCGTGGAGCAGGCGTACAGTGAGGGGGACAACGACTTCAAAGCTCAGCTCACCGCTATTAAGGCCGCCAATCCGGAGATCATCGTGGTGCCGGGTTACTACAACGAAGCGGCCCTCATCGTGAAACAGGGCCGTGAGCTCAACATCAGTGTGCCGTTTATGGGCGGAGACGGGTGGGATTCAGCGAAGCTCCTGGAAATCGGCGGCACGGCAATGGAAGGGACGTACTATGCCAACCACTACAGCACGACAGACCCGCGCGACGTCGTTCAGAACTTCGTGAAGAAGTTTCACGAGAAGTACAACGAGACTCCGGACGCGATTGCGGCCTTGAGCTATGACGCCGTCAGGATCCTCATGGACGCGATGCGGCGCGCCGGATCGACGGACGGGCCGAAGCTGCGGGATGCGATTGCCGCCACGAAGGGCTTCGACGGCGTCACCGGAACGATCACCATCGACGCCAACCGCAACGCCTCCAAATCAGCGGTCATTCTCGCCATTAAAGACGGCAAGCTCACCCTGAGAGAGACCATCCGGCCCTGACGACCGCCAACCGTGACGGTCACCCTGATCAGAGCACATGAGCGAACTGCTGCAGCAAGTCATTAACGGGATTTCCCTCGGCAGCATCTACGCGCTTATCGCTCTCGGCTACACCATGGTTTACGGAGTCCTGCGCTTTATTAATTTTGCGCACGGCGACGTGTTCATGGTCGGCGCGTTCGTCGGATACTATGCCGCTCCGCGCATCACGCCGCTCGTCGGCGGCTCGCTTCTAATTGCCGGGCCGGTCACGCTGCTTCTCTCGATGCTCGTCTGTTCGGCGCTGGGAGTGACGATAGAAAAACTGGCTTACCGGCCGCTTCGTCCCCGCCCAAAGCTCACGATCCTGATCACGGCAATCGGCATCTCGCTCTTCCTCGAGTTCGGCGGACAGCTGGTCTTCGGCCCCGATCCGAAGTCATTCCCGACCCTTCTTCCATCGACGGTGCTGATCAACACCCCGAACCTCGTCCTGCGCTCGACCCCCGTCATCGTGATCGGTACGGCCCTGGGCCTGATGCTGCTCCTGCGCTTCATCGTCCTGAAGACCAAGATGGGGACCGCCATGCGGGCGGTTTCCTACAACCAGTCCGCCGCAAGCCTCATGGGAATCAACATCGACACCGTTATTTCATTTACGTTTGTGCTCGGCTCCAGCCTGGCCGCCGCCGCCGGGATTCTCTATGGCAGCCTCTACCCGAGCATTAATCCCCTGATGGGGGTTTTCCCCGGCCTCAAGGCGTTCATCGCAGCCGTCCTCGGCGGAATCGGCAACATTCCCGGCGCCGCCCTCGGCGGCTTTATCATCGGGCTGATCGAGACGTTTGTCACCGGCTATCTTTCCCCGACGTATCGGGACGCGATCGCGTTCGGCATTCTCATCCTGATCCTGCTCTTCAAACCGTCGGGAATCCTGGGGCGAGCCGAAGCAGAAAAAGTGTAGCCATGCGCAACCACGCGTCCAAGATGCTGCTGTTGGCCGGCATTCTGCTGAGCTTCATCGTCTCGCAGTTCCAGTCCCAGATCAACCCGTACTTCCTTCAGATCATCATCTACATCGGAATCAACATAATCCTGGCAACCAGTCTGAATCTCATCAACGGCTACGCCGGTCAATTCTCGCTGGGACACGCCGGGTTCATGGCTCTCGGCGGGTACACCGGGGCTGTCGTATCGACCACGCTGGGCGCTTCGGCGGGCGCCGGCTCGGGCCTGATCATTTTGCCGCTCGCCCTCATTCTTGGCGGGATCGTGGCGGCTCTCGCCGGTTTGCTCGTCGGAATTCCGAGTCTGCGACTGCGAGGCGACTATCTGGCCATCACGACGCTCGGATTCGGCGAGATCATCCGGGTCGTTATCCAGAATCTTGAATTCCTCGGAGGCGCAAGAGGATTTACGGGAATTCCCAAGCTGACCAACTTTTTCTGGGTCTTCAGCGTCGTTTCCATTACTGTCTTCGTCGTCACAAACCTCGTCAACTCTTCCTATGGCAAGGGATTTCTCGCCGTTCGGGACGACGAGATTGCCGCCCAGGCGATGGGCATCAATACGACCAAGTACAAGGTGATTGCGTTTGTCACCGGTGCGTTTTTCGCCGGGATCGCAGGCGGACTCTACGCTCACTTCGTTTCTTATATAAATCCCCAGCAGTTTAGTTTTATAAGGTCGATCGAAATCGTGGTCATGGTGATAGTCGGCGGGATGGGCAATACACCCGGCGTCATCATCGCGGCGACGCTTCTGACGATCCTCCCGGAAGCGCTGCGCCCGATCGCGGAATACCGCATGGTCATCTATTCGCTCTCGCTGGTGATCATCATGATCACGCGGCCTCAGGGCCTGTTCGGCAGGGAGCTATCCGTGAAGTCGCTCCTGCGCCGTCTGCGCAAACAGGCGATGCCGGTGTGAAGACCACGGCGGGGAACATCCTCGAGCTGAGGGCGTGCGGAATAAATTTTGGGGGGCTCACCGCCGTTTCCGCTCTCGAAGTCGGGATCGGCCGCCACGATCTGCTCGGAATGATCGGACCAAACGGCGCCGGAAAAACGACGGTATTCAATATGATCACCGGAGTCTATCAGCCAACAAAGGGGAGCGTCCTGTTCGATGGCCGGAATATCGTGGGACTGAAGCCGTATCAGATCGCCGGACTCGGGATCGGCAGAACCTTCCAGAACATCCGCCTGTTCCCGAGCCTCACCGTCTATGAAAACATCCAAGTATCGTTTGTCAAGACTCTCCGCCACGGTTTCAGCCACTCCACCCTGCAGCTCCCGAGGTTCCACGAGGAAGAGCGCGCCGTCCGGGCGTCGATCGTTGAACTTCTGGAAATTTTTAACCTGACTCAGGTGATGAACGAACGGGCGACGTCGCTCCCTTATGGCGATCAGCGGCGGACCGAGATTGTCCGGGCGCTGGCCACAAGACCGCAGCTGCTATTACTAGACGAACCGGCAGCGGGCATGAATGCCACTGAAAAGGTGGAGCTGATGCGGCTGATCCGGCTGGTGAAGGAGAGGTTTGATATCGCGATTCTATTGATAGAACACGACATGAAGGTTGTCATGGGAATCTGCGAGCGGATCATTGTGCTCGATTACGGCATCAAGATCGCGGAGGGGTCTCCCGAAGCGATCAGGAACAACCCGAGCGTTATCGAGGCTTATCTCGGAGAACAGGCCGCCTGACGACGCGGGCCGCCATCCCATGACCATGCTTACGATCGAACGTCTCGAGGTGCGCTACGGTGCAATCCATGCGATCAAGGGAGTTTCGCTCTCAATCGCACGAGGTCAGATCGTGACGATGCTGGGGGCAAATGGAGCGGGCAAAACCACGACCCTGCGGACGATTTCCGGCCTCGTCAAAGCGTCCAGGGGAACGATCCGCTTCGAGGATGTGGAACTCACCAATCGCCCCCCGCATGAAATCGTCGCCCTCGGTGTCGGTCAGGCTCCGGAGGGAAGAATGATTTTCGCCAACCTCACGGTGAAAGAAAATCTTGAAATGGGCGCTTACCTCCGGAACAACCGCGCCGAAATCCAGAATGACATGGAGTTCGTCTTTTCGATTTTCCCCCGCCTCAAGGAACGAATCAAACAGCCCGGGGGGACACTCTCGGGCGGAGAACAGCAGATGCTCGCTATCGGGAGGGCCTTAATGACGCGGCCCCGTCTTCTGCTCCTCGATGAGCCCTCATTGGGCATCGCCCCGATTCTGGTAAAGACAATCTTCGAAAAGATTCAGGAGATCAACCGGGAGCTCGGGATGACGATCCTTCTGGTCGAACAGAATGCACATCTTGCCCTGCAGATCGCCCACTACGCCTATGTCATCGAAACCGGCGAGCTGATGATCGAGGGGAAGGCGTCGGAGATCGCGAAGAACGAGGGGGTTCGGAAGGCTTATTTAGGCGAAACCTGATCCCGCAGTAATCCGCTCTTCTTGAAGCCGTAGAGGAAATAGATCACCATTCCCACTATTAACCACCCGCCGAACCGGACCCACGTCACCGCGGGCAGTCCCAGCATCAGGTAAAGGCACGAACCGATTCCGAGCATGGGAACGACAGGAACCCATGGTGTTCTGAAACCTCTCGGGCGATTCGGGTCGCGTTTCCGCAGAATGAGAATTCCCGTGCAGACGAGCGCAAACGCAAAAAGCGTCCCGATATTTGTCAGATCGACCATCTCGTCGATGCTGACGAACATTGAACAAACCCCCACGGCCACACCCGTCAGAATCGTCGTGACATAAGGCGTGCGGAACTTCGGGTGCACCTTCGCGAACCCCGCTGGCAGCAGGCCGTCCCTGGCCATCGAGAAGAAAATTCTCGGCTGCCCGAGCTGGAAGACAAGCAGCACTGCAGTATGCGCGACGACCGAGCCGAATGCAACAATCCCAACAAACAGGCCTGCATACTTTTCGATGTTGGCATATTCCAGAGCGAGCGTCAGCGGCTCCGCCTGCTTCGTCGCCAGCATCTGGACGAGGGCGGAATAGGGTATAATGCCCGTGAAGACGGCGGCGACGACGATATAAATCACCGTGCACACGATCAAAGAGCCGATGATCCCCCTCGGCAGGTCGCGCTTGGGATTACGAACTTCCTCGGCCACCGTCGAAACGGCGTCGAACCCGATATAGGCGAAGAAGACGACCGCAGCGCCGGCCTGGATCCCTCCCCAACCGTTGGGGGCGAACGGATGCCAGTTTTCGGGCTTCACGTACTTCCACCCCACAAAGACAAAAAACCCTAGAACGGCCAGCTTCAGAAGGACCATGAGCGTATTGATTCTCGCGCTTTCTCTTATTCCGATCACGAGCACGATCGTGATCAGCGAAACAATGCCGAAGGCGAGGATATTAAACACAATCGGGACGCCAAAAATGTGGGGGGCATTCTCGAGCAGACCGGGGATTCTTCCTGCAGTCCGGTAATCGGTCGAGAGCCAATCGGGGATGAAGAGATGGAACCCCGCGACAAAGGTCTTGAAATAATTTCCCCAGCTTATGGCGACGGCGACGTTTCCGACCGCGTACTCGATGATCAGATCCCAGCCGATGATCCAAGCAACGAACTCGCCCATCGTGGCATACGAGTAGGTATAAGCGCTTCCGGAGATCGGAACCATGGCCGCGAACTCCGCGTAGCAGAGCGCCGCAAAGCCGCACGCGACGCCGGTGAGAACGAATGAAAGAATAAGCGCGGGGCCTGCGCCCAATCGCGAGGCGTCACCTGCCGCGGCAGTGCCGATCGTTGCGAAGATGCCCGCCCCGATGATGGCCCCGATGCCGAGCATAACGACGTCGAAAGCGCCGAGCGCGCGTTTGAGCTGGTGCTGGGGGACTTCGCTCTCGCGGAGAATCGCGTCGAGGTCTTTCCTCCGGAGCAGTTGTTTGAGCATCGACATCTTAGTGATGAGGGGACATAAACGGGGAAAGAATCGGGTGTGGTCTTATTGAATCAATCGGGCGGCTGCGAAGAGGTATCTTCCTCGGCGCGCTCGTTCAGCACAGCCCGGGCCTCCACGAGACGCTCTTCTTCGACGAGGACCCGCACTCCCTCCGATTCCTGAAGCACGGGAAGCATCCCCCCGATATCTTCGTACTTGAGAAATGACTCGATGCCGGCCGCAGCCAGTGTCGCCTGCGCCAGCTCCGCTTCGAGTTCATTCATGTACGTTGCTACCGCGACAAAACGCTCCATGGAATCACTTTCTCCGCAAAAAGGGTAGATTCTGACGGAACTTACTAAAGAAAAGAGGAAAATGCAATGAAGCGGGCTTGAGATTCCTAGAGGATTTTGAGCCGCGCATACCGAACAAGAAGGTTTTTTCTTCCTGCCTCCGGAAAATCGACCACCGCCTTCAGCGTCTCTCCGTTGCCCGACAGATCAAGGATTTTCCCTCTGCCGAAGATTTCGTGTTCCACGAATCCGCCGATCCTGAGAGCCTGGGGCTGATCGAAATCGGATCCCGTCTCAGCGGGGGGATCGGAGAAATATCGCGAGTCGGAATCGGCCGTTCCGACCTGTGAGCGCGCCGGTTGAGGCATGCGCCGCTGCGGCCGGGAGCGGCCGGCAACATTGACCGTTTCGACGAGGGAGGGTTCGATCTCATCGAGAAAGCGGGAGGCGGACTGGAATGTCACGTCGCCGAACCGGTAGCGGATCCTCGCGCGGCTTAGATACAACTTCCTCATCGCCCGCGTGACGCCGACGTAATACAGCCGCCGCTCCTCTTCCAGATCTTTCGGGCCGATCGGGGATGTGTAAAATGGGAGCAGTCCTTCCTCCAGACCCGAGATGAACACGACGGGGAATTCCAGGCCCTTGGCGGCATGGAGCGTCAGGAGGGTGACCTCGGCATGGGTATCGTCCCATTGATCCACATCCGAAAGCAGGGAGACTTCCTGGAGGAAATCCTCAAGCGTCGAGCCGGAGTGCTGGTCGGCGTATTCGGAAATTGCCGACAACAGTTCGTGCACGTTTTCCCGCCGCGCCATCGATTCGGGGGTGCCCTCCTCTTTTAAGAGCGTGAGGATCCCGACTTCGTCGATCATCGCTCGTACGAGCTCGCTCACCGACACTTCCGCCGACAGGCCGCGGTACTTCTTAAATAGCGCGGCAAGCTCCGTGAAGCTCCGCTTCGCCGAGGCTGACAACCCCGCTATCTCCCCCGCTCTCGCGGCCGAGTCGAGGAGATTGATCCCCTTGTCCGAAGAAAACTCGGCGAGCCGATTCAGCGCCGCCTCACCGAGTCCCCGGGGAGGATAGTTGACGACCCGCAGGAGGCTTTCGCCGTCGGCATTATTGGCAAGCACCCGGAGATACGCCAGGACATCCTTGATTTCTTTTCTCTGATAGAATTCGATGCCTCCGACGATTACATAAGAAACGCCGCTGCGGCGCAGGGCATCTTCGAGCGTCCTCGATTGCGCGTTCGTCCGGTACATGATCGCAAAACCGGAGAGATCGATTTTGAGTTTGCGGGATTCTTCATAGATCAACGATACGATCGTTGCGGCTTCCTGCCGGTCGTCCTCGCACTCGAGCACCGTAATCAAATCGCCGGCTGCGTTCGAGGTCCAGAGATCCTTCCGCATTTGATCGATATTGTTCTTGATGACCTGGTCGGCGGCGGCGAGGATGGTTTTTGTGGACCGGTAATTCTGTTCGAGGCGAATGATCTTCGCATCGGGGTAATCCCGCTCGAAATCCAGTATGTTCCGTATATCAGCCCCCCGAAACGCATAAATGCTCTGGGCGTCATCGCCGACGACGCACACATTCCGGTACTTTGCCCCGAGCAGCTTCACGAGAGCGTACTGAACGCGGTTGGTATCCTGATACTCATCGACCAGAATGAATCGAAATCGATCCTGGTATTTTGAAAGAACCGCCCGGTGTCCTTCAAAGAGCTCGAGCGGCAGCAGGAGCAGGTCGTCGAAGTCCATCGCATTCTGCCGCTTCAGGCCCGTCTGGTACTCCGCATAAATGCGGGCGGTCTTTTCTTCGAACGGGTCTGTTGCGAGCCGCGCATATTCCGGGGGGGAGAGCGATTGGTTTTTCGCTCCGCTGATCCGCGAGCGGATCGCTGCTGGATTGAATTGCTGCGCGGGGATGTTCGCCGCCTTCATGATGCGCTTTATAAGCGCGAGGCTATCCTGCGCATCGTAGATAGAAAAGTTTTTCTGGAAGCCAATTTTCTCGCATTCCACCCTCAAGAGTCTCGCGAGGAGTGAATGAAATGTCCCCATCCAGAGGCGTGCGGCCTGATCGCCGACGAGCCGGGTGATGCGCTCTTTCATTTCGCCGGCCGCTTTATTGGTGAAGGTCAGGGCAAGTATTGAATACGGGGGAACGCCGATCCTCATCAAGTGCGCGATCCGATGTGTGAGGACCCGGGTCTTGCCGCTTCCGGGTCCGGCGAGGACCATAACGGGCCCTTCAACGGTCTTCACCGCCTCCTGTTGCCTGGGGTTGAGATCGCTCAGGCTAGATTCCTGCATCGTCCGCATACTCACAGATCCTGGCGATCCTCCCCGGTTGCGCCCAGCTCCTCGAACCCGACATCTTGAATGATTCCAAATAGGCGGCGATCTCTGGGCGAGACAGGGCTCTCAAGGTGCTCTCCGCCACGGACTTCGTCCGGCACGGCACGTAGGCGTGGAGTGCCTGATTCCCCTGCCACGGTTTGCCGAGGTTTGTCCGGAAAACCCTGGGCTTGAATGACGTGCGTCCATATGCCATCCATGCAACTTTGTACGGCAG
>Ga0099793_10000443_pt1 | contig 11108 bp, 12 predicted proteins | sample Rivendell_Oct201_9_FD_77319 | JGI IMG/M metagenome (GOLD analysis project Ga0099793, IMG submission 77319) | Vadose zone soil and rhizosphere microbial communities from the Eel River Critical Zone Observatory, Northern California to study diel... | ecosystem: Environmental > Terrestrial > Soil...
TCGGATCGGGGTAGTACCAAGCAGCGTCCTGATTCACCCTGTCGCCCACGACGACGTCGTAGTAGCTCGCCTCTCCTTTCCAGTAGCACGTCGTGTGTGACGCGCTTGCTCGCAGATTCTCCATTCGCACACCTGCGAGTGGGAAGTAGTGATTGCCATCGACGACGACGGTGTCCGCGCTTTCGGCAACCACGGCGCCGTTCCAGACCGCTCGATATCGTTTCTCGAGCGTGACGCGGGGCGGATGAGCGGTGACTCGACCCAGGGGTTCCATAACTCCACGCTAGATCGTCTGACTAAGGTCGGCAGTGATCCGGATCACTCCCAGGCGGCTGCGCCGTCGGCGGCGGCCGCCGCGACCATGCGTGCGACGCCTTTGGCGAAAGCGTCGTCGAGCGGGAGGTGCCCGTTCAGGTACCGGTGGTAGAGCGGGCCATAGAACAGGTCCATGATCAGCTCCGGATCGCTGCCGGCCGGGATCTCCCCCTGCTCGATGGCACGCTCCACAATTGGTAGCCGCTCTCGGCGGATCCGGTTCACGAAACGTTCCCGCCAGACCGTGGCCAGGTCCGGATCGCTCTGGACCTCGGCGATCAGACCCGCGACCGTTCGTCCCCCCCGCCGGCCGCGCGCTGCCCCGATCCAGGTCCTGGCGACTTGCAGCAGGTCACCTTCGAGGCTGCCCGTGTCCGGCGTCGGCTGGGTGGACAGGATCGTGTCGACCACGGCGTCGAACGCAAGCGCTCCTTTGCTGGGCCAACGGCGGTAGATGGACGCCTTGCCGACCCCTGCTCGGTCGGCTACACCTTCGATGGTCATGTCCGCCAAGCCGGACGAGGCGACCAGCTCGCTCGCGGCTTGGAGGATTGCTTTCTCGGTTCGCCCGCTGCGGGGCCGGCCCCGTTTCGGCGGGGTCGGAATAGGTCTCGTCGACATCGTGTTGGAACTCTACAGAAATACGAGACGTTGCGTCCGAAATTCAATTGAGCGGAGAAGAACCGATGAACGAAACCAATGCCACGACATCCTCCAGGCCGCGAATCGCCCTGCTCGGCGCCGGCACCATGGGAGCCGGCATCGCGGAGCGCTTGTTGGACGAGGGCTTCACCGTCGATGTGTGGAATCGCACGCCCGGCCCGGCGGCGCATCTCGCCGAGCGCGGCGCCACCGCCTACACGAAAGCCGCCCGCGCTGTCGCGGACGCGGATGTCGTGCTGACGATGCTTCCCACCGCCGAAGCGGTCACTGACGTGATGGTGGGCCAGGGCACGCTGCACGAGCTTCGGTCCGGCGCCGTGTGGGCGCAGATGGGCACGATCGGACTCGAAGCCACCGAGAGCCTCGCGTCTCAGGTCGCCCGCGAGCGGCCCGACGTCGCCTTCGTGGACGCACCGGTCTCCGGTAGCCGCGGGCCGGCACGCAATGGCGGCCTGCTCATCCTCGCCTCGGGTCCGGAGCACGCTGAGCCGATCCTCGCGCCGGTGTTCGCAGCCCTCGGACAGCGCACGCTGTGGCTCGGCGCAGCCGGCGCGGGCACCCGCATGAAGCTGATCCTCAACACCTGGCTCGCCTTCGAGGTCGAAGCGGTCGCCGAGGTGAGCGCGATCGCGACGCGGTTGGGCGTTTCGTACCAAGCGCTGCTCGAGGCCGTGAGCGGCGGCACTCTCGCCTCGGGAGTGGCGTTGACCAAGCTGGCCAAGATCGAGCAGGGCGACGATGCACCGGACTTCTCACTCGAGTGGGCGCTCAAAGACCTCGACCTCGCAGGAGCAGCCGTGGGCGAGGAAGTCATCCCGGTAGCAGGAACGATTGCCGGACGCTGGCGCCGGCTCGTGGCACAAGGCTACGGGCGCCTCGACATCAGCGCGGCCCGGCTGGGGCTTGACCCGACCCCGGTCGGTTCGGGGAAAGGAGCGGCCGCATGAGCTCGGATTTGACGCTCGTCCTGAGAGCCGTCTTTCTCAGCCTCCACGTCGCGGGCGGCGTGGTCGGTCTGCTCATCGGTGCCTTCGCGATTCGGCCGCCCTTTGTGCGCGAGTCTCGGTTGCTGTTGCGCCGCGCTTATGCAGCCGCGCTGGTGGTGCTGTTCGTGTTTCTGACCGCGACTGTCGCGATCGATTGGCCAAGCCTGCAGACCACGCAGCAGGTCATCTATGTCGCTTTGATCGGTCTAGCGGCCTTCCTCGTGACGCGTGTCTGGTTGGCTTTCCGACTCGCACGACTTCAAGTCGGCGGCTGGGAGGCGAAGTACATGAACCACATCTACTTCACATACATTTCGCTTTGGGAAGGTCTCTTCATCGTCGGACTGTTCGATCTCCGAGCGCCGGGTTGGCTCGTCGCGGGTATCGCGGTCGGCGTCCTCGTTGTTGGAGCTGCTCTCTTTAACAACTACAAAGGGCGCCTGACGGCCCGGAACGCTGCCGCATGAAGTTCGCCTGTCAAACCGCGATAGCGCGCGCTTGGCGCAAAAAGTGCGGAATTCTCGACGAATAACGTGCGGTTTGCGCAAACCGCCCGAATAGTTCATCTCTCGACCTCAGGCGTTACCGAATTGGGGCAATCAGGTCTCGTATTTGAGGAGAGCGGAGAATGAGCAGTCTCACCTGGCGGATGATTGGGATCGTTTGCGGCCTCCTCGGTGTCGGCTCCATCTACCTCGGCTCCACAAGCCACAACGTCTTGCTTGAACTGTTGGCTGTCGTGCTGTTCGTTGTAGCCGTTGTGGCAATGGTCATGGTGAGGCGCACTAACAGCAGGACGACGTGACACTCGGTTCGAACGTGAGCCGGCCGGGCTAGCCGTAATGTTTGGCCGGGTCTTGGCTCGGGTCTGTGGCTGGGGAGGAAGGATTCGAACCTTCAACCTTCTGATCCAGAGTCAGCTGCGCTACCGTTGCGCCACTCCCCAAGTGCTCGGACGCGGGGCCGGGCGAATCATTCTAAGGAGGCGCCGGGACCTGGCCGTTACTCTCTCGTGATGACCACGTCCGGCTTCTTGGCCGAGCCTTTCGTTCGTACGGTCATCCGGATCGAGACCGGCTCAGGCGAGCCCATCAACCTCAGGTATGCGTCCTCCATCAGGGTTTTGGCGCGATAGAGGTTGACCGCCCAACCCACGCCGAAAACGCGGTCGCTGAAGAGACGGTCGGACTCCGGATTCCAGTAGGCGTCACGGATCCGCTTCCACGTCGGGGGCCGGAAGTCGTAGGGAACGAACCCGAAGACCCTGCCCTGCCACGTTCGCTCGGCCGCCGGCTTAGTCAGCTCGGTCGCCACGGCGGCGACCACAAGGCCAAGTGTCAGAAACCTTACGAGGCGACGCATTCGGCGCAAACTCCGCATACTTCAGTGAAGCGTAGTACCAGAGTAACCTTGCACGTTTTTCACACGTTGTTGCAGGCGCGGTAGATGGCCAGAAGGCTTCCTTCGACCACGTCGTTGCTTCGGTGGCTTACGCCTGGGCTCCAGATCAAGCGTTGGCTGCTGCTGCTCATGCTGTCGGAGCTCGTCCTCGTGCTCGGTGTCGCTTACGCCCTGAAAGAGCTCTACCAGGCAGCCCACCTGCCGGGCTTCTTCTACTACCTCACCTTGCAATTCCTGCCTTACTGGGCGCGCGCCATCACCTTCAGCGTCTTCGGCGTCGGTCTGCTGCTGGTCAGCTACCTCAAGCTCACGCAGTCGATCCTGGGTCCGTTTCTCCCAGGCAACAGCACGCAAAGCGTGCTTGAAGTCATCCACGCGTATCGCCTCCGCGGCCGTGGGCCGCGCCTGGTCGCGATCGGCGGTGGCACGGGCCTCAGCTCTCTGCTGCGCGGCTTGAAGACCTACACGTCGAATCTCTCCGCGATCGTCACCGTCGCCGACGACGGCGGTTCGTCGGGCAGGCTTCGTGACGAGTATCGAATCCTTCCCCCCGGCGATTTTCGTCAGTGTCTGATCGCCCTGGCTGACGCCGAGCCGCTGATGAAGCAGCTGTTCGATCACCGCTTCAAGGAGGGCTCCCTGAACGGCCACGCTTTCGGAAACCTCTTCATCATGGCGATGGCCGACGTGACCGGGAACTTCGAGCAGGCGCTGCGCGAATCGGGCAAGGTGCTGGCGGTCAAGGGGACGATCGTGCCTTCGACACTGCAGGATGTGACTCTCGTCGCCTCGATCAACGGCGGCACCGTCGAAGGCGAGTCCAAGATCCCCAAGCAGAACGCGCCGATCAGCCACGTCTTTCTCAAGCCGGATGGTGTTCAGGTCAACCCGGAAGCCGCGCAGGCGATCCTGAACGCGGAGCTCATCACGGTGGGCCCGGGATCGCTCTACACGTCGATCCTGCCCAACCTCCTCGTGGAAGGGATGGTCGAGGCGATCAAGGCTTCGCCCGCGCTCAAGCTCTACATCTGCAATCTCGCCGCACAGCCGGGCGAGACGGAGGGCTATGGAGTCGACGACTACCTTCGCGTGATCCGCGAGCACGTCGGCGCCAACCTCTTCGACTTCGTGCTCGTGAACTCGAACACTTCGCACCCGCCGACGGGCGGTCAGGAGCCCGTGATCTTCCGGCCGGTCGACACCACAAGGCATCCGGAGGTGCGTTTCATCGCGGCGGATGTGGTTAACGTGCGCATCCCGTCGCACCACGACCCGGACAAGCTGGCCCGAACCATCATGCGGAAGGTCTGGCAGGCGTAATCCCGGCCCGCCTGCCGCGCCACCGGACGAATCCCTCGACCAGCGCCGTCGCCACCGCGACGTACAAAAAGCCGTCGAGCGCGTCGACGATGTAGTGCTCGCCTAGATATACGATCGAAAGCATCACGGCTGCGGTCCAGACGAACAGACCGATGGCGAGCAGACGGAACCGGTTCCACGCGTAGACCGCCGCCAGCGCCGGGAACGCCGCATGGAGCGAAGGAAACGCCGCGAACTGGTTCGGGTTCAGGTGGGTGTAGAGGGGAGTAACGATGTAGTTCGAGCCCCAGAACTTGTCCACCGTCTCATTGAGGATCTTGTGCACGACGTGCGAGCTCGCGACCTGTCCTTCCTGGAACTGATACCAGGGCGGGGCCGAAGGCCAGAACAGATAGGTCACGAAAGACAGGAAAGCCATCAGCAAGAGCGCCGCGATGAACCGGTGGTAGTGATCGCGGCTGCGCAGCCAGAAGACGAATCCCACCAGGATCGGCATCGGAAAGTGCATGAAGTAGAAGAACATCGCGACCATGTCCTGGGGGCTCACGGTTTCGACGCGATAGAACGCATGCTGAAGCGTCAGGGTGGGTAGGGTTCCGCCGAAGACGGCGCGCTCGAGGCCGGAAAGGTCGTGTGGAGCGAACCCCGTCTTGGCCGCGAAGCCCCGCATCGCCTCGTAGGCGAAAAACAGGAGCAGGAAGGGTGCCCAGTCGGCGATGAACGTCTTGCCGCGTCCGAGCGCGATGGCGATGACGAGCAGCGCAAGAACCACCCATTCGGGTTCGATCGAGATGCCGCGCCACAGCATCACTCCGAAGATGACCGAGAGATAAAGGAGACTTCCGATCAGGAGGACGCCAGGACGCCGGCGTCCTGGCGTTGTCTCAGCCGGTGCGGACAACCGCCACCGCCGCGATCTCAACCGTCGCGGAAAAAGGCAGCGCATTGGTCCCGACCGCCGCGCGAGTGTGTTTCCCGGCCGCGCCGAGCACCTCGACGAACAGGTCCGATGCGCCGTTCATGACTTTCGGCTGGTCGCCAAAGCCGTCTGCCGAGAGCACCAAGCCGATGAGTTGCGTCACCTCCTCCACGCTGTCCAGGCCGACCGCCGCCTCGATCTGCGAAAGCACGCTGAGCGCGCACTGCCTCGCGCGGCGAGCGGCTTCTTCGACAGATACTTCGTCCGGACATCTACCTGTGAGCAGCTGGTCGCCATCGCGCGAGATCTGGCCCGCGACGTACAGCAGCGCGCGACCATCGCGAATCGGCACGAGCCTTGTCTGCACGTACGAAGCGGCAGGTGGCGGTGGAGGAGGAAGCGTGATGCCCAGCTCTCGCAAACGATCGTGTGGAGTGGTCAACCGAGGGAATATACCGGCCTATCTCGGGCGGGCGCGCAGGTGGGCGACGACGGCGGTCAGGATCACAGCGAGTGCACCGAGACCCAGACCGATGTAGGGCAGCTGCGGCGAGGCGAATATCTCGCCCAGGAAGTTGGAGTCGCCCGAACGCGCCGTGCGCGCCCCGCTCGAGGCGGGTGACTGCTTAGCAGGCGGGCCTTGAGGAGTCCCGCCGGTGTCGTGATAGACCCAGAGCGATGGAATGTGCGTCGACGGGTGAAACGCCGCGACGTACAGCGTCGGTTGCTCATCATTCGAGGCCGCGAGCGCGGTGACTGCCGGCTCGGGCGACTGCAGCGAGGCGAATGTCTTACCGCCGTCGTTCGTCCGCCAAATCCCGCCCGATCCCGATCCACCGCCGTCGCTCGCTGCGTAGAAGCGGTCGTGATGGTCGGTGATGAAGCTGACCTGCGTGTAGTCGGTCGTTGGCAGCAGCCCGCCGCCGCTCAGCGGTGTGAACGACGCGCCGTTGTCGGTGGATGCGAACAGCCCGGTGTTGGTGCCCACGACCAGCGGCCGTACGTTTCCGGTTGGCGGCAGCGGCCCGGCCACCAGCTTCACAGTGATGGTGCCGCTGATCGACGGGCTCAACTGCGTCCAGGACACGCCCGCATCGAGACTCTGGAAGAGCGGCAGGCCCCCGCCTGCACCCTGGAGATCGCTTCCCGCAATCAACCTCACGGGCGCGTGGATCGCCTCCACGGCCAGCGCGTTGATGCTGCGATCGGACAGGCCGGACGGCGTCCAGCTGAGACCGTCGGTGCTGACGTAGACGCCGTGGTCGGTGCCGGCGGCGACGAGGGTGAGCGCGAACGCGAATGCCCTCACGTTGCGACCATCCAGCCCCGCCGCCGCCGCCCACGTCGCTCCGCCGTCGCGGCTGGCGAGGGCGCCTCCACCCCGGGTTCCCGCCAGCACCAGCCTTGAGGTGAAGGGGCTGAAGGCAATGGTGGTCACATTCACCTTGCCCGCGCGGACCTGGGTCCAGGCCGTCCCACCGTTTGTGCTCCGCAGCAGCGAACCGTCCGAGGTCCCCACGAGCAGCGCCTGGTTGTTGGCCGGGTCGACCGCCAGCGCGAAAACGGCCGTCCGACCTTGATGCGGAAGCGGTTTCAGCGGCGTCCATGTGGAGTCCGCCGGCGCGTCGGCGACAACGCCAAGAGTCGCGACCAGGACCAGCCACAACGCCACCACGGTCGCGGCAAGACGTCGGCCAAGAAGCGACACGAGCCTGCCGATTATCACCCAAGCCGCGTTCCGGGCTCCTCCTGACCCGATCGCCAGGAGGGGTCGTTTGCCTACAATCCCCACGTGCTGTCCGGGGGGTCCCGCGAACTCAAAGCCAGGCCGCTGAGTTCGTGGGTGGTCAAGCTGGGTCACGTGCTCGATCGAGCAGCTTTCAGGCCCGCGACACTGCCGGATGACCTCGTCACCGGCATCGCGTTGCTGCCCCCGATCGTCGCCGGCCTGATCATCTTCAGGCTGCCGGCGCTCGAGATGCTGGGGGTCGCGGTGGCGGCCGGGACGGTCGGCGTGATCGTGGCGCGCTGGATGTGGCGCCACCAGGGGCGGCACCCAGGAGCCGGCACGCTGATCGCGGCGCTGTTCGGGGTGGCCCTGGTCGGCGCCGGTGCAAGCCTCGCCACCTCGATCGAGATCGCGGTCCTGGCCGTGGTGCTGGAGCTGCTCCACGCCCGCTACATGCCTGTGATCCGCGCACAGGCCGGTTTGCTCGCGTTTGCCGCGGTTGCGCTGATCACCAGAGGCGCCCCCCTCACCTACTTCGATCCGAACGGCACCACCAACCCCAGGGATCCGATCGACACCTGGTACCAGCTGTTCCATCAGTCGGCATGGACGCTCGACCCGATCCGGCTGTACGTCGGCAACGTCGCGGGCCCGACCTTCGCGACCTCGCTGCTCGCGGTGGCGATTGGCGTTGCCTGGCTCGCCTACGCGCGCCGCGTGAGCCTGGTGGTCCTGATCGCGTTTCTGGCTGGATCGCTGGTCACGATCTACGCCTTCCAGTGGGACATCGTGTTCCAGCTCGACAGCGGACCGACCTGGTTTGTGGCCGGCCTGCTCCTGGCCGACCGGAGGCTGCTCCCGGACTCCTGGGCGCTCCGGCCCATGCTCGGGTTTGCGGCGGGGCTGTTCGCCATCGGCCTGCGCCGGAACGGGTACGGAATCGAAGCGGCTTTCCTCACCGTGGCCACGATCCAGGCCGTGATGGCTGTGGTTGTGATCATCTACTGGGCCGCGTCCGTCACATTCGATCGCTGGAAGCGAACACGACGGTTGCGTCAGCGTGAGGCAAACCTTCGCGTCGTCAAGACGATCTCGCGCGCCGGCTGATCGCGGTTCTCCCGATTCCCATCGCGCGGGCAAGTGCCGCGGCGCAGTGCCTCACCTCGGGCATGACATTCGGCGCGAGCTTCTGAAACGGCTCGATCGAGATGTGCAGGGTGCTGTCGCGGACCGCGTGCGTCCACGTCGCTACGACTCGGCCCCCGACGAGGACGACCGCCGAGATCCAGCCAGCGGTCCGGCTGACCCTGGGCGCGTAGACCGCGTCAAAGAGATGGCCGCGGGTCGCGTAGCCCATCAGGTAGGGATCGAACAACGGGAGCAGCTGAACAGAGTGGCCGATCTTCGCGTTCTGGAGGGCGTCCAGGTCGCCGGCGAGAATCTCGCCGCGAACGCCTTCGATCGAAACTGGAACAAGCTCTTTCGCGAGTCCTGACCACGCGGCGTTGGCGACGCCAGGCCACGCGCCCCACCAACGCGCGAAGTCGCTCTTGGTCGCCGGGCCGTAGGCGCGGAGGTAACGCCGGGCCATCTCGACGATCGCTGCCTCGGGATCGACCTCACGCCAACTCGGCAGCCACCTCTGGGGGCTGACGAAGGTGACGCTCTGGCCGCGGTTGGGACCGAAGCACAGTTGGCCGTTACGGGCCGCCGGCTTGAGCATGCCGCCCCAGCCGGATTTCAGCAGCTCGCGCACCCGGGCTGATTTGCCCTTGCCGACCACCGCGATGAGCTCCTCGCGCGTCATCGGGGTTCCGTTGACCGCGGCCCCGATCTCGTCGACGATCTTCCAGAGCTCCGCTTCCGTCACCTGCATGAATTTCAGCCACGAGGGCCGGACATGGATCCACCGCTTGCCCATCGCCGCCGTGTATAAGGGCAGGTCGTCGGCGCGGGTGAGATGCAGCGTCCCGCGCATGAGCCACGTCTTGACCAGCGTCTTTTCCTTCCACAGCGCTTGGCGCACGTCGGCGACCGTGCAGTCGACGCGGGCGGCGATCTGGAGCTCGGCTGCGGACATGAGCTGGGCCTGCGCGCCGCCGATATCGCCGACTACGCGCGCGAGATTCTTTTTTGCCGCGCGCCGTGCGAGGTGATGGCGTTGGAGCCGAAAGGCATGGACCTGCGGCCAGCTGAGCTTGGCTGCGACCGCCTTAGTCGAAGAGCTCGGCACCGCGCGTTACGAACTGGTCCCGTCGGGGGCCCGTGCCGACGAGCTGGATCGGCGCGCCGATGAGCTCTCCGACCCGCTCGACATAGTCGCGGCAGGGCTGCGGCAGGTCGTCCCAGCATTTGGCGGCGCCGATCGGCTGCTCCCATCCCTTCATCTCCTCGTAGGTCGGTGTGCAGTGCTTGTAGTGGGAGATGTTGGCGATGGGATGGTCGTATCTCTGGCCTCGAAACTCGTAACCGGTGCAGATCTTGAGGAGCGGCTGGTCGTCGAGGATGTCCAGCCGCATCAGCGCCGCGACGCTGACGCCGTTGAGGCGGACCGAGTAACGCGCGACGGCGGAGTCGAACCAGCCGATGCGGCGCGGTCGGCCGGTGACCGTGCCGAACTCGTGGCCGCGCTCCCGGATCTGGTCCCCCACCTCGTCAAGAAGCTCGGATGGAAATGGGCCGTACCCGACGCGTGACGTGTAGGCCTTGAACACGCCCAGCGTGAGGTCGACCTTGGTGGGGGCGATGCCGCTGCCGGTCAGGGCGCCGCCGGCGGTGGGGTTGGAGCTGGTCACGTAGGGGTAGGTGCCGAAGTCGAGGTCGAGCATCGTCGCCTGGGCGCCTTCGAGAAGGATCTTTTTGTGGTTGTCGAGCGCCTCCTGGATGATCGGGAAGGTGTCCTTGATGTACGGGTCGAGGTGCTTGGCGTAGCCGAGGTACTCGTCGAGCATCTGGGACCAGTCATAGGCGTCCTTCTCGTAGAGCTTGGTCAGGATCGGGTTCTTGACCTGGTCGACGACGAACGCGAGCTTCTTGCGCATGAAGCCTTCTTTCTGGAGGTCGCCGATGCGGAATCCGATCCGGCGGATCTTGTCTGCGTACGCGGGTCCGATGCCGCGCCAGGTGGTGCCGAGCCGGTCGTCGCCTCTGACCTCTTCCTCGAGCTGGTCGAAGAGAGGGTGATAGCGCATGACCATGTGGGCGCGCTCGCTGACGATGAGGTTTTTCGGCTCGACCTTTCTTTCTCGTAGTTGGGCGATCTCTTTCAGCAGGACGATGGGGTCGACCACCACGCCGTTGCCGATGATGCAGGTGCAGTGGGGGTAGAGGATGCCGCTCGGAATCAGTTGGAACTTGAACTCGCCGTGCTCGGTGATGACCGTGTGACCGGCGTTGTTGCCGCCCTGGGAGCGGATGACCATATCGGCCTTGGCGGCGAGGTAGTCGATGACCTTGCCCTTGCCTTCGTCGCCCCACTGGCCGCCGACCAGGATGATGACCACGGCCCGCTACGCTACTCGGTGCCGGGCTCGGGCCGTCTCGTCTCGAGGTTGTAGAAGCGGGTGTGGTCGCGCCGGAACTTGAGCTCGATCATTCCGGTGGGCCCGTTGCGGTGCTTGGAGACAATGATTTCCGCGATGCCTGGCTTCTCGTCCGATTTGTAGTACTCGGGCCGGAACAAGAACATGACTACGTCAGCGTCTTGCTCAATACTATTGTGAAGAATTATGTTGCTGGCCACGAAATTGTGAAGGTCCTCGACGGTCAGATCAAA
>Ga0099793_10000445_pt1 | contig 11102 bp, 9 predicted proteins | sample Rivendell_Oct201_9_FD_77319 | JGI IMG/M metagenome (GOLD analysis project Ga0099793, IMG submission 77319) | Vadose zone soil and rhizosphere microbial communities from the Eel River Critical Zone Observatory, Northern California to study diel... | ecosystem: Environmental > Terrestrial > Soil >...
CGCCTGGGTCTCGGCTGGGACACCTTGCACGCTCGAAACCAGCGGCTCGTCGTGTGCTCGATCACCGGTTACGGGCAGGACGGGCCGTTTGCGTCGCGGGCCGGCCACGACCTCAACTACATGGCGACCGCAGGCGCGCTCGGACTCAACGGCGAGCGTGAGGGTCCGCCGGTTCCGCTGTCGGTCCAGGTCGCCGACATCGGCGGCGGCGGACTGCAGCCGGCGGTCGCGATCCTGGGCGCGCTCGTCGGCGTGCAGCGTGGGGGAGAAGGTCGCTGGCTCGATGCATCCATGACCGACGGCGCGGTGAGCTGGCTGGCGATGGCGTTCGCGACGCATGCCGGAGGTGAAGCGGTCGCCCGCGGCGAGCAGCGATTGTCAGGACGTTTTGCCTGTTATCGGGTGTACGCCTGTAAGGACGGGGGCTATTTCAGCGTCGCCGCGCTCGAGCCGAAGTTCTGGTCCGCGTTGTGTGACGCGCTCGAGCGGCCAGACCTTATCGACCTGCAGTTCTCGGACGATGGCGCGGTCCACGTGGCGCTCGAGGAGATCTTCGCTTCCCGCACGCGCATCGAGTGGCAGCGGAAGCTGTCGGCCCTGGACGCGTGCTGCGAGCCGGTCCTGAACCTGGACGAGGTGCGTTCGCATCCCCAGGTCGCGGCGCGACGGCTGATCGAAACACGCGAGTCCGGTGTCGGGGTGCGGCCCGCGATTCCCCTGAGCGAGGGCTGGCGCCGGCGCGATGCGCCGCGGCTCGGCGAGCACACCGCCGAGGTGCTGGGCGAGCTCGGGATCGAGGGCTCGAAACTGGAGGAGCTGAAAACCCGCGGCGTGATCTAGGAGATCAGGGGCCAGAGGCTTCGCACCTGCTCCTGGGTCTCTTCGCGACTGCCGCTGTTGTCGATCACGTGCTGAGCGCGCCCGCGCTTCTCTTCGATCGGCATCTGCGCAGCGATGATCGACCGGGCGCGTTCCTCGCTCAAACCGCGTCCTTCGACCAATCGCTGCAGCTGGATCGCCTCGGGCACGTACACGAGGACGACCGCGGAGTAAATACCCTCTAGCCCGTTTTCGAACAGCAGGGGGACGTCCTGCACGACGACCGTGGCGCCATGGATCAAGGCGTCGGCTGTGCGAGCGGCCATCCACTCGCGAACCAGCGGATGCACGATCGCGTTCAATCGCTGCCGAGCATCTGCGTCGTTGAACACAAGCTCGCCTAAGCGCGCGCGGTCGACTCGATCGTCGTGGACGTACTCGGGGCCGAATTCCCGCTCGATCAAGTCAAAGCCCAGGCTCCCCGGCTCGTAGACGGTGTGAGCGGCCTGGTCGGCGTCGAGCACCGTGGCGCCGAGCTCGTGAAACATCCCCGCTACAGTCGACTTCCCCGACCCGGCGCCGCCCGTCAGCCCAATGAGCTTCAATTGGCGTAAGTGGCTGACGAGGAGAAATTCGACGCGGTCGTCGTCGGCGCGGGGCCGGCCGGCACCGCCTCGGCGATCACGATGGCCAAAGCCGGGCTACAGGTTGCCCTCCTGGAGCGCGGCGCCAAGCCCGGTTCGAAGAACGTCATGGGCGGCATCCTCTACAACCACTACCTCGAAGAGATCGTAGGCGAGGAATGGAAGCAGGCTCCGCTCGAGCGACCGATCATCGAGGAGCGGCGCTGGATGATGACGCCGGACGCCGCGATCAGCTTCGACTACAAGAACATCCGCAACCGGGCTCATCCACACTCCTACTCGGTCCTTCGGGCCCGGTTCGACCCCTGGTTCGCCGAGCAGGCCGAGAAGGCCGGGGCGATGGTGGTCCCAGAGACGGTCGTCGAGCGCTTGATCGTCAAGAACGGTCGCGTCATCGGTGTGGCGACCGGACGCGGCGACGACGTCTACGCCGACGTCACGATCGTTTGCGAGGGCATCGGACTCGGTACGGGCCTGCTCGAAAGCACGGTCATCAACGGCAAGCCGCTGCGCCGCAAGCTGCGTCCCAACGAGGTCGCGATGGCGGTCAAGGAGATCATGCAGCTCGACCCCGGCCTCATCGAGGAGCGGTTCAACTGCGAGTCGGGCGAGGGCTGCACCGTGGAGTGCTTCGGAGATTCGACGATGGGGATGTCCGGGTTCATGTTCATCTACACCAACCGCGACACGCTGTCCGTCGGAGGCGGTGCGCTGCTGAGCGAGTTCAACCAGACGCTTCGTACGCCCAACGACCTGATCGAGCACTTCAAGCAGCACCCCGCGATCAAGCCGCTGCTCCGTGGCGCGGAGACGGTCGAGTACCTGGCCCACCTCATCCCGGAGGGCGGCTATCGCGGCATCCCCAAGGTCTACGGTCCGGGCTACCTCGTTTGCGGCGACGCGGCGATGCTTTCGAACCCAGTCCACCGGGAGGGTTCGAACCTCGCCATGGAGTCGGGGCGGCTCGCGGGGGAGACTGTGATCCACTGCAAGGAGCTAGGCGACTTCTCAGACCGAAGACTGGCCGAGTACAGGGGCAGGCTCGACCACTCCTGGATCATGGCCGACATGAAGAAGTACGACCAGGCCGTGCCGCTGCTCGAGCACAACCCCCAGATGCTGACCAAGTATCCGCAGGTGCTGGACCGCGCGCTGGACGAGTTCTTCCGCGTCGACGGGACGTCGAAGTGGGACAAGCAGAAGAACATCCTGAAGATCCTGCGCAAAGAGGGTCTTTTCCGCATGGGCTGGGACACGTTCAAAGCCCTGTGGGCGATGAAGTGAAAGCGCTTCAACAGACTGAAGACGGGTTGGCTTACGAGGACGGCGTGCTCACCCTTGCCGACGGGCGCGAGCTCGCGTGGCGGTGGTGGGGCGATCCGGGCGGCACGCCTTTGCTCCGCATCCAAGGGACGCCATCCTCACGGCTCCAGCGCAACCACGATCCGAGCGTGCAGCGCGAGCTTGGCGTCAGGTACCTGATGGCGGACCGAGCTGGGTTTGGCGGATCAACTCGCAAACCCGGCCGTGGCATCGCCGACATGGCCGACGACCTCGCCGCGCTGCTGGATCATCAAGGGATCGATCGCATCGGAGCGATGGGGACCAGCGGTGGCGGGCCGCACGTCCTCGCCCTCGCGGCGCGACACCCGGAAAAGGTGTCGGCGGTCACAGTGGTGGTCGGCGCCAGTCCCCTCGCGCCGGATGAGGTGGCACATCTCGTCGGCGTGAACGCGAAGGGCTACGGCCTGGCCGAGCAGGGCTGGCAGCAGCTCCACGACTTCCTGGCCGAGGTGCGCGTTCGATTGCTTGGTGACGAGGGCATGCAGGGCGTGCTGAGCGATGCACCACCCGAGGACAGGGCCATCATGGAAGACCCCGCCTGGCAGCGGATTTCTCGCGAGAACATCGCCGAGTCCCTGAAGCAGGGCGCCGAAGGATGGACCGACGAGTCGTTGGTGCTGCACGGCGGCTGGGACTTCGACCCAGGGCAGGTTCGTACGCGTGTGACGTGGTGGCACGGCGACGACGACATGAACGTGCCCTTGTCGGCGGCGCGCCGCGCCGCGACCGGATTGCGTGCGGTCGACGTTCGGACCTGGCACGGGGAGGGTCATTTCGTGTCGCTGACCCACGACCGGGAGATCGTCCAGGACCTGCTGAGCCGCTCTACCTAGATACGTTCACCTGGATCGTGTGATAGCCGCTCGACCCGCTCGGATAGCTGGGTGCAGCGTGCGAGTCCTGCGGCGCGCCGGCAGCGTCCGTCGCTCGGACGATCAGGCGGTAGGCGCCCTCCTTGGGCGGGGTCCACGTGGCACGCCACAGCACCCAGGTCAGCGGCGACAGCGGCGGTTCGAACGGCGCGACGTCCCAGGTGGTCCCGCCGTTGGTCGAGAACTCGACCTTGCTCACGCCACGCGTCCCGGCGAAAGCGATGCCCCCGATCTCCATCGCACCGAGATTGAGGATCTCACCGTCGCGCGGTAGGTCGAACCGAGCCGTCGTCTTGACGACGGCGCTGTGGTCCCAGCCCTGTTGCTCCCAGTAGCCGCGCGCCTCATCGCTCGCCAGCTCGATGCTGTCGAGCCATTTGGGCTGCTTCATGCCGTACCGCCCGGGAATGAGGACTCGGGCCGGAAACCCGTGGTTCATCGGCAGCGCCGCGCCGTCGAGCCCGTAAGCGACCAATATCTCGGGCGCTCCGAGGACGACGCTCACAGGCACGCTTTCCGTATAGCCGTCGCGAGCCCTGAAGGCGACCCAGCTTGCCCCGGGCTGCGGCGACGCCGTGGCCAGCAGGTCGCGCAGAGGCACCCCTTTGAACAGGCCGGTACTGATGAGGTTGCCGCCGACGTTGTTGCTGATGCAGGACAGGGTCACGTACTGCTCCGTCGCGGGCAGCGCGCGCAGGTCGCCCAGGGACAGGCTCAGAGGCTTGGCGGCAAGGCCACTGACCTTGAGCCTCCAGCTCGCGCCGTCGACCGTCGGGTCGCTGAAGTTCTTGGAGACCACGTAGAAGTTCTGAACAGGAGTGACCGCGGGTGAGATGCCCCTGACGCCTGACTCGGGCGCCTGGAAGATTGCCCTGTACCAGTCAGGCAGCAGTCGAAGGCCTAGCGCACCAAGGCTGACCGCGCCGATCGCGATTGGCGCCGCGGTGAGGACCCGGCGCCGGCCGGCGTCCAACCCAGGGGCGGGCTGGTCGCCGAACTGGAGCACGACTGCGTAGATCGCGAAGAGCGAGGCCCAGATCAAGGGAGTGGCAACCCCGTCATTGAGGCCCAGCAAGCCCAAGCCTCCGAGCGGAAGCAGGACGGCGACGACCAGGAGCCAGCCGATGCCGGCGAAGGCGAACGGCAGATAGCGCGAGGTCCACCGAAGGCTCGCGACCGAGCCCGCGGCGCCGAGCAGGCCGAGCAAGACGAGCATCAGGAGGATCAGACCGGCTTCTTCGACGACCTTTCCCGCGTGCTGCAGGGTGTCGATCAGGAAGCCGAAGACGAAGCCGGGCATGACCGAGAGGAGCGGTTCGTTGAGGAGCTGAGGCAGCGGCCGCAGTCCCAAGAACGCGCCGGCGTAGTACATCAAACCGACCAGGGCCAGCCCGCCGACGATGCCCCACCCGAAACCGTGGAGCGCAGCTTCCTTCCGTTTTATCTCAACACCAGGTCTTGTCGCTTTTCTTTACCACGAAAAGGTACGCGCGCACTGTACGCATCGGCGGCTGCTGGTAGCATCCGTGGGCTGGCATGGCGGCCCCGCTGACGTTCGACGACCTATATCGCTTTCGTTGGATCGACCACGTTCGGCTGAGTCGCGACGGCGAGCGGGTTGCGTATCAGGTCGGCTGGGCCGACGCGAGCTCGAGGCAGAACCGCAGCCGAATCGTGGTGCGGCGCCTGCTCGATCCCGAACCAATCGGAGCCACGGGCGGCGCGCTGCGCGACCACTCGCCCGAGTGGTCGCCGGACGGGCGAAAGCTCGCATTTATCAGCCGGGTGGGCGCCGCCGACCAGCTCTTCGTCCTCGACATCACCACCGGCGGCACCGCCCAGCAGCTAAGCGCTGTGCCCGAGGGAGCCTCGGCGCCGGCCTGGTCTCCTGACGGCAGTCGCATCGCGTTCATCGGCGCGGTCCTCTCCGATCCGGAGGCGGTGGTGGACGACCCCCGGCCGCCCGAAGGCCGCGAGCAGCTGCGCCGTCCACCCGTGGCCCGCGTCGTGCGCCGGCTCGACTACAAGCACGATGGGCAGGGATACGTCGACGGCCGCCACCACCACCTGTTCGTCGTCCCCGCGACAGGTGGCGACGCCAAGCAGCTGACCAGAGGCGCATGGGACGTCACGGACTACGACTGGTCGCCGGACAGCACGCGCCTGGTCGTGGCCGGCAACGCCGAACCCGAGGGTGACCTGCAGCGCGAGCTGAACCTCTACCTGGTCGACCTGCAAGCCAACCGGCTCCGTCTCGGCGGAGGCTTCTATCTCAGCTCGCCCATCTGGTCGCCGAAGGGGGACCAGATCGCGTTCATCGCGCCCAATGGGCTCGACGTCGGCCTGCTCGAGCGGCTGTGGGTCGTGCCGCTGTCCGGTGGCGGGCCACGCTGCCTCACCGCGGACTTCGACCAGGCCGTGAACGACAGCGTGATCAACGACATGCGCGCGGGCCACGCCACCAGGATCTGCTGGACGGCGGAGGGCGATCGGATCTACTTCCTCGCCAGCGGCCCCGGTGTGACGGGGGTCCATTCCGTCGACCTTCAAGGCGACGTGCGCGAGGAGGCAGGCGGACTGCGTCGCATCTACGACTTCGACGTCGCCTCCGGCGTGGTCGCGTTCTGCGCCTCGGATGCGAGCAGTCCAGGCGAGCTGTTCATGCTCACGCACGGGGCCGAGGCTCGGGTCACCGACCTGAATCCATGGCTGCACGACCGCTACGTCGCCGAACCTGAGCAGCACTACTTCACCGCTCCCGACGGCTGGAGGCTGGAGGGCTGGATCCTCAAACCGCAGGGTCACGACCCGGACCGCGTGTATCCGACCGTGCTGGAGATCCACGGTGGACCGCATGCCCAGTACGGCTGGTCGTTCTTCCACGAGCTGCAGATCCTCGCGGGCATGGGATTCGTGGTCTTTTACATGAACCCGCGCGGCTCCGACGGTTACGGCGAGCGCTTCCGGCGTGAGGTCGTGCGCGACTGGGCCGGCAAGGACTACATCGACATCATGAGCTCGCTCGACCAGATCATCGAACGCGCCGGCTACATCGACGCCTCGCGACTTGGCGTCGGCGGCGGGTCGTATGGCGGCTACATGACCAACTGGATCATTGGCCAGACCGATCGCTTCGCCGCGGCGGTCTCGATGCGCTCGATCTCCAACCTGGTGAGCGAGTACTCCCAGCACGACATCGTCGTCTGGGGGGTGCTCCAGCTTGGACCGCCGCCGTGGCCGGACCTCGACGAGCTGTGGCGGCGCTCGCCGATCCGCTACGTCCAGAACATCCGCACCCCGCTGCTTTTGACGGCGGGCGAGATGGATCTTCGGTGCGCGATGTCGCAGTCCGAGGAGATGTTCGGGGCGATGCGGCTCCTCGGCAAGACCGTGGAGCTCGTCCGTTTTCCGGAGGAGTCACACGACCTCTCGCGCAACGGGCGGCCGGACCGGCGCGTCGAGCGGCTGCGCCGGATCGGCGGGTGGTTCGAGCGATTCCTGGGCACGGCCGCCGCGGATCGGCCCGCGCCCGAAGAGGAGACGCAGGTGCTTGCGGTGCCGGCTGCAGCGTCGCGCGAGTGGGCGAAGACGATCGCGATCTCGACACGGCCGCCCGAATCGGTTTTGGTGGAGGAGCCGGTGGATGTCGCGGCGGAGCCCGAGGTCATCCAGCCCGTGGTTTCCGAGCTCGCCACCGCCGAGGCGCCAATCGTGGAACCCGAAGCTTTACCGGATCTGCCCGGACTGTCGGACGAAGCCGAGGATGCTGCGGTCGAGCTGCCGACTCAAACCGCGCCTGCGGTCGCAGAGGCGGCACCGGTGCTCGAGCTCGCCACGCAGCCCGTAGACGAACCCGAGGCCGAGCTTGAGCCGCGGGCCGAGCTTGAGCCGCAGGCCGAACCCGAGCCGCTGGCCGAGCTTGAGCCGCTGGCCGAGCCCGAGCCGCTGGCCGAGCCCGAGCCGCTGGCCGACACCGAGCCGGCGTCCGAGTCCGAGCCGCTGGTGGCCGAGACGGAGCCCGTTCTTTCCGCCTTCGACGAGCCCGACACCGAGTTGGAGGCAATTCCCCCCCGAGAGCTGGAGCTCGAGCCGAGGCCGTCGTCCGCCGACGTGATGGCCGAGGCGCCGGCGCTGGAAACACTGCCCGAACCCGAACCCCAGACGCCACTGCCTGTCGCCGAACCGGAGCCGGAACGCGCTATCGCTTCGACGGCCACGACGGAGCCAGGCCTGCAAACCGCCGGGGCCGCCACGCCAGACGTGAGCTCCACGCTTGTGGCCTGGCCGTCCGGATCGCCCGCCGTGGCCCCGGGCAACGGCGCGCCCGCCGAGGCGGGATCGTTCGAGGAGGCGACATCGGTGATTCCGGTCTGGCAGCAAACCGACCCCGACGCCGACCCCAAGGGCACGGTTTCGCTGCAAGCGATGCCCCCGGAGCAGGTCGCGTCCGGCACTGGTTTCGCCGCGCTCCTGAGCTTCGAGTCGGGACCGTTCGCGGGCCGGATCGTCGCCCTGCCGAACCAGATGGTCAGCATCGGTCGTGCGCCGGACAACGACGTCGTCGTGGGCGACCCCGCCACCTCGGGCCACCACGGACGGATCGAGGAGCGCGCAGGATCGTTCTGGATCAGCGACCTCGGCAGCACCAACGGGACGCTCGTCAACGGCGAGCCCGTGATCGAAAAGCAGCTGTCCGACGGCGACAGCATCGCCATCGGGCAGAACATGCTTCGCTTCACCCTCGAAGCCTAGTTATCGTTCTCTAGGCAAGGTAATCCGGCTTAGGCGAGCAGGAGGACGTTATGGCGGTCAATGCTTTCTCCGACGAGTGGGCCGTGCGTTTCAAGGACGAAGTCAACAAGTCGAGCGTGTACAAGGCGGCGGCCAAGGGCTGGAAGTGGACGGTCGGCCTGGTGATCGAGGCGGAGCCCGACAAGAACGTGCCTGAGTCGGTCGGCGTCGTGATGGACCTTTTCGACGGCGAGGCTCGCGACATCCACGTCGGTCCTGCCTCCGAGGCGCAGAGCTGTCAATTTGTGATCACGGCTCCCTACACGCGCTGGAAGCAAGTGGCGACGAAAGAGCTCGATGCGACCAAGGGCATGCTGCAGGGCAAGTTGAAACTGAAGGGAGACCTGCCGACCATCGTGCGGTACACCAAAGCGTCGCAGGAGCTGACCGAGTGCACGACGCGGGTCCCGGTCCAATGGCCCGACGAAAGGTAAAGACGAGCAAGCCAGTCACCTACGCAGACACGGAGCCGAGCGCCTTTGCGTCCATGCTCGGCGGCCTGATCGAAGCCAATGTCGAAAGCCGTCCTGAGCGTAAGAAGGACTTCGACTCGCTCGCAGCTCGAGTCGGGATCTGGGTCACAGACATCGATGAAGGCGTAACGCTCGTCTTTGAGCGCGGAGCCCTGCTCGTCCACAACGGACTCGAGCCCAAACGAGACATCACCATCCGCGCCGAGGCGGACACCGTCATGAATCTCAGCAACCTGAAGATCGGCCTGTTCGGGATGCCGGTGTACTACGACGAGGTCGGCCGCGGCGTAGCGTTGAAGCTTCTCCAGGGCAAGATGCGGATCGACGGGCTGGTGGGGAACCTGGCGACGCTGAACACGGTGACCCGGATCTTCTCGGTCGCGGGCTAGCCCGACGTGGATGTGACTTATTGAATGCAGTGACGACGCGACTTGCCGTCGTCGGCGCAGGCAGCATGGGCGCGCAGATCGCGCAGCAGGCCGCGCTGCACGGCATAGACGTCGCGCTCCAGGACACAGACAAGGCTCAGCTGCGCAAGGCTCGAGATTCCAACCAGGGGCACCTGGCACGGCGGGTCGAGAAGGGTCGGCTGTCCTCCTCGGATGCGCAGGCCGCGCTGGACCGTGTGCGTCTTACCACCGACCTTCATGAGGCGGTGGCAGACGCTGAGCTGGTCATCGAGGCGGTGTTCGAGGACCTCGCGGTCAAGCGATCGATCTTTGGGGAGCTGGACCAATTCGCGCCGGCCGGCGCCGTCCTCGCCAGCAACTCTTCGACGATCGGCATCAGCAAGCTGGCGGACGCCACGAGACGGCCCGAAAGCTGCCTCAACATGCACTTTTTCTATCCCGTGCTGGTGATGGACCTGGTGGAGATCGTCCGCGGGCCGGAAACGTCGGACGAAACGGTGCGGAGCGCGCTCGCGATGGCACGCGAGATGGGCCGGACCGCCGTCATCTTGAACAAAGAGATCGACGGCTTCATCGTGAACCGCATCCTCCACGCCGCGACGCAGGAGGCTTACCGGCTGCTCGATGCCGACGTCGCCTCGTTCGAGGACATCGACACCGCGGTCGAAAAAGGCCTGAACTGGCCGATGGGGCCGTTCCGTCTCGGCGATTTCAGCGGGCTCGACGTCACCTACAACGCCCGCCTCCATATGTACCGATCGACCGGCGACGAGCGCTACCGGCCCTCGCCGCAGCTCGAAGCCAAGGTCAAAGCCGGCAAGCTAGGGCGGAAGTCCGGCGAAGGTTGGTATCGGTACAGAGTTGGGAGCAGCGAGTGTTGAGCTAGGGCACGCTGATCGGTCCGGCGGTGTACCCGACTCCGTACTCCTCGCCGTTTTGGAGTGGGACGCAAAGGATCCCGTATGTTCCGCTCACGAAGCGAGCCGTAAAGCTGTCCGTCTTGCTCGGCTCTACACGTCCGTCGGCGACCCTGTGCGCGTGTTCGACCAGCGTCGCGTGGCTGACCAGGAATCCAGCCTCCCAGTCCGAGAAGCGGTAACCGTCGTCGAGAAGAAATAGGTGGGCGTTGAAACCAGTGGCCCGCTGGTCGATCAGCCGGATCGCAGCCTGCGTACCGGCAGCCGGATCGCTCGAGCGGTGATAGGTGCAGCCAGATTCGGTCACGGTCACCTGCCCGACCTCGACCAACGGTGTCGGGCTCGGCGCGCCACCGGAGCTGCCCGTGCCCCCGCACGCAAAGACCATGCCGGCTGCCGCCATGGCAACCATGGATCCTCGGCCCATCCTGCCGGTCACGGCGACAGTGTGAAGCACTCACTGGATTCCCGCTTTCGCGCGGGGTCGCGACAATAGAGGCGCCCATGCGCATCCACCACGTCGGCGTCGCGGTCGATGATCTCGACGCCGCGATCCAGCTGTACACAACGATCTTCGGCGCCGAGCTGACGCATCGAGCGTCGAACGAGAAGGACGGTCTCGAGGCTGCCTTTCTGCGCGCCGGCGACGCCGAGGTCGAGCTGCTAAAACCGCTGCGTGAGGACACGCCCGTCGGCAAGTTCCTGGCCAAGCGAGGCCCCGGCCTGCACCACATCGCGGTCGCCGTCCCAGACATTGAACAGGCGATCGCCGACGCTCGCGCGCGAGGCCTCGAGATGATCGATCAAGAGCCGCGGGTCGGCCTGCACGGAA